>Ga0181408_1000086_pt1 | contig 26190 bp, 45 predicted proteins | sample 31SPOviralmetaG_FD_130137 | JGI IMG/M metagenome (GOLD analysis project Ga0181408, IMG submission 130137) | Marine viral communities from the oligotrophic San Pedro Time Series (SPOT) site, San Pedro Channel, CA, USA - 31 SPOT_SRF_2012-02-16 | ecosystem: Environmental > Aquatic > Marine > Strait...
GGGGAAACTCAACCAATCAAGAGGGTAAAAATAATCCTCATCTTGAGATATGTAATCCCTATAAACCTAAACAAAATACACAAGTTAATGATATTAACTATCCCACAAAGGCACAAGTCCAAGAAGATAATTTTCTTGATGATGACATGCCAAATTAGTATAGTGATATGGGGAAACCTTTTATTAAATTAGAAAACAAATATATGTTGTATGCGAACATTTTGTTGGTTTCCCTACAAACTAAACTTATGGTTGTTATAAAATACTTGATAAAACTGTGGAATTATGATAGTGGGGTTTATATTACTTCTCTTGAATGGGAGAGTGATAAAAAAGTTGAACTCTTTATATCAGAGGTTTCAAAAAGTTTGCCGAGTGGTATAAGGGCAACCATAGAGGAAATATGTTAAACGACGAAATGAGAAAACTCGTTGGTACTTTGGACAAAACTCATAAGCAATTTGTTTCAAAGGTTGTTTCAAGTGGTGGTATTAATCTTGAAGCAAGTAAGTTGGGTAGAGAATACAAAGATATCCAGCGAGAAATGATTATAGTTGATATAGTACAAGAAAAGAAAAAATATTAACTGTAATTAGAAAAGATTAGGGAATATTAGAAACTATTAAAATAGTGATTAAGAAAGCTGTACCCTAATTACAAATAACAAAAAAAGGAGATAAAATGAGTAACCATAAAACATTTGTATTAAATACAGAAGATACATTTGAAAAACTACAAGAAGCATCAGAAAAAAAAGCAGAAACACTTTTTAGGTACAGAAAGTTAGAAAAATCTGAAAAGATTATTTTGGCTAAACTTAAAGGCGATCTTAGATTAAACAAAGATAAAGTCAGTCAGATTGAATTAACTGATATGGCATATAAAGAACCAAAGTATAAAGAATGGTTGATTGCTTATACACAAGCTGAAAGAGAGTTCAGTCTTGCTAAAGATTATTATAATAATTTAATTTCTTTAAAAGATATGAGAATTACAGAGGAAAGTTCAGCAAGGTACTTGATTAATAAAAAGATATAGTGCGTTATATATTTTTGCTTTTATTTGTTTTTTTGGTTTCTTGTAAAAGTTTTGAGTTTGATCCTAAAACAAGTATAATTAAAAAAATACTAACAACTAAAAAAAAATAATGACCATTGAAGATGGATTAGGAATGCTGCTTATGGGAGTGATTTGCATTTTTATAGCTGCAATTATTGCCTATTACATAATTAACAGAAATAATGATTAAATAAGCATTCAATATCAACAAATATTAACTGTTTTTTTTTTTTTAAAATAGTTTATAATAAAAATTAATAAAAAATAATAAATTATACTTTGTAATTTTATATAATTTATTACTAATAAAAAAATTACATAACTAAAAGGAGATTGCTTATGTCAAAATGGTTTGATGTTAGTAAATCTGGATTGAAAAAAATTCAATCCGAAAAAAATAAGTTCTTTATAGTTCAGGAACTTATATCTAATGCTTTTGATGAAAAAGTTTCATCTGTGGATATTGAATTATCCCCTTTGAAAAATTCAAGGCATTGGGAACTAATGGTAAGTGATGATAGTCCAGATGGTTTTAAGGACTTAACTCATGCCTACACTTTGTTTGCAGAATCTTATAAAAAAGGTAATGTAAAACAAAGAGGTAGATTTAATCTAGGAGAAAAATTAGCTTTGGCTATGTTTCGTTCTGCTAAAATTAAATCAACTAAAGGCACAGTTCTTTTTAATGAAGACGGTACTCGTACCTCATCAGTTAAAAAAACTACATCGGGAACACAATTTATTGGTGAAATCAAATTAACAGAATCTGAAATGTCAGATATTGTTAAAAGATGCAATGATATAATTGTTCCTAAAGGAGTTGAATTAAATGTAATGGGTAATTCTAAATTTTATGAAATACCTAAATTTACATTTGAAACATCACTGCCAACAATTATAGCTGATGAGGAGGGTAATTTAAAAAACTCTACTCAAAAAACTATGGTTGAGATTTATCCTAAGTCTAAAGATAAAGGTTGTATCTTTGAGTTAGGCATTCCTATCGTAGATTGTGATATTGATTACGATATAAATGTCATGCAAAAAGTTCCTTTAAATAAAGATAGGGATAATGTTCTACCGAGTTATAGAAAAAAACTTTGTGTGGAAGTTCTAAATCGTTGTTATCAAGATTTATCAGAGGATCAAGTTAAAGATTCTTGGGTAAAAGAAGCACTTGAAAGTGATGATGTTAGTTCTAATGCTACACAAGATGTTTTAACTAAAACTCATGGAGAAGATGCAGTAGTATTTGACCCAACTGATCCTGAAGCAAATAAAAAAGCATTTGCTGATGAAAAAAATGTTATTTATAGTAATAACTATAATAAAAATGTTTGGTTAAATATCAGAAAGGTCAGAGAAAATAGTGGTTTATTTAAACCCTCTGGATCAATCGGTAAATATGCAACTCCTAAATCTTCAGGTGGAGCAGAAGAACTACCTTATGAAAAATGGACTGATGGTATGAAGAAAGTTTGTACTTATGCTAAAAGATTGCATACTAAACTTTTTAATAGACCATTAGAATTTATTATTCATAATGGTAGAGGTGCTTCGGCTTGTTATGTTAAAGGTACATCAGCTTGTCAAATACAATTCTTTTACAAAGTATTAGGTAAGGATTGGTTTGATTTAGAGAATAATAAGAAAAGAATTACTAGACTTATTATTCATGAGTTCGGTCACTTTTATTCAGGCGATCATTTAAGCGAAAATTATTATGATGGCTTATGTGATATAGGTGCTGAAATGTATCTTGGCTTTCCCAATCAAGAATAGTAAATAAAAAAAACCCCACCGATTTATAAGGGTCGGTGGGGAGATGACTAATTAACCAAAGTTTCTAATGAAAAAAACAACTTAATCTATCATATTTAATTAAAAAATGCAATCGTGTAATATGTTCCAAAGATTAGGGTTTTGTTTAAATATCCTAGTATAACCATCGCCAACTGCCTTTGCGATAGGTTCTTCCCCCCTCTGATTCACATCTATATTTTCGTTATAACAAATCACATGAAATAATTCGTGTAAGATAGTATTAAACAATCTTTCATTTTTCATATTCTGATCAAAATAAAGCATTTGTTTATTAGGATCATACAATCCATAACAATCATCTAAACTTTTATAAGTAATTTTAATTTTTTTTTTTCTGTACTTTATGAACTTTAAATCAGGATTAACTAAATTCATTTTGTATATCTTTCAATAATAGCATTAGTTAATTCTTTAATAAGTTTTAATGCTTCAGGAAATGTTAATGACTTGGCTACATCATAACCTAACTCGTCGCCAACTTTTAAAATTATATCTCCACTATGTGATTTACCAACTATTGCGTATGGTTCTTGATTATCTTTTAATCTAATATCTTCTCTATCATAACAATCAAGTTCTGACTCTCTATCTACTTCTTCGTATATTTCATCAAGACTTTTTCTTCCCATAATCTCTCTCCAAAGTTTCCATAGAAATATTATTTACTTCTTGTATATGATTATCCCAAATTTTTAATTCGCATATTTGATATGTCCAACCAGTGAGACTGTGTTTGGCATAACTCTCAATATGATTATGAGGCATAGCACAACCAACATTTATAATTCTTGTAAAGTCATTTTTGATAGGACTAATTTTTGAAACTCTATTATCTTGTGCTCTATGACTATGACCAAATACAATATCTATCTTTGATTTGTTTGCTACTTGTCTTTCACTAGCTTCGCCACCATATTCTTTACCCATAGGATTAATTGGTGCGTGTATAAAACCTACACCACCTAACATTAAATATTTTCCATAAGGTATAACTTGCCAATCATATTTCTTGCAGTTGCCATAAAATTCTTTTTGACACATACCATAAAAAGTTGGATTAGAATCTTCTTTACGAAACATTCTTTTTTCGTGATTACCTAATGTTAAATATTTTTTAACTTTATAATCTTTTAAATGATATTGAAATTCTTCCATCGCAGAATCCATTGATTCCATATCTTTCATAAAAATAGGTTTATCAATTTTAGCAGTATAAGTATCATCACGAATATAATGAGTGCAACTATCTAAAGTCACAAAGTCGCCTATTTGAACTACTGCGTCAGGTTTAATTTTTCTAATGTGTTTAGCAAACCAACCGAATCTACTTTTATCAGGAATCTCAGGACTATCGTGTGTATCTCCGATAACTAAAATTTTTAAAATCTTGTTCGCCATACAATTATTAGTAGCATAAAAAACCTATGGTTGCAAATCAGATGGTTTTAATCGGATTACAACTAAATTTAATATATATATTATGTTTATTTATATCTTCTCTACCTATTTGAATCGTTTTATTTATTGATTCTTGATAACCAGTCATCATGCAATCATAAGCATCATCAAATTGAGTAGGATAATTTAATGGTGGAATACAAGTATTAGATTCAAACGAGCATATAACTAAAACTAATGCCCACTTTGTCATTATTATTTACCTTTTGGTCCACCATTCTTAAATATTTGTGTACCTTTTATGCCAAAAATACTTGCAACTACTGTAATCCATAAAGTCTGGAACCATACTGGCAAATTACCGAAGTGATGAAAAAATAATTCTATCTTATCCATCATAGCTGGATCGTCACTGAAGACTGCCCATGCGAGTACAATTATTGGGGCTGACAATATTATAAGTACAAATTCATCTTTGTAATCATTCTGTCTAGCTTCTAATAACTTACCTTGATATGCAGTTTCTCCTCTAGCCATCTTTTCTGCAGTCAAAAGTGCGGCTTGTGACATAGCTTCTTTTTGTTTTTGTTTATTTGAATATACATTAGCACCAGTTTTAAGTGCCATTTTTGCTAAACTAAACCACATTATGAACCTACCACCTTTCCATCTTTCCATTCCATATCAGGAAGTCCTTCAGAATATTTCTTTCCATCAAATGTCAAGACTTGTTTTCTGTTTGATCCTGCTTCGTGATAACTAATATGTATCCAACCTCCTGCTGGATCAGTTGGATCAAAATACTCCATAATCAATTGATCAAAATCAACATTATTTTGTAGCCAGTAAGCTGTCTTAATGTTAGGCACACCAAATATTTCTAGGTCGCAAGCCTGCCCCAGTGCATGCTGTGATGTCTTTTTGCTTCCGATCGCCTCACATAGTGCTTCACTACGATATCCGCTAGTAATCGTAACTGGTTTATCGAAGTGTGCTCGTAAAGGTTCAAGAACCTCATAACACAGATCGCCTAGACTTTTAATTTCACCTGCTCCTGGTGTATTACTAATTCCCTTTCGTTGAGCTACCATTGAAGCGGTCATCTCTTTTAAAGTAAAATGTTTGCTTAATTGCATAATTAAATCCTCCCAAATAATTCAATAATTATCGTTCCCATACCTAACACAACCATACCGATCATACCAAGTACAACTTTTTCTAATCTACACATTTGCAGTTTTAAACTATGTATTTTCTTATTAGTTTCATTCTGCATTATTCTGCATAGTTTTTCATGGTCGTCAATCCTTTGGTGTGCATTAGAAGACGAACTACTTATTTTAATTTTTTTAGTCATTATCTACCTTGACCTCTATATTTCTCTTTTTGTTTTGATTTTCTTTTATTAACTCTTTTGCTGTGGACACCTTTTCTCTTTTTAGGTTTATCTCTATCCTCAAAAGACTTGAATTTTTTTGCCATATATTATCCTTGGGTATATATACCTTATTTATGCTTTAATCATGCTTAAAACCTCGCTATGAACGATTAAACAGGTATATTTTTATGGTTCTAATTGTTATTTAAGTGTTTTTTCTAAATAAAGGATTTGATCCATTGATTCTTGTTGTGCTTCCTTTACCCATTCTTCAAAGGGTCTATTATTATCTGCCATAGTTTTGCCAAAGTTAGCCATTCCTTGATTGTGTCTATCAATGTGTTTAGCTATTACTCTATTAACTATCGGATCAGTTGTAATATTGCCTTTTATTGCTTCATTCAATTTTGATTGAATAAATTTTACTAAATTATTTAATCTTTCTATCTCATTATTCTTTTCAATGATTATTTTATCTTTATCAATCATTTTTTCTTTTTAACATAGGTGGTCTTTCATAAACCTTAATACCAATATGTTTTAATTCGCTAGATATATCAGCCCATATTTCTCCACCACATTGTTGCCATAAGGCACAGAAGTAATAATCCTCGCTTAAATATCTTTTTGTATTATCTTTATCCTCTAAAATACCTTGTCCTTGTATTCCACAATCAAAAAAAGCATATTCAGTATCGCCTTTATGACTTGTCATCTTTTCGTTTATTTTAGCAATAACATCTGACTTGTATTCTATACTAGGATACTTTTCTTTTATCTTATCAAATACTTCTCTTTTGATACACATGAAGCCAGTACCAGCATAATCACATTTTTTAAAACCTTTTTCATTATCAGCAAAATTATATTTGCCAACAGGAAAGTTTAAACACCAACCCATACTAGCATCTCCCTTTTCAATGGGAGTTTCCTTTTTAATTGGATAAGGTGCACATGTTATTGGTTTGTTAAATAATAACACTCTTATAAAATCATCAGGTTTAAAACTTATATCTGCATCTATAAAAAATAAATGAGTATTATCTGATTTTAAAAATTCAGTTACTAATTTGTTTCTTCCTCTTGTTACCAAGCTATCTCTTACCCACATTATACTTACAAAAATACCACTGTTAAGTAAAATATCTCTAACTGAAATTATAGATGAAATAGTTTCTAAATGTATTTTGGTATCAAAACTAGGAATACAAACTAAAATTTTTATTTCTTCTTTTTTCATAATATTTAAAGGAGAGCCAGATTTCTGTGGTGGAGTATCTGACCCTCCTCTTTCAAAACTGATTACTTTTTAAACCAGTTTGGAAGTCCTAAATGCTTTCTTCTATCAAACATATTATCTCTAGCAAATTTTGTTTTAGTATTATTATAATGCAAAAATACTTGTGCTGAAATCTTACCTTTGAATTTTTCTCTCCAATGTTCTAGTTCACAACCTCTATAAACTAGCATATCTCCTGGAGATAAATCTACTTTAATTCCTTTTTTACCTAACTCTCCTGATGGTTCTAAATATATTGACCATTTATCTCCACCAAGATTCATAGTAGTAGATATTTCACAACTAAATCTATCTCTATGTCTTTTTAATATATCGCCTTTCTTATATATTCTAGCATAAGTATAAGCTGGATATAATTTTAATTCTGTTGCTTTTTCCATTACTGGTTGACACTTTAACATTAAAGTTTCCATAGCAATATCTGAATAATGACTATAAGTATTTGGTATTTGTCCATTATCTTTTTCATAATTACCAAAAGCTGTTTCAAAAGGACTAAAATATCTTTCTGATAAACAAGTATCATAAACTTGTCTTTTCATAATAAAATAATTATATAAAAATAATGCTAAATCTTTATCAATAACTTTTCTTATTATTGTATATTTATTTTTTTTAAATGACATCTATTGCCATTTCTTTTGGTACTGCTTGAATATTCCAATGTATAAATCTAAATGGTTCTATACCAAAATCTACACTAAATTCATGTTCTAAAAAACCTGGGAATATAATTAAAGTTCCAGGAGTAGGTTTAAAATGTATTAATTCTGATCCACCCCATACACCTTTTTGATCTTTCATTTTTAATTTTGTTGCTCTTGCACCAGTTCTTGGTTCATGAAATACTGGTATAGAAGTTTTATCACTACACTTTAAAAAATAAAAACCTGATACATGCTGATTCCAATGAACATGGGCTGAATGATGTCCACCACCTTTTTTAGCAAACTCTTGTACCCACATTTCACTAAACATAGTTGAATATTGTGACATATCAAAACCTTGATGGTCTAAATACTCCCAAGATTTTTGACCAATATAATTTCTAAAATCTAAAAAATCATTATCTTTTGTTAATGGTGTTGAATGATAACTTCTACCAAAATCTCCAAATTGTTTTATATGTTTTTTAGCTTCAGGAAAACTTTTAGCTTCCTTAATATATTTATTACTAGCTTTTGTTAATGACTTAACAAACTCTGGTTTTTGTTCTGACCATATAGTTGTATTAAAATAATTATTAATAAACATACTAAATAAATTTGTTTCCTAAATGCCAAACAACAAGACTATATCTAGTTCCTGATGTTACTGGTTTTACTCTATGCCACACAAAACTAGGAAATACAATAATAGAACCTTTTGGTAATATTTCTTTGCATTGTATTTTATGTTTTGATTCATCTCTCATGTGAGGATCATAGTTTCTAAAATCAAATTCTAATTCTCCACCTTGATATTCTGATCCATCTGTTAATTGGCAAGTCATTGATAATTTTCTTATCTTATTATGATCTGGTGTATTTGGTTTATCATAAGGTTTATCCCAACCATCACAATGCCAATCATAATATTGATTTAATTTATATTTTGTAAATTGACAAGATTCACTTCTTTCCCATTGATAATCCCAACCAGCTTTATGATTTGCTTCACGAACAAATGGGTGTAGTTCTTTGTATATCCAAAGATCATTTAACCAAACTAAATCAGAGTTTCTTTTTTTCTTTAAATCTAAAACTTGATCTTTATTTAGTTTTTTATCTCCATAACCACCTGTTCTAGCCATTACTTCTTTTTGTGAGTTAGCATAAGCTATTACATCATCACAAAATTTAGGTGTTAATGCTGATTTAAAATACCAATAATAATTAGATATATTCATAAGTAATTTTTAAAATTAAGTTTAAATTATCTTTCTGATTATTGGTTATAAAATATTGTTGTGTGCTAGGAAAAATTATAAAATCATTATTATTTAATTTTATATCCCAACTTCTACCTTTTCTTCTGTTGCTATCGTAATATATTCTTACTGAACAATTATTTAAACTTACTCCATACAACATTGTATAGTCAGGAGAGTTTCTTAAATCTACTTCATTAATATCTTTTTCAGGATAAGATGTTTCATTTGGTTTAAACATGTATCCAGTAGTAAGTTTATTAATTAAAGTAAAACCATACTCTACTGCTATATGTTCTCTTAAATATGTATTTAGTTTATCCAATTCTCTAGAAAATGGAAATTCACAATCTTGTATTTGATGTTTAATTATATCTGTTTGTAAAGTTTCTTTATTAATCTCAAAACCTTTTGGCATTGAAATTTTTCCTGAATATAAATCTATTTGTGATAATAAATTTTTCTTAATGTCCACCATACATTAACTTTCTATATTATGCTAAACTATCTGTCAAATCCCAAGCTGTTGTTTCTTCATTCCAACTATAAACCCATTCATGAGTTCCAGCTTCATTTTGTGAAGTTTTAGTTGCAGTTAAATCAGGTGCATCTCCTATTGGTGATTTCCAAGTAGCAGTTGATAAATCTTTTACCCATGAAACATAAGGTTTTTTAGGCCAGAAGATATTATTTTCTTCGTCCCAAATATAACCTATACCTGCATAGTTTCCTCTAAATGCTTTTGTATTGTCGCCTGATGAATGAGTATTACCTTGTGTATTGTAAGATGTTTGAATCCACATTTGAGCTGGCCAATTATTGTGTTGTTCTAACCATTGTTGTCCATTAGCTTCTATTTCATTACCATCACTATCTTTCATTACCTCATTATCCATAGTAGTCACTTGGATAACTTTACCATTCATTCCTATTTTTGCAAAATGTGCCATAATTATTTTCTCCTTATCATATCTTTAATTTTTATTCAACTACTGAAATTTATACCTTATTACTACTATACCAGAACCTCCTGCACCAGCATTGACATTAGAACCACCACCACCAGCACCTCCGCCAGTGTTAGCTGTTCCTGAAACTCCTGCTGTAGTAGGACTGCAATCTGCACTTCCATTACCTCCGCCATCAGCTCCTGAACCACTTGCTATTCCTCCACCACCACCAGCTCTTCCAACTGGCGAACCTGTAATTGAACTCGTTCCACCTGGACCTCCAACTTTTGGTGCTGAACCTCCTGCACCAGTAGCACCTCCTCCACCTCCTGTTTTAGGATAAGAAGCATTACCTCCAGGATTGCCTTGTGGTGGACTTACTGGGGGTGTATTTCCTGCACCTCCATTTCCATTTGTACTGCTTCCATAACCTCCGCCACCACCAGAACCTCCAGCCGCACCATTTTGTGGACCACATCTATTTCCTGAACCACCACCTGCTGAAGTTATTGTTGAAAAAGTTGAAACTGATCCTGGACTAGCAGTAGTAAGTGGTGGAGAATTATTAGCTGCACCCCCTGAACCAACTACGATTGGAATTGTAACTGGACCAGTAATTTGAAGTCCTGTTGGATTTGCAATAGGGGAAGCAGTATATGAACCATTGTTACCAGTTTTTGCTTCTCTATAACCTCCACCTCCTCCTCCACCACCTCTATCTCTGACTGATCCTCCACCACCAGCAACTACCAAATAATCTACGATTGCAGTTGGACCACCTCCTGATGCAACTACAAAATTTCCTGGACTAGTAAAAGTATGGACTTTAAAATTTGTATCAACTGTGCAAACACTATTACCACCAGTAGCAGAAATAAAACTTGCACCTGCTGTAGCAAATTGATTATCTTGTACTGATCTCCAACCAACTGTTGCATCTATATATACAAATGTAACACCTTGACCCTCTGTATCCAAATCTATTGTATCTCCAGCTGTACCACCATTAATTTTTTCTGATCCATTTGGATCAACTGTTAATTTATTTGAATCAAATGTATTATTATAATCTTGTATTGAAACGATTGCACCTGCACTTCCTGCTGGCAAATCTACCTCAAAAGTTCCTCCAGCTGTATTACAGAAATATCCTTTACCACTTTCTGCTGTAAATGTAGCTGTTTTAATACTTCCTGTTTGCCAATCAACAGTACCAGTTCTTCCCATGCCTGATGTTGTTGCACCACTAGCAATAGCAACTGTTTGACCACATGAACCTATTGTAATTGTTGATCCACATTTTTTTATAATGTTAGAACCATCCGAAACTTTTTGTATGTTATCTACTTTAATTGTGCTTGTCATAATTTAAAACCTATTGATATTTGTACCTTATTATTACGATACCCGAACCACCCGCATGATTATTTGGACTTGGATTTGAATAAGATGAACCTCCACCTGTATTAGCTACTCCAGCCCATGGTCCACCTGCTGGTCCTGGACCACCACCTGCTCCACCTTGACCTCCTGGTTGAGTATCTGAGGGTGATGCTGCATTTGAATAACCTCCACCTCCACCTGAATAATATGTTGCAGAACCTGAAATTGCAGTTGGTGCACCATCTCCACCATAAGCCTGACCATCAGTACCTCCAACCTCTAAAGCACCTCCACCACCTCCTGCCGCATTATTAAGAGGACTAGCTTCGCCATTTTTTCCTTGTGCTGGACTAACTGGAGGAGTGTTTCCTGATCCTGCTGTAGTTGGATTAGCTGTTGAACCACCACCTGAACCTCCTGGACCACCAGGACTACTATTACCTCCACCAAAACCACCACCAGTTGATGTTATTGTTTTAAAAGATGAATCAGATCCTTTGTTACCTGTATTACTAGGAGTGGTCGCAGATCCACCTCCACCTACTACTATTGGATAACTTGCTACTGGAGTTGATAAACCATCAGGAGCAATTAAAGGAGATGCTGTGTATGATACAAAAGAATCTTTACCCTCTCTAAAACCTCCGCCACCTCCACCACCACCATAATTGTTTCCAGCTGATCCACCACCAGCTACCACTAAATATGAAACTTTGTTTGAACCAGCACAATTACCTGCATTGGTTACTTGAAAAGTTCCTGGACCTGTAAATTTATGAATTTTACAATTTCCTGAAGTTGTAATTGTTCCTCCTGTAGCTACAATAAACTCAGGTGTTATTACTATATCTGATACATTTGCTGTTTCTGTCAATTTCCATCCTTGTGTGCCATCTACATAAACAAAAGTTGCACCTGAATTTTCTTTAGTAATAGTTTGATCAGAAGCTACACCATTTATATTAGATCCATTTCTTCCAATTGTAATATTATTTGTGTCTGCTGTTCCTGCATAATCAACAACTGCCATAATATCTCCAGCACTCGGAGAAGCTGGTAAATTAACTGTTTTTGCTCCACCTGTTGAATTTATAAAATAACCTTTTCCACTTACACCAGTTGTTGGTGTAGAAGTAACTGCAGTTGTTACCCAATCTACTGCTCCTGCTCTTCCCATTCCAGATGTACTTGCACCTGACGCAATAGTAACAGTTTTACCTGCTGATCCTAAAGTTAATGTAGAACCACATTGAACATCTACTGTATTTACTTCTATTTTACTCATAATTAATCCTAATTAGGTTTTGTTGGAAATACAACTGCATTTACTTCTTCAACAGTTGTTAATCCATTTGTTATATCTCTTAAATCTTTTCTATAATTTGTCATAGCTTCTGACATTGTATTATCAGATAAAGCTAAATAATCTGTTTCAGCTAGAAGTCTATTTCTATTATCTCTTAAAATTTGTATCGCTTTATCAAATGGGGTTGGTGCTAGACTTTCTCTTTCATTTAAAATAGCTTCTTCTTCTGCTGTTAATTTTATTCTTTCATTATTTATTTGTTTATATCTAGCCATATCTTAACTCTCCTTTAATCCATAAACCATAATTTTTCCACTTGCATTCCAATTTCCTGATGCTGGAAAAAATTTAATTTGAGTGTATGATGTAGATGGATTCATCCAACAACCAAAAAGTTCTGCATAAGAATATGCATCATTAACAAATCTTTTATTAGTTGTTCCAATTACAGATGTTCTTATTGATTGTTGAGGGTTTGTAATTAAAATATCTGCATTAACTGTGCCTGTATCATTGTGTGCATTTCTTCCCCATTTAGCATTAGAAGCACTTCCTGTTCCCTCTGTGCCTGAAGTACTTTCTCTAAAACCACCGACAGTATATCTATAATTTGCTGCAGTTTCTTCACTTCCATCTGATTTCATAAATGTAAAATATAAATCTTGATTAGTAGTTGCAGGAGAAATACCAGCAATAATTATTTTGTAAGATGTATAAGTTGCACTAAAAGTACCGACTGTCACACTTGAAGCACTTGTAACACTTGTTGCTGATAAAAAGGTCATAGCACCTCCACCAGCTTCTGCAAAAGATAATTGACCAACTCCTGTTGCACCTGAACCAGTTATTGAAGCAACTTTTAAAAATCTATCTGCTGTAACATTACCAGTAGGAAATTTTAAAGTATAACTTTGACCTGCTGAATGTGCAGGTGACTATAATTTAATTCCATGTGAGTTAGATTCACAATTTAAAATAATTGTTCCTGGATTAGTGTTGCCACCAATTTCAACAGCACCAGTACCATTAGGATACAAGTTTAAATCTCTATTAGATGCTGTAATAATATTATTATTATTAGTATCTAAACTTCCACTTGTTTTAATTGTATCCCCTGAATCTCCTAATTCGAGTTCTGTACCTGTTCTTGGACTAACTTTATTTACTTTAACTTCACTCATATTATTATTACTGTTGCGCCTGATTCAATAGTCATAGTTGATGATACACTAAATGGACCACCAAATACTGCATTTGAATCTGCTGTTATAAAAACATTTCTTGTTAAATCTTTTTTATGATAATTTACTGCATTATCTTTTCCAGGTGCATTACCTACATATTCTATATATTCTACTGTTTCCATTTTTTCCCCTATGATACATCTACTAATAAGCCAACAACTATATCAACATCTCCACCTGAAGCACTTGATTGAGCTTTTAAAGAGTATCCTGTTGCTAAAACATATTTACCTCTTACTATCTCAACTTTGCTTGATGGTGGTATTGATACACCTTTGGCTAATTTAAAATCATTTGATCCATCTCTTAAAGTTACATCTAAAGTTAATGAAGTTGTACCTTTATTACAAGCATTCAAGCCAATCATAATTTGATTGTTTGATGTTGCTGTAACTATATTAGTTTCACTTGCATTCGTTAAAGATACTTCTGTTGATTTGAAATTATTTGCCATTGATTATCCTCCTAAAGCTATTGCGAAAGGAATTGCGTTTGGATCGCTTTCCCCATCTATTGATACTGATGATGGTATTGTTGCTGCCGCAGAACCAGTTGCTAGTTCAAATACTGTAACAAAAGCACTACCATTATAAAATTTAAAAATTATTTTTCCTGTTGTTCCTGTATCAGCAAATATTTGACCTTGTACTGCAGTTGTTCCTGAAGTTACTCCAGGTGCTGTTGTACCAAGATTGTTTGTATTAATTGCAGATAATACACTATTCAAATCTGAACGAAACGAGGGGAAACCTTGGTTCGCTATTACATAATCGTGTTGAGCCATTTTTTTAAAAATCCTTTGATTTGTTTGTTATCATAATTAATTTAATATTGCAATTAAAAACCTTTGGCAATAAAGTCAAAAGTCCTTGATACTCCTGAACTACTAGAATTGACAAAAGCTACATCAAAACCAGCATTAGTCTTATTTGTTATTGTATAAGTATCTCCAGAAGCTAAATTTTGTACTGCAAAACCTAAAGCTGGAACAGTTAGATATGCTTGTGTGTAAGTAACTGATTTAGTTCCAGTTCCTGATACAATATTATTACCTGATTCAATTCTATCTTCCATATCCAAAGTTACTGATAATTGAGTAACAACTGGACTAGCACTACCATTTTCTGATGTCATAAGTAATCTAAATTTATAGTATCTAGCCAAGTAATCTCCTACAACAAATGTTTGAAATGCAGTGAAAGTAGAATTATCATCTGATATTGCTATTTGAAGTTCTGAAGCACAATTTGCCTCTGCATCTCCATCAAACAATCCTGTTTGTGCATCAAACAATCCTGCAACAGTATCAAAGTTTGAATCTCTATCTACAATAGTTTGTGATATACCTGCAGTAATATTTGTTTTTACCTTTGAACCCACATCAATTACTTGATCAAAGTCATAAGTTCCAGATGGTTGTAGTGATGAAGCTGTTGTACCACTATCAAAAAATCTTGTTGTTATAGAATCAAAATTACCAGAACCAGAATCAAACAGTTCTGTACTATCCAATACTAATGCTGGTACTGATTCAATTCCATCATCTACATATACATTTGTTTTTGTACCATTAAAATTTGGACTTTGCGTAGAGGAAGCAACTGCATTATAATTACCAATAGTATCAACAGCAACATAAACAACAGTTGCATCAACACTTGGTAATCCTAATTTATCTCTTGCTTTAATTAAATACGCACCAGTTTTTGCTGGCACTACAACAGATGTTCCAGGTCTTGAAATCTTTTTAACTAATGGTACAGAATTAACCCAAGTAGCATCAGCAGTTACATTTGCATATCTTAATTCGTAATAACTTAAATCTAATACATCAACAGCAGTCCAACTTAAAAAAGCATCTAGTCCTATAATGTTGCAAGAAAATCCTTCAACATTAGGTGGTGGATCAGATAATCCAACAACAGTATGATCTGCAGTTATAGTAGAAGAATTAACTCCATAAATATTTACACCTCTTGCTCTAACTTGATAACTAGCTTTATCAATTACATTAAGAAATTCATATTTAGTTCTAGCACCTCTACCTATTTGTTTAAAATCATCAGTAACAGAATTACCATCTGCATCAGTTAATTGTTTAATCTCTACTTCATATATTTCAGTAAAGTTATCATTAGCTGGTGTTAAATTTATTACAAGTTTTACAATTACAGTACCATCATTATATGAAACAAGTTCATCTGTTAATGTTATTGCCTGTGGTGCAGATACAGTATTTGCTTTAGGTAAATTAGTTGCTTTACCACTTGAAACAGTTGAATAATCTCCTGTTGTAAAATCATATATAGCACTAGCAGTTTCTTTAAACTGACAAGATATTTCTAAAGCACCTGTATCATTAGCTAGTTCAAAGTTCCAATCGTGAAGTTGAAAAGTTTTATTACTAAAACCCATTCTTGCGTTTGTTATTTGTACTGTATCTCCTACATCTAACTTAAATGCAGTCATATCAAAGTTGGCTGATATAGATATTTGTTGTCTAACTTTTAATAATTGTATCTTTGATAACCTCTGACACATCTTACTTGATTGTGTAAATGGATAATCAAACTCTGAATAAATTCTTTCGTTATTATCTTCTGCTTCAAAACCTGAACTTGTAAGTATAGGATAATTCTGTGGTTGATAATTATTAGATGGTTCAGCATATATACCCTTAACAGCATTAAATAATTCTTTTTTACTTACTCTACTGTTAATTGATAAACCACTTCTTAAATTACTTTCATTTAAAGTTACAACTGGACTAATATAATTTGCAGGAACTAATTTAAACATTCCATTAGTAAATATTAAAGCACCTCCACAAGAAGTTAATAAATTTTCTATAATAACTTTTGGTGTTTGTTGTAATCTAAATGAACCATTACAAGTAAATCTTTTTTCTGTACCTGATGGATTAGCTAATGTTACCTGTTCATCACAAGTATTTGCACTTGCTATAAAGTTTGTATCATTAATTTCTGTATCTTCGGTTTGTAATCCTATTTTAGTATCCTTTAAATAATCTCTTATGACTAAAGCTGGGTTATCAGTATGTGTAGTAAAATTAAATTTTTGTGTGGTACTTCCAGTAACAGATGTTAAACTAATTGCAGTTCCTGCTAAAGCATTTGCATAGTTTGTAGCAAGTTTAATTGTATTAGCATCTACTTTTATAACAAAGTATTCTGTTCCATCTGCAAGTCCACCAATAACAGTATTTCCATTTTTATCATATTTCGCTTTGTCAAAGGTACTTAATCCATGACTAGATAATGTTATAGTATTATTTGATGTACTAACATTACCAGATGATGCTGTAAAACTTGTTGCTCTTGGATCAAAACATTTTTTACCCTTTACAACAGCAGATATATTAGGAACACCATTAGGATAAACATCTGAATCAAAAGTAAGTTTAGCATATAAATATGCCTTTCCTTGTACTCTATGATTTGTTGTCCATTGAGTAACATCAGATACCAAATTAGCATCTGCTAATTGATCTGCATTACCGAAATGTTTTTTAATTTGTAATTTACCATTATATTGATCGCCACTTGCTGGTGTATAAATAGGAATACCATTACTATCGTTAGATGTAGTTTCTAAATTAACTATATCATCATTTAGATAAATACTTCCTATGTCAGATACTTCGTGTCCAGCAAGGACAATAATAATATGTAAAAATTCATTTGTGCTAGAAGTTGTTTCTGCATAAACAATAGTACCACCTACTCTAGTTTCTCCATAAATAATTCTGTATGGTTGTGTAGGAGATTTAGCACTTACTGTAACTCCTGATTCTAAACTCGTACCAAAGTTTGGCGGATCAAGTTTGGGTGCTAGTTTCTGACCTATTACACCTCCTATAATTGAAGTACCAACTGATATGAGTGCTCTCATACCTAATTTTTTAAAACTAAAATTACCAAATGAACCAGCGAAAGCACCTGATTGTACTAACACAACAGCAATAGCAACAACTGCCACAACAGCAATTATTTTTTTAACACTACCACCTGCTTGTGCTACTTGACCATCATGTTCATAGAAATGTTCTTCTATGATATTATCATCTTTATCAAAAACTATTTTAGTATAAATTTTCACTATTCTATTCTCCAAGCTATTTTACAATCTGTTTTTCTTATTAATGCTATTTCTTTTTTCCAGTTAAACATTACTGATTCTCCTATACATACTCCTAGTGTACCCTCTAAATCAGTTTTATCTTTATAATAAAAAACATCTCCTTTTTGAGCTTTATCAATATCAATAGTTTGAAAATTATTTTCTTTAGCTATCTTTAAAGCTATATCTAATAAATCTTTACTCTTTAAACTCTTGATAATTTTTTTAGCTTCTTTAATGTTTTTATATTGTTTATCAAAAACTTTTTTACCAGTTATGGCTTCTATACAATCAATGGTAAAAGTAACACAATCATTCTTACCATGTTTAAATACTTTTTTTAGTTTATAGTCTTCTAATACTTTTTCTAATTTAGAACTCCAATTATCTATACGCATTAATTGGTTTTTTTACCCCATATAATTTCTTTATCTTGTAAGTCAGGTATAAACTCAAATCCTAAATCATTGGGAAAATCTATTTTTTGATCTTCAAAAGTGTACATTCTGTTAGATGCTTTTTCAAAAGTAACTAATCTACTTTCTAACTTTAATTGTACTACTGTTGTTTCTGAACCCTCTGATATGTTTAAGACATCCATATTACCTTTGAATAATGTATATACATCAGCAACTACATTTTTACTTGTATCAAACAATCCTAAATAAACTGCACCTTTTCTATTTGTATAATTTGCACCTAAAGCAGTAGATATTAAACTAGATTTAATTCCTGCGAGAGTTAAAGTTACACCACTCATTGATAGTGTATCACTTTCCTCTATTTCACTTAAACCCAACATATCTCCAGCACCAGTAAAAACTTTTGATGATCCACCAGCAGTCATAGTCAAACTTCCATAACCATTCCACATTCTTAAAGTACCATCACTAAACTCTAATTCAATACCAACTATCGGCTGAACTACTGCATTTGTTATCGCTGTGTTAAATGCTGATGTTATACTTCTTGACATACTATTCCTTAATAATTATTTTTTTAATTGATAAAGAGCCATCAATATTTTCTTCTAATTCTGCTTTAGATTTTATACATTGATATTGTACATTTTCTTGAAAAACTCTTTGAGCAACTCTTTTACCTTTTAAACATTTTGACATGGACTCTTGTATTCTATGTTCTTTAATTTCTCCATTAACAATCATCAATAAAGCTATAACTGTTTCTAACATAGTACCTTACCTTTATTTTTACCTTTGGTAATCATATAACCCTGAGTACCATTACGACCTATTTCAACTTCTTTTCTTAATTTAATAAAACTTAATCTTTTATTTTTTTTTTGAATTTCTTTTTGATGATTTAATATTTGTTTGTTTATTCTTCCTGTCATTTCTGCTCCTAGTAATTTTATATAAATAATTTGATACACCTGCACATAAATTATCTAACCCACCAAAGAATCCATATAAAAATTTATCTAACATTAATGTGTACCATTACCATTTAATCTTACTTTATCTTTTAAAACTTCTAATTGTGTTGATAGTTTATCAACATCTTTAATTAATCTTTCTATATTTACTTTGTTATTCATCATGCCATCTACTCTTTTTGTAAGTTTTTCAACTTCAACCAAAGTATTTTCTATAAGTAGATATTGTTCGCTATCTGCTGGAAGTGAACCCATTTCTCCTCTTGGCCACTTAATTCTAAATTCTGTATTTTCATCAACATCAGTTATCATTAACTTACCATTAGTTTCAATGGTGTTAAGTCTTTCAATAATTCCAAAGTATGCCCAAACTGCTACTGCTACTGCAATAATAATAGAAATTAAATTTCTTAAAGGTAATTGTATATTTGTATTTTCACTTACTTTCATTTTCTTCTCTTTTTATTCATTCCCATATAATGATCTCCAGGTTCATAATCCCATCTTTTACCATGATGACCTCTTATATCTGCATAAAACATTCTTAGTTTTACTATAATTTTTCTTAAACTTCTACTCATTCTGGTACTGGCATTTTATAATCTTTTGGTGGTAATAAAATTTTATCTCCCATTATTTCAACATCTGGATTTTCTTTTTTAAAATCATCTTTTAAATTATCCCAATGGCTTTTATCATCTTCTGGTCTAGTAGTATCTCTTGCAGGTGTTACACCTCTACATTTTGATACTAACAATCTAAAGTTTTCATTATGTGCTAAACTTGGATTGCTATTTACTCTACCACACATTTTCATTAATTCTAGTTGTTGTTTTATAGCTACATTTTCTTTTATAGTCTTACAATCTACACCTAAATATTTTCTGTAAGTAAAACTTAATCTATAATTTTCACTATCACTATCGTAATTATTGTTGTTACTATAATGTCTATAATCATTATTTCTATCTTCTTTCTCTACTCTAGTTTCAAAATCCCCACATCTTGCACCATACTCATTAAGATATTCATTTCTTGCGTGTGCTGGTTTTACAAATAATGCTAATAGCACCATCAAAACAATCAATAATCCTGTAAAGTAATAGTTCATCTTGGCAATCTCCATTATTCATAAATCCTTATCTGTTTAAATCCTTAATATCATAGCTGTGTTCTCTAACTTGATCAGCTAGTTGTCTGTATAAATTTTCTGCCATCTGCCAAGTTGATTCAGCAGAAGTTAATCTTGTATTCATATCTGTTAATTCTTTTTGTGCTACTTTTAATTCGCTTTCTAATTTTATAATAGTGACTTTACTTTCATTGATAGTTGTTGTTAAATTTAAAACATACTTAACAGAAGTAAATCCCCCAACTACTATTGAAGCAACCACTGGTATAAATATAAAGTTTTTTTTTAAAAGGTCTGCAAAGTTCATTATAACACCTCACTACAAGCAAACGATATTCCATAATTGCTTACTTTATCTGTATCCCAATTAAACTCGTTTGAATCTAATCTCATTATTGTTGTTGTATTAGTATAAGTTACAACATCATCATTATTAATTGTTTCTATTCCTGATCTTAATGCTGGTTCTACCTTAACATTGGCTTCTCCTGAACCATTAGCACTTACATCTTCAATAACCATATAAACATAAGAATTAATTTGTATATAATCCCCTGCCTTAAATACATTGGCACGACTTGCAGTAAAGCCATCTAAAGCAACTTGATTGCCTGTTTGACTTGCACCATTAACTCTTACTGTTCCTGTTGCAGTTCCTTGAATAGTTTTTCTATCTTGATCGCCTAATTTAAAAGTTCCTCTTCTTCCTCTTAATGACATAAAGAAAGCCAACCATATTGATGCTTTATCTTTTTTCATAGGTGGTAATGTCATAGTACATCTCCACTGTGAACCCTCATGTTCAAAAGTTTGTTGTTGTAAAGTAAAAGGAGATTCAGTAACAGCTACAACTCTATTCAAACCCCAGTTCTGTGTTACGATTCCTGTGGCTGTTGGTAAAGTCAAAGGATATGATGGTGTAAATACTGCCATGATTAACTACCGAATGCCTTGCTAAATTTTCCACCTCGTTGCTTGGCTTCTGCAACTGCTTGGACTGTTGATTGTTGTATAGCTGGTAACATATTCATAACTTCTGCTCTTACTGTATTAGTTACTCCTACTGCAAAGTTTAAATTTTGAGTGACATTTATTCCGCCACCTCCTCCAACCATTTGTTTTGTATCGGCATTATTTTTAATACTGCCACCTGTGTTCGGCACGAACAACTCTGGACCTCTTTCTCCAACCATAGTTGGTGTTCCTCCTTGTACTGTACCACCACCTGCCATACCATCTCCTGGAGCAAGTATTCTTCCACCTACTGAATTGACAGCACCAGTTGAACCAGCTGATGGACCAAATATTCCTTTAATACTATTCCTTACAAATTTATTAACCTCATCTAAAATTAATGTTTGTATAATGGTTTTTTGAATACTTATTATTAATTCTCTTAAAATGCTTTTAAAATCTAATGCACCTGCTTTACCTCTTAAAAAAGCATCAACAATAGTATCTCCTACTTTTGTCATCTCATCAGCTACACCCTTTGCTATGGTATCAACTTTTTCTAATTCTTCTCTAAATGGAATCATTATTTCTGCACTATGCTCAAAATGACCTTGTTGTATTTCAAGAATTTCATTTATTCTTTTCATAGCTTCTGATGAAGTTCCTAGTTTAGCTATAAGTTTATCTCTTAACTTCATCTGTTCTTCTAAAACAAATTTTTCTTTAGCACCAATAGTGACAGCAAGTTTCATTTCATCTTCCATTTGCATTTTTCTTTTATCCAAATGTTTTTTTGTAATGATTGCTGACTTATTAACTGCCTTTGTAGATTTACCCTCCATCTCAATGGCTTTTTCAATGGCTTCTATTTTTTTCTTTTCAAGGTCTATTTCTTTTTGTGTTTCATGGTTTAACAAAGCTATTGCTAACTTCATGTGTAATGTAGCACCAAGTTTCTGAAGAAAACTTTTCATTTCTCTTTGTTGTTGTTCTTCTAATCGTTCTAGTTGTAATTTACTTTCTTCTAACTGTTGATTTAATCCATCTAAACCTTTTGCTAATTTAATTGGTTCAGGAATAAAGAATGCTATTGATTTTGCAAGTAAATTCATAGCATCAGTCAAACCTTGAACAACAAATGTTCCGAATGTACTTTTTTCAAAAAATAGATTTATATTCTCTCCTAGTGTATCAAAAGCACCTGACAACCCACCAGCACCTGCTTCTCCTGCACCTCCTACTTGATTTTTTAAAATACCAAGCATCATAGCTTGTGCTTTGGCTTGTTGTCCTGTAAGTGATAAAACTTTAATTGTTTCTTTTTGTTGTTCAGTAAAAGATACTCCAACTCTACGCAAAGCTGACATACCAATTTCAGGTTCCTCTAATGCTTTACCTAATTGTAGTGCCGCAGTTTTCATTGTACCAAATCCAACTTCTGCTAAATCTTGTGTAAGTTTTAATGCTTCTGTGAAAGTTTCTCCACTTATAGATTTAAAGGTTAATAAAACTCCTGCCGCATCTCTTGCACCTTGAACACTAGCCAATGTATTTCTACCAATAGAAACTGCCATTTCTTCAATCTGTACTGCTGTTTGACCTGCCGCACCACCAGTTGCTCTTATAAGTGCGTCTAATCTTAATGCTTGTCTTTCAGCTAACGCACCAGCTTTTGCAAATTTAGTAATCGCAACTCCAGCTAAAACAAATGCACCTGTCAAAAGAAGTGTTGGTACTTTAACTCTACCCATAATAGCACCGATGGCAGTTATACGACCTGCTACTGGACCAAGTGGACCTTGTACTGCCGCAATAGAACCTGAAAGATTTCTCATTCGTTCTTGCATTTTCTTACTACCAGCAGATGTTTTTGCAGTTGATTTATCTAATTTCTTTAAGCCAGTTGATGCCTTTTCAATATTAGATTTAAACTTCTGTGCGTTTGCAATAAGTTCTACTCTGATTGTTGCTAAATTTGATGCCATAATATTAATCTGGGAACTGTCGCATTAGTTCTTCCATTTGTTTTCTTTGTGTTGGTTCTGAATTATTTTTGCCAATAGATAATTTATATCCATTAACAGCTGATGTAAATTCTGTTACTGATAAATCCCAAAATACTTTAGGGGAGAATTTAAGAACACCTAAACCTATTTCTAGGTATTCTTTGATTGGGTACTTGGTTGCTCGTTCTCCCCCTGTACTAAAGGGGATTCTTCATCTTTCTTGTCGCCTACGAATACAGTCATAAGAACTTCTGAACAAAGTATTGCTACTTTCATAAGTCCTGTTTTCATAACCATGTCGCCAACTGTTGGTTGTGTAAAAGTTCCACCAGCACCTTTTAATGCTTCGTGCATGATAATAACAACATCTCTCATTGAGTAGTTATTATTACCGAAACTGTTTGTTATATCTAGAATTGATTTTCCAGTTCTATTTTCTATACTTACTATTGATTCAAAGGTAAGTCTAAAAGTTCTTTCTTTATCTCCTAGACTACCTTTGATTTCGCCTTTATACTGATTCGCCATCGGTGTCCTTTTCAGTTGTTTGTGTTTTTTTAAGTTTCTTTAAAGTTTTATTAGCTTTGACTATATCACTTGAAGCTATTGCTTCACAAGTAATTTCACATCTATTTTCAAAAACTGAAACCTTTTGCACTACAACTTCATCTACACCGATCATTATGTGATCATAAGGTTTGATAGGAATATCTTTTCTTGTTTCAACGATTATTACTCCCTTTCTAGTAACCTTGTAAAAAGCGTTATAGGACTCTCCTTGAAATTTTACCTCTACCATTTTAAACACATCTGTGTGATCCATATTTTCAACCTTTATTATGCGTTAGTATATGTTACTGTATTATGAGATTCAAGAGTAAGTGAATAAGTTTCTTCTCCATTATACTCTCCTGCTCTTTCGTAACTTGTGATTAAAAAAGCACCTGCTACTTTCGAACCATCTGCAAATATCAAGTCATAGTTTTGAATTGATCCATCAAATGCAAATCCTCTTACAAGGTTTTCTGTTGATGAGTCAGTAAAAACACCACTTGCTGACATTGACATACTTCTAATACCACCACCTTGTAAAATATCTCTTGCTTTATCATTACCACTTGTAATAAAAGCATTTGAATCTTTAGTAGTGATATCTACCATTTCTCCATTAATACTCATACTTGTACTTCTCATACCACCAACTGTTGCTGGTGTTCCTGTGCTATTTTCTTTTAATAAAAAATTGCTACCTTTTTGTGCCGCCATTTTTATATCCTCCTAATTATTATTTTAATTTGTTAATACAAAAGTTCTAAACCTTTGTACTCCATGTGTTGTTAGTCCATCAGGTTCTTTAATTATATCTGAGAACTCAAATCTCATATTATTCATAGCTCCTGAAACTGATAAACTTGATTCATGTAATACATCATAAACTAATGACATAATTTCCTTTATTTCCTTACTCCCTCTATATCTAGAGAATGTATGAACAATTAGGGTAAAATCACTTCCCTTTTTGTCTTTTGTACCATCATCTACCATTGTTTGGTCACCGACCTTAACATAGGGAAATGATGTTCCCTCTGGAACAAAATCATAAATATTGTTTCCACCTAACTTTGTTGTAAGTGCACCATTTGCCAACAGTGCATTATAGACTGTTGTTTGTAAGGCAACTGCAAAATCACTCATTTTACAATCTCCTCAATTTTTTTAACTACTCTTTTAAATGTTGCTTCTGTTATTGGCTTTTTACTTTTTTCAAAAGCTGGTAACATAAATGGTCTTGGTTGCATTTTACTTGTTCCATATTCTAAAAATGCAGAATAGTTTGCATTACTTACAACATTAGTAATATTTTTGGTTTTTTGTTTAACCATAATTTTACTTACTAAATTTCCTGTATCTGAAGCTGGTGCTTGTCCTGGAGCAGATGCTCTATGTGATCTTCTAGGATTATACTTTTCGTACATTATTCCTGATTTAGCACCTGTCTGTATTGACTTAACAGCTTCTCCTCTTATTAATTGACCACCACCTTTTACTATTTCTTGAAAGTCAGGTTCAAGTTGTTTATTCAACTGTTTAAGCTGACCCATAACTTTTTTTAAATTTTTTACTGTAAGAGTTACTTGCATTATGTACCTACATTTTCTATTGCTTCTATTGTAATATAATTTTTAAAATCATTCTCATCATTTATTTTTATTATATCAAAGGTTCTAGTTCCAAACAAGATACGCATTGTCGTAGTTATACCATCTCTATATCTAATTAAAAATTCGTATGTATGTGGATTCTCAACTTGTCTTCCTGTTTTATCAGAAAATATTTGTTTGCCACTTTTTGGTGTCATTTTAGCAAATGCAGTTATATGTGCTGATCTTCCTGTTGTATAACCACCCATATTGTCAGTAGATAAATTTGTATTCTGTATCGTAATTTTATTTCTTAATTTTCCTATATTAGATATACTCGGCATATTATCCTCCTAATATATTGTTCAATCTTATAACTCTATATGGTTGTAATAATTGACCTACTGTATAAGGAATAGAATTAACACTCATTGATGTAACCATTTCTCTATTTTCGTATAAGTGAGTTGTTAATAATTTAATCGCTTGAATTATTGGTGTTGGTACATCACTTGCGTTAGCACCATAACCTGCAACATATTGAACCTCATAAGCATTAGCTTGTCTTAATTCAGTTAATGTTGGCCAACTAACTCCATTCTTTAAAACTACTCTAGCCGAAGTAGAATCTACATCAGCAAAATAATTACTTGCCGCAAAAGTAGAGGCA
>Ga0181408_1000087_pt1 | contig 26151 bp, 44 predicted proteins | sample 31SPOviralmetaG_FD_130137 | JGI IMG/M metagenome (GOLD analysis project Ga0181408, IMG submission 130137) | Marine viral communities from the oligotrophic San Pedro Time Series (SPOT) site, San Pedro Channel, CA, USA - 31 SPOT_SRF_2012-02-16 | ecosystem: Environmental > Aquatic > Marine > Strait...
GTTATCATTTTCTCTTACATTAAAAATCATATCTCCACTTGTATTACCATCTGCCCCACTACCCATAAGATGCAATGCTGTTGTATTAGAAGTTTGCCTTCCAGAAATTGCACCTTGAAGAGTCGAACTTGGAGAACCAAAACTAATTGAACCAGTAGGAGCTGTAGTAACATCTAAAGCATTTGTAGTTTGAACCATTAAAGCCGATAATGGCTGACCACCTATTCCTAATCTATCTGTATTTAAATAAAGTGGAGTTGCATCGTTATCTCCAGTTTTTACCTGTATTGCATTACTGCCATCACCATCAGCAGTTGAAGCTGTGTTACCATCTAATTTTAAAAGTGAGGTATAACTACTCGCTATCGTTGATCCTGTTAAACTTGCCATAATAAATCCTTTATATTATATCTTCCCATTTACGGTGTTCGTTTTGCCAAAAATCAGTAACACTGCCCCATAAGTCTCGAACTTTACCTGCTATAGCCGCAGTTGCAGTTGCGATACTTGCAATAGATACTGATATTCCTAATTTCATATTAACCTATATACGCTATAACCATTCCAGAAGTAAGATCTATTTCTGTCCATCGTCCAAAAATAGTAAGACCTTGTGGGAATGTATTGCTTGCGTCTATTTGAGCACCGCCTGATCCTTGTGTTGTTGTTTCAGAACCATCTGATTCATCATGTGCTGCTGCTTGTGTGTTAGGATACATATCTGAATCTTCTGCTACCAGACCACCACTTGCATCAAAAACAGAATCTTCTAAAAATGTAATCGCAACAAATACGGAATCCGTTGGGGGACTAGCTGCTGCAGTTGTATCTATAAACATGGATCCAACTTGCCCAGCTCCGATATTACCAGCCTCTACTACTGTATACTTTTGTTTTCCTCCAGCCATCTTGTTTCTCCTTCTTATGCCTTACCGAGCTTGACTATTCTCATGGGCATGTTGATTAAATTCTATACGTCATCTAAAATTGCTACAATTGTGCACCTAACAGTTCCTGTTGAAGTTGCAACATGCACATCACCGCAATCTAATCCATCTTTAAATTTTAAATTAATAGCTTCATTAGCACCTACTTCAAGAACATCGCCTACAGAAGCTGCATCCCCAGCATCTAAGCATATGTATACTTTAGCTGAAGTAGCAGTAGAGCCATCTGTAGTCCCACTATTTTTTAAAAATAAATATTTTATATGATCTCCAACAACTGTTGTTCCAGAATCCGTATAAGATGTTCCACTCGCTATTACATCTGCGCTTGTTCCTGTAATATCTCTTGATGTACTATAAACCCATTTATCATTAGCATCTGCTTTTACATATTCTAATTTGCCACCTAATGATTGCTTTATTTGATGATGAATAACGTCTACTGCATCTGAATCGTCATCAGCAGTAATAGTCACTACTGGGGTCATAGATACTACGCCTCTTGCTGTATCTGCCATTATGATCCTCCTTGTTGTTGTGGCATATCACCACGTATTAAAATTTGCAAGCCTTGATTGTATTCAGCTTTTAACTGACGATACTGACCTTGCTTCCATTGATAATCCATATTATGCTTTTGCATTTTTGCATTATAATTTTGTACGTCTGCACTATATTTTTGCAATACAGAACCTACTTCAGCTTGATATTCTTGCAATTCAGATCTATACTTATCTAATGCAGATTTATACTCTTGGACATTTTGCTGAAAATTGTTTATAGCATTTTGCAAATTTAATTGTACATCTTTATCTAAATTTGCTTTGCGTGTATTAAATTCTTGCTGTGCATTTTGAATAGCAGACTGACTATCTTTTTGAAAGTTTTGTCCTTTCCTTTGTATATCTTGCTGATATACTACATTTGCTTCATTAAAAGAGTTTAATGCGTTTTGTATATCTGCACTATATTTTTGTAAATCTGTTTGTCTTTCTGCTTGCCAGACTCTTAAATCCCCTTCCATGTTTTGCTGATATTCCTGTACTTCTTTGCTAATTTGAGCTTGATAAGACTGCAGGTCAGCTTGATATTTTTGCATTAATTGTGAATCATCTGCTTGTGATAAATCAGCATTCTTCATAGCCTTTTGAAGTTCTGCTTGATATTCGACATTTGCATCATTAAATACATTTAATTGATTTTGTATATTAGATTGATATTCTCCTATTTGAGCATTGATTTCTTGTATCTTTGCACTTGCTAATTCGACATCTTCATCTGTAGATATAAATGTATCTACTGTACTAAAAGACGGAGAAGCAACTGGAGGAGTATATACTGGAGCAGTCGCACTAAAACTAACAGAGTTATTTGTTAAAGCTGGTGCTACTGGAGCAGTTGCTGTTATACTTAAATCTGATATAGTTGGCGCTCCTTGAAGTGTTATAACTGGAGGAACGTAACTAGGAGCAGATTCTGTTAAATCAGCCATATCGCTAATAGAAATTAATGGCTGAGTAATATCGCTTACACTTGCATTTGTGTATGTAAAAGAAGGAGAAGATGGTGTAGACGGAGACACAAGTAAACTAGGTGCTGATATATCTGTCGGCAAACTAGCTGTTTTATCAGCCATCAATCTTTGCAAACATCTAACAGATCCACCTAATACCAATAATCTTTCTGCTTCTTGTGGAAAGTTTACTACCGTAGAACTACCGTGTACTATAGCTGTACTTCCATCTGTAGTAGGTATCTTAGGTACATAATGTAAATGACCCGATGTAGCTCCACTACCAGCAGCTCCATTTACGTATACTTTCTCATCTTCTAAATAATATACTGGATCTGTATCGCTAGCTGCATATATAGATGTAGTATCATTAAATTTAGCTTTTTGTATTGCTGGGATTTCCCTAGCTGCTAAGTCTCCTTTGTCTACTGCTAATACTTTTTTACCTGCAGTAGTTAAACCAGAATCTGTTATTGCAGTAGTTTTTGCTACTTGTAATAACTTTTCTACTGGTAATACGTCTATAATCTCAGCTCCTATATCTTGTATAGAGCTTGAAATTAAATCATCATCTCCAACAGATCCTATTAAATCTTCTATTTGTGTTTTAAAACTCATGCTACCTCAGTATAACTTGTTGATGTAGTACTTTGTTCCGAATAAGAAGGCGCAGAAATACTTAATTCTGTAAATGATGCAGAAGAAATAGTTTGCTCTGTATAAGAAGTACTGTTTCCAGATACTTCCGATAAGGAAATAGCTACATCCCATGTTAAAGGAAATGTAATTGTATCCCAACTTTCTGTTAAGTCAGACCAATATCCTGTACCTGTAAAAATTTCTACCATTAATAATCGTATTGTCTTATGTGATAGCCAGAGCCATCTCTTCCTTTATTGGCATATTTCTTTCCTTCTCTTATGCACATTTCCCATTCATTATTAAAATATTGAGCAGATTGTAAAGTAGCAGGGTTTAGCTCATACCCTTTGGCTATTGCATATGTAGCCAATGCATCATGAAACTCTGCTGGAATCGCAGGGGATTCTGTCATAGTAATCCCTGTTCCAGATGCTACAAAATCTTCGTCCAATTTTACAGCATGGATCGTAACTGTTTTTACTTCATTAACAGAAATATAATCTGTGCTAGTATCTGCATCTGATACCATAGCAAGACCAATGGAATCTCTTTCTATCCACCACACTTTTTTTAAAGCTGCTGTTCTTTGATCAACTGACATCTGTTTTCTCTGGTTTGCCTACTAAACGTGGTATCTCATATCCATCATAATCAACTCTAGTAATTTCAGATATACTATCATCTAAATCATAATATCTTTGATCGGCTACACTAGGAAACGTATATACGGTATTTAGTATTCTTGTTTTTCTACAAAACTCATCCAACGCCTTATTTAAAAAGATACGTATTTGTGTTTCTCCTAAATCAGGATGATGTTGCTTTACTGTTTCTATTAATTGCTTTTGTGTCATTTAATTTTTAAAGGCTTTTTTAAAGCGTCTATTACAGACTTAAACATTGATTTCTTTTTTTTCTTTTTAGAAACCATTCTTTTTGTACTTCCTGTTTTATTTGCATTCATTAGCATTTTTATTCCAACGTCAGGGGAGCACTAGGCTCCCCCAACTTGTTTTGTTTATTAACTAATCGTTATACCAGCCGCAACTTTTCCAAGACCGCCAACTATATAAAAATTAGTACCATCTGCTACCAACTTTATATAATCGCCTGCAACTGCTGATCCATCAACAAATGTAATTGTAGTATCACTACCATCACTTGTATCTGCTACATCATCAGCAGCTCCAGCACTTACTGAACCTAGTATTGCACCTGATGGAGCTACTACTGTATAGCTTGCACCAGAAGGTGCACCTTTTACAATAAATGTAGCTTCCCATCCAATGTTACTAGGAGCAGGTAAAGTTGTTGCAAACTCAGAAGTTGAGTTAAGCATAAGAACTTTACCGCTATCAGCAATAGTTAAAGTTGAAGCGGCAGTCAATTCCTTGACTCCTGCACTTGAACCACCTAAATAAGGTCTAGCCATTATAAGCCTCCTTACGCTGTGATTTTAAACAGATGATGACTTTCAATTAGCTGTATACCAACACCTTCATCAGACATGTATTGATCTTTAACACCATCAAAGGCATTATCGGTCTTAATGTTTGTCTGATACATAGATGGACGATAAACTGCATGAAACAGATTTTCATCAGATACAACTGCCATGAACTTGTTATAAGGCCCACGTAGTGCTGGAGTTGGAATCAACTGCAACATGCCGTGAGGCGTTTCAAGTACCCTGTAGTTAAAACCAAGAGCATCACGTTTCATGTCTCCAATAGAAACTGTCCAACCAGAGTTGCCAGCTATCCCTGAAGCACCAGCCATTTTAGACCAGTAACCAAGTGCCCCAGCACCACAGAATGCACGTTTAACACCTGCTTCTGGAATGTACTGGAATACTTTTTCCATGTCATCTACAAAGTTTGCGTATCCGTAAGAACTATCAATAGTAAATACGTTTTGTGCATCGTGTGTAGAAGTAGACTCACCATACTTTTCTAATGCTGAAATAATTCCATATGTTGAACGAACTAAATTCCCATCTGAATCAGTTCTTCCGCCATCTGCAAATGTTTCATCATTATTAGTATCGTTATTTCCAGCTCCATAAGATGCTTCTTGCAAGCCCGTACCGCCTAATCTTTGGCCAAACAAAAATGCTTTTTCTTTTTGCATTTTGTGTTCTTGAGCTTTTTGCCTACGAAGTCTAGACAATTCTGAAGACTCTCCACGAAGTACTGCTGCTTCTAAAGTACCAGTAACCTGTAAAGGTGTCTTAAAGATTTGAGTAGAATTATAGACTACTTGCAATTCATCTGCCCATGCTTCTGGAGCTGAGCTACCTTCACCATGTGCATTACCTACTACCATAAAATAATCATTATTAGAAACGGAAATAGCCGCTCCTGTTAATGCTTTTACAGTAATGTGATTTGCTTCTGGTATAGCTGTAATAACTGCAGTTCCTCTGTTTGTTGCTTTTGTTACATCCCATATTTCACAAACCAAACCGATCCAAGAAGAATCTGGTGAAGATGCTAAATTACTTGCTCCATCAACTTCTAAAGAATCCCCATTGTCATCATTATCTAATGTGGCTCCTTCTGCTGCTTGAAACTCTTGTTTTACCCAAGGATTACGATGTTCAAACATCTTAAAAATTGGGTCTGGGACTTTTCGCATTTCCTGATTACTAACCATTGTAGTAAAAGGTGCAACGTCTGTCCATAGCTCCTTAGTGACCTGCGGATCTACGTAAAAATTCCGTCTATCCGTATAAAGTACACCAGAAGCTCCTTGCATTAGCTGCTTTTCTGTAGCTGCCATTTGTTAACTCCTTATTTGTCTAGTTTACTTTACAACAAATTACTTACCAAAGAAAGCATCGTTAAACAACTGCTGATCAGATCGAGGTTGCTCAGCTTTTCCTGTCTGCACTGCTGCAGTTCTAGGAACAGCCAAACGCTCTGCCTGATTTTGCATTTCTGTTTTACGTTGCTGTACTACTGGGTCAGTATTTGTTCTTAATTCAAACAACTTTGCTAAATTATCCATCGTTAGATTTTGAGGATTCTGAGACCAAGCAACAAATTCAGCAGATTTCTGCTGATCCCAACCAAAGTTGTTTACAGCATGACTCATCGCTTGACGCTGAACCATTTGCGCTTGCTGCTGTTGCATTTGTTGTTGATATGCTTGTTGCATCTCTGCTTCTCTTATTTGATCTTTTTTTTGTAAAAAACCAAGATAATCATCACGATAGTTTTCTTTAGCTAACCGATACTTAAATGAATCACTCTCTGGATCATTATAAGCATCTACCTCATTGTATGAATGTGGTCTTTCTGGGGCTGATGGCTCCTTCAGTGAAGTCTCTTGCAATCCTTGGTTTGGGTATGCTTGAGGTTGTCCATTGGAGGGTGTCTGTTCTAACTGGTCAAGAACTTGTGGGTTATTCCGAATCATCTGCTCAACTGGAGCAAGACTATTCTTATAATAATCCAATTCTTGACGAATCTGTCCTAATTCACCCTTGGCTTTATCAGCTTGTGATTGCCAATATTCAAAACGAGTTGAGTCGTCTTTAGAGGAAGTTTCTTGTGTTGCTTCTTGAGTAATTGGTTGATCCACACCTGTAGCATTTTCTACAGGTACTTCCTCTGCCAGTATTCTAGGTTGCTCTACTTGTACAGCAGCCTGTTCTACTGGTGCATCACCAGCATTACTCACTTCTATGATATTCTCCATTACTTTTCCTTTGCGATTTGGTTATTTCCAGCAACCGCTTTCTTCAATTTTTTCATTAACTAAAATTCTCTGCTCCCATAGTATCACCCTGTGGTAAACCTTGCATAAATGGATTTGGAACATTTCTAGCAGCTCCATAATCATCTGAATATGGATTTTGCATCATTTTTTCAGTTGTCATTAAATAATTTTCAAGTTCCTTGGCTCCTTCTGGAGTAGAAAGCATTTTTTCAATTTGTTTTTTATGTTGATCAGATCGTTTTGAAGATAAAGCATGAATAGATGTTTTCATTTTTATATCAAGCTTATCATTTGTATTATCAATTATATATTTTAAAGCATTAAAATGTTTATTTTCTTTTAAATCTTTAGGAGACCCTGAATATGTAACAACATAATGATCCTTTTTTTTGTTGTACACTAAACCACCTAAACCACCTGTTTCACTTTTTATAAGCGATCTCAAAGCTTGATACTGATTAATTTTAGATTCCTCATTACTTTCAGAAATACCATATGCAATTCCACCACCTAAAGTACCAGCTAAACCTGCAGCTCCAATGTACTCTGGATTATTTCTTAATAAATCAGCTCCTCTATCTCTAGCAATACTTCCATAATTTTTTCCAGCTTGCCCTAAATTCTTAGCACTTTGTAATGCCCGTTGTAATATTTTCCCGTACGCCATTATCTTAAATCTCCCGTGTTTAATGTATTGCCTTGTGGTAAGTCTTTAGTAAAAGGATTAATATATTCTAAAGCACTAGGTATATAATCTTCTTCAGCTTCTGGATTTCCTGATATTCTCATCCACTCTTTAGATCTCCACAAAGCATCATCTGTATCACTTGCTTTATTTTTTAACATTTGTTCTTTTTCGCTAGTACTGGCGTTAACAAATGCTTCATAATCTTTACCCTTAGGCTCACCTACAAAAATAGACCATATTGTTTCGTGATCATTTATGTCTGTTCTTATTTTATTTAAATAATCTGGATAGCCAGAGTAATTATCAAAATATTCTCTATCTTTTAAATAAGCAATACGATCAGCATCACGAGCCTTTGGATCTCTTTTGTATCTATATGGAGCTGTAAAAGGAATATGTTCAAAAATGCTCATTATTCCTCCAGCCTTAACATTTCTTCATTCATTTGTCTTGATGTATTTCTACGTGCATCAAACTCTGCTATATCTTCTTTAGCTACTTTCAGCTCATCTGCAAGACGAGTCTGATATAACTTCTGCGCCATTTCTACTTTTGCTTCAGCTTTTGCAAGCTTCTTTTCAAATTCTTTGACCTCAACACGCTTTCTATCATGGAGAGATTCTCTTTGTGCAGTTTGGAGATCTCCTTTAAGGTTTTTAATTTCTTCTGTCTGCGCTTGTATCTGGGACTGCATTTTCTGCATCTGACCTGCACGTTCAAGTACACCCTCCATATCAGCGACATCAGTCTGCTTGAGTACTTCGATCTGGTCGATAAGACCCGAACTGTATAATTGCATATAGTACTCAAACCGTGCCCAGCGATTAGATGGAAGAGTTGAGCCTGATAGAACCACCACATCGTATTTACCAATAGTAACATCATTTACCTTACCCATTAGATTTCCAATATCATCATATATTGGACTATTGATTTCCATTTCAAGAGGTCTGTTATTAGGCTGCATCAACCTAAATATCTTTTGATCTGTATATACATATTGAATAAGACCGACAACTACTTTAGCTAATTGGTTAAGACACTCTTCAATGTCATCTCTTTTTGATTTAATTCTACGTTGACCAAATTCGTCCAGAGCGACAGTACCTTTAAAGGTCTGAGGTGCACTACCAATATCACCTTGCATTAATGCGTAAATTCCCAGTATTCGTTCAATATCTGCCTTTGCGTCTGCTTCATTCTTATATAACTCATTCGGTAAAGGTACTGGCCCTGCAACAATAGGTTGTCCTAATTCAGGATCAAATTCAATAACTGCTGTACCAGCTTTGCCCCATTCAGCCTCTAAATTAGCTTTATCCATACTCCCTCTGGGAATTAAAAGCTTTACATTGGTTGAACTGGAAGCATGAGCTACAATTAAAGAACGTATCTTATTAATGTACTCCTGTAGCCCTTTGACAAGTCTGACATCGCTCATAGGGTACGGATTACGATTAAATCCATTCATAAAAGGAACAATAGGATATTCTTCTATAGGTAAAGAAGCTAAAAACATTTTATGATCTCCAACACTTACGCATTGTTGTATTTGAGTCATTTCTATTTCATTAACCATAATACCACCATCTTCTATTAAATCTTCTTTAGTAAGAATATCAATAGTTGTAGTGCTATTTGGTATAGATCCTTGGTGTTCTTCTCCTGCCATAGGAGTAGGTTGCCCTGTATTGGGATCCATCATTAAATGATATGTAGTGCCTATTTTTTCAGCTATTTCGATATATTGACTAACATTTGCTTTATCTGTATGGATTGTTTGTTCCCCAGCATTTGTTATTAAAACAATAGGCTCTTTCTTGTATTCCTCATACTGTACTTCATTTAGTACTCTCTGGTCATTGCTCAAAGGATCATAGATCTTATAATAAGGAAGTTTAATTTTTGTGTAGCGTTCAAATAATTCTAATTCTCTTTCTTCTGTAATAGACTGACCAGTCAGTCTTCTCTTTAATGTTACATCTTCATTTAATAATGCATGACGAGAATCAGAAGCTGTGTTAAGATAGCTAGTTTCACTACTTTCTCTAATAATATCTTCAAACTCAGGATACATTGCTATCAACTGTGTTTGCGTAATGATCTTACCAACTATAATATGAGCAGCATCTCTACAAAAAGGATCCTTGCTACTAGGATCAATAAATAGTTCAAGTGGGTCTATTGCATTAATCTTAACCTCACCTGCACCAAAGTCGGCATCGGGATCTATATAAGCCATCATCACACCCATGCCTTTAACATAGTAATCGTCTATCGCCTGTTTTAACTCTACATTGCCATTAGAATGATCCCATATGTAAGCCATTAAATCGGAAAACATCCTGCCGACTTTAGCATCACTATTCTCTCTTGCTGTTGATTGAAATTTTGGATTGTTAGCAGTAAGCATTGCTTTTGCTTGCTCTACTGCAGAATGTACTACATTAACTACTAAAGGCTCTTGAGCACGTTTACGAAGTGCAGTAACTTGATCGTCACTCCATTGTTTTCCATTACGAAACTCATTATCCTCTACTGCTTGCGTTATCCAGTTTTCACGGGCTGAAGCATAATCAGTTAAGAGGTCTTGTGTTAATTGTACGTCAGTATCTTTATTTGTATCTTGATGCAATGTAGAAAGTCAGACTTTTATCAACTTAAACGTTTACTTTAGGTAATTTGTTCCAAATTAAGCTATCTTCCAGCTTATATCGTCCAAATTATCTAGAGTATAAGACTTTTTATTTTCTTTTACAACGCCTTTATGATGAGGAGGGTAACATTTTTTCATTGCATAAAAAAGACCATCTAAAAGATCGTCATGTTTCCCACGAGGATATAATAGAAGCTCGTCACGTAGCTCTGACATTGATTCTAGCATATACATCTTCTTTTGAGCAAAATAAGGTTGCATAGTTTCTAAGCGTGAAGACTTGCTGGTTCTTGGACTTTCTTTTATTTCAAGACCAGATATAAATATTTTTTCTTCATCACATCGCTGTCTCAAGTATTCTCGTAGCATTTCCTGATAGCCTACACTCTCTACTCGTACCTTTACTGGTTTGAATATCTTAAAATACTCGATAATGCTTTCTGCAAGTTGCATGGGAGTTGCCCTTTGGCGGTAATACTGGAGAATATACCTTTTGTTGTTTTCGTCTACCGCAACGGGCATGATTACAGAGTAGTCTGCCGTCTTGCGAACCGAAGAAGCAGGGTCAACCCCCATAAACACATTTACAGGAAACTCTTCTTTATCATTCTTTAGATAATGATTTCCTACTTTGTCAATTTTTAATTCATAGTCATGATACTGAATATACTTCTCTTGAAAGAGCTGATCTTCATCACCAACAATTTGGCACATATATTCACGATAAAATACACTAGCTCTACCAATAGATTCTAATTCTTCTTTTTTTTGCACTAATTTAGCTATAGGCTGCCAATCTTCCCATAATGCTATATTCTTATCTAGGTCTGGAGCAAAATGCATATTAATCCAGCCCTTCATTTCTTTTAATATCTCTACCATACATCTTTGATGCTGTGGTGTCCCAATTACAATAATCTTACCTTTCTTAGGGTCTAATGAAGGTACAGCACTCTGCAATAACCAGCGTAAGTTCTGTTCCATTGCTTCAGCAGTCTTTGTATTGTTTTCATCTTCTGGATCATCTACAATAATTAATGTAGGTCTTTGGCTACCTACCTTAATACCACGTAACTGCTGTCCTGTCCCCTTGCATATAATCATTGTACCGTCTTTAAGCTCTATTTCTGACTTTGCCCATTGCTTTGCACTGTGTTGGCCCCAATACCCATAGATTTGTCTGAAGGCTTCGCTGTATTCTATAGTGTCCTTGATGGTGCCAAGGAGCTTGATGGCGTGATCTTGGGTACGGGATACCAACACAATAAGTTTTGCTCCACTGTCATTCATGATGTGGAAAAGGGGGTAAACACCTCCTACAATAGAGGATTTAGCATGACCACGTGGAGCAATTATATTTACTTGTTTATTTTTATTATTTGTAATAGCGTCTGCTATCTTGTAATGAAAATCAGGAGATGCAGCAGAGAACATATTAGACATAATTACTTTACCAAACATAATCATGTTAGTTTTTAATTTATCTTGTATATAGTCTTTATGCTTTACTGACATTTTTCAATATAATACTTGATGACATTTTCTTAATAGCGTTCAATGGCAATATAGTCATTAGGTCTTCTCTGCCTTTCCTTGTATATACTTTCTTGTAAGAATCTCGTACATGGTCTGCATAATCTCCCATATCTACTGATGTAGCAATCCATAGTCTTAGAACTTTTGTGCATACCAATATAAAGTAATCATGGAACTCATACGCAAAGAAATCAGCGTCTCCATAGATAGAACCTTTGTTACCATGTACGTTTTTTATCTCTAATACAACATATGCATCATTTGGATGGATATTTTCTTTATTAAACCTTTTAGAGCTTTTAACATCTACCTTAAAAGGAAAATTAACTATATAATCCCAATGATTATGTATATCATCATGATCTGAAGATTTTTTATTTTTAAATCCATAGACCTGTAGGCTTTTAACAAAGCGTTGCTCTGCCTCATCGCCATATTTATAATATTCTTTAAAATTTACCACGTTTCTTTGGTTTCCAAGGGCATTTTCTTATATTGTCTACCCTTGTCTCCAATATCCCCCCTTTTTCTAGTCCGCAATGTACATTATCTTGGTACTTACCAGCAAATGGACATTTCTTTTCTTTTACAGTGCAATATGAAAACAATCAATCATATTCCAATGAAAGAGTATCGTATAGATACCCATATGTTTCCATTTCACGCAATGCATCTATAGCAATATTTGTTACATTGCTATCTTTGCTATTTTGCATCACAGCAATTACATGTAAAGCTCTAATAGCTACATCTAACTGCTGATTTTTCATACGATCGTCTGTTACACCATCGTATTCTCTTTCTGCTTCATTGTTGTACTTCATTCGTCTCGGATTTCCTTTGCAATGTTAACTTCTTTTCTTCTTTAGCAATAGTATCCGCTATTTGCTTCGTCATATCCACCTGTATCGTGTCTGTTATCATCTGTTTATTAGGCTTCATTTCTAATAAATCCATTAGATAGTCATTTGCCTTTAAAAAGTTGTTAACATCGCCTTTATTTTCAGCCATTGTTAGTGCACGTAGTATATTATCTACTGCAAACTCTTTATTAATGGCTTTATCTAGTAATAATTCTTTGATTTTCTTTTCGACCATACGCTTTGCTACCTTTTGTTTAAGGAATCTGCGTACTGTTGCAGTGGGGACTTTCTGTTCAGGTCTGTATATCTTACCAAGAGCGTCATAGTCCACTTTTCCATCCTCAAACACCATTTGTGCATATGCGGCAACAGTATTTTTAGCACGTACTTTTCCAGATTCTTCTGCATCCCATGTCCTTTTAGGGTTTGTTTTACTATACACCCCATATTCATGATTTGTTAAAAAATTTATTTTTGAGAATCCACTATCCCATCCTACTCCACAGGTAAGTTTTATAAACGTTTTCACTCTACCGTTCTTATCTGTGTAGTTCTTTCTATCATAGCATTCCGCTACATACCCATCATCTGTTAAACCCCAGTCGCCAACTTCAGCCTGACGCCAATATACGTAATCAAGCTTCTTTTGTTTAGCTTGATCTTTCGTATATACTGGATGTTTACCAGTTTTCCCATCTATTTTTCTTGTTATTTCCACGTTTAGCTATATGTACATAGAGCTATATGGCCATATAGCTATATGGTTATATATATATCTATATGTTTTAATCCATACTCTCATTAGAGTTTTTATCCATATTTAAGTTTTGCTCTATTATCTTAGATATGATCTCATATTCAGCACTAATTGACTCTGTAATCTGATTTGATTCTTCTACCATCTTGTCATATTGCTGCTCGGTCATCACCTTCTTTTCCCAATGCCCAGTATTCATATTAAACACTTCATATTCTTTTTTGAGCTTACTTTTCATAATACACTTGAACTTAATATAGCTAACTTACACATTACAACGCTTTAAAGGAATCATTAGTTTCATAATACTCTTTTCAAAATTGTAACAAGAATGTGTGTGGGAGGAACATATTACAAGTACCCCCCTTGTAATTGGGTTGCCTTAATTGAGAACCGTTGAGTTGGTTGGTTTAGGATAGATTGGTTAGAAGTGTCAGCTCGCACACTCCCTGACCCAGCTATCTTAACCATGCACTCTTCGGTCACACCATGTGCTCACTACATTCACACACGTATGCCCATGATGAGTACATATATAAATCCCTACAGTACTGTAACGTACTGCATGTCTTTATCTTCCTCTATGTATGATACCTAACTAACTACTAAAGGAGTAATCTTATGGGTACATTCACTAAAGTATTAAAGAACACAGCATGGTTTACTGTTGGTGTTACAGCTATAGCAGTAAAGAAAGCACATGATGGAATCAACACAATCATGGAAGAGGTTGAATCTGGCAGACCTCAAGAACTTGTCAGACAACAGTGTACATTTATCAAAGAGAAGGTATCTTCTACTACACAACGTGGTAAAGATGCCAGTTTACACGATAAAGCTATGGACGAACTTGAGAAAATTAAAGCTCAGTTTAACAGATCAGCATCATGTACAAATTAATCAATCTATTACATAATCTAGTCATAGTCGTATTTTGTGCATTTCTTGCTACAAGTATGATCTATGGAATGGCAACAGTTATCTGGCTCCTCTTTGGAGTCAGGTAACTAATTAAGTAAGGAACAATCATGAGAGCAAATACTAAATCTCAGTTCAAAAATACCGAACTGAAACAACGTAAGGGAGGTAAACATGCCCCCTATAAATCTACTCGACTACAAGACAATACTAAAATTGCACATCTAAATACTGCAATTATTGGTAGAATAGGCGAAAATCGAGTAGAAAATCACTTACTTGAGAATGATTATCAAGTATTCAACCAAACTGCAGACACTTGGGGAATTGATCTTGTATGTTTTAAGCCAAAACTTTGGAAAAATGAATGGAAGATCAATTTAATCACAGTACAAGTAAAATATCATACTATTGCTTACAATACTTCCTATGGGAAGTCATTGAAAGTCAATATTACTGAAAATCATGCAGATTGGATCGCAGTACCTATTGATCGTGGATTTGTAGATGATTATGAACATATTATCTACTATCCTAACGAAAAGAAAGGCATCCGCCATGTACGGGAATTTTCTTTCAAAGAGAAATACCTCGAATCAAAATATAAAAACCAAAACCCACGCAGATGGGCTACAAATTGGTATAAATTACCAACACCAAAGCCTCAATCTGGTTGGAATAAACTCATACAATCACGAACATCTTGTGATTAATTACTGGAGGGGGTTGTGCAAACAAGTCGCAACCCTCACACCTTCCTCTATCTATAAAAATCAAAAGGAGTATCTTATGCTACTAAGTGAATGTTGTGGAGCTAAAGTCATCGAAGATTATGACCTCTGTTCAAAATGTTTAGAACATTGTGATAGTTATGATGACGAAGAAGAATAAAAACAGCTTCCTCTATTTTTGGATGCATGGTGCGTCCAATTACTAACCATAAAAAAGGAGTCATTCAATGACTAAAATTAAAGATCTATTAAAATCGTTTGCAGGTATAGCTAGCAAAGCACCTGAAAGACCATATGAAAGCGTATGGTTGCAGAAAAGCAAACAAAATGATGACGGAACATATCAGAACATCAAAACAACTGTAGAACAGATGATGAACGATACAACTGATGAATACATTTACAATGTATGGTCAGAGTTCTCAGAAGATGGTGCTGAAAGTTTCAATACATTTGTAGAAACTGAACTTATTCCTAACGGCATGAGAACACTTGAAAGCACAGCTAGAATGTCTAAAGATCAAGGTTCCATACGATACATGATAGCACGACCAATGAACAGTTAACATCATACAAAAGCACATGGGTACATCCTATGTGCTTTTTTTACGCTTCGCTACACTCAGCGGAACAACTTTTTTTAAAAGGTGCTACGCTCAGTAATATAAAATTATGGACTGTCGAACAAGAAACAAATTGACTGTAAGTGCAGTTATTAGTATATTTAAAGCCCTTCACAGGGGGAGTAAACAAGACATCTATAACAAGATTTTACTTATGGTTAGGTAGAACAAGTACGCTTGTACACAGGGGAGCAGTATCTATATGGTACTGCTTCCTTTATTTCTAATAATATGGAGGAACATATGAGTAACTATAAACAAATGTTTCAAGATGCTATAACAGATACATTGTCAGAGTTACATTGTATACATCATCCAAACGTAGAGCTTAATTACATAGAAGTAACAAGCTTACAAAAAGTATCTTGGGATGAAACACCAATTAAAACATATCATGATATTGAATACTGTCCTAAATGTTTTGAAATACATGAAACAGGAAAAGAATTTAAACATGATATAAAACCTAAACCATTATTCACAAACATAAAAAGGAGCACTAATGCAAAACAATAATAGATCAGAAACAGATCAAATGAAATTAGAAGCAGCAATTTCTACGTTAGAAAATTATCCAGATGATTTAAATATGATTAGTCAAAGCATTGATGAAATCTATAACATCTCACATAAACTACTAGAAACTACAGTTACTACTAATAGGCAGCTAATTAATGTAGTTAAACTATTAACTAAAAACATACAAGATGTGGAGGACAACTTATGATAACAGAATCAGATATTATCTTTGATAATTTAGCAGAAAATGTGTTTCCACTTCTTGAAGAAGCAATTGATCGAGAAGCATCACATATTATGGATGAATTTAACATCAACCCAGAAACAATGGTAAAACTAATCGAATCTTGGTTGCACAATGCAAGTAAAAACGATTATATACCTAATACAAAATGGAGAAATGTATGAGTAAAGTAGGAACATTTGCCACAGTTGCAAAAGGTGCTAGTTATTTAGCACTTGCATTAAATCAAATGTTAAGACTAGCTACATCAGGAGCTAGGTTTGCTATTGATTCTTTTGCAGATAGAAGACGCTACAATATAGAACTACTTGTACAAGGTGCTACCATTGAGACTAAAGAGAATCAATCTGGTGCACAATTAAGTAGAATTGTACGTATTATGGGAGAAGTTGGCGTAGACCAAGCAATTATCACAGATGTGAAAAAGGAGACATCATGATGATATTTTGGGACATTCCATCTTGGATGTTAGTAATTACATGGTTTGTAACAATGAACATAGCCATAGTTGTAATCGCACATCTATGGTTATGGTTTATTACATTATTTAATGAAAAAAGGAGTAAACAATATGAAAAAATACAAAGATGAAGCAGGTTGGACTATAATAGATGAAACAGTAGATATAGTAAATGAAACAGTAGATGAACATCTAAATGCTTATAATCATCTAGTAAATGAAAAACTATTAGATCGTGAAGAAGATATTAGAGTGCTAAATAAGAAAATAAGCACACTAAGACTAGCTTTATTAAAAATACAAGCTACAGACTTTGATAATTTGCATGAAAATCTAATAAAAAAGGCTTTAAGCTATGAATAACGTAGAAAAAGTTAGCAATACGGATAAAAGACCAGCTATAGCTTTTGATGACGCAGGTGAAGTTGGAATAATACAAATAGCATTGAGAACATATAAAAATAATATGGAAAAATGGAGAGTTGACGCTGGAGGAGACGATTTTAAAAATAAAATCAATGGATTATTAGACGAATTAGATAAAGTAAAACAAATGTTTAACAAAAAGGGGTAAACAAATGATGATACTACACTGTGGTGGACGTAAAGTAGATTTTACAGATCTACAAAACGTACCACTACCAGAAAAAACAGACACTTATACACCTGTAGCATTTGGAGATTTAATCACCAATGCACAAGAAGTAGCAAGTGACTTATTAACAGAACAGACGTTCAAAGAAGGACATTATGCTTTGGCTGGTAAAGACCAAAGAATGTTCGCAGTATTGAACTATGAAGGAGATAACCCAGATATGGGAGTATCTCTAGGTATAAGATCCAGCTATGACAAATCTATGTCAAATGGATATTGTTTTGGAGCAAACATAACAGTTTGTGACAACATGATATTTGCTGGAGACTTTACCATTATGCGTAAGCATACAAAGAACGTATTTGAAGATCTCAGAGACCAATTAGTGTCTACACTATATAACTTTCAGAGAAATTCAAAATTCCAAAATATAGTTGAAGATAAGAAAATCATGCAAGATACACATCTTACATCAGACGCAGCGTATGAGTTTCTTGGCTTACTATTTGGACATAAGGTCTTAAAAGCAAGACAACTAACAACAGCAGTAAACTGCTGGAATAAACCACCATACCTTGAATTTGAAGGTAAAACTATGTGGGGATTGTATAATGCATGTACAGAGGCACTAAAAAGTACACCTCCTAATCATATTATACAAAAACACATAAAACTGCATGAATTTGCAACAGCTTAAAAGGAGCAAACAATGATAAAAATACAACAAGGAGATGTATTATTTAAAAAAGTAAGTGGAGAAGAGTTCAGAGCACTTCGAAAAAAAGAAAGTGAAAAACAATACCCTAGCTGGACTATTACCTCTGGACTAAAATCACACGAAGTTAGGCTAAATGAAAATAAAGCACTACATAATAACAAATGTACAGTTGCTTTAGGAGAAGCTACTGGACATCATCATCGCTTTGAAACAGCATCAGATGGTGCTGTAGTAACAGCGTATCGTACCAGTTATCATTTTGGATCTAACAACCCACAAGTATGTGACTACGTTGCAATAGAAGGCAAAGATGGATATGCTACATTAACACATGAAGAGCATAATCCTGTCACAGTACCTAGTGGATATTACAAAATCGAAATTGTAAAAGAGTTTGATCACTTTTCACAATTAGAAAGGAGGGTAGTAGACTAATGGCATTTGCTAATTACAACGAAAGCGCATGGAATATGAAAGGTAATACCTTAGAACTAGAAGATTATATAAATAAGTTTAAAAACTTAAAATCTAATAAAGTTCACATGTTCAAAAGATGGTTAAATGGTAGTCGTTATGTACTATTATGGGGAAATAGCAAAACCATTAACTTCACATCTGATTGGTCTTTAAGATCATATAAATCAGAAAATCCTAGTAGAGAAATAGAAGCTTGTATTGATATAAAAAACAATACATTAACTATATTTGATCTAAATATACTAGAAAAAGGAGCTAATGTATTTGGTTATAAATTCTCTTGGAACGTCACAGTATCACATCACTGGGGAACAAATACTTTATATGAAGGAACTAAGCATGAAATCAAAAGTGCTAAACGTTGTACTGAATTAAAAAGTAAAAATCAAAAAGACTTTCCATACGCTTGGAATGGAATGAAGATTGATTTAGGTACATATAAAGTAATCAATAAACCACCTCAGGAAGTAAAAGATAAATTGGATTATTGGAAAGAAGTTACTAGAATCCAAAGAAATGCATCTTCTAGAGCAAGAAGAGCTAATCTAAGAGCGTTAGACCGTTTAGATATATATCGTAATACTGGAAATATTAACGATATAGAAATGGAAGACGCTTTTAGGCTATTTAATGTATCTGAAAGACGTGAAGTCATTGATGCATTTGGAATGGATACTATTCTTGCCAATTGTGAATCTGAAGTCTTAGATAAAGACTTAGTAGATGATAGACCATACGAAGTAGTACGAGTTAAAGTAGAAGATAAAACAATGCCAGACGGATCACGTTGGTGTAATTATCTACGAATGGTAAATCCAAGTACATCTGAAATTCATTTTGAAGGTGTACCAAATACTCAAAGTACAGTGCAAACAGCTTTAAGCTGGAGAGATGGAGACGCAGGAGCTTACGTAAAACCAATAGTGCTTACATAATTGTGAAGCAGTGTGGTTCCTTCGGGTTTGCTCCTCCAATTGTTGAACTCCGCATCGTTCGACAAACTGCACTGCTTCCTTTATTTGCAAATTGCAATCACTGACGGTGGGGACACTAGACATGCATACAAGAGTACGTACTCTTGATTGCACACTCGACCTCCCCACTAGACGTGTTAACTTAATAAAAACAGGAGTTAGAATGAATAAATTCTACGAAATACTGAGAAATGAAGACTATAAACCATTTGTAGAAACAAAAGGTGGTGGTAATTTCTCAGCAGACTATGTGTCTTGGGCAGTAATGCATGATCATTTGAAAAGACATTTTCAATATGTTGCATATAAGACACATGAATACCAAATCACTAAAGATGGTACTACTCTAACTTTACCATACATGCTATTACCAAATGGTACTGCAGTAGTTAAAGTTACTCTTACATTAGAAGATAATGAAGGAGATAGACAAACACATGAAGAATGTCTAGCAGTACGTAACTTTAAAATGAGTGCAGAAACATCTCCAGATGCTGCACAAGTAGAAAATACCATCAGACGTTGTATAGCAAAAGCAGGTAGCATGTTAACTGGTTTTGGTATAGAACTATGGTTTGGAGAAGACATTAAAGATCTAGATTATAGACCAGAAACATTGAGAAATGGTCAAAAACCTAAAGAAGGTCATATAACAATAGATCAAAATGTAAAATTAGATAGACTTAGCAGAGACCCTGTATTCAAAGGAACTGATACGTCTACTAAAGTAAAAACTTTAATCAATTCAAATCCAACAGAAGAGAAAGCACAAGCTGCTATTGATAAATTGGATAAGAAGATTAAAGAACTAAGAAAAAAACAAAAGGAGGCAGCATAGATGCCGTACGAAAAAACAGGAACAGTCAAATCTGTGAAAATAGATTATGACGTTGAAAAACAGTGGGGGAATTGGAACCCCACTTTTGATATGTTCTTAACTATAACATACAACGATGGACAAGACTGGGATAACACCTTAGAAATCTATGGAAATGTAAAAAAAGACATAGAGACTACGGATCAAAAGTCTTGGGGATCAGCATTTAAAATAAAGAACTTCTTTGAATCAGTATTTAAAGAAAAAGATCTTTATATGAATAATGATTACACAATTCCAGATAAATGGTGTGACGTAGCTATAGGAAGACAATTTATGTTGTGTTCTTATAAAACTACAAAACTCAAGAAAAGCGGTAAGCATTTCTGGGACACCTATAAGATTGTTGCTAGATCAGATGCAGCACAAGGTACATTGAAGACGAAAGTCATGAAAGATGTACAAGATGGATGGATTAAGAACTATTTTACAGAAGATATGGATAAAGATATTGAAACATCTGCTCCAGCAAAACCTTCTGCAAAAGCCGATTTCGATCTGGACATTTAACATGAAAGTACCAACTGTTAAATTCATAATAAAGAAATGGCTGAGAAATAGATTAGACAATGGTATAGAAACAGTCGCTTCTCATGAAATTGAAACAAATTTGGTCAATTACGGAAACGAGTATTGGGGGAAATTACATACCCCCAGTACTTATTCACGTGCTTGGAGACATTTAAAAAGTGGAACCGAGCTAGACGATATTGATGTTTCAACGATTAAAGAAGTTAAGACAGAAAGTGCGGAGACAACATGGAGACTAATAACTGGTGGGTAGAATACGCTACCACAAGTGTTAGCAATAGAAATCATCTTTGCAAACTAGAAGAGTTTCCTAGTATAGCAGCACAACATCAGAATCTAGAAATATACAGAAGTATGTTTCTTTATGATGCTGATATTGTAGAGTTTGTTGCTAAAAACGATACTGTAACTGGATTCAACGGAGTACAAGGAGTAGATAAACTTGTTATTGACATTGATTACATTAAAAATGACAATAACATGGGTAACGAAACACGATTAAAAGTCTTGGACGTAATTGACAAAATGGAAAAACTTTTGATACAACCAGAACATTATAACATATGGTTTTCTGGTAAAGGTTTTCATATACATCTTGGCAATGTCTACGGATTTGAAAATTCTAACCAAGTGGCTAAACAAGTAAGAGCAACCATGCAACGTGACTTTGGCGAACATATAGACATTATATATGATAGCAGAAGATTGATACGTGCTGGACATTCTTACAATAAAAAATCAAAGCTATATAAAATACCTATATCTTATGCAGAATTATCTGAATTAGAGTATTTAGACATAGCTGAATTAGCACAGGAGATTAGAACTAGCTACAAACCTCATAAAATTACTAAAGAGGCAGTAGTTGGATTAGATCCTATGGATATGAGTCGTAAAAACATTGAAGAAGTACGTAAAGTATTCGACAATGCAAAAGGAATATCTACAAGATACATTACATGCGTACAGCATATTTACAATGCTGGACATGTACCAAATAATAGGCATAAACACCTATTGGCTTTAACAAGCATATGGCGAAAGAAATATGCTTTTGATAAAGTAGCATGTGATCATCTTGCAAGAGCTTATATGACTAAGATGAATAATCCATTGGATCCAGTTGAAGTTAGCAGAATCGTTAGTGACGCTTTCAAAAATGATTACAATTACGGTTGCAATCATCCAGTACTACAACCTTATTGCGATAGTAAATGTCTATTGTATAAGTACAAAAATCTTGATGAAGAAACAAACATATTAAATGCTGAACAAATGGTTAGTAAATTGATAGAGCATTATACATCAGACTTCACAGATAGATCTTTTGACTTAAAAGACATCTTTACATTTATGCCTAAAACGCATTTATTTACCTCTGGTCAGCTTATTACACTAATAGGCGATACAGGGTTAGGTAAAACAGCTTTTATTAGTTATCTCATCACACAGCTACCTAAGATAAAAATACTATTCTTATCTTTGGAAGTAGATGATTTAACTATGTCAAGAAGATTCTTGCAGGCAGCAATGAAGAAATCAAAAACAGACATTATCAACATAGTGAAAAGTGGAAATATTAATAGTATAGAAGAAGCACAGAAATCTATAGATAATATTCAACTAGAAACAGTAAGTCCTGATATACAGGATTTATCTAGCTTTGTTGCAGAAACTGAAGCAAAAATAGTCGTTGTAGATACAATTGATAGAATACCAGCTAAATATGCTGGAAAAGATGACTTTGCTAGACAAGAAGTAATCGCAAATGGCTTAAAAGATTTAGCAATGAAAGAAGATGTTATTGTGTTAGCAGTACATCACATTTCTAAATCAGCATCTTACAATTTCAAAGAAACAAATACATTGGACGTGCATAGTGGTAAAGGCAATAGTGCCATAGAACAGAAATCAGACCAATACATTGCATTTCAAGGTAAAGAAATGAGTAAGGCTAGAGTAGTTAAATCTTTAAAAGCAAGAGACGAATCAAAGTTTGAATTGCTTCTCAACTACAATTGGGATACTTTCACCTTTGATAAAAGAAACTAATAGATAGGGCACAGGTTCCTTTATTTGTGCCCTATTACCACATACCGAGGAGGCCAGTATGGCAGTAATCGAAATTCATTTAAAAAATGAACAACTATATAAAGTAGAAGGACAAGACGCTGTAGTATATATACATGATCATGATATAAATGAGATAACAACAATGACATTCCAAAAACAGGAAAGGCTTAATGAAAACTGGAAAGACAATAAATCTCTTAGGATTTCCCTTAGTAATGAGGATATTGATCCAAGACAAAGAAAGGACAGCATGGATAATAATACTATGTAAACTAATAAAAATATCTATAGGGTATTCAACATTAGGTGGAGATAGTATTCAAATAAGCATCGGTGTAACTAAATTAGAAATATTTACATCATTCACTATTAAAAAAGGATGGTTTGCATGAAAATACCTAAAGCGAACATACAATCAGAAATGACTATAAAGTTAATACACTTATTAAGTGAGTTAGAAATAACAAACAGACAAAGAATGAGCAACGATGGTAAAAAACACTTAGATGACATATGGAAACTATTAGGACAACCAACATATCAAGAAATTATAACTGCAAAAGAAAAGGCTGAAATGAAGTCAAATCTTGAGGAGGAAGAATGAGTAGACAATCAATATATGTAAGGCATAAAGATGAAATATTTGAAAAATTGCTTAATACTTATAAAAAATGTGTAAATCGTAAAGTTAAAAGTGCTATATCTGATGAAGATTATGGTTATGCAAAAGCATTAGAATGGGTTTTAGATTTGCCATTAACAATCGTAAATAAGGAAAATAAAAAATGAGTGGCAAAGCACCAAAACAGAAAGGAAATAGAATTGAACGAGAATGTGTAAACTTAGCTAAAGGCTACGGTTTTGAATCCAAACGTGCTTGGGGATCTGATGGAAGATCACTAGGCTGGCATGAAGAAGTAGATATGGTTATAGAACTACCTTTAAAATGGAAAGGACTAGATCAACCATTCAAATTTCAAGTCAAAGGTCGTAAGAAAATTGGAGAGCTATACAAACCATGCGAACATGTGTATGGACAGATTCTCAAAGAAGATCGTAAAGAAGCGTTAGTAACTATACGATACCAAGACTTGTTAGATCTTTTTAAAAGGTTAACAGGATGAAATCTCTTTGTCTGAACATTGGATTTTCCATAGGAAAATTGATTTCAAAGAAAGAGAATGACAAATGATAAAGGGGGAGTAGGTTGGCGTTTACTCCCCTTTTAAAACATAGGATATTAATCATGAATGCGGATAATAATTTCACACAAGAAATCATTAACAAAACTAAACAACAAAACTCAGTAAAAGTCTCAAAGCAATGTGAATACGATGCTAGACTTGCAGATGAAAAAATAAAACTTTGCAAAACCTGTAATAGATGTTGGGAAGTTGATAAAGAAGCAACAAAATCATCTTATAATAGAAAAATAGGAAGAATTGTGTATTCTTACTATGAAGACTTCCCAAAATATGGTAAGCAAATTCAAGAATGTTTAAAATGTAAAGGAGAATAATATGAAATTCTGGTTACAGTCATTACAAGAAAATGGATTTGATGTATTTATTGTAGTATATCTTGCATTGTTATTTATTGGCTATCATTACTTAATGAGATGGTTTATCAAAAATCAAATTGATGAATTATACAGGAAGTTAAAATGACAGCTAAAGAATACGAACAGTTTAGAGATCACTTTCTACATCTTACATTAAAATTATCAGATGAAAAGCGAATTGAGTATACAGAAGGAAATCAAAATACTAACGTATTATGGAACTTTGAAAGCATAGGCAAAAAGTTAGGCTTGGAGCCTATGCAAGTTCTATCTGTGTACTTAAATAAACACTTATCCAGTCTTCAAAGTTATTTTAAAGATGGACAAGAGCATTCATCTGAGTCTATTGAGGGACGTGTGAGTGATATTATTAACTATTTATTGCTTTTTCTAGCAATGAAGCAAACATACGAAACTAAAAAAGGACTTCAGGACGATCCTGAGTGTTAAAAGAAATAGCGCAAGTTAAACATAAGTATTTGAAAATTTATTCAAACTGATTACTAAATACAAACCGTTTAGCTTGTGCTATAATTTTTTTTATACATCTAGGTACTCTTCTATTTCTTCTAATTGCATTCGTTGCTTTTTAGCCCTTTCAATCCTACTTTTCATTTGATTGTAAGGAATCCTAAAGAGTATCTCTGGTGCTCTTTCCACACCTCTAAATGGTCTATCATCAGTTAATTGTTTAATTTGTCGTACACCACGACCAAATGGAAACATAGTATACATAGTATAATTAGTAAAATCTTCATACTGACCTGTTAATAACTCACCAAAAGCCTCTGGTACTCTAGCAATAGGTGGCTTGAGTACATTAAGAGGGCCAAGCTTTGAGCCAAAGAACGCCATTTCTTTTTCACGTTTATCACCAAAAGTATAATCAGCTAAAGCTTGAACCCAGTCCCAAGGTGGAGGCAATGTAGTATCAAACAGGCTAAACATGAATGCACCACCTAATGCATACATCATCATGTCTATAGCAAAAGTATCTTTAAATCTTTCGTAAGATTCACTACCTTCTTTAAATCCATTTAACTTTGCTTGTCTGTAAAATTCTTTACGCATACGTACACTATTAAATACAAATAACTTAAATCTACCTAAAACTTTACCCATAGAAGTTCTCATAAATGCAGGTCTATGAGCATTTTGATATAAAAACTGCGTCATTTCTATACCACGTTCAGCTCTCTCAAACACATACTGATCAGCTAATGATAAATCTTTACCAGCTCCTTTAAAACCTTCAACAGCTTGTAAACCATGAGCAATAAAAGCATTCAAACGATTTACTCGTTCAGATTGCTTCATAAGAAAACCCCCTGTTTTCATCATTAAATCTTTAACGCCATAACGATTAACAACATCCATAACGTTTTCATCACGATTTCCTTTCTTACTTTTAGCAGCTTTTATTAAATCACGCTGAAAATCTTTAATATTAACTCCAGCTTTTTTTAAACCACTGGACATAGTTTCATTATATTCAAATTCATTTTTAATAAAGTTATCAATAACA
>Ga0181408_1000091_pt1 | contig 25888 bp, 41 predicted proteins | sample 31SPOviralmetaG_FD_130137 | JGI IMG/M metagenome (GOLD analysis project Ga0181408, IMG submission 130137) | Marine viral communities from the oligotrophic San Pedro Time Series (SPOT) site, San Pedro Channel, CA, USA - 31 SPOT_SRF_2012-02-16 | ecosystem: Environmental > Aquatic > Marine > Strait...
CTGACCGTAACAGCGAATCCAACTTGTGAACTAATGGTGGGTTTAAAGGTCCTGCCTTCACCACTTTCAATAATGTCGTGTTTAGGACGACTAGAAATCAACGTAGGGTTGCCAAAGAACTTCAGATTCTTACGTACGTTCTTGACAAGGTCATCGTGATACATGATCTGGTTGGCAAGCCATTCAAACTCACCATTTCCAGTCGCTTCGCCTGTGCAATCCATATAGTTGAAAACTTCAACTGCAGGAATGAATCCGAGACTATTAGTTAATGTTTCTGTATTGCCAGGCATTGCAATGGAAGACTGACCCATGTTGTTTTCAAATTCAATCTTTTCATCAGAGATTGTTTGTTCAATCCGATCCTTAAAAACATTTAACTTGATATACTTTTTCTTGCCACCACGTACGGCCTCTGAAGGGAAGGGATTTGCATTTTTACCTTCAGACTGAACGTTAAAACTGTATGTCAGAACAATATTGTTTAAATCACCAGCTTGATCCCTATATGCCCTGTAATTGTCTTTAGGGAAAAATAGCAACTGATAGTTATCTCCAGCAGGGCGGAAGTAAAACAATCCCTGTCCATCACACAAGAAGTAGTCAACAACACTATCCAACTTCATGTCGAGCATATTGTGCTCACAGACTTTGGCTATGAAATCCTTTCTGTATCCATAACTATCCTGTTCTGCATAAAACTCAATACCTCTGCGCAGCATAAACATCCTCATCTGTGCAAGATGGGATGAGACGATCATGGTGTCTACTGATAGATCACCACGACGCTCTTTAGCAGAAGTAAGAATTTGTTTAAAGCCGCTTTCTGCTTGATTCATTTTTACCTATCTTTATTACTAGTCTATCGGGTTAGAACTTAGAATACTTCTTATACATCTTCTCATAATCAGGGGATTCTACTTTTTCTGGAGATTTCGCATCGTTCCAAGATGCAGTTGCAAAATTCCCCATATCTCCGAAGAGCTGTGAACGCATAACATCAGATTTAGCGTTGTTATAACGCTCTCTTTGACCAATGCGCTTATCTAATGCTGCAGGGTCTGAATATGAATTCTGCTTAGCACGTGAGATAGCACCTTGTGCAATATAGTCAGTATTTTGATATGCCTTTTGTAGATCCCTATTCTGTGTTGCCTGCCTATCTATGCGAGCAGCATTAGCAGCATGGCTGTCCTTAGGGGCATAGTATCCAGCCATAGTTGCTGCAGAAGCTGGGGTGTCTTTGGACGGATTACCACTACTTTGGTAGTTGAACACTCGGCTATCTCCACCGTAGTTACGTACGGAGTTATCTTGGTTCTGGTTTACGTAGTTGTTATCACCTTTGATTGAGCTCGTCTGATCGTTGTCTTGAGTGACTGTCTGGGTTGTATTGCCAATGTTCTTTTGAGTATTTGTATTAGACCCACCTTCTTTTCCTGATAGAGCGCCGGATGCAATCTGGTCGTATAGTCCACCAGATCCTTTGGCGTTACCTGAATACAACGTATCAGGATTGGCATCTAACTGTCTCAAGATATCGGCATCAGAAGCACCACTTTTCTTGGCAGCATAGTAATCTTTATGGCCAAAGCGTTCAGAACTATTGCCATATTCCATGCTGTATTTCATTGCTCTTTCTTTGGCGTTACTGTGATTTGAATTGCTCATGATTAATAACTCCTTAAGCTGCGAATTTGCTGTTCATCCAGGCTGACTTCCAATCTTCCGGATTAAAAGTACGACCACCAAAGTTTCGGATGTTGTTGTCTTGGTCTTGGTTGACTGTATTGTTATTACCTACAACGCTGCTTGTTTGATCGTTGTCTTGAATCACTGTCTGTGAGACATTGCCATTATCCAAAGCAAAAGGACTTGTTCGGGGCATTGCAGAATCTGGAATAGTTACATCACCACTTCCCGTATCAATTTCTACTTCAATAGGACCAGTAATAGCGGCAGGAGCAGGAGTAGGCGCCACTTCTGGTACTACTGGTTCTCCAGCCATTTCAGGCACAACACCGCCCTCGGGTTTATTAACTGGTGGACCGCCACCTGTAAGACGACGATAATCATCGTCACCGAAGCTATCTCCTTGGAAAGCCATAATTACATCTTTATCGCTATATCCTGAAAGGTCATAACCGGATACTTTTGCAAGTTTTGCTTCTGATTTCTCAGGATCAGCGGCAATAGCTTGACGGGCAGCAAAATTTCTATCTTCATTTATTTTGTCACCGGCCATTCTTTTTTTAGACATACCGCTATCTATAAATTAAAGCTATCATTATTGTACTCTAATTGTAATCCACCTCTTCTTAATAACCCTCCCATAACTAAAACCATGGAATCAACAGCATCATCATGTTGTGAATGACCAAAATTCAATAATTCATCTTCAAGTACTGTCCATTTACGCCATTTATTCCATACAACCCGACGACCTTCAAATAAACCAAGGACACCACGTAATCGGGCGAGCTTGTCTCCTTTAAATCCTTTGACTGGACTGACAGTCAGATTGTATAGAGCACGCTCTTCATGCATTATCCGTTTAAAGTCACCCTCAAATGATGTTTGATATGCAACAGCTTCTGGCCATATGATGCATGGAGACATCGTTGGGAAGTACTGACCATCATCATTTTCAATAAGGATGTTCCAGTCAGTTAACATCTCACATAAGGTATCCATCTTTTTTATGTTGCCCATCGTACGCTCACGACGTTGATCAATCAGATAGATTTTCCCGTCTTTGATACCTGCAAGAGTGAACACAGTCCAGTCATTCTTTTGAGACAGACCGGCACTTAAGTCAATACCTACGCCAAGGCAGTCGTAGTCATCAGGCACAGGAGCTTTAACTATCAGTTCTGGCGAGATACCTACGTCAGCATTACGGACAGCCGTGTTTAAGTACTGATATGCAAAAGCAACACGGTCCTCCATCTTTCGTTCATTCAGGTATTTCATAGACCAGAACTCTGGCCAATATGAACGTTGCTTACCGTCAGCGTCTGTGTGTACAGCTTGTTGAACTATCTGCTTCCAATTATTCTTTGGGACGAATAGGGTTTGATGAATGTCATCAAAATGAAAACGGGTACCCAGGCAAATAGCCCGTGCCCCTTGAAACATTGTCGGCGCAATAACATTAGACCATGTTTGTTCCATCTCACGGCGAATATCCGGATTGTTGATGGATACTGCAGACTTGATAGGGTCATCGATAAGCACCAACTGGGATCTCTTTGAAGTAATGGCTCCCTTGAGACCCCCACACGCAATTGTGAAAGCCTCCTCACCCGCTGTATCAATCCCTGCAAAGTCATAGTCAATACTCCAATATTCGTCCGATCTTTTAATCTTTGATAGCCTGACCATTGGAAATACTTCTCTGTACTTCGGGCTACTCAAGATGCCCTTAATCGTCGCTGATTTTGCTCGGCTGATATCTACCATGTAGGCGATGTACAGAATACGCAGCATTTGCTTGGCAGCAGCATGTCGGCCAATCATCCAAGCTGCAAACAAACCAAGGACAGTACTTTTCGCAGATCCACGAGGCGCAAGGATGGAAGTATTCTGTCCTCCGATTCCTAATAGACATTCACTATCCTTCCCTGTGCATAACTCGTTATGCCATTCCATCATGTGTTTTGCAGGCTTTTTGCCCATAAATACACAGAAGTCATAGAAATCATCCCTTGCTTTTAATACTTCCTCTGAAGGTGGTTTAGTAGTAACCTTCGTTGCAGTCATTAATGCTGCACGTTTAAAAGCTAACGATGAACTTGCTATTGCCATACAGATACTTTTTTATTAGTCTAACTATTAAGCTTTTCCTTCAGCGATACGTTGAGCTAATCGAGAGGCTGCTCTTGACTTTGCACGCATACGAATAGCCCTCTGTCTATCTTCTTCATATGCAATTCCAATAGCTGCACTCCTAGCAGCTGCTTCTTCTGCACCATTCGATGACATAAAGAATTTTTCTACGCTATATCCTGGTATGGAAGGTAAACGTCTTGAAAGAGTTCCGCTTCTACCAAGAGAAGCAACACTGTAGTTATCTACGATTGCTCCAGGCAGATCGTCAATGATTAGATCACGCATTACTTAACTCCGAATATATCTTTGCCCATACCGCATTGATTGCATTTTCAATGGGTTCAGCAAACTGTGGGTCATCCTTGAAGATGCTGGACATCTCCCGCATGACACGGTCTGCACCGGCAAGTACCAATCCACGTTTGTCTGTGGAGCGGTTCATCCGATCACTGGTTTCAATGTGAGAGCGAAGTTCTTTTTCTAGCGCAGCCAAGCGGGCAGCACCGTTATCACCTTTAATCTCTCCGGAGGTGATTGCCATTCGTAACTCTTGTATATCGGAGTGAAGTGCAGCAATTTCGCTATTAAGAATTTCACGACGGTTAAGCTTCTTATACTTCATTTTGACCCATTTATTCAGGTCTGTAAATGTGCCAGGATATCCAGATATTCCGGCATATACCCAAATCTCAATGATGGAAGGAGTGACTTCAGCAAATTCTCTAAACTCCTCACTTTCACCTGCAGTCAAGGTATCAAGCCACTGCTCAACATAGTTCAGGTATACCTTACCAGTTGTTATTTCTGTTTTAGTTGTCATCAGAATGCTCTCGCCGTATTACGTGCATAACTATGCATGTTGGCCCGATCCTTGGCTTTCAACCTTGTCTCGTTGTCTTGGGTTTTCCGCGTTTCGTCTCCCGTTGCACGGGTGTTATCAATTGTTCCCTGTGCGTTTACACTTGCAACATCTACTGTTCTATCTGCACCATACTTGGATGCATCAGCAGCTGAAGTTGCTTTGAACTTTTCAGCATCAGAAGAAATGAGCTGTTGTACTGTATTTGCATCTGACTCATATAGGGATGAATCCTTCTGCATCTGTCCTACATCAGTTTTAGCCTTTGCACCGATGTTGGCTACATCACGATCTTTGTCGAAGCTACCAAAGTTAATTTTCTCGTTTGAAGCATTGTTCTGGGCATCAGTGAGACGCTGTTGTTCACCAATAACAATCGTACCTAAACGATCTTGTTGCCCCTGTGCACCAATGGACAGACGATCCTGCTCTCCAGTCGCAGACACCATACCCAAATCTCTGTCATGCTGTGCATTAGCAAACTGATTTTGATATTTGAATTGAGCATCCATGGATTGCATTCCATAGTTAAACTCATCCTTCATCGCTGCAGACTGGTTACGTAGCTCCAGGTCTGCCTGATGGGTCATATTGTTCTGTGCCAATCCTGAGTTGAACTGACCCAGCTGCATTGCAAGCTGGCTATCAACAGCAGATTGTATAAAGTTCCCCTTGAACGCATTTTTTGCCATACGTCCAGCATCATCATTTGGTGATGACTTGTAAAAGTCATTCATCATTCCTTGGAACTTAAACATTCCTTGTCCGTTATTACTACTACTGCTGCCACTACTTCTACTGCTAGGTCTACTTGCTCCCCTCTCCCTTACTAATTTGTCGTAGCGTGCTTGATCAGAAGCACCCCAATGCTTACCACCTTCAAGAGCTATTCGTGCAAGTTGTTGATCTAACCCTGCTGGAATCTTTGCAGCCATCGTACTCTTATTTAGTCTTTTCTTATTGTAACTACTCTATTTTTTTAAATACAATATAGATATTAACGACATTCGACATATGAGATTCAATAGTATTGGCAGACAAGGCAACTACTCACAAGCCGGTAAGGCAGTAGCTGATGATGCCTTGAATTCGTTTCTAGTAGCACGTCGTAAATCTCCTGACTACGGGAAAATTGCACAAGATGCTGCAAATATTGCTCGTGAAGAAAAGATCAACTCTATTAAGGCACAGGCTGAAGTAACGAAATTAGGTATTGCAGCTGCAGCAGGTGTTAAGGCTAAAAAAATTGACATCAAGGCTAAATCAGACCTTAAATCTGCCACTCGTAAAGCTGGTGTACTAGCCGCTGGTGGTCAGATGATTCAGGAAGGTGCTTCTTACTTGGGTAATGAGCGTACTAAACGAAATGTTGGTGAAACCGATTCTGATTACACCGCTCGCATCACAAGAGCACAAAGTAAGATAGCAGAGCTTGATAAGAAGATAGAGGAATTAGGGATGGATAGCGAAGGTAACTTTACTGGCGGTAGTAATAGTGGTGGGTTAGTTGAAGAAAAGTCTCCGGGTAAGACTGTTCAAAATACTGGAGACGGTTTACCTAAAAACAACGGAAGTACTACTCCAAAGTTTGACGGTGGTATTACCGGTCAAGGTGGTGGCACAGTAGATCAGCCTGTTAGTGGAGGAACAGGCTGGCAACGTTTAAGTAAGGTACTCAGATACGGTGAAGGTACAACTGGAGACGCTGGCTATACGACACAATTTACTGGTACTCAGTTCTCAGATATGTCTAAACATCCACGCCAGCTTCGTTCCTCTGGGAACCTTGAGTCAGACGCTGCTGGTGCATATCAGTTTCTGTCTAGCACCTGGGATGAAGCAAAGAGCGCATTAAATCTTCCTGACTTCTCAAGAGAAAGTCAAGAGAAAGCTGGACGTTTCTTGACGAAGCGTCGTGGTGTTAATCCCGATCAAGTCTTTAAGACTAAGGAGGAGTTCAAGGGAGTTATGGATAAGCTGGCTCCTGAATGGGCAAGTATGCCTTACTCACGTCAATCACCAAAGGGTTATGGTAATGGCTCTTCCTATTACGGCCAAGGTGGTATTAGTCTTGATAAAGCGTGGTCTCTATATAACTCTTAGAGAGCAAAGGCTGCAGCAAGAGCTGCTAGCCCACCACCCATACTGCTGATTGCCTTACGACGATCCTGCCTATCTAGTCGCTCCATCTGTTCGTTAAAACGCCTATCTTCACGACGATCTGCACGTATTTGTTGATTCAGCAGATCGAGACGACTTTGTTGTAAATCACGGCGGTCATCATAATATCGACGCTCTCGTACCATCCGTTCATTTTTTAATTGTGGATTGTCATACGCTGCTTCACTTCGTTTTCTATCTGCTTCAATAGTTTCGTTAAGGTTCAACTCTCTGATATCTGACGCATAAGTATCTAGAAAATCTTCGGCACTCATCCCATTTAAAAGTTGTAGGCTTGGATCCATTCTTTGTGCAGAACGTACACGACCATCTTTCTTGGCCTTATCCATCTTCACCTTATTGGAGGTATCTTCTAAGCTATCCGTATCTACGAATAACCTGTCACCCAGCTGTAGATCGTAGTCACCAAACTCATCTGGGCCTTGACGTACTAGATCTTTACGACGGTCTTTGCCGTAGCTGTTTAAACCAACAGCAGCACCTACTCCAGAAAGAGCAGTTAAGCCTAAACCAATTCCTTTTGCAACGCCAAGCGCACCCATTTCTTTAACGCAATATCTTTTACTATTTTACACAGCTTGCAAAGCTTGTTTTGCTTCCATTCGTGATACCCGTGCTTGTAGTTCCTGGTTAGCACGAACCAATAGTCCGATTAGTTCTGTTGGATCAATGCACAACTTACCGATCGTCTCATCGTAGTAAGTAGCGTCTGGCATAACCTTCTGGTATTCCTGTGCAATGAATCCGTAGTGCATACGTTCTGGACTAGAGCTGTACTCTTCTTTGTAGAAGAAGGTGACAGGCTTAAGTTCCCGGAGAATTGCACACGCATTCTCTAGACGATCGATAGTGTGCTTTGTCGTTTCATCTGATGCCATTAAAAGTGGAGCTGCTGCACTGGCAATACCAGTAATGGCACTTATGAATCCTCCTTTCTTTTTAGCACTTGCTTGTGCTCTCGTATCTCTTGCTTGCTTTTCAGCTACTTCGATCCTTGCAGCACCCTGAATACCTACCATTGCTGCATCCGCTTCTGCATTTTCTACAACCATACGTGTTGCTGCCGCATTAGATGCTGCTGTCAATCCAATGTCTTGATAGTTAGGGGACTCATCTGTAATACCTTTAAAGATATTTGATGTATTTACAATTCCTGCTGCACTTCCAGCATTAGTAGATAGACCCGCACTACTTAATGAGATTGGCTCAAATTCTCTAGCCTGTCCACTCTTGGGTGTGTACCTTGTACGTGGCGTAGGTGTACCAGCAAATCTAATTTGTGAACGTGCCATGTCTACTTTGTATATCCTTTATTTATCTTATCTACTTTAGGACTGGCTATTTACATATCATACCCACCCAATGCTTCTCTACCTATTCCTGAAGCGTGGGGTTGACTGTACTGTGTTTTACCCATGTTAGTTCCAATATTGCTACCGCCGAAGTTCATGCCACCAATAATTGCTCCACCGATCTGTCCAATTCCAGACATCATTGCTGCCTGAGTTCCTGCATTAGCTAATGAACGATTCGCAGCACCCGTAATTGCCGCTCCTTCTACATCAGCTGCGGACAAAATACCAGTATTTAGTGCCTTGCTTTGCTTTCCAATACTGTTAACTAGTTCCTGTCTAGCTAAATTGCTGGCAGCCTGTGCATTCATCCCATAGTCAGGGCTATCTTGCATATAATTCTCTACTCCGGTAACTCCGCCAGTAAAGTTACTTACACGTTGTCCAGCAAATCTCATGGTATTAAATCCTTACTAATTGATTGTATCAATTTGATTCTCTTGGGCATTGCGACGACGCCTTTCGTCCTCAAATAAGTTACCCGCCAGCATTCCACCAGCGGTTGATGCAATTCCACCAAGTAGTCCACCTTTGATGCCACCACGACGTGCGCCAATAGTGGTTCCTGCTAATGCAGCTGCGGTAGGTAAAAGACCAGTATTGACTGGGAGGCTACGACCAAGGAACTGAACTTCAGCTCCATGAATACCATCGTTAGTGTATTTGGCTACGCCTGTTGGCAGAATCATTTGACCATCATCTGTTGGATTTAGATCTCCTTCATTATCAAACTTAAATGCCTTATATCTCATGTACTCATCTTTCGAGACATCAGGACGTACTTGCTTAAACTCATCCCATGGAAGAAGATTCCCTGTCTTACCAAGGATGTACTTGGCAGCTATTTCACCTAATACGTTACTGGTTTTGGACGGATCTTCTTCACTCTCAAGTACTGCCTTATAGCCCTCTTGTCCACCAAGGGGGTTCATCAGTCCAATGGATTGATTAATTGCGAATCCGGATGGAATCAGTAAAGCTTCTGCAAGCCCTGGCTCATACTTACGTTTGTAATATTCACCACTTTTGCGCGATACACCTGCTGTCGGTAATCCACTTTCACCAATCAATCCAGCTGCTTTTGCATCTCTTGTATTTCTAATACCAATTCCGGTAGGAGCTGCTTGATAAATATCTGGAGCAAATTTATGTAGGAGAGCTTCTTGTGCAGTACTGCCTACAGCTTGTGGTGCATTCAGAAGCCACCACACGGACCTTCCACGGTCCTGTACGAGGTCTCCAGCCAATGTGCCAAGCACTTGCCCACCTCGCTCTACACGGTCGTTAGAGAGCCCTAGACCCATCTCCTGGCGTGCCTGCATATGTTCTGGATTCGCCTTACCCATCAGTTCACGGGCAACTGACACTGTTGGGTTAGATCCCATCATCTGGTTCCAACGTGAACCGTCAGTCTCTTTACCTTCTGCTTCGTAAGCACGTTTCAGTGCAGCCCGGTAGTCCTCTCGTCCATACCCAACATTCCGCTGGAATCCTTTGTTCAGTCTTCCAAGGATTTCGTTAATTCTGTTCTGTCTAGGTACCATGATTAAGCCAATCCGTTTTCAGCCATAAAGAGATCAGTTGGCCTATATCCAGCTAATCCGTATTGAGCCAAGATCTGTCGTTCCATCTCTGTACGAATGTCTTGATCAGCTCCTTGTTGCACCTTTTCCCAAGGAGTAGTTCCGCCCCCTTTGACACGTAGTGCGGCATCACCGGCATACATACCTGCATAGTCACCAAGGATTGAACCTCCAATGTCAGCCGCTGTCTGGCCTATCCCCTTGGCACCCATATTCCGAGCAAGTCCAGCAGCTCCGATACCTCCGAGTGCACCACCTGCTGCTTGTGTAGTGCCTGCAATCAACTTGTCACCAAGATCACCTGGTGTCTGAAGCCCTGCTAACCCACCAAACAAAATGTCAGGTGCAACACGGAATATACGTTGCTCGGTGTTATCACCTGCATTTCTTGCAATAAATCCACCAGCATTTTTTAATGCATCACCTGCAAAGCGAGTAGCACCTTTTAAACCATCTTTACTTGCAAATGCTTTGGCGCCAGCAATTCCTGCTTGGACAGCTTTTGCACCTCGAAGTGCTGTAAGGGCTGCTCCTAATTTTGCACCGAGTGCACCCAGTGCTGGTATCGCTAGTGGAACCATCTGCCTAATCTCTAACCAATGTGTCTATTTTAGCTTGATGGTTCAACACCATTAAATTCCATTCCTGTTGGCTTGGATGAGAACCTAGCCATCCATCCTTCTACACGTTTCTGCTCAAATGGATTGTTCATAAGTTCCAATGCACGAGCACCCATTTCACCTGCCATGCGACTGTTGCTCTTAGATAGCTCCCTTCCTTCACGAGGAATTGTTGCGCCGTCAAGTCGAGCAAATGTTTCAGGAGTTTCCGAAGAAGCGTCCTGATTAGCCCGACCTTGTTGAATTGCTTCTTTTGAAAACTGCATTAGAAACGCACCTCTTCTTCCTCTTCTTTACCTATGTTAGATAATCCGAGACCAGCAGCTAAAGCACCTAGTCCTGTGGCACCAATTGCAGCACGATTTCTTCCTCGTGCATATCGTGGACTTGTGCGGAATGCTTCAGCCTTTTGAGCAACATTGTCTACTCCATCTTGAATAGAGGAGATGATCTGCTCACGACGGCTAGGAGGCGTTGGGCCAGCACCATCTGGAGTACCCATGTAATTACGGGTTGAAGGTGAAGGTCCTTGGCTTGGACCATCTAATGAGAACAGTTCGGAACGCAGATCTGGTGTCAGCTGACGACCTGACCGAGCAGGGGGTAGTGCCAACTGTGCACTTTGTACTGATGGCTGTGACGCAACCTCCATACGGGCAGGACCTGTTCCAGCCCAAGGATCTGGAGCAATAGATGCTGCAACAGTTGATTGTTGGATTGGTTGAACTGGGGTGACAGGTGTGCGATACATGCCGCTCCTACCTGCAGGTCCAGCAGCAATCATTGGGCCTGTACTTACAGCTTTACCAGCTGCGGCGTACTTCTCACCCATTGAACGGGCATCATCGATTGCACCACTGCGGCGTTTTGCAGATTCGGAGAAGATTGCGTCTTCTTGGTTCCGTACTCCACTTGGTGTGGCATCAAGTGCTGACCTACGTGCAGAGATTGCACTATCGGTTGCACCGAGTGCAGCTTCGTTCTGTAGATCTCTGTTTGCACTCTTGATAATTCCAGCAGTGTCATTTGGCTTGCCGAAGCCCTCATACTTATTCATTGCCCCGAGGATCACATCCTCACGACTACGGCGATCAATTGGTCCCTGATAAACACGGGGAACACTGGTATCACCGGAGAATGTTCCCTGTTGATTGGACCGCGCCATCTTCAGGACTAAATCCTTCTCTGTTGGGGACAGATCGTTTAAACCTTCTCCTGTCAGTCCACGAAGCTGTGGTCCGACTTCCATTTTCACTGGATTCCCCTTCTTATCCATACCCATGACCACACGGTCTTTGGATCCCATGGTGCCGATGTGATGTAGTGCATTACGTCCGAGAACGTTTGGATCTGCAGTGGGATCAACTCCATAGACAGGCTTGGTGTCAGGAATAGTCCGAATCATTCCTGCAACGCTATTAGCACCAGGGCGTGCACCTGGCGTTACGCCTGCGTTACCCCCAGCGTAATAGTCTTCTTTGAACTGATGATTTGACCTAGCCATGGGGCTAGCGTCCACTGGTACAGATGTATCCCTAGCAGCATCGAGCATCGTCAGTGCTTGGGACACGTTCCCGACTTCATCGGGTGAAAGCTTCAGTGTGTTGGCAAGGATGTCGCGAGCAGTTGGCTCTGTAGTTGGACGGGACCTGCCAGGGTTGGTTGGATCAAATGCGTACATCTTCCGTCCACCTGCACGCTCTGCGTCAGCGACTTGGTCAACTAGTGCCTGAAGATCAGCAAGAGAACGAGGCTGTCCAACTGTTCCTAATGCACCACTGCGACCAGCAGGAGAAGCGTTGACTCGATCAACTAATCCGCCAAGGCTTCCGCTGATATCAACTTGGCGCATCCTTTCTGCACTCTGACGCTTGGCAATTTCCTGTGCAGCCAGATCCTGGACTGTGACTGGGTTGATAGGCACGTTCAAAGCGCCTTTTCCAGATACATCAGCAACTTGACCTGGGGCGGTGTATCCAACAGGGTCATCACCTCCAACAATGTTCCCTGATCCGTCGTAATAGACACGGGCAGGGCTATATCCTTCTGCGGCAATCATTGGAGTTGATCCAGGACTCCAGTTAGCAGGGCTATTGGGATCCTTGATTGCATAATCCTGCAACTTCACCCGTTGCATGCCTTGAGCATTACTGCTCCCCTGCATACCGTCGAGCATGAAGGCATCTTCAGTAGAAACACTGATAGGTGCACCTGCATCTTCAATCATTAGGGCACGAGCATCATCCGAGTTCTCATTACGGACATATGCCTTTCCGCCTGGCTCTAATTCAGGCAGAGAATCCAAAACCTTACGGGTACGGCGACGACCTGATTCACTAGCGATTGCATCACCTTTTGCTCGATCATCTGACATAGATGCACGTGCTGATTCAGTAATCGATGGAGCTGTAGCTCTTACTGCTCTTGCACCTTCTGCTCTGTCAGCCATAACTGAATTACGGCCTGGTTGGCTCCGTTCAATACGTGCCAACAGCTGACCAACTGTTTTCCCTTCAGCAACAGGAGTATCAAGAGTTAATTCACCGGTTGCAAGCATTTCACGGATACGTGTAGCAGCATCTGCAGAGGCAGCGTTACCTCCACCTGTATCCCGTTCGTTATCGAAGCCATATCCTTTGCGAAGTGCAGATTCACGGATCGCACGACGCTCTTGCCATGATTCACCCGGTGCGTTGCGGGTTGGAACACCATCTGGAAGTACTACTGCACGATTTTCTTTTGTGTACGGATCGAGATATGAAATACGGTTGTCATCTCTTGGTCCACTGCCAAAATCTTTGTCTTGATCAGTGCGATTTTGAAGATCTGACTGATCTTCACCATATGTAGCTGTTTCTACGTCATTAAAAAGGTCAGTTTCACCTTGAAGTGGTCCTCTTGGGTTGATACCAAGATTTGCCAAACCTTCTTGCTGAATACGCTGCTGTTCACGTGTTAATCCTTTCCGTTCTCGCGCTCGACGACCCTCAAGTACTACTTCTGCTCCATCAAGCAGCATCTCAATCTCTTCATTGCTAGCTGTTTGGTTAGCAGCGCGAGATTCAAGTAAATCTCTACGTAATCTTTGGTTCTCTAAAGTCACAGCAATAATGTCAACAACCTAAACCCATTGTAGTTAGATTTAGGTCGCTATATTTACACTGCTGGGTCTTCTTCTTCTGGTTTGATTAGTTTCACATAAGAACCAAGCAGATCTTGCGCTTTTTGCTGATCACGTCCAAGTAATGTACGCTTATCGTCCTGACTGATGGCCATCATCTGTCCATCATTGTTTGGATCAGTGATATATGACTGACCTTCGAAAGTTGCCATACCTTTTTGTGCTTTCACTGCACGCATACCATCAAATTGGTCCTTTGCATCCAAGAATGCACGGCGTCGAGCCATATCAAACCCAGCTGTTGCTGGAGATCCGTTCTCACCACCAATTTTGTTGCCAAGAACGTCGGTAAGCACGGGTGGTAAAGCAGTATTTCCGTTGTTTCCTGCAGAAATAGCTCCATTTTCTACTAATTCTGGGGAACCTTGGCGCTGAATTACGGTAACTGGGGGCTTGCTGCCGTCAATTGTGGTCTCAGGGAAGAGGCCTAGCCCTCGTGCCTTATCTTCTTGGTCAAGTTGTGCGTTTTGTGCTTTCGTTAATTGTGGTCTCGACGATCCTTTTTCTGGGTTCCGCATTACAGCGGAATCTTCGGCGGAATAGTCAACACCAGGCAGGTTGATAGAGCTAAATGGGTCAGCCAGCGAGGGAATTCCGCGATTATTCAGGTACTTGTTGACCTCATCCATCTGTAGTACGGAAGATCCCATGGATGTTCCTTTTCCTGCACTTTCATCGGGGGCGGGAACGTCTCTTCTTGTGGCAACAGTTTGTGGTGTGGACTTCTTTTCACCCGCCTGTATTGCTTTTTTATATCCACTCTGACCTTCTGGTGTAGCAACGTTAAAGGACTTATTTCCTACGTTTTTAACTACAGGTTTGCCAGCACGAAACTTGTCATAGCCAGATGTGTCCTGACCTGTGACGACCATCGCACCGCGCACAGCTTCACCAGCAATAGCGTCAATTGGTTTATCGATGATTCCGAAGTTCTGACCGCGTGCACCGAACATCCCAATACCACCACCAGGCACACGAGCACCACCAGGGACTTTTAAGTTTGTCGTGATCTGTTGAATCCCATTTGGGTTTAGCAACTGTCCTGCTGTAACAGGCACGATTGCTCCACCTTTGGGGGCAGCAGCAGCAACTCCACGGTTAATTACATTCTGTTGAAACCACTTAATAGGATCCATCTCTATAAATACTTATCATCCCCCTATTCTAATAACTACAAAACTACGCTTACTACGCTCATATCTAACCCTTTCTAAATTAATTACTTATAGGGGGACACGAGGGGGATTAAAAAAGGGGTATATAGAAAACTACTGTAGTTTGCGTAGTTTTTCCGGTTGACTCCAATAACAACCGTTTACAAGCAGCAGCGCAATGCTCTCATTTAGTGTCCACGAAGCCATACAGTGTATTTGGCTTACCTGTGGAAAACTATATTATTTTATTGAGAAGTATTACGAGCTGCTTTTTGCCAAAAGTTCGCCTATAGGGGGCTAAAAATGGTACAAAATTTTAGACGTGTTTAATACCCTCTGTACCCGAACTACTGGTGCAACAAAAAAAATAACTACTGATACAACTGATGTTTCACCGCTCGCTTCGCTCGCTTGTTAACAACTGTTGTTCGATTGCTTCGCAATCTCACGTTTAATCCTTTGTTCACGCAAGTCAACACACTTCAGTTAGTACACGATTGTGTAACACATCTGTTCTTCTGCATCGTGTGTTTCCTACTTGCGCTCACATCTGTTAGCAGAAGTTACTACCGCTGTCTTTCATTCGTTGAAATCACACGCGAGAACTTATGCGTAACTTAAGTGAACCCTTGATTCGCTTCGGGTACTACACCCTACCTCACCTACCCGTGCCCACTCCGTGGGCTTTATAACCATGTGTCTTTTACATAATTCACATGTTTCTTGTATTCAATTCATGGCTCGTTAGTAACGCGCTCATCATCAATGAATTCGGTAATCGTTACGCCTATACCTGGCGTGGTGAACCATTGTTCTGTTCAATTAAATGAACCATAACTCCCCACTCTGTGGGGTTTTTCTTCATGTGTCTTCTATCTAATTCACATGCGTAACTTCCAACTTCAAGTTCAATTCAACGGTGTTGGTGAACTCTATACGACCACGTGGTCACCACGTTCTTACAAGTCCGTATCCACGTTGTACAGCATCTACACACGCAGGTTTCCCAATAATATCTATTGGATCTTACCAGTTGATTGAACCTTATCCCCGCTCTGCGGGGTTTATCTTTCATTACTTCTTCGATGTAATTGCTTGTGCGTCTATCGCATTTCTTTTGCATCGTTGCTTGTCGGCATCTCTTTATATCTAAATTCAATGACTAACAATCCATATGTGGATCAAATAATCCAGCAGACAGGTTGCACTGAACGTGAAGTTCGTGCCTTCTCTGTTCCTATGCGTCCGATGACCTTCCCTTGCGTCATCCACGGACGGACATTCGAATCACATGATGACTACATCAATGCGATGTATGACTACCTCGATTCAATGTAGCTCTTACCCCCTCCGGGGGTTTTATTTGCGCGTGTTCTTCTTACTCACCACTGTGTCTAACACTTACACGCCTGTTCTCGTCGGTGCAACTATCGGCCTCGGCCTTGCTGCCGTTGGCTTCTTCACCCTCCCCTGGTACCACGACTTCCTCGTCTGGTCCTACGCCTCACCTTGGACCTGGATCATTGGTATCTCAGGTGGTGCTGCTCTAGCTATTGCTACAGACGATTGAACCTTTACCCCCTTCGGGGGGTTTATTTGCATGTGCAATTCATTTACCAATTCACATGCTTGCCACTAAAGCTATCCTTCACAAAGTCAACCGTACCCGTGGTCTCATCACTTGGCACTTCGTCGAGAATGAATCTAACGGTAGATGTAAAGCTATCCGCAATGACGGACGAGTGTTCGATTACTTGAACATCAAAGACATGCGAGAAGGCTACCGCTTCATGCGTGATACCTACGGTTTTCAACCTATGTGAACAGAGGATATGCCCCTTCCAGGGGCTTTTTCCTTCTTTGCCTTAATTGGCATTGTTCACTTATGATTTAATTTAACTATGGCTTTTCGTATCCCTGGACGTAAAGAAAGCATCCGTGTCTTCGACCGTGTCAAATGTCTGGATACACAGTATGACGTCTTCGATGTTGGTGTACAACACGCTGACGGTGGTATCGACTCTGTAGTTGTCGGTGTATCTGCCTACTCTCTCAAGAAGGCTATTGCTGCACTCAACTCCAAGGCTGATGCCAAGGAAGCAGAAGCTCCCGCTACTGTCTAATGACTGCTCCCCCTTCGGGGGGTTTTTTCTTTTGTTTCGGACAACCGTTGATTTACTTGTAGCGAATCATCAGGTTCTCGTCCTCATCCTCCGGTGCTAACGCTGCGGCGATGTCCATCAGACCTTTGCCTGCAAGTGATACACCTGTTGCTGGTAATACATACCTAGCACTAGCGGAGACTACGGGTTGTCCATATTTCATTGCTTGATGAGCAAGCATCGTTAACCGATCATTCGGATCAACTCCCTCAATAGTTCCCAACCCTCGTGTAATTGGTGATCCAACAATCTCACCTGTCATATTACGGACAACTCCCATAGGTGTGCCTCCCCTAGGGTCACCTTCGGGTAGGACAATGGCGTCCCGTACTTTGTCAGCGTACATATCATCAAACTGACGTAACTGTCCTCCAATAGGAGCAGCTGCGGCTACCACTCGTTCTCCAAGTGAACGCAGCATGTGATCAACCTGATCCTTAACTGTACGTGCATCTCCACGACGGTAAGTACGTCCGGGCTGATTACGATATGCCATTGTTACCATTTATTTAACACCCCTCTATTGTATTCAATTAGGCTTATAAAGAAATGATTAAGATACTAATAGCTGCCCTGCTAATAATACCCCCTACCGTACTAATTCCCGCTACTGCAACACCTAATCTCTGCGAAGAGATAGAAGCTGTGCTGTGGGAAGCGGTAGAGGATGGGTACATAAAAGAGCAGGTGGCCATAAGAGTGGCTGGTAACTGCTCACTCGAAACATACGAATAACAGCCATTACCCCTTCCAGGGGTTTTTTCAAACGTTGTCCTTTGATAAATACGCATGACTACTGCTGTAATTATCTTCAGCTGGTTATTCGCCTTTTACGTAATAAAGACGGAAAACCCTTTTGGCTTATGACAATGGTGCTATACGCAGCACTCACTATGGTTCTCCATCTTGAGCTAACTGCAACTCCAATTGTCCTACTGCCATTCATCTTCCCACGGGAAGAAATTGTTCCTATTTCTCTACAACCATGATTCAATTCGACTCACAAACTATCATCCTGGCTATCATTGGTATGACAGGACTATTTGCTACTGCAACAGTCCTTTCGTACAGCTTTAAGCGCAACAGAACAGGTAACGGAAGGTACCAATGAGAACATTAGATGGGAAAGAGCTCTCTGCTCTCAAAGACGAATATGCTTCTGCCGTTGTCGAAAAGATGACGAATGCAGAAGCTCGATCATATCTACGTCAGATTATCTACAACGATGTTGCTGTAGCTGACGGTCTGGACCTCTCTAAACGAATACTCAAAGTGTTCGGTGAAGAAGAGTACGACGATATGGTTGAGTTCGTCACCCGTAATAACTAGGTAGGGTATCCTCTCCTCTAAACCGAATAGCCTGGTCAAAAGATCAGGCTTAATATAAATCTAGTGATATATAAATAAGCACATGGGCTTCTATAACAATCCCTTCCAACTAGTGAACGACCTAGTGAACATCCCTTTCGGCTCCGATGTATATGTCATCTCTGATGAGAAATATAAGGAGTTAAAACAGAAACAGGCAAGAGATGAAATCTCTGTGCTCGAACGTAGGCTCGAATCTTACGAAGTCGCGGCTACGAAACTACGAGATACCATAGCTTCTCTAAATGAGGAGCATGGTTTGCTCCCACCTCCTACTGATAAGTAACCAATGCCCCCTCCGGGGGCTTTTTAGTCAGTTGTTCTTTGATTGTCTCTTATGACTATCATCTCAACTGCGAAACCTGTATCTCTTGAAGATGCTTTGGACATCGCTGAACAGCGTGCTTATGCCGCTAAAACACCTGCCTTCCCTCCTATTACCGACACTATTGTCTGGTTTAAACAGGTGGACTGGGCAGATGTACGTCAACGTGCTCGGGCTGGTGTCAACAATGTTGGTCTTGTCCTCGCTGTCGTTGGCGAGAAAGTACATGACTTTGGTGCCTTCTTGGCAAACGTCTGAACTTATGCCCCCCCTGGGGGCTTTTCTTTCATTTGTCCTACAAATGATTGCACATGTCATCAATCCTGATTGCACACCTGCAAAAACAAGCAGCTCGTCGCTTACGTATTGAGAAGCAATATGCGCTCGCTCGTAAGTAAGGAACCTGCCCCCTCTGGGGGCTTTGTTTTCCATTGTCTTCTATTTCTGAACAATGGAACTCTATTCAGAACTTTCCTTGATCTCCGATTACAAGGAAGAAACCTACGACTGGATGTCATCTGATGACATTGACGTCGATGACTACGAGTACGTCCAGAACCTCGCTTCGGGCGTTGCCTCTCAATCTCGGTACTTCTGAACTTATGCCCCCCCTGGGGGCTTTTCTTTAATTTGTAGTTCTCGTTATATTCATGAGCGATTCAATCGAAAACACTCTTCCCAACTCAATCAGCACTGCTGATCTACAAAAGTTGGCAGACGCTGCTGCAGAAGCAGGGTCTAACAAGAAGACTGAAGAGGAGAAAACCTACGGTGGACTCACCGTTGACGAACTCTGGGATGTCGCAGACGCAGGTTTAACTCTTATTCAAGAGAATTGTTCCCATCCCCTTGGACACAAGGTTGCTGCCATCATTGTCATGGGTAACATGCTCAATTGGCACAATAAGATGGCTGAGCAAATGATGGAAGATGGCGAATTTTCAAATGTTGCCGCTTGGCTCAAAGACGCAGGTAAATTCCAAGCCATCATGAACATCCTTCAAACCATTGAAATTGGTGACGACGACCCTACAACTCTCTGATCCTTTGCCCCCCCCCTGGGGGCTTTTCTTTTATTTGTACTTAGTAAAATACAAATGCAGTGGGCAGTTATGACCAACGCTCAAGAATGTCTTGGCGTATGGGTTTCATATGCAGATGCAGCACAGTTTGTATCTGACAACTGTGAACATGAGAATGACATCTATGTCATTCCTTCCGAGGAGCTCACTAGTGAGACTGTCCTCTTGAATGCCTGACCTTGCCCCCTCTGGGGGCTTTCACAATCATTGTTCTTCAATTGATTGCGTTTATGGCAACTTCCTTCGATTTCACCATCATCAGTGACACCACTGTACCTGGTATTTCGTTGGTCGTAAGTCATAACGAAGATGCATTCAGCTACATCACGGAAGAAGAGAACATGACCTGTCTAGATGATGGATCTGTTCCTCTTGCTACTGACAAAGTCGGTGACTTCATTTCTGACGCTGGTTGGGATAAATACTCCTGCGAACTCGTTTGACTTCGATCAACCATTGCCCCCTCCGGGGGCTTTATCTCTCATTGTTCTTTACATCACATTCATGACTGACAAGACCTACGCATCATTCAACGCTCTCACCATCACTGGTCGCGTTTCTCATGCGGAAATGGTAGAAGGTAAGTATGGCAAGTTTCTTGCTGTAACTCTCCTGTCTGAATTGCAGAATGACGCACCTGCTGTCGCTGTTCAATTCAATCAAACTTCTGGTCTTCTCTTCTCCATCTTTGGTAAAGACGAGACTGCACTGCAGGGTCGTCTAGTTACTATCACTGGACATCTTGAGTCCTTCACTGAACTCTACTTCGATAAGAAGATCGGTAAGACCAAGCGCCTTCAGCGTCCCCGTCTCCAACTGTCCAAGGCAGTTGTTCTCGACGGTGGTCTTGGACCTAGCAAGCGTAAGGATGAGCCAGTCGATTCCGATATCGAGATCGATGAAGCTCCTGAACTTGCATCTGCAGAGTACTGATACAGCCACGTGGCACCCTTCGGGGTGCTGCGTTTTTTATTTTTTAAAACTGACTAGGACATACTATGACTACATCAAAAATCACTTATGAGATCCAAAAGAGCCGCTACGGACTCTATACATCAGTACAAACTGATGGAACTCGTATGGTCACAGGACCCACAGAAGACGCTTGTCGTTGGGTGACTGATAATATCCACATTCCGGTGCTTGAAGGCACCTACAAAGGCTTCACAAGTGTCCCTCGTAGCGCTACTGTTGACGGGAAACTATAAACTAGTAGTACTACTAATTAAAGCAGATGAATATCCAACGCTTTGCCGGTGACAGCAAAATAATGCAAAAGATGGCAGCTGATATGGCAGCCAACGAAGCACTCATGCGTCGTAATCAAAGCGAAGCTATGCAGAATGCATACCTAGCAAGATCTAGAGATATATCCGCTACTGGTATCACTAATGCCGGAGCATTTTTTTAGAACCATTCTTGCCATTGCCATTTGAACGCAGTACGTCGTGACCAATACTGACATCACCACCACCACTGTTAATAACTAGAGCACGATCTCTATTCTCACCTGGGCTATCCATCCTCTCTGCTGTATTACCAGGACTTTCAAACCTAGTTGAGGCAATCTCTGGTGCAACTTCAGGACTATCGTATTGATAAGCGTTAGCTAACTCAAGTGGAGACAGACGATCAGCTTTCAGTCGCTTAAGAATGCTGTTCTTCAATGAATTGATCATTTCATCCCCTTCCCTGGCACCTTTAGTTCTATTCTCATACTTGCTTTCAAACATCATATTACTCCTGTCAGCAGACTGGCCACCATATTTCGCGTGAGGATTCTTATGTCCTCCATCAAGCCCTGTCTCTTCATATAAAGAACCGGTGACTGGGTTCTTACCACCATCTAATTCCTCTATTCGATCTAAAGCACGAGCCAAACGTTCAGCACCATCTAACTGTTCTACAGCACCAGAACGTAAACCAACTTTAGCTAGCTGGCTGGCACCTGCAGGGGCAAGAATCCGTTCACCTGCTTTACGTAACTCTTTTGTATGAGCACTAGGTGAACTAGGCATAACAACAGGTCCGTTCTTCTCTGCATCTATAGCCATCAACAAAGCATCGATGGTCTGTGGACTATCGCTACCCCCATGCATCTGCTTGGGGATTAACTTCATTTTTCCCCGATCTTCAATTCTGCCATTAGTTAATTCGGCTAAGTCATAGTGACTACCTACTGCTTCTTGAAGCATTGCAGCATCACCAAGACCCTGCAGTAGCTCAGGGCTGATATCACCGTTTTTAATTAATTGTGCTACTAATAATGCTTCATCGAAGACCACTCACATACATACTTATGATTATGTTTTTCCCATAAGTATCACTTACTACTCCTACATGTTATCTATAACTAATAACTTACTAAAATAAATAAAGAACCCAAAAATACCTATTAGTCAAAACAAATGCCCCCACTGGGGGCTTTATTCGTTGGTGTCCTTTGAATACATATATGAGAAGTTTCGCCAATGAAATGTATGTAGGTGTGGAAATCAATCCACCCTGCCCTCACTCTGTAGTTCACGCATTCGACCTAGACGACACGCTCTCTTCCAAACCTCAAGGGTTTGACAACACAGGAATGACCAAAGATGAATTCTTTGATGCCAGTCGTGACTTTGAGCCTGATATCGCTGTCAAAGATGTTGTTGAACTAATGCATATGCATGGTGATTGCATTGCTATCACTACTGCCCGTCCACCTGAACGCTTGGCCGAGACAGTCCACTGGCTGTCAAAGCATGACATTCCTTTTGATCAAATCATTTTGAGCCAAGGAACTGTTCCTTCATCCATTGCCAAACAAGCAATGCTTCAGAAGTTACAAGACGACTATCACGAAGTCGGCGTTCTATTTGATGACTCCCCTTACAACATTGAGGGTGCTCGTCTACAAGGCATATCAGCTATTCATCTACGTAAGAACGATGAGTACTGGGCCGCTAACCCCGAAGATGTTTACAGGTACGAAGATGAACAAGCACGAGAAGAAGCAAATCAAACTCATTGCTAAAGCAGACGCTTGCACCTCACGTGAGGAAGCTGTGAAACTTATACTCAAAGCAGAGAAACTTCGAGCTAAATTATTAGCGAAGAAGCTTTTATCTGATGCCAATTAACACTGTATTATTCGGTCTCGCAATGTTCCTCATTGGCGAGATCACCGGAATAATTATACCTACCTTACATTAATGATCAAAAAAATATTTACTGTACTTGCAGGACTTGCAATTGCTTCTCCTGTCAATGCAACTAGTTGGACAGATGTCAATACTCTGACCGATCTAGTAAAACAAACTGGAACTACCGTTGAAGCGCGAGACTGTCAACGCGAAGGTCTACAAGGCTTTTATCAATATGATCAAGAAGCAGGAATAGATCTACTCGTTGTTTGCTCAAACGTTGTTGATATGTCTGACTCCGATGCTGTATGGGAAGTTGTTTCTCATGAAGCAACGCATGTCATGCAAGCATGTATAGGTGGACCTGTCTTGAAAGACACCTATATCCCCCGTGTATTGCGTGAACTGCAAGAAACAGCTCCTCACTATTATCAAACTCTTCAGCAATATCGTGGCGATCACAAACGCTACGAGCTAGAAGCGTTCTGGATGGAACTACGTGCTCCAAATGTTGTCCATGAATTCTTGGACAGATCTTGTTTCGCACAACCTGAATGACATCTGCCCCCTCCGGGGGCTTTGTCTGTTCATGTTCTTTCTCTAGGAACTTATGAACATCCCAATGGTGAGTATCCCTCAAGTCCAACTTGATCAACTCATTCGAGATCTGCAAAAAGCAGAAGGTTACTGCCGTAGGGCACGTCCTGCTTCACGTCATCCGTCTCGTGAAGAACTATTCGCAGAACCTACCGAGTTCTACTCCGGTGCATCTGGCTTTGCCGGTGCAACTCTGCGGAATGCGATTCAAACTATCGAATCGTACCTGTGATTGGTACAAGCCACTGCCTTCGGGTAGTGGCATTTTTTTATTTAAACTACAAATATGTGTGAAATCTTATTTGCTTACTTAATTATCAACGCTATTGAAGCCACTCCTGGCCACATGCGGGTTGAACAGTTGCGTTATACCGACGGTATCCATACTGAAACTCGTGTAATCCATGTTCCTACCCAAGAGTATTTAGACTGTTGGGATGGACAAAGATGAACTAAAAACTAAAATTCTAGAGGAGATTGATGATGTCGAATATCGATACTACGCTCTCCCTCATTCTGGTCTTATCGCTGACTGGTTTATTCACTACTGGGATCTCGCAGAGCTTGTCATGCAGTACTTTGACGAGCCTTTTTATAAGCCGCAAAAGTCAACTGAGGATCAGATAAAATAGAAATATTGCTTCTATATTCTCATGGGTAAAAATCGGTTTAAAGATAAGTCATACAACCCTAAATACGGCATTGGCGGGCGTGTAACAAGTGACGATCTAAGTATCGACGGTAGGAGTTGGGATTACCGTGACCCACAAAATAAGAAAGAGAGTGCACATCGTGCAATGGATGACAAAAACCCGAACTCATATGACTACACCAATCCCTTGTACGATTACTCATACGGTGCAGTCCGTGATGCTAGTGAGGCAGTAAACGTTACCAACGTCAATAGTAAAGGCGACGTTAAGCAACTCATCGACTACCTCCAGAAAGGTCCCGAAGATAAGCCTGCTGAAGTAAAAGTATTGCCTGTTACAGACAAAAAGGAGGTTGATGCTCCTCCTCCTAAGCCTTATGAGCAATCACCAGAACTAACTGAAGCTAAAGAGCGTGTCCAAGTTTGGGAAGATTCCAATGCTGGCACTGATCCCTCTCCCTTTGGAGGCGAAAGGTTGGACTTCAAGTCAATGGTCTTCGATGTTGATTCCAACAATGGCGCTTCTGCTCAAACATCTAGTGGAGAAAAAGCACAGAGCCAGCTCGAAGTATTCAAGAACAAATTAAAAAATCGATTACACTTCCGGCCAGTACTCTAAAAGCTACATAACTTGCGTAGCTTCGAAAGCCCAGTCAAGTACTGGGTTTTTTAGTGCCTACTACCAAAAAGCTACGCTAACTACGCTGGGAGCCCTATATACCTTTTAAAAAATAGATAGAAGGGGATACCCCAGTGTGCGTATATAAAAAAGAGATATATAGAGAAGATGTGTAGCAAACGTAGTTTTTACATATTTCTATTGGGGTACTGTTTGGACAGTTCCCTTGCAGCGCACCGGAATACGAGCAAAAAACCACGATTAGACTTGGCTACAGTAGCTCTGTGGCAAGAGTATTTATACGCCATTAAATGATCGATTAATAAAAATTTACCGAGCCCAGTTCTTAATACAGAGCTTCCTTTCGGCTAGTAGCACAGTAACGTTTATGCGAATAATGAAATTCGCATTTATGCAGCGGATAGACGTCAAGGTTGACGAACGATTTGCTGCTGTCCTCAAAGGGTACTGCGCTTATTGGGGTCTGACTCTGGGAGAACTCATGTATGAGGCTGCCAAACAACACGTACACTCATCTGCGCAAGTTTGTACACTTGCAGATGACTTAATGCGAAAGCACGGAGTAATTGCTGACAAGCGTTCAGCCAAGCACTGTTACGGCTATCTTTGCCGTTGCTGCAAGCATCAGCTTATGTGCAGAACTGGCCTGTATCAAAACGAATGGGAGATTGCTGACGAACACAAGCACTTGCAAAAAGATCAATCAAACGATTACCCCCTTGACTCCTATAAACAATGAAAAAACTTCAAGTCCAAATGCCTGACCCATGTCATGCGGTATTAAAGGACTATGCCAATGCTTGGGGCATGACAATGTCTGAAGTGATGTATGAAGCCACTCGTTGCTTTATGCACAAACATTCAGAGAATTGTGGATACATCAATTCATTATTTACATTTAGACGTATCAAAGCTGATAAACGACTTACCAAAGAATGTTATGGACATCCTTGTTTTGCCTGTGAGCACTTAGTTGCTTGTAAAACAGGACAATACAAAGGTGGCTGGGAAATGTCTGAAAAAGTTTCTGAGTACATCAATCTGAAAGCATAATTTTTTTTGCCTGAAAGCTTAACAATAAGTTAGACGATTGATATCTGTATGTCTCGATATATTTAATCAAAAAAATGTATCAACGCAAACGTTGCGCTTGTGGCGTGAATAATCATACTTTCA
>Ga0181408_1000092_pt1 | contig 25797 bp, 20 predicted proteins | sample 31SPOviralmetaG_FD_130137 | JGI IMG/M metagenome (GOLD analysis project Ga0181408, IMG submission 130137) | Marine viral communities from the oligotrophic San Pedro Time Series (SPOT) site, San Pedro Channel, CA, USA - 31 SPOT_SRF_2012-02-16 | ecosystem: Environmental > Aquatic > Marine > Strait...
GAAGGGGGGCAGCATACACAAAGAGACATGGTATTGTGGGACAAGATGTCGTGATTACAACACAGGACGGTACGATTGAATCGTGGGAACAAAATGAAACATTGGCACAGATGATCAAATATGGTGTTCATAACGTACGTGGATTTCAATGGGTCACTGACGAACTCTCCCCAAATGATGCTAACGTTATTAAGACACTCATGTGTGGACTATTCTCACTTTGCAATCATTGTGGCCGACCTGGTCATTTTGGCACCGACTGCCCAGACCCATACTCCAAGGCCAAATGGATGGTTGAGGTATGTTCAATTAGCGAACCAAAGAGCAATAAGGATGCAATTTCTGAACTGATCAGACAATCAACCGTTTCACCCAGTACAGAACCAAAACCCAGCAAACCCAAGCCAGTCCAGAGCACTGTTCAAAATCACCGAGAAGTAGCCCCTACTGGGCGAGCCAAATGTAAGAAATGCGGCTTAGCTATTTCAAAAGGTGCGTATCGCGTCGGTGAAGAGACTACTTACAAAGGACAACAATGTATCAAATGGTTCCATGAAAATTGCTATGCTCAGAAAAACTCTTCAGTGCCTGCTATACAAACACCACCAGATAAAGAAGCGAAAAAACCAATCCATCCCTGGAGCCCCAGCCTGGAGCAATGGATCGCGTGCCCGTTGCTCCTCGAGCTTGGAGCTGCCCCACCCAAAGGCTGGGAATCTGTGATGTCAAAATGTATAAAGTGCAGTAAAAAGGGGGTTTTACCTCAGGTCGATATATGTATGTTCTGTGGTAAAAGCAAACACCCTTCACAAACATTTCACCCTTGGTTTGCTAGTGAATATGAAAAACGATACTGCACTCAGTCTAAAAAGTACACTCAATCAACAAAGACTCCGACCAAAACAGCGACTAGCACATGTAAAAGGTGTGGTAGAAGTGGTCATGAATCCGATACTTGCTATGCGAAGAAGCATGTAGACGGTTCCTATATAGAAGATTTAGAGTCTGACAGTGATGACGAAGACACCTGTTATAGATGTGGTAGGGCTGGACATTGGGCAAGCGAATGCTATGCGAAGAAGCACGTTGATGGCGGGTACATCAAAGATTAGAGTGTAAAACATTCATTATGTTGTTAGTTTTCTTATCAAGGAATGCCGTCATTGAACCGAACCGTCTCAATATGATTTTACTCAGTTTGTTATATCTAAAAGTATAGAGACAGTCAATACATACGAAGGTACTTATGACATTCATGGTCTAATCCTTGGAAACTATTTGACTGGAAAAAAAGCATTTTAGAATGTTATCAATCGTAAAATTGAATAGTTTTAACTTATCCAAAAGAAATAAGTTGACACTATGACCTTTCATACATCGATGCAGCGCGCAGACCGACTTGTTCGTCATCTGATGCCACATATACCACCAGTGCCTGCAAAGCAGGACAAACTAATTCTTCCCGAGAAGCTTAAGCTGAGAAGGTCGCGAGCTTTCACAGAGCTTAGACCAAAAACTCGCTGCGGCTGAGGTCGCTCAAGGCTGGAATTCTCTTTGTTCATACAGTGCAATGGGCTATCGCGCTTGTATCTTCCATAACTGAAAAATAGGGTTTGTTCATGCTGCCCCACAGAGACAGGCTTCGCGGACCTCCGCCCTTCTTGCGTCCATTGAACAGGATAGTGATGTCTTAGAAACGTTATTAGTATAAATAATTGAGAGAAAAGGTACCTAGTCCCTTGTTCTCTCCTAATTCCTATGGTTGTTAACCTCTATCAATCAATTCCTAACATTCTTGCTTGCTTGTTTTTTGACCACTTCTTAATTCGCGGCTGTTTGTCGTATGGTATCCCCAGTACATATTTGTCATATCTCATTGCCTCCATGATGCAATTATCTAGTATAGAATCATTCTCATCATCATCATCAAAGTCATAATATGTAGATACATCGTTGTCTTTGACTTTGATCTCAGCTTTGGCAAGCTTTGCAGCATCCTTTTCTGCTGCTTTGGCAAGCTTTGCAGCATCCTTTTCTGCTGCTTTGGCAAGCTTTGCGGCTTCCTTTTCTGCTGCTTTGGCAAGCTTTGCAGCTTCCTTTTCTGCTGCTTTGGCAAGCTTTGCAGCTTCCTTTTCTGCTGCTTTGGCAAGCCTCTTCAGCTGGCTCAATGCCTTCTTGGTGTCGGATTCACCGCTCTTGATTGACTTGGTAAGAAGCTTAGTCCAACGCTTTGCTTGCTTTGCTGTTCCTTTGGTTTGCTTTGCTGTTCCTTTGGTTTGCTTTTGAGTAGCGTTCATGTTGTTTGAATGCTTACTCCTACAACTTAGAAAAGCATTTCAATTTCTTAAAGGTGGTCGTCGTCTTGTAAAGTTCAACATCCGACCTTCTGTGCGGTCGGATCTTCTATGCTGTTTTCTTTTCTTTTGTTAATTTATATGTCAAAACTTATATTTACAAGTGCAGGTCCATTAAATAGATGGGCTCTTCCTGCTAGAACAAATACGAGTGTTAATAACTCTAGAGTAGTTAGACGAAGAGCAGGACATCGTACATATGATGTATTATTTTTACTACAAAAACAAGGGAAAAACTAAGAATATATTGTCTACTTTTAATCTCTTCTTCCTATAATGGCTGGAGGGGTCTTGCCCGTAGCGCGCCATCGTGGGCGAATATACTTTCTTTTCGGACGTGAAGCGCATGACGGTAAGTGGAGTGATTTCGGGGGAGGAAAGGAAGGAAAAGAAACTCACTGGCAAACTGCTATGCGCGAAGGGTCTGAGGAGTTGAACGGGTTTTTCGGGAGCGCAGCTGAGATGGCAGAGTTGGTAAAGAATCAAGGTGTTATCGAGCTTCACAACGATGAGTATACAACGTTTGTCTTTGAAATAGACTATGATGACAACCTTCCCCATTATTTTGCAAAAAATCATCGCTTCATTAAGAAGCATCTACCTAAAGAAGTCACTAAAAAGAACGGGCTATTTGAAAAGTCTGCAGTAGACTGGTTCTCTCTATCTGAGTTGCGCCGGTCCCGTCAGTTTTTTCGCTATTTCTATCGGAAAACGATTGATAAGCTCATTGCGAGCTTGGATGAAATTCAGGAAAACATGCGTTAGTCTGGTTCATGATATAATCCACCCTTTTTGCATGCTAATGAACTTACAGACCCCATTGCAGGACTACAAGTTCGACCTTCATGCTACGCAAGATGACAAGTACCGATACGGAGAGATATATACGCCTCTGTGCCTAATCGAAAGCATGCTCGCCATGCTTCCAGACCAGGTCTTTGAGAATCCAAATGCGCGTTGGTTAGATCCGGGTGCCGGAACGGGACATTTCTCTCTGGTACTCTATCATCGCCTAATGAAAGGGTTAGCAGCAAGTATACCTGACCATGCAGCCCGAAATCGTCATATTGTAGAAAACATGTTGTATATGGTGGAAATTAAAGAATCTAGTGTGAAACGGCTCTATTCTCTTTTCGGCGAGAGAGCGAATATTATTCATGCCGATTTTACAGCTGCAGAGATAGATAGTGAGTTCGACTTTATTATTGGAAATCCACCTTACAATGCTGACGGACTCAAGAAAGTACCTACTAATTCTGTACGAGAGAAAAAGAACGATGGGCGAACTATATGGATACCCTTCGTTAAGCGAAGCGTATCTCTCTTGAACCCTGATGGTTGCCTGCTTTTTATAATTCCAAGCATATGGATGAAACCCGATAAGGCTGGTATGTACAGCTTCATGACTCGACACAAACTTGATAAGATTAGGTGCCTAACGAACACACAAACTAACAAGATGTTTAGTGGCGAGGCTCAAACCCCTACATGCTGTGTTGTATTACGTTGTCGCGAAACTGATGGAAACGTAGACCTTTACGATACGGATCGTCAGCTCTACATTAGGTATAATTTGCGCGATAACTTTCCGATACCTCTTTTTGGGGTCACCATTATCCGCAAGTTTATGGCCGTGGCTCAGAAGTGGGGGTCAGTTACAGTTAAAAAAACGAATATGCCTCCATCCGGCGTGAGCATATCTCCAGACCCGACTCCTGAACATAGATATCGTAACATAAAGACTTGTCTGCTACGCGATCTTGATCCGACAGTGATAGTGAACTACAGCGACAGTGAATTAGCATTTGCTGGTATCCCAAAGTTAGTTTTGGCTCACAAGATGTATGGCTTCCCGTATCTAGATGAAACCGGGGAGTTTGGCATTTCTAATCGCGATAACTATGTTATTACAGGGAGCGAGCTAACAGACTTGCGCCGACTGAAAGCGTTTCTCGGAACTCGGACCGCGCTCTACCTTTTTGAGGCTACTCGGTATCGTATGAAATATCTAGAAAAGTATGCCTTTGATTTTATTCCGGACATTACCAAGATTGACGACTTTCCTAATGTCATAGATGATGCAAGTATAGCTCAATACTTTGGTCTTGACCAAGAAGATCAAGCTTATATACAAAAATTACATCGGAAAGCTTATACATTCTCTCCTGTGCTTAGTATTACATAAAATTGAATGATAAGAAATAAATATAATCATCTGCATTGATGTACACTGTTGCAGTGACACGGTTCAATGACTACACTTGGAAGGAAAATGAAGAGTTTCGAAATGTGCAAAACTTCTCGGGATGTCTTTATAATTCTCCTACTGTGATAGCTACAGTTGTACCAACCAATAGTAATGTCTTAGTGATCGAGATGAACAATACGCAGCGTAAGATTCTCGGAATCGGGCTTATTCGTAATACTCTGCATCCGCGCCGCATTAAAGTTTACAGTGATGATTTCTATAACCGACACACATACTATAGTCGGCAGAGAGTAGGTCGAGAGGCATTTACAGAAGATGAAATAAAGATGCTTATAATCTTAGAAGAGCTTGTCTTCTACGGAAGCGGGCATCTTCAGCGTGGACGTGGTATCCAGAAGCTTCCGAAGGCGATTACTGAGTGCGCATGTCTTATGCAGGCACTAGGAGAAAATCTAAGACGAAGGGGAAATACAACCACAGCAAAGATGCGGCTCAAGGAAGGAAGAGTCGAGAAGGAATGGATTGAAAGGAATCGGGGTCAGGATCTAGTGAGCTGGCTGCGAGGCCTCTTTATGGGACGTTTTACTAGTGCGCCGTGATTAATGAATGGATTGCTTTACAATGATATTAGTTTCTGGAGTCGGTGGGATATCGACTAGAGCAGCGGCTTCGCGAAGAGCTTTGGCTGTAAATTTTTGTTTGCGAAGAGTCCAAGTATCATCCCATTGCGGCACACTCATACTGTGTGCAACACTTAGATGCTGAAATCGCTCGTTACACATATTCCGAACAGCATGATACTGCTGTATCTGCTCGTGCACTATGGCAATGTCAGCCTCATTAAAGCGCCTGGCAGCATGAGTGGGCTGAATGGTTGAGATGTTTTGAAATGTTTCGATACCAACAACACTAAGGAGCTCATAAAGATGAAGGAATTCTGTCCATTTTGTACGCAACCGATCATTTCGGGCAACTGTCTTTGCTAGCTCATCTTTTGTGAGCTCACCAAGAATATACCGCACGCGAAGCTCCTCTGTACCCTCAAACTCGCGTACTTTTCGCCGCGCCTCCTCAAGCATCGCATTGGTCAGATGATTAACAGTCTGGTGCAGGTCGCTAAGGACCGAACGAATTTGCTGGTCTTCAATGCGAGTAAGAATAACACGACGAAAGGTGGTATAGCCTATCAGACCACCACAGAGTATGTCTCCTGGGTTTCGTGGAGCTTCGCCATTGTTTCGGGCCCGCTGGGCTTGGTAGAAGTGCGGGTTGTGGACATGGCCCGTATCGATCTGACCTGTCTTCCAAGAGAAAGCGGTGCTGCAGTGGGGGCACCACATCTGGTCGCAACCGCTGATCTTGTAGATGCGCTCTCCGCAGGTCGGGCAGGGATGTGTGTCCTTGCGAATCATAGCAGCGCTGGCCACTGAGTCTGGGTTGCATACGTGTGGCTCATCCTTGTTATATCCAATGATTTCGAGACAGTCTTTACAAGTATGGAGCTTGCATATCTCGCACTTGTATGCTGTGCTTAGATAGCCACGACAGTCGGGATTAGGACACGCCATGATGAACTTGCGGCGCTCCGTGTCAGTGCCGTTTTTGCCTTGTCGAATGTTTCGGCATCGGCTGTAATGAATTTCTTGTTGCTCCTGCAGAGCACGCTTTTGCTGCTCGAGCACAAGGATCTGGTCGCGAAGTTCTGCGATTGCTTGTTCCTCATCGCGGCAACGGCGCACACGCTGGGCAGCTTCCATCGCCTCGGGAACCTTGCTCATCTCACGATCCAGTAGAAGCTGTTTGCGATGGTCACGGTAGTCTTTTGACATCCAAGAGTGGTTCAGGTTGTTGACTAGGAATTCCTGGCTCCAAGTCTTACGGCAGTTCATACAATGTGGGTCTTGAGTAGTTCCGAGGAGGTATTGGCGAGTGCATCCTTTGCAAGCAGTCCACTCACAGTCTCCTTGCTCACAGCGAACAGGAGCTTTATCGGAGCGGTTGAAGATTTCGCAGCAAATTGGACAGGCTTCTGCCATAGTGACTATGCTTGAGAACTGGTAGTTCTCGTACTCAGAATCAATTTTTCAAAGTACTCAAATACTTACATGAGAAAGAGCACCAATAAAAGCGCACTACAGAAAGAGCACTATCACTAACCAATATTTAGAGAATAGAATAGCTAATAACTACATGGAAGTACCTGGTAGTTCACCAAAAGGTAAGTGGAGTATACAAGACTTTTCAACAGATGACCTATTAGATGCTCTGAACCTTCCACCTAATCCTACTTCCTCACAGGTAACTGATACTGCAAATAGCGTTATAGCTCGGATGCGCACTCAGGGACAGATAGAAGAAGCCCGGTTCTTTGAGCAGGCAAAAGCTGAACTGTTATCAACCTTAGAAGATGAAGATAGTTTAGAGAAAGAGTATAATGAACAAAATAATCAAGCAACTACAATAGGTAATTGGTGGAATAACGAGTATCCAACTCAAGGGGATCAAACACAAAAAGATAAAGCTACATCCAGACATCAAAAGGTTCAGTTCTTTCCTAACTCTCATTTTCAGATGAATCAAGAGAGATTAGGTGTTAATCAAACCTATAACATTCCTGTTATGCAAGGAACTATTAATCCGAATCAGCACAACGTAACTCGTCGCATGGTCTTTATCGATAGTTCACAAAAGCAAAATCTTACAGTTGCAGGAGAGCTTAATACAGATTTCACTCTTGATCTCTCTGAACCTCTCACTAATGTACTCCAGATGCATTTACACTCTATACACCTTCCGAATACTTGGTATACTTTTTCTCCCCATTTAGGAAACACTACCGCAACTCTTACAGTCGGGTCAAATACTTACTGTATTGAACTGTCAGCTGGTAACTACTCTGGGCCCGAACTTGCCACAGAACTTGGAAAGCTGGTCAAGAAGGTAGATCCTGCGGGCGCATTGTTTGCAGGAAATGACTATATACGTTTCGACTCGAAAACGAACAAGATTACCTTCAATAATCCTCATACTACAGGAGATGATTTTCTCTACACATTCTACAGCCCTACTGGGCTGCCACGGTCGACTAGTGACCCTCAGTGTTCTCAGACCGCATGCAAATCAATGTTTAGAAACCAGAACTTAGGGTGGTCACTCGGTCTGCGAGATTTGCAGACTATTATGGACCCAGGATATCCCGAAGTGCCAACAACATATCTGAATCCTCCTGGTGGAAATTTTACATTGCGCATTCCTCCTCGTATGGGCGGAAATCCGTACTTTCAGCCCAACGCTCCTGTTGACACATATGGACCAAAGTCATTGTTTTTAGTGGTCGATGACTACAACCAAAATAGACTTAACAAGGGTGTGGTTTCTATGACCGACCGACCTACCAAACTCGCAGTTCCTACCTATATAGAACCCGGACTTGTAGACTCATATACTGGAGATATTTCATGTGCAAGTGTCACCCCTCCTCCAGGGATGACTGGTCCAGCACGAGCTGGGCGAGTCGTGAAAACCTACCCGAGACGCTTAACTCAGGCCCAGATCTATACCGCTAACGAGATCCTCGCAAATCGGAATACATCAGATTTTCGATTACCTCCTGTTTCTGCTGATAACGTCTTGGCTGTAATCCCTCTAAGTGGTGTACAGAGAACCGCTGCTATCACCTACGATGCTACTACAGACCCTCCAACACCCAAAGACTTTGTATATCCTAGAGCAGGGCCCTTTATTGTGGCTGGTGCCGACCTTATAGCGAACAAAAGAATCTACTTTGGTCCAGTAGACATAGAGAGAATGAGGGTTAAGCTAATTGATGATAAAGGAAATGTTGTAGATCTCAACAGCACAGACTGGTCATTTACTCTCGGAGTAGAAGAACTGTATCAATACTAAACTCATTAAATATGTGTTTAATGAGCTCAAGACTTGCGAATGATCATAAAAAATATTGTTAACCAGCTAATGACGCCCCATAAGGCAAGGCCAATTATACTAATTGTGTCCATCGAGATTCCAGGTAAAAGAAGAGAAATCATATACATCATAAACACGCAAACTGCTAAGATTATACTACTATACAGAAAACCAGCGTAATACCGACGCTTAGCTTGCTCGGTCTCCAGAAAGAATGAACCAATTATTCCGATTGGTAACCCTCCAACGATAGGAGCAAACGCAGCGTCGAACCACCGAGAGACATACTTAGACCCAGCTACTAAGGTTCCACTATAAAAGAACGAACTCAAATAGTCAATCATCTATATAGTCAATAACGATATTTATTTGTGCTTTCCGGCAAAATCTGCGATGCAATTGCGAAGAGCGACGCCAATTGTCTGGTAGTCTTCGTTTGTTAGATTCGCTAGACTGACTCGTATGTACCATGGCGCAGACCCGAAGCCGGAACCAGGCAAAAGCACAACATGGTATACTCGGGCGAGGTGAAACAAGAACTCGAGATACTCATAGTTAGAGACAATGTGTTCTCGTGCCTTTTTACCATATAAATTTTCCGCAATCTGTGGGATGTTGAGCATAGAATAATAATTGGTAGCTTCTGGCGTTATGTCCGGGTCTGTTTTGAGCTCGGTATACATTGTCGTAATCCTGCGCTTCAGCTCATTACGTATTTCATCCTGATACTGATGAGTGCGATCCGAAAGTTGATAGTAAAAAAACAGTCCAATCAGAGCTTGTTGTGGCGTAGACAAACCAGCAACATGACCCATAGCAACCTGGCGACTGTCATTAACCAATCTTTCCATAAACGTTAGCTTCTTTGGGTCAATAGAGACTGTGTCATAGCGCAGCGCCAATGCATTTTGGTCTTTGGGTGGAAGGTTCTGAATCATTTTAGTAATACGATTTTCCTTAGCAATCATGCAGATTCCAAGCCTCCACCCCGTTGTTCCGAAATACTTACTCAGAGAAAAAACCTCTATGGTATTTCGAGGACATGACATCATAAATGAATAATACTTTGGGGCAAACGGTGCGTAAACATTATCTGAAAGAACAATAAGGTCCTGTCTTTCCTTGTTAACTATGTCTCCAATGGCCATAATATTAGCCTTTGATAGTGAATATGCTCCAGGGTTATGCGGGTTAACCATGAAGAGTGCTTTTATGCGCTTGTCTTTCAGCTTGGCTATTTCACTATCAGGAAGTTCATAATCTTTGTTTGGATCAGCTTTTAACTCAATGAGTTTGAGACCGTAACCATCCGGGTCTTTAAGAACCGGCATCTCTAAATAAGGACTAAATATAGGTGTGATTAGAGCAATATGGTCACCTTTTTTAAGGAGGCGATTTGCTTTAAGACTATTAAACACATAGAGAATACCCGCAGCAGCTCCTTCTGTAGCGAAATACTCAAAGTCATCACGCTTCATAGTTGCACTTGTCGCAGCATTACGGTTGAGAACAAGTTCGTACATGAAATCCCGTGCTACCAGATTGAGATGTGGTTGTATTTGAGGTGGAGAAGGATAAAAAGTTCCTAGTGTCGAGAGAAAAAGGTCATGAAGAATTGCGTTTGGTGATTGATTAGTATTACGAGCTGCATTTTTAAGAAAACGTATATAGTTATGAAAAAAGTCGCGCTGTTCTTGTGGCCATTTTTTAATAGCACTGTTAAATACTTTTTCATAGTTATGGTCGTTGACGCTAGGATAAAGAACCAGGTCTTTCTCAAAATGCGTTGAAGCCTCGACACATGTGTTTTGCAAGCTCGCGAAGACCTTCCGGGCAAACGAATTAAAAAAATTAGGATTACCGCGACCAGCGTTCAACATCTGAGATGGTTTCTTTCCCTCAGCTAGTTTTATTAATCTGTTTTTGAGTTCGAATGGTGAAAGATCATTTAATTTTTTGAATAGTTCAGGTTTTATACGTTGAATACTATTTGTTACAGACTTCTTCATGCGTTTTTTGGTTTGTTTGGAACGAGTCTGTTGCTTCCAGGTACGAGGCATATATTAGACATAGACTAAAACTTCAGCTTAGTAAGTCCATACAGATTAATGACCTCGGTCTCTTGTTCTGCAATGGCGGTCAACATATCCGTATGGTACTTGTCTGCATTCTTCCTCATCTTTGCAAAGTTGCGTTTCAAGGCTCTGGCTGTATTGCGGAATCCATCGCATATCTCTTTGTCACTAAGGTCCATATCATCCTGGGATACCATAAGTTTAAAAAACTTCCAGGCAAGAAGCAAATTCATGAAATTATCCTCTAGCGTGTGGATAAACAAAACCGGTATCCCATTACGTACCTCTAGCTCGAAATCCGCCTTGCCCGCAATTCCAGTTTTTAGGCTAACGAAGGCCGCGCACTGAATGTCGCTATTAGCTGGACTGTCTATGTCGCGGTAGAATTTATCGATCTCCGCTTTTTGTACATTTCTGCTGTAATTCTTGGCCTCTACCATCATAGTTATCCCCTCCTCTCTGACTATAAAGTCACCTCGTCCCGGTTGTGTGTGTGTGTCCTCGACATCTGCCTTAGGAAAAGTCATATTGAGACGGCCATATACCCATTCTTCTCCATCGCGTCCGCGCACTGAAGAATTATGGGTATACTGACTAAATCTCTCAATGACAGCATCCTTCTCTTTTCGCATCTCTTCTACCTTGTCATCTAGACCCTGCATTTTTGCTTCGTAGTAGTCCCGCATTTCGCTGAGCTTCTTCTCTTTACGTTCATCATGCTCGGCAGATACTTTGTGCATGTGACCCAGCTGCCTTTCAAGTTGTCCAGTTAATGATTCGTTTTGGCTCCTAAGTTGCTCAACCTCGGCGCGACAGCGTCTTCTCTCACTATCCCCGACCTCTACAGCGAGAGCATCCTGGCGTATCTTAGATGCATGGACGTAATCGGTGAATTGGGTCTCACTAGCACGAATTTGTTCCATCAATCTTTCTTTCTCTACATGATTGCGCGCTTCTATAGCTTTGATAGTAGTTTCCCATTCACCACTATTCCATTTCTGAAGATGTTTTGTACCATCAGAGAGAAAAGCAAGACCCAAGCGTACCACTTTAAGCTTGTCCTCCCCCGATAAACTATGAAACTCTTCAATTCTAGGATCATCTGGCAAAAAAACTTCAACGACTTGTTCAGTCATCCTATAATCATATAAATACATATGTTTAAATGGCTCCAATTGGAGAGGTATCATGGTTAAACTCTTTCGTGATTCTTAAACATACATTGTTAAACGATGGCATATTGACCTTAAACTAAATTATAATATCAAATTGTGGTGTATGGTACATATTTGCAACAATAATGAAAACAACTACACTATGCGCAGTTTTTGAACAGCCCCAAAGGGGCATGCGGCGAAGCCGCTGTTCAAAAACTAACTTAACACTAAAATGTTTTCTCTCTATTCTGAGCCTATCGGATCCAGTTCAGAACTTTATCTGAATTCGACTGAAATATAATTGGGAAGGTCCATAGCAATGATATTTTCTATACAACACCATTCCAAAGTAAGAGGCACTGTGCTTGCTAGAGGCGACTTTGATGTCCAATGCTGTTTACAAAGAACAGTATAGAGTTTATGTAAACGATTATCGATACCACCAGCGTTTCTTGGTAAAACATGCTTCACTGCCCATTCAAACTGCAAAGCTTGTATTTTGTTTTGAAAACCTTTAACAAAACAAACATGTTTCCAGCCGGACCCCCGTCCTGTCGTGTATTTCGCACCACCCTTAAGCTCACCGTTGTGTTGGCGTAGACGTCTTACCGGGTCAGGTGATACACCCGCGTAAGTCGCATACTCATTTTTGATAATATAAAAAATCCAATCGCTCATTAAGAAAAGCTTTAAAAGTATTTCATGAAACAAATGCAAATATTATGATAACTTTACATTTATAAATTATAATTTAATGTTATCGGTTAATTTATGTGGTGTTTTTGCTATGTGGGAAAAATATTCTAAAATAAGCGATGATATTTGTGTTAGTAAGAAAAGTTGATAGATTTAATGGAATATTGACCATGTATTAAATATAATAACACAAATATGCTCACAACTAGTTTTTTGTACGCCATTCTATCAGGTTTTATAGTGGCGATCTTCTATTTAATATATTTTTTATAAGTCGGCGTTTTAAATGTACAAAAGTAATGAATTAAACTCCGCTTATCGCTTCATAGACTTTTTGCGCTTCATAGACTTTTTGCGCTTCATAGACTTTTTGCGCTTCATAGACTTTTTGCGCTTCATAGACTTTTTGCGCTTCATATACTGTTTGCGCTTCATAGACTTTCCACCCGCCGTCTTAGTTCTTTTTAAAGGCTTATTATACTTATAAGCGTTATCAAGTTCCTCAAGTTTCCTCTTCATTCCTGCCTTGTCTATCTCTCTTGTGGTTCTTTGGAAAGACCCATCGTTATGCTTAGAAGAGTTATCAAGATTCCGAAGATGTTCCTCCAACTTATCTCCAACATATGCATTGGTTCTTTTTAAAGACCCATCGTTATGCTTAGAAGAGTTATCAAGATTCCGAAGATGTTCCTCCAACTCATCTCCAACATATGCATTGGTTCTTTGTAAAGACCCATCGTTATGCTTAGAAGAGTTATCAAGTTCATGAAGTTTCCGCTTCATCCCTGTCTCGTCAATCTCTCTTGTAGTTCTGTGGAGAGCACTATCTTGTCCTAACATATATAATAACACAAGAACATATTTCAGATTTTATATGAATAATAACGTACAGTAGAAAGAGACTTTTCTAAGGCAAGTTACTATCTAAGTTAATCGCGATTCAATATAACTACTTATCAAGTTTTCCTATATAGTACGCTTTCTTGAGCTGTCAACAGGAACAACAAGATTTGCTCTTCCAATATGTAGTGCGCGGCTTTCTTTGTAATATCATCTATGTAAAGGATATGTAGGGGACACATAGACAAGCGCGGCTTTAACGGCCTGTTTTTCAAGAGTCAAAAAATTTTTGGGGTAAACTAACAAACTATACTCAAATTTCTAAAATAGGAGTTGGAAAACCTTGCCGCGTTTTCCGCGCACCTACATCTTTCTAGGCAAAAGCGTTCCGCGATAAAAGCCGCGCGTAGGCCTACATGGGAAATTAGTTTAAAGCTTTTGGTCCTTTTCTATCCACCATAATATGGTGGAAAATGATGGACATTTAGGGACAAAAAAGGACCAAAAATATCATTGTGAGAGATGTGACTACACTACGTCACATCTTGGGAAATGGAAAAGACACATTGACACCAAAAAACACAAAATGAGCCAAATGGTGGATAATGGTGGACATTTAGGGACAAAAAGGGACAGCGCTAGGTGGGTGTGTACATGTGGTAAAGAATACAAGTATAACCAAGGCTACTATCGTCACAAAAAGACATGCAGCACCTATTTACAATGTAATGAATCATTTGCCAGCTCAGGTCTGAGTAAAGATGATGTAATAGATATTTTAAAAGCGGTAATGCCAGCAATAACAGAGTCTATTGGAGGAAAAAACGCAGTGATATGTAGTGGTTCAAATAACAACATTAATAATCAAGAGGTTAGTGTAAATCTATATCTTAATGAAAAGTGTGCTGATGCAATGTCTATTCAAGGGTTCGCGCAGCAGCTCAGTGTAACAGTAGCCGACCTCTTGAAGAACGGAAAACCAATTGCGAGAGAAGGTGTATCAAACATACTGATAGACAACCTCCGACCTTTGGCTGTTGAGGATCGTCCTATTCACTGTGTCGACGCGGGCAAGCGTAGTTGGCACGTCAAAGATGCGGTTGAAGGGTGGAGGTCGGGAGAGTCAGGTGCGGCTGATGTAGTTACTGCGGCAAATTTTAATATTAGTAAATCTCTTGGCAAGCTATGGGACGAGACATATCCTGGATGGGAAAATGACGGACAAAAGACCGAACAGTTTCACACATTATGTCAGATGCTTATGGACGATCCAACAGCATCAGAGATAGAGAAAGTGCTAGAGTCTATCGGTCCAGAGTGCAAGTTATCGATAGAGGATATTGAAAAATTTGCTGTAAGACCAAAAAAGACATCGACATGATTATGCTACTTTACGGATTATACCTCTACTTTCGATACAAGAGGTATAATCACAAGATTGAATTCGGAGAGATAGTTGTAAAGAATCAGTTTAAGAAGGAGTATTATACTTATAGTAACCTAGCTTATTCTTTAGTTTTATAGGAGAGGAACAAAGTTCATCTCCACAAGAGTCTATATTTGCGAGAACAGCTTTTCTACTTTTAAGAGTTTCAGAATCCTGCGTGTTCCATCTACCTAAAAGGATAGGTTGTTTTGGGAATATTTTGGCAACGAACTTGCGGATTCTGACTAGCATGTTTATAATTTGTCGTAACTTTCTAAGTGTAAAACAATAAATTTAAATGTAATTACATGAAATAAGGATGCATCCTACAGAAACCGGATATATAACAAAAGTCATTAGAGATGAGTATATTAGACATCAGATGAAAAAGACTTCAACAAAAAACTATAATTCATTTCATAGTGAAAGAGTGTTGTCATTGAATGCCAGGTCAGATTCGAATAAAGTATATTTTTGGCAATTGTTCAGCATTCTTGGCAAAGAAAATATATTGAAAATAGTTACAACATTCTATGGTTATGTGTTCGCAGATGACCAAGACTGGTTTCGAGAAGCATTTGAAGAAACGGGTGATATTGAGTATCACATTAAAGGACAAAGTTACTTCTGGTTTGATGCAATGGGGGGAGGTAAATATTATCGGGGTGGTAAGAGATTACTGAATATGAAGCACTCCAATGTCTCAGAGGTTTTGAACTCTAAGGGTGCAGAGAGATGGATGTATCACATGTATCGTTGTCTCAAGACAAATGCAGATGTTTTATCAAAAGATCCAAGAGTTATACCGTGCATATTGGACTTTCTACAATATTTTATGAATGAGTATGCTGTAACTTTTGACTTCAACTATATCAAAATACACTCAGCACTGTAAGCCAATTACACCACAAGCCAGTCTTTTGCCTGCATTTCCGGTCTTGAGGCTCTCGGCATCTCCGCCCTTGCCAAGGTCGTCGCGGTCCTCGTGCACAATGAGCATACGCCCGATGATGCAATGGCGACCAGAGTAGTCAAGGTGGATGTCTTTACCAAATACAGTTCCAGAAGCAACACCTTGTCGCGAAGTAACATTGCCCAGGTCTCCCAAATGTCTCTCTTTTGATCGTACTCCACCATGTTTGTGCCCGAGTGGATTGTAGTGGGCGCATGCAGAAGTGCAACCGTCTGTTAGGTCGCCGTATTGATGAATGTGAAAACCATGTTCACCATCTGTGAGTCCTTTGATGTCATAGTTAAACTTAACACCATTGCGATATTCTACCATCTGGATAACACCCGACACACCGTTTGGATTATCGGCGAGGACACAAACGGCCTTGCGGGGAGACTTTCTAGGAGAACAAGCTTTGCGGGTCTTGGCCATATAATAAGTTGGCAAAATTGAAGTGGCTAAAGACATCAAAGAAAGAGTAGATAATGGCAGAGTATGCGTGTGAGACGCCACAAATCTTTAATCTCGAGAATCGTGAAGCTTGGATGAAGCATCTTGATGAATATGGCTATGTAGTGCTAGGGAATGTGCTGGAGTTGATTGACCATGCGACTATATTCAAGCAATTCGCAGAAGACTGGACCTATGTTACCCCTGGATTTGACTTTCACAACAAAGAAACCTGGACGACAGACAATAGTCCGATGATGTGGAGCAAAGGGATGATATATGCATCCGGGCTAGGACAGGCAAACTTCATGTGGCAGTTGCGAACGCATGAGAAAATTTTATCGATATGGGAAAAAGTTCATAGCACGAGAGAACTCGTTACCAGCTTTGATGGATTCTCTGTATTCCTTGACCGGAAGCAAAAACCGAGAATGTGGCTACATGTTGATCAGCGTTCCGAGAACACTCTGTACTCGATTCAAGGCGCGTACAACTTTCTACCGGTGGGTGACTCTGATGCCGGATTTGTGGTAGTGCCTGGTTCGCATCGTACTTTTGTATCCGACCCAGCTTGCGATGGACAGTTCATAGTAATTTCGGAGAGCGACCCGCATGTAGAGCGGGCTGTGAAGCTTCGGATACCAGGAAACAGTTTCGTGCTTTGGAACTCTAAGACAATCCACGCGAACGTCGGGATGAGTAGAACTAAGGACCGTAAGTTCAACCGCTTGACGGCTTACATTACGATGTTTCCAAAGGCGCAGCGACCGAAGGACATCGAGCAGAAGCGGCTGGCTGGATACCGTAGTGCGCATAACTGTGGGCATTATGCTATTCGCCACGATGTGAAGAGGCACCCATACGGCCTCAAGGCGCGCTATGAGGGACGGGGATTCCGAACAATCGAGCCGGAATTGACAGCTGAAGGTGACATTCCTCCTGAAAGACTAGACCTTATATAGAGTTTTATTATGATATTTTTAACGTTTAAGTATAAACGTAAACAGAATGTTCCCAATAGCATCCATCTTCAATGTCTTTGAAGTTAGATGGTCTCTATGATTCAGGAAACCAATTGTTTATAAGTATTATCTACTAATTATTTGCGGGAGGTTCTTCTGGAGATGGTTTTGAATCAGCAGCTTGTTCTTCAGCAGTAACAATCTCTTGTGATATCATTTTAATTCTATTCAGGCACCTTACAGAAAATTTCTGATTTTGCTCGAGGAACTTTTTCAAGCGAAGGATGTAAGAAGCAAATTCATAGGACAGTTTTTGTTTCTGCCCTTCAAGATTCATAATAAGATTTCCAACATTGAAGCCGCGAGACTCTCTTTCTTTTGCTAGGTTAATCTTGTCGCTGAACGACCCAATATCATCAGCTAACTCTCGAAGGTTGCTAGTCGTACAGTTGATCAAAGCAAATATCTCGTTCATATCGTACTTTGTATTAGGATCGGCTATAAATTCATCTTGTCCTTCGATAACATTGCCTTCCATATCAGTATATTCAGGATTTGGAATTTGTTTTGATGGAAATGGAGGCAGATTGCGGAACTTACGCTGTTTAATTTGCTCACGAGTATAACCTTTGGGCATTTGTTCAATAGCTAGTGCGCTTTCAATTATTCCATCACAGTACTGGTACAAATCACCATACAACTTTTTGATATAAACGCCTTTCATATGCTTGAAGAAGTTATTATCGATCTCAAGAGAATCCTTCTGAAAACCAAGTGTATCCAAAGATGTACCGACATCATAGCCTTGTTCCTGATCGGTAAGTACATCCTCAATAAAATCACCGACCGAAGCAATATCGCTCTCAAGATTGCCTATGTATTTATCCATATCGGTATATTTAGCATTGATATCATTGAGAATTTCGTTGTAAACATCCGACTCAATTTTATCTCTAAGTTGGGAATTAGTAGGTCGAATAGCTGTCATATTGTAATATACATAAATATATTATAATATACCAAAATTTAACCCTACAATAATGGAGTCAGATGTGGCTCTTAGAAACTTAAAAACTTACATACAAGACAAATTTACTTGCGAAAGACGAATCTTTTGCTAGTCTTTGCATGTCGGCATGCTTTGCGTTCCCGGGTAGGCTTCTGTCCGCGCCGCTTCCTAATTCGCGTTTTCTTGTTCTTGGTCTTTTGGCCCTTGCGACGAGTTTTGCGAGCGCGGGGGCGTTTGCGGCGAGTGCGGCGCTTGCCTCCGCCGACGACTGGCACGAAGGTTTTCGCGTCGCTGGTCGCCCAAGGTGTCTTTCTCACGAAGGTCCCATAAACGTCCTCGCCGATCGAGTTCGCATAGAACAACTTCGAATTCGGGTTAATTCCACCATCGTTGACGGCCTCTAGTGCTAGAGTGGAATTCCTCACGTAAGATGGTCTGTCACCGTCAGCCGCTGCCCTCCTGGGAAATGGGGAATGTGCATTCGCGAGAACATACAACCCCTGTCCGAAGTCGCCCATATACTTGTCACCAAGGAATATCGTCATGATATAATGCCCAAACGTATTAGTCTTCATGTCTGCCCCACCCTTGGACATAGCCACCATGTAGGGCGTGGCGAAAAGCTCTTTCCAGTTTTTGGCGCCGCTCAAACCCGATGGGTTCCCGGTGACTGAGTCTATAGAGTGGGCGTACGATTGCGATTTTATATGGTGTAGAGCCTTGAGAAGCAAGGCATTAGCCTCGAGAACTACACACTTGCTATTGGTCATCTCTGCGCGGTAGTGCAGGTAGGGTGATTGATAGTTCCCGGGGTCTTTATCCTTGAGGCCTTTTCGGTCTTGATTACTATACTTTAGGTCGTAGACAACGTTCACTTCGTTTTTGGTGGTGGAACATCGAACGTTCATGTTGAAGTAAAAGCGCAGTGGCCAGTTATCGTCACTGTAGGGGACAAACATCGGGCTGGCTTCAGCGGCCGCTAAGGCAGTAGCCTTATCCCCTTTATAACGCTGTTGGATCGTAACATCAAGATCCGTACAATGATAGTTATCCGACGCCGTTCCCTTGCCGCAGTCGCCGAACGTCCCCATACCGTCCGTCGTGGCCTCGATAGAACAGTCTTGGACGATTTTTGCAGATGCAGCATACAGCTGCTTGACAATCTTTTCACCTGAACCACCGGGTATTTTTGTCGTCATAGCGTTGTTGGTTATTCCCAACCTGTTATCAGCCGGAATTTCTGCCCGGAGAACGCCCACGGTCTTTGCGATAGTACTTCCGAGCGGCGCATCAACTATAGCCATCTTCTTCCACCGATCGTCTGTAGTCGCTGCCACCTTGAAGGCTCTGATAAGTGCCGTATCAATGGATCCAACGCTGCCTGTCCAATTAGCCACTTTATTTATACAAAACCACTCGCGCCACCACAAAAGAGCTTTGCCACCAGATGGTTTGCCACCTCCCGGGAGTCCATCAAGCCCGACAATCTCCCTGTCTAATAACGCGCACTGTTGCCGTAGTAGTTCATTTGCGAAGTTTTTAAGGGCCTGCGACGGGACCTTGCCTACGGACTCCATAGAGGTAAAGGTTAGCTGCCTACTAAACTGTTTTAGTAGCTCGGCATCGACCGTGTCAGAGGTGGAAAATTTCATAAAGAAGGCCGCCGTAGTTGCGAATAGTGTATCATTTAGCACATGTAATACTCCGGACTGAGGATCGGCGCTTTTTCCACCAGCCCCGAAGAGGGCTCCAGCTTGGGGGCCGCCGAACTTCTGGTTGAAAGTCTTCGTCCACATACTTTCCAGATTCGCCTTCAAGCTATCTCTGATCTTCCCCCACGTATCGGTAAGATTCGCATTTACTAGGGTAGGAGTGTTCGCGAATATACCATCATACGTGGCGAACAGGTGTTCAATAACCTCTACCTTTAAGTAGTGCAGGATGTTTTCCTGACATTTCCCCAGTAGTTCTGCGAACAGTTGGCGTTCGTCCGGGCTCGCTCCCTGGGACCTGCCTTTTACGGGGGGCTTGAGAGGAATGGAAAGGTCTGCTCCAAAGATGGGGTGTGTATTAAATGTATCATTCTTATACCATGTTCCATACCATATCCTTACTCCCTTGTTTATCCAGTATACTACGGCGGGAGTGTAGTAAGAGAATGTCTCCTCCATGCGTTCTGCGTCGAATGCCTCCCAAGCACCGGCACGGAGCTTTCCTGTGACCGGGTCCTTCGCTGAGCCCATGATCGTTGCCCACCTTGCATATTGAGCTTGCAGCTCGGCGGAGTCGAGGTCCCATATATCGACCCCCCATTTCCAGTCCGGGTTAGCCTCCCGGAACTCCGACATCTTCTGCCCCGGCGCCGGTATGGAACCGCCGAACTCAAGAGTTCCTTCTTTCCCGATCAGCTTCCCTACGGATAGGGCCACCGAGTTGGCACTTTGGGCGGAGGGACCACTGAAGAACCTGTTGAAAATATCTTGGAACGCAGCCTTCGCCCTCGGCACGGTGATCTTATCGGTTTTTCCCTTTTTCGGCGCAGTTCCCTGGTTCTTGCCCTTCTTGCCTCCTCCTCCCTGGCCGGCCCTCTCTTGACAGGAATCGGACGTGCCTGGTGGAAGGATGAGCCTAGTCTCTCCGCGATATATGCACCCGTTCGGTCCCACGGTCGCATTCCAGCCGCGCCTCTGCAAGAACCCCACCCAGGCTCTGTTTGGATCTGGCGTTGTATCATAGTCGACCATGGGGTTCATGGTGACGAGTTTATTCTCGATATTACTCCATGTTAGCTCATTCTGCATCCATTTCCGTTCCAAGATGGACATCCCGGTCGCCAATCGCGCAGCCTCCTGCACCGCAGGAAGCGGGTAAGAAACCATCCAAAGTGTCGCGAGGGGATCCACCTTTTTTGCGTCTGGTACAATACGAGCCCATTCATCCGCCACCTTACCTGCGAGCGCCTGTGCCACCAGTATTTGCGACTGAGGAGTTGTGTCAGACGCTTGGGACATCATGCCCTGAATAATCCCCTCAGCCGCAGCCAGATCTATGCCGCGGTCTACCAGAGTCATATCATAACCTCGGGCTTGCAGAAACGCTTCTTGTTCATCAGTCGACGAAACCATAGCAGGAGGTTGAGAGTGAGCGCCAGCGTACAATAGAGCAGCGATCTCCGCTTGTACGAGGCCACGAGTTTGGTCCAGCTTTCGCAAATTGATTGAATCGAGGAACTGAGATGCTCCTCCCTGCAATGCAGCCATCAGGAACAGAAGCATCCCATTGTTCACGAAATCGACGTCCGCCGTAATGAGGGGACTATAGGTGCTATTATAAAGGTGTGTGTATGCCTCTACCAACAGTTCATTGGCTCTAATCGCTTGGGAAGCTTTCAACTGCGGCGACGCCTGGTATCCTCCAGCTGCTGCTGCTTCTAGCCGATCCCTTTCCAGCATTGCAATAGAGACAGCAGCCTCCCAATCCGCCAAGGAAAACCATTCTAGCTGATCGAGGGAAGCCGTGGGATCGAGTTGGGACATAACCCCTCGGAAGAATCCTTTGAATCCACTGCCATCCTGCCCGCCATTGACCCTCCACCAGGGAAGCGGATCTATTCCGAACCAAGGAGGGATGCTATCAGGCGTGGAAATTAAACTTCGAGTCAGGACGTCCGCAAGAACTTCTATCGTATTGAATCTTAATTTAAGACAAGCGAAGGATTGGTTTAGCCGGCTATAGGCAGCGGCGTTGGCTTGCACATCACTATTCATGTCATTCATCACCGCCAATGCCAGATGTGCTCCTACTCCCACATCACCCCTCGCCAGTGCCGCTTCCCTCTGTTCTGGTGGCATCGCTGCCAGAGCCACTGCCGTTGCCGAGTCGCTTCTCGCTTCCACAACAGCCCTCGCCTCCGCCTCCTGCCATGCCGCCTCCGCCTCCTGCCACGCCGCCTCCTTCTCTCTCTTGGCAATAAGGATGTCTTCCCGTGCATATTTTCTTCCCTGACCCAGACTCTGCCTCTTATTCTCTTTTTTCTCTTCTCTTTTTTTTTTTCCCTCTGCCTTGACAGAGAGTCGGAGGTCTCTATCCCGAAGTTTTTTTGGAGTGGTTGGAGGCATGATGCCTGCGGCTGGCTGGTAGACGTTGGTCTGGTCAGTTCCGAAGGTAAACAGTGGCATGGTGGCGACGTCTTCATTTGCACCGCCACCGAGGCCATATGGCATTTGTTCTGTGGCATTGAAAGAGTGACTGGGTTCATAGACCCTAGCGGGAAAGACAGTCTGTGACTGCTGACTCATCATCTGAGAGGCGTGTTCATCCGCCTGTGCCTCCTCTCTAGGATCCTTAGCATTTTCGGCATCAGTAGCAAGACTGGCGTATGCAGTCATCAGCTGTTCTGCTTCGTTCCGATGTTGCGCCCAGGTAAAAGCACTTAGCTGGCCTGCGTAAGCTGCCTTCTGGTCTTCCGTACTCATCGCAGCCATCGCTTTTAAGAAAGAGAAAGCTGTGGAGAGGCCGTCCGACGGCTCTGGGTGCGCTTTCAGCTTCTTCTTCGCTAGAGCTATGGCTGCCACATCCCCACTCTGCTCTGCAGCAGCCAATGCCACTAGGCTCTCCACAAAGGCCTCCACCTCCTTTGCCTCCTCCTCCTTCCCCTCCGCTCGCAGCTTCGCTGCCACTATCTGCGCGCGCACCACAGCAGCTTGTGCGTCCCTTTGCCCCCTCACTTCCAAAGCTGTTTCTAACGTGGAGGCCAACTGCATTAACCTGGCGTTACTCTGAGCCTCCGTCGCAGTTGCCTTAGTTCTCGCTTGTTCGAGCTCTGCTTTTGCAGCTTCCTTCTCCACACCACCAGCCATCGCCTCGATGGCCTTCTCGCGGTCGCTCAGCCTCTCCTGCATTGCCCGCAGCTGTTGAATGTACGCTATCCGCTCCAAATCCAGCTGCTTCCTCGCCTCCTGCACGTCACTCTCTGCTGCTCCAGCAGCGGCTGCTGTCTCCGCCGCTTGCCTCACTCCCTCCGGACCCAGGTTGGCCATTATTGCAGCTGCACTCCTCTCTCCAGGACTCATCGCCGCCACTTCTAACCCTCCCCCGTAGATACTGGGACCCAGTTCGGCAGCGAGAACGGAGGTGAATTGTTCGAGATCGGATTGAGGCACCCCCACGGTCGGGTCAGTGCCTGAATCCGGAAGACTGCTCATGGAGCTAATCGAAAGTAATCTCACGTACGCTGAAGTTTCCAGTAATTGCTGAATGTTACCTATGAACAAACGAGTGTTTGTGTTTCCACCAAGCCTCTCGATGTATTGATCAACAAAAGGGACGCGAGCATCTAACAGGGGTTGGACGGAAAAACCAGCATCCCTTTCGCCGAAACCTGTGTATGCAGTGTTGGGTAGCGCTGGTTCCTCGTCCTCATCCCCATCATCATCCATCATTCCTCCATGGAAGGTCACACCGCGCCCACCGCCTGCGGGCGTCACGCTCGGATCCAGCCCAGCGGCCACCAAATCGGCCATGTCCTTGTCCAGGTTCAGATTGCACGAGTGCATCCGTGAGCCCGTTCCCTGAGGATCGAAGTCATGGCAAGGTTCATGACCTAAAAGATTTCTGCACATAAAAGGCCCCGAGCCGGGCGATTCGCTGGGTAGATTCATCACTACCATTCTTACTGTATGCTAATATTATTATCGAGTTGAACTATCTGCAACGCAACGGGATTGAAGTTTATGACCGGCAAGCGGCGGCTAAAGAGCACTTGTGCTCCATTATCGCTAGGAGGTTCGGCATCCACACGACTTCTTAGTGCGGGGGACGTCATCGGCGAGATTAGCAGAGAGATTCTGACTGGTTTCGGATGCGGGAAGCTTGGCAATCACTTTTCCGAAAATGTCGCGCACTCCGAGAGAACTCTTAGCAGAGACTTCTATATGCTCGAGAGCGTGTTCTTCAGCATACAATGTGGCATCTTGAGTAGGTATCTCTCGAAGAGAGTCGAGGTCGAGTTTATTCCCAACGAGAACGATAGCACAGTCTTCGACAGCTCCTTGTACCTCGCGGACCCAGCGTTTTGCCTGGTTCAAACTTTCGGCCGAAGTGATATCATAGACAACTACAGCGACAGAAGCTCCTCTGTAGTACATAGGAGTCAGGCTATTATAGCGTTCCTGTCCGGCAGTATCCCAGATATGAAGAGAGATATTTCTCCCTTTATATAAGAGAGGCATAGTTAGAAAGACCGCACCAATAGTAGACTCATTCCGTTCACAAAAAGTGTCTTGAACATATCTTCTAGCAATAGAAGACTTTCCGACGCCGCTGGTACCCAGAATAACAATCTTGTGATGTTCACGTTTGTTCATCATATAATAGTAATTAAATAGTATTGCTTGATATATTTGTTAAACGAATAATATTAACCTAGTATATGTCGCGACTTGACAAAATAACAGAAGAGTTTAAACAGAATGTGGCTAGACTTGAAAATTGGCGACAAAGATATTACAATTATATAGTACAATTGCAAATTCGCCATTACTATAAAAAATCTATGTTAGAACAATTATTACATATTTACAACTATTATTACAGATTATATAATCAAGAGTTTGAGAGAAAACAACAAGAATTAAAAAGACAATTCAAAGCGTTAATTGTAGGTATAAATTATGAAGATACTAGAAATGAACTGCGAGGATGTATAAATGATGCTCATAATCTCAGAGAATACTTAGTAAATAGCAAAAACGTAGAAAGCTATGACCAAGTACATTGTATTACTGACAATACAGACGTCAAGCCTACGAGAGAAACCATAATCAACAATTACAAAGAGATGTTAAACAAAGCCGAAGCAGGTGATGTACTTTACTTTACGTTTGCTGGACACGGAACCTATACGTTAGATCGTAGTGGAGATGAAAAAGATGGCAAAGATGAAGTGCTGCTTTGCATAGACAAGATGGGTATAAGCGACGACGAGCTTAAGATGTTGACGATGGAGCACTTAAAAGAAGGTGTGAGTCTAGTGATTCTGTTTGATTGTTGCCATAGTGGCACATTAATGGATTTGAAATACTCCTATCTCTCTGGAGATGACTATGCTGAAGTAGCTACAAATACAAAAAGCGTAGAGACAAAAGGAAATGTATATTTAATTAGCGGTTGTCGAGATGAACAGACGTCAGCAGACGCATATATAAACAATAAGTTCCAAGGTGCAATGTCTTGGGCATTTTTGAGAGCGGTCAAAGAGAAAAAGAACATATCATGGAAAGAACTATTACTAAGAATGAGAGAATTATTGAAACCATATTATACTCAGATCCCACAATTATCTTCTGGAAGAGAGTTAGATATAAATAGTGAAACACTAATGTTAAAATAATAGTGTAACATTTTAAACAGAGCATATATGGTAATAATTTTATACATTTTGTGTTATATTTTAGTATTATAAACACAAATTGTACATTACATAACACTTACCATAAATGGTAATAAATAATATTATTTATTAATTTTTTTGTGACGAAAATACGAAATCAACACCAAATACCGAAACTATTAACATGTCAGTGTATTTGACACCATAAATGGTAACAAAAATTTGTCAGTATAAATATAAATTCATAAATATATCAACAGATATACGTAACAGCAAATTGTGAAATAATTTTTCAAATATTACCTAGATAGATGTAGATAATAGTTTACAAAAACATAATTTGAGCTATA
>Ga0181408_1000094_pt1 | contig 25608 bp, 32 predicted proteins | sample 31SPOviralmetaG_FD_130137 | JGI IMG/M metagenome (GOLD analysis project Ga0181408, IMG submission 130137) | Marine viral communities from the oligotrophic San Pedro Time Series (SPOT) site, San Pedro Channel, CA, USA - 31 SPOT_SRF_2012-02-16 | ecosystem: Environmental > Aquatic > Marine > Strait...
CTTGCCCCCTTTGCCATTCGGTCTTGAGCCTGGATTGCCTGCTCTTGGAGTAGCCCAAGATGAAGACTCGCTTTCTTTGATGTGGCGCGCCAACTTCACACGCTGAGAATACTCCTGCCTCTGTTGCGTAACCCAACTCTTCCAGTCTTCGGATGACATATTTGAAAACGGATTCTCCATCTGCTGTTTTGGCTGAGATGATTCCTTCGACATTTTCAAAGATAACTGCGTCTGGCTGACACTCTTTGATTCCTCGCTCGATGTGAGGGAATAGATGTCTGGGGTCTTCAGTTGCCTTCCGCTTTCCTGCAGAACTGAAAGGTTGGCAGGGAAAACCTGCTGACATAATAGATACCTTTCCACGAAACTTTCGGTATGGGAAGGTTTTAAGATTCGTGAAGATAGGTGCTGCATCCAAGAAGCCCTTTTCCATCTTCTCAACCAGGTTTTGGATAGCGAAGGCTTCGATCTCCACATAAGCGATTTCTCTGATATTTGGGAGAACTCTTCTGAGTCCAAGCCCAAGCCCTTCATATCCGCTACATAGCGAGAGGTGTGTAATTGTTTTGGTATTATCCACATTGTGTCTTTCTTTTTGGTGTTATTATTTTAGTTATAAGCCGCACATGCCTTCGCATTCAGCTTTGAAATCCCATACTTGCTGACCTTTGTCTTCGTCGGAGTCAAAGTCTACCTCAGATAATGGCTTACAAGAGTTGTGTAAATATACTTCCATTCTCATCTGCTCATTACTTTGCTTGAAAGTCTTTCTGATCTGTTTGTCGAAATCAATGGCTTTTGCGAAGTTTGTGGGGTCTTTGTCTCTGAGTCTTCTCCACTCTTCATCTGAATGAAAAGGGCAATAGAAGCAAGCAGACCGAGGCGGTTCCGGGTAGCCATTAGACTGCATCCAACTAAGGCATTGAGCGCGAGTCATTCTTTTCTCAATTAAGGGCCATCTATGTTGCGCCCAAGGGTCTCTAGAGTCTTTCATTCTTTGCAACTCATCCCAAGATATGCCAATCCATTGAGTAACTGTTGCTTCCTTTTGACCCCTTTTAATATTACATAATTCTTTTATCTTCTTATGTATTGGTCGAATCTTATAATCTGCTGTGCATTTTCTGCCTATCGCTGCGGTCTTCTTACCATTAGGAGAAATACCAAATAAGGGTATCAGTTGCCTTATGTATGTTTCTCCAACCTTGACCCCCTTGCCTGTTTCTCTCTGTTTCGTTGTAAGGGTTAAGGAGTCTTCAGTTAAGTCTCCATTGGTTACTGTATAGACTGGGAATGGAACTTGGGTCTTGAGATACTCTAACCAATCATATACCTCTTCTGGCTCGGCTTGTGTATCTGCAAAAATGGCAAAGTCCGGCATAGGTTTGATTTCTCCTTTAGCAGCCATAAGAGCTAATGTAGAAGATTGAACTCCTGCTCCTAGGCTCAATACATTGTATTTAGTGGGAGTAATATCGGATAAGAATGAGGGAGTATTCATATTTAAAATTTATTTAATTGAGTTTGTTCTAAGCAGTAGCTTTTGCCATATCCTAAATCAAGTAAGTTTTCTTCTTTGATAAGGTCGGCTTTATATACCCATCCAACAAATGAGACTGAGTTTTTATCTACGACCGCCAAAACATATCTATCTATGTCCGGGTTCACCTTTAAGCTAGCGAGCAGCTTGCCAGACTTGTAGATAGTCGATTTGATATCATACCTCTCTCCATTGAGTATGCCATCTGCAGAGCCAGATCGAGGTTCAAGTCCTAGATCAAAGAAGCAGTTGTATTTTTTCGCAAAGGCATACTCAGCGATAACCCCTCTTATGTCTGCTAGTGTGCCATTTTGATTACCCATCTTCCTATCGGTAATATTATTTCCACGAGCTACCAAAGACCTCATACTGCCAATGATTTGGCATGTAGCCATTTCTGATTCTCTGAGTGTTACTGTGACCATTGTTCTAGTTGGTTAGAAAGTAGTTGCCGGCGGTCTTGTGTATCTTCTTAGAGTCACTTAAAGTTTTTAGCATCCTATGTATAGTGCGGTTAGTGACATCAAATTTAGTAGCCATAGATGATACGAAGTCTGAGGGGTCTACACCTTGGCCTCCTACAGATTTGATTTCAGATAGTATGCGCCCTGCAGTAATCTTCTGCCCAGGACGCTTTAGCTTACCTGCATCCAAGTCCTTTCTAGGGCTGAATAAAGGGAAGTCCCATTCTACTACAAAAGGCTCTTTTCCGGGGAAGTTGCGTAGAGCAGAGTGAACAGTATAGCAGTTATCTTCCTCGTGGGCTGTAAGTCCCATAATGGTATCTGGGTCTCTAGCAAATACTCCAGAGCCGCTAACTCGATCTAGTGGGTCTTTCTCTGCTTGGTTACCCTTAGAGTAGTGCGCACCAAATGCTACAGAAGCCCCTGTCTGCTCTACTATAGCCTCTACCTCATTCATTAGGAGACCGATATCGCCGGCACTATTTTCGTCTCTGTCTCCTAATGCTTTATATATGGGATCTACTACAAGCAAGGCACAGCCATTATTCATACGCTCCTTCATAGCATCTAGGACTATACTTAGGTCGTTGGTCTGACCCCGTAGAGACCATACCTTTAGATTCTTTGGGACTCCATCTAATCCCATCGCCCTGCAGACTTGCTCTGATCTATCTAGGAAGAATAGATGTGGAACTTCAAAATTGAGATAGATAACATCGAGGCCAGTATCTACTGTATCATGTCCAAACCAAGGAGTCCCACTTGCCACCGATGCAGCCAAGTTAAGTAGCGTCCAAGTCTTATAAGACTTTGAGCCACCTCCTAAGACCATCTTTGTGCCTCTGTGTAGAAGCCCATCAATAAGGACTGGATAACGGATAATGATTTTCTTCTTTAAATCTTTGGGGTATTCGTCTCCCCCGGTCCAAAGAGATAGGTTTCCTATTATCTCCTCTCTCCTGGTTGGCTTTGCTTCCTGCTCTTCTTCTTTAGAATCATTCTTATTATAATAATCACGCCCATCTATTGGATTATTTTTTTCTCCAAACTCTTCGGCTAGAGACTTGGCAGCCTCTTTAAAATCGCCCCTATATTCTGCAGTAGTATATAATGCAAAGGCTGAGTAATTCCTAAGTGGCTCTAATGGGGAAGCTCCATCTGTGTAACAAAAGAAACTACCATCGCTTCTAAGCTCCCCGGAGACTCCCCGGGATTTTCCGGGCCGTGTGCAGTAGGTTCTGTCTCCATCGCCCCTCTGTATCTGCCATCCAAGCCTCTGCAGTATGGCTACAGATCGCTCTCTTATATTTGGAGACTCTTCATATCTATCTCCAATCCTACCCCCCTGGGGGGTCTTTTTCTCATATACTTGAGTAGAATTTTCTGCTACATAGACCGGCAACTCTACCGCATCTGGAGCGTAATGCACTTCGCTATCGTGGCTAAGAAAGCAAAGTCTGCTGACATCTTTACCACTTTCATCTGCAGTAAGACCATAGGTAGCCAAGTAACGCTTTGCAGATTCAAATGCCTCTGCATGTCTCTCAACACTCTTAGGGATTGCAAATATAGCCTTCAACCCATTGGCGCTTGGCGATACAAATGCAGCGACTATATGAGGATCAAACCTCATCTCATCTACCTTGCTCGACGGGGCTTCAATCTTGTCTACATCCATACAGATCAGACCAGAGTGTTCTGTGATATCCTTACTAGACCGCTTGGCAAACTGGCCACTAAACATCACAGCAGGAAGGTTTCTTTTGAGTTCAGATGCACGATCTAAATCTCCTCCCTCTGTTGCTTCTCTAACTGCAGTTATGTTTTTGGCAAATCGCCCGGCCCCAGTTCTGATCCATTGGATGACCTTATCGAGTTCAAAATCTTTGGTGGTCGTGCTTCTTGCTTGTTCGACGATGCTAATAGTTCTAGTTCCATAGTTGTTTGTCGTGCTTTGTCCTTCTGCCATAATAGTTTGTCGTTTAGTTTTTTCAGTTCCTCAATTAAATCTGATTTCTGCATATTGTTAGTAAATTAGGTTGGATAAAAGTAATCCGCTAGCAGTCCCAAAGGCTGCTCCACTAGCATAGATTAACTTGTCATATAAGTTAGATACTGCCGCCCTTTGTGCATTAAAACACCAAAGCAGGGAGATTAAAAAGCCTACGCATACAGCACCTATTATTTTGCTATTAGCTACCTGCCAAGTGTTCAGACATATTAGAGTGACTTGCAGATAAGCATATAAGAAAGTAGTGAATCTAGACATCTAGTCTCCTTCCATATTCAGCTATCAGAGCTGCGTCTACAAACCCATCAAAAGGCTTTTTACTTCTAGCTGTTCTCCTCCAATCTTGCGTGGGCCAGATTTCTTGAGCAGCATTTAAACCTGCTAGCTTTGTATCAAATTTGCCCTTCATACCCTTGGGCTTACTCCAAAACTGTCTTTGCCAAGTTATCGCCCGGATGCACTTGTATTTGATTTTGTGTGATACAAGCAGAGCTTTGATGACAGCAAAAGAATATGTCATAGATCGGAGTCCTGCCGCACTAGGTGCGTGTCCTCCTGGGTCTTCTACAATGACTGTGCAACAGTCTCTTTTAAAGGCACTATTAAAGAGGTCGGATAGGGTCTCAATGTCTATTGATCTTTTTCTACCTTCTTTGTAGGTAGGCATAGGTCGCATATCTTTTATTTTATGCCCTTCTATTGCTACAATAGCACCATCGAGACCACAATCTACCCCTATATATCTGCTCATTCTCTCTCAGAGGTTTCTACAAGCAGCTTCTCCTTACTTCGTGCTAGCTGATTAGATAGAGATTCTAACTCCTCTTCTAATTCTGAATTACGGGCTGTGAGAGCATCACATGCTCTAGTCATTGCACTTAATCCTTTCTGTAACACTTGCTCCGATGTTGGAGAGAATACAGCCTTAGTAGCTACTGCCATTTATAATAATCCTTTCTTGGTTAATTGTTTTTTCCACTTGTAAAAGCTCGTAAAATGTAATCCGGCCATAGAACAGATTTCTGTCCTTCTGTAATGCGGATAAACATTTTGTAGTCTAAATACCTCTTTTACATATTCCAACTTCTCTTGGTCAGACAATGCGTTATGTAGTTTGCAAGTGTCCTTAAAGACTTCAGCACTACCAAATTTTCGTTCACAGTCTTCATTAAGTTTGATTTCTTTCTCAATCCTTTGGTGCGCCCAATGAACGAAATTAGTGACTGAATCTGTATGAGTTTCATATTGTATAGACATATAATATAGCTTTGGTAACTTCTATAAATCTGTGTCCAATATTCTACTCTGAGCGCGTAGAACCCTATCTATGTGGGATATCTTTTTTTCGATTTTATCTCTTTTGATAATCAAAACTTCCCGGTCTGTAACGAGCTTTGTGATCTTGGCAGATACTAAACTGCCTACTCTGTCTTGCTCTATCAACATAAGCCCAACTCCTCCTCTATAGCTTGTAGCATATTGCGGTATTGTGGGCGCTCACTTAACTTCTTTTCGGCTTGCTTCAGAGAGTATGTTACTGCACTTCTGTCACGATTGAAAGACCTAGCGATTTCTTGGTCTGATAGGTATAAGTGATCCTTTGCTATCTTATAACAAAGGTTACGGACTAAGACTACAGAATTGTGTCTTGACGCACCTCTTAGTATTTTCTGGGGCTTACCAGTTACTTTGGTAGCGGCGTTAATGATTGTGTGATTATTGATTAGTTTAGTTCTTAACATTATGATCGTGGGTCGTATTTCTTGAGATGCCTCCAGATGGAAGCTATATTAGTTAGAACCTCATACTCAGATTCTAAAGTTTCTTGGTCATACACAGCCTTTTCTATACGCCCAGGTTCGGTAGTAGATATATAGATATTGGCCCCGTAGCATTTATCCAAACTCCCAAATGCAGCCATAGCGTAGGCGGCAATCTGTGTGGCTTGGTAATCAAAGGGAGTGACTTTAACGCCCTCTTTGGTCTTTTTAGTTTTGAAGTCTATGATGATATTAGCGTTGCCATATTTAGCCATCATATCGACTCGCCCTGCATAGCCTTCTGCACTATTAACGACTACATCTTCCCTTCGGATATCAGTAAGGTTAAGAGTGTTTAGATACTCTATGGTAGGGTTTACATATTGTGCTAAATCTTCTGACGGGCTAACCCCATCGAAGTATGCGTCTATAGCATCGTGGATTTTAGTTCCAAGCTCTGCCGCATCGCTAGTTTCTTCAAAACTTCTTTCTAGCACTCTAGCATAGTATCTATCATCTGGCTCGCCTTCGTCTCTAGAAGTCTCTAGCGTTGCCTCAATAGCTTTGCCAAGTTTCCATCGATCCAACCCCGGTTTTGACATTATACCAAATAAGGTAGTCACAGAAGGAAGCAGGTTATACTTCCTTGCATCACGAAGAGTAGTATTCCTTTCCCCATCGCCCTTGCTTTTCTTTATAGTATAAGCAGGAACACCATCCCTGGTATACCAATGGGAACTTACTAAATCGTTTTTCTTTTCTATTGTAGCCATAATTAAAAAATAGGGTAGCGCCATATCAGACGCTACCCCTTTTAGGTTAGAATGGGCAGTCTGCTTCGCTTCCTGCTTGCGGATTCCAAGGAGCAGGAGCGGATGCTACTGCCGATGGAGTTGGTGTGGGACTCGCAGGAGCTACTGGAGTCGGAGCTTGCGGTTGTGCAAACTGTTCAATCGGTATGATCTGAGCGCTATAATCTGCCAAACTAGTTTTAGCAGGTGTAATGCGAGCGATCTTAGGATATGTAGTCCCCATCTGAGATACTACATGTTCAACAGATATGACTGCACCTTGTCCTTTAAGTGTGCAATAGTCCCATCCATACTCTGGAGCTTTACCAAGCCACGCAGTCAGAAACTTGTATAATGAAGACTTCGGAGATCCGCTTATCTTCATCTCAAATGTCTGAACCTTGTAGAGTCTTCCATCTTGTGCTTTGAGACCGAAAAGAAAGCGAGTAACATCTATGTCCTCCATCTCTTCGGATTGATATTTTTTACGAGGCACGGAAAATTCATCCGCTATGTCTATACAAGTAGCGACATAATCGCCACTTGGTGCTAGTTCGTCTATTTGAAAGCCAGACGAGGATTCGGCTTTAGCTGTTAATACTGCCATAGTTTTTATTGGTTTAGGTTATGTGAAGCTATTGCGTCACGCGAAAATAATTCTTTTTTTACTTTTTCCCAATACACTAAGGTAGCTTCCTTTTTATATCCATTAGGGCCACCATTGTGTATGCGAGCTATATCTTGTATAGTTACTGGCCGACCGATACGCTTTTCAGTAGCGTATCGAGACATATAAGCCAGAAACATATCTATTGATTTTTCACGATCAAAAGCGTCTTCGTGCTTCCAATCCTTGCCGGCAAACTCTGCTGCATCTGCAGCATATGAAGCGTGTATTTGCAGCGCTCCATAAGCCAGGCCATTATCTCCTATAGCCTGGTCATTACCGCTAGATTCAACAGTAATGAGGGCTAGAATAAGGGTCATTATATTCATAATAGTGTTTTTTATTGGTTTATTGCCGCCACGAGGATTCGCAGCGACATAGTAAAAAAAGGCGAATAACCGGGGAACAGTCAATGATTAGCTGTTCAGTTGTGCAGTAAAATAGAGCTAAAAATACCAAATATGCCCAGATATTGGTATTTTTAGTAAGTTATTCACACTTTTTACTCTTCTTCGTCTTCTTCTGGTGTCCAGGGGGGCGGTTCATCTTCCTCCTCTTCCCAGTCGATTTCTACATCTGTATCATCGGCTCTCTTTTCTTCTTTAAGCATATCGAGAGCTTCTATGTAGAGAGCTTTCTCTACCAAAGAGTTGTTTGCTTCGTGCCACACGCTACCATCCTCATACTGGACTACGATAGCATAATTAGGGAAGTGTTCACCTAATATTGCTTTGGCCTTTTCGTATCCGTCCTCGGTAGCCTGCATAACCATCAAATTGTATGTTAAAACATTAGGTCGCAAATTCTATTATCCTTTCAGCGGCTTTATATTCATCATTAGCATCGCAGACCATATCTATATACATTTTGTTAATCGGTTGCTCGCTTGCATGACTATCTATCCCATACTCAAAGCCGGTGCGCTCTAGTAATATTACAGCCCCATCCTGCCGCTCAATCCATTCTGCCTCATTATCAAACCTGCAATCATCTATAATAATTATTTTAGCTCCTTCATATTTAGCTTGTAGAACTCTTTTCTCCATAGCCCACAGCCAGATATCTTCAGCTACCATCCCCCGGCCCCACTCTGTTCCGAGCGTTTGTAGGAGTTGCCTGGCACTTTTACCCAAGCCAGCAATAGGAGTTTCCTTCATGCTCTGATCGAGCATCAAATCACTCCGGACACCCATCGCCTGCAGCATTAGGCGCATAGGATCAGCAAATGACATTATCTCTACCTGCCTATCTACATTACTTGCTATGGCTTTTGCTACTGTAGTTTTGCCAACTCTCTTAGGGCCAGTTAGTGCTATGACTTTCATACTGTTTTGAAGTGTCTTGTAAGCAATCCCTCAGTCTTGTGATATTCAAAGGCGCTAGCTCCTTTCTGTGATCCTATATATCCAGAATTAGCGTGCCAGGCGTCTGTAGCACAAAGTGCTTCTAAAAATTCGACTACCAACCCGCTCTGCTCATCAATCATGACCGGGGCGATAGATTTTTTATGATGCACGTGACCGCATTTTAGATGCCTATATTTGGTAACGCCCCACTCTGCTGCGAATTCTGCTGCGATAATCATAGGCCACTTAATAGCCGGGACTTTATCACCGTGCGCCCATACTAATAAATTATCTCCCCATATGAGATGTTTGCGTGGGCTAGGGCCAGTTTTAACCTCGATGTTGCGGCACTTAGAGTAGAAAGCCTTGAGGACTTGCCCAAGCCATAGTTCTGAGTGATTGGAGTGATTACCCTCAAGAACTACAATCTCCACTTCTGGGGCTATTGTCGCAGCGATATTAACGCATTCTGTGCAAGCCGATATTATATAATTAACTATACGGTGATAGCGTGAATCAGCGTCCAAAATATGACCGCTCCCAGGGGTTTGGTTTGTTCTGTTATCTACGTGAAGCATATCGCCACCAAATACTAGAACGCACTTGCCGGGACTATCTGCCCGGCTTGCTAGGGACTCTGTGGCAGAAACCATTCTCTGAGCTGCAATATCACAGTTATAGTTCTCATCTAATGTCTCTTTCTCATCGGCATACATACCTACATGAGCATCATATATATCGATCTCAAAGAGTATGTCCTGCTTTATTCCCCTACCGCTTTTTTTAGGGACTTTACCCTTGCCCTTAACTTCGCTGCAAAGGCCAGAAACTACATCCTGCAAGAGTTGTAAGGAGGGATATTGCCTTCTCCACTCTTGAACTACTTCCCCGTCGGCATTGTATTGGACAGTAGAATTCTTAATATCTATGTGGTCTGGAGTCGGAGCTTTAGACCTCCAGGGGACATCCCCATTCGCCTCTAGTGTCTTAATGACTGATCGCACATAAGTTCTGTTCTTCCCCAGAAACTCTGCTGCCCCTCGATAGCTATTAGTTTTTAGGTATGCTTCTAAGACTTGTTTTTGCTTATTAGTCATTTATGTAGACTGACATGTATCAGCCGGCTGTAAAGGAGTGGGCTACTTCCTTTTATTATGGAAGTCGAAAAGAACTTTTACCTTCTCTGATAAAGACTCGATATTATAGTGCATTTTAGCTAAGACTATTATTAAGGTTATTAGTCCTAATGCTACAGGCCAGAGAGCAGATATAAATCCTAGCAGTTCATTCATTTAACCTGGGAAGATCCGAAGTAAAAACCTACGATTGCTAGGGCGGTCTGCCGGACTTCTGGCAAAATTGCATATCCACTAACTAACTCCCACTTTTTGCTAGAAAATAGACCGAACAGGTAATTAGTATCCTTTTGAACTGATACTCCTATGTCTGTAAAAGATATTAAGAAAGGTGCAGCGATAATAGCAAACATAGTGCAGACTACTATAAACCTGCGTATCCAGGCCCCAGATGCTCCACCTCTTTTTGAGGCTGCATCTGCACTAGCATCAGCTACCTCCTGCTTCTTTATTGTTTGCTCGAATAATCGAGCTTGGTTCTGAGCCTGTGTAGCGATCATCTTCATTATGAATCCGCTTACACCGCCTCCTAGCATAGCTATAAGTTCTGGGGTCATTGTTTATCTAGCCTATGCTTGGCATTACCTTTTTAATATTTCTTTTGTTAGTTTATAAATAGAAAGCCCTAAGAAGATTAAAGTAGCTAGCCCTACTACGAAGCTGACTACAGCGTTTACGCTTTGTAATTCCATACAGGCAAAGAACCCTGTAGACCCTACTGTTCCTCTAACTAAAGTTTCCATTATTAAATTAAATTAACCCAAGCTCCATTTTCATAGCCTTGAAACTTGTTGAGAGTGCTATTATAAATAACCATCCCATTGACAGCAGTAAGAGCATCTCTCTGGGTAGTAGTCACCGCTCCAAATTGAACAAAAGAATTGGCAACCATTTTTAAGTTAGTTGCGAATTCAACTTGGTCAGAGCTACCAAAAATAACAACGCCATCTCCATTGTTGTTTCTCAACTCTCTTCCGTCTAAGTCTATGGCAGTTTCTCCGTCATATTGTATTTCAGCAGCATCTATTACTATTCCGGTGCTGCCACCTACTTCGACGTGGGCTGAAGCCTTTAGAACTCCCCCGGATGCTATGTTTGCGCCAGTAATGTCTCCACCAGACATTACAATATTTCCATCATCATCTACAAACTGAAGCTGACCGCCATCAAATTCTAGGTAGCTACTGGTGATTGTAACATTGTCTGTAAACTCTGCTCCGTCTATCGTGGTTGATCCTATTAAATTAGTAGTTCCTTCAAACTGTGCATCACCATCAAACTGTGCATCTGCACCAAAGGTCGCAGTTTCACCGAACTCTACTTGATCGTCAAACGAGACCTCTCCACTAAATGTTGGATCTGGAAATGCTTCTAAAAATGCACTAGCAGATGGAGGCATGCCGGGAGGTGTAGGAACTGTTCCATTGAAGCTCTGGCCGATGACTTCCCCCAAAATAGTTACAGGAGCTTGCAAAACAGTCGTAATGTTGCCGCTACTGCTTGTTAATTCAATCTCGAAGAAACTCGTTGCTGTTTGTTCAGTTGCAAGTAAATCGTATATGCCAGACGTATTTAGGTCTAGTGTTCCATTGATACCGCTACCAGATATATTGCTAAAGGTGCTAGTAAAAGCTAGTGGATTTCTATAAATCCTCCAAAGCCAAGTTTCTGGAGTGCTGGAGTCCCCGGTAATCATCCGGGCTACATCGACGGTGCTGCGAGGGCTTAAAAGTCTCTGATCTATAGTAGGTATTGTTTGTGTGCCATTAGCAGCAAATTGTATTTTAAAAACAAACGGGGCTAGCTCTGTAACAGTAGCATCGGCAACTGCAGAGTCTATGATTGCTTCTAACTCTGAAGCTGAATGATTATAATTTAACGTGTTACTGGTGTCTATTGTATAAGTGCCAGCATTGGGCCGGGCGTCTGACCCACCAACCGCTACCCTAACAGAAGAATAGCTTTGTATGTTTTGTAACCCACTACTATTTACTGCATAAAGATTCAAATCAATCGAATCTCCGGCTACAAGTTGCGTAAAAATTGCAGACCTAAAATCTGTAGCACTTCTAACACTTGCAGCTCGCAAGTTAGTTGCATCTAAATTTATATATAAAGATCGAGCCATATAAAACTAACAGGATGTCAATTACTCCTGCCACTCTTCATGGCTACGAACATGCTGAATTACCTCATCAAAAGTTTGATCCAGGTCGATTGGCGGTCTCCACCCTGCCTTATATATTTCGCTGCTATCTAAGGCGTATCGAAGATCGTGGCCTGCTCGTGTTTTATGAAAGTCTACAAACTCATATTTTAGCTCTTTGCCCATCCTGTCGGCAATCTTTTGGGCTAGTTCCAGGTTGGTGATCTCCTCTAGTCCGGCTATATTAAACTTGGTCATCCTTTTGCTTGGGCCATAAACAGCAAAATCTATCTTCTGAAGCATAAATAACCAAGCATCGGCTAGGTTTCGGCAGTCTATATACATCCTAGAGCCTATCTTACCTGGTTGCCCGTGAACTGTAACAGCCTGTCCCTTATGCACTCTCGACACTATTTTAGGCAGATACTTCTCTGGGTCTTGCTTAGTCCCAATCATATTCATGCAATGAGTAACACCTACAGGGACTTTATATGTTCTCCAATAGGCAAAGGCTAGAGCGTCTTGAGCAGCTTTTGACGCTGCGTATGGATTAGACGGAGCTATGACATCCCATTCGTGGTGGCAATGCTCTCCATAAGCCGACCCAAATACTTCGTCGGTTGAGCAATGAATAAATTTCTGCAATCCCGGAGCGTTCCGGGCAAATTCCAAGATATTGCCCATTAGCCTGGTATTGGACTCCCAAACATAGATGGGGTCTTCTATTGATGTATCTACATGGGATATGGAGGCACAATTTATTATATAATCTACTGTGCCTATTCTAGCCTCAGTTCTCTTAGATATAGGAGAATTAAGATCATGGCAGATCATAGTGTATCGAGGGTCTGCTGAAACTCTTTCAGCATCTCCCATATGCCGGAAAGAATCGAGTCCGATTATCTTCCAATCTGTATTATTTATAGCCCACTCTACTGTGTGAGATCCGACAAAGCCGGCACTTCCTGTCACTAATAATGTTTTCATATGAATTTATGGAAAGGAGTTCTCCTATATCTTAGATGCCCTCTAGTTTCTCCCTCTGTTTCGTGATAACTCTTTAGGACTACGAGTCCTTCCTTTTCGTCCCTTACTACGTGGTCGCAGATTGTGTGCGTGATGCAGCAAAATCGCAGGCCCTCTGGATGCCACTTCCTCCAATTTAGATATAAATCTTGAGTGCCACCCCCATCATACCCGTCAAAGTGTGCTAGCGAGGCTGCCTTTTTACTCATTAAAGTGCAGCCAAGGCCAGTCCAGTCTGTCTCAATTACTGCTCCTCTCCCAGTTCCGACATGGCTATTATCTAGCCACCCTCTGCGTCTCCACTTCTTAGAGTTAAGCTCAAAGACATTACCGATAGGAGGACACTTCTTAATTCTATCCTGGATGCGAGTCATTCTTTTATGTTCCTTCTCAAAAGACTCTATAGATATATCTTTATTATCTAATCTCTCTTTACAGGAATCGAGCAAAATTTTTAGCTTACCGGGGAGAATCCTCTCTTCTGGTAAAAAATCCTCTGCAATCGGATGCGTGTAGCTTCCATATCCTCCTAAAAAACTCCCTCCTCCCTGCGAAGGATAGGTAACAAAAGCGACATCATAGTATCCATCATCGAATCTAAGCATATCTAGAGAAACAGATAGAGCGTTATGTGGAACTAGAACATCTGCCTCTACGCTCCAAAGAAGGTCGCAGCCCCAGTTACGAGCGCGATCAAATCCTACAGACTGAAGGGTAGCTATAAGAATTTGCCTTTCTTTTTTATAATGTTCTCCACCTTCTTCTAGATCAATAGATAATATATCTCTATCAAATCCCTCTGTAATTTTTTCTAGTCTGCTCTCACTCTCTTTGTCTGTAACGAGTATGAGTCGATGTTCTATATTTTTTGAAGCGTAATCCATAGCGCACTTGACCCTTCTTAGACATACCTCTAAAGGGTCAAGATAGGATTTAGTTGCTACAATTACTGTCGCTACTTTAATAGAAGCCTGGTCTAGATCGTGCATATGTTTTAGTTAATATAGCTGACCCAGGGAAATTTTGTGATCCAACAATCATCTCAGTTCTAGTAGATATAAACAATGGAGTATGCTTGTCTAGCTCAGTAGAAGAACTCCCGTAAAAATTATTCAAATTTCCTGCGATTTCTGTAGTTTTAGCAGAGTCGTTTCTATCTACTAATGTCATTTTATGACTGTGTGCGTAAACAATAGTCCCTTGAGAATCGTAATGTCTACATCCACCAAAATACAATCTTAGCCCAGTAGCACCGCCATACGCTGTTGTATCATGGACAGTTAATACATCGGCTATACCTCCTGCTCCATCAATATTTTTAAATATCTTATCAAAGTTTCTATATCCTGTAACAGTATCAGTAGTATTAGTTGTGTCCCCGGTAGGCAAAGTGCTAGTAACTTCAAGTGTGCCTGTAAAGGTCGCTCTAGATTCTATTCTGCTCCCAGTTCCGTCATAAGTTATGCTATTATTTAAAGCATCGTAGACAGTTAAAGTTTCGTCTCTAATTAAATATCTAAATCCATTGATAGAAAATATTTGAGCATTAGGGATGGCGTAGCTCTCATCGGTCATAGTTGTAACAGAAACAACTGTAGCATCATCACTAGCAGCAGGAAACGATTGAGTCGTTGTAGACAAAAAGGGCGTAGTGTATTGTATGTTAGGAGGGCGCAGATTGTCTCTCTGATCTATTTTCGTAGTGCTATCAGATATATAAACTATGCCTACGACTCTACTAGAATAGGTAGCAAGATTAGGTCGCGGAGCAGCCTCAATTATAGTGTTCCTTTGAGATATATTTCTAATTAAAGTTTTGCTTACTCCAAAATCAGCAAAACCTATACCCGTAAATGAAGTTTCTGTATAAATTGATTCAGCTATAAACCTAGACGCATCTACAAAACTTTTTACTTTATCGAGATCAAAGTAGGTTTGAAGCGTGGCTACTGCTCCCTTTTGATTGTTACTAGTGAAAGTATAACTTGTAGCTCTATTATATGTAGTAATAGTGCTTTGACTTTCTGTAGTATCTGACCTATTTTTTGTATCACTACTTGTGGTATCAAAATAAAGTGTGCTTATCCCTACTACTGTGTCGCTCGATGTCGCTGCTTTTCCTTTGAAATTATAATTATTATAATATGTAGCTGTCGGAGAGTTACTATTTATAGTTATAATTGTAGTCTCTGTAGATGAAAACCCTACATAACTTTTCCCCTCCAATGTAGTTGTAGTAGGCCTTACAAATACAAACTCCCCAGATGAGGTCTCTGAGCCGACTGGTGACATTTGTAATGGTATCCTACTAATTTCTTTATCACCAGTATTTATTTCTACAAGCGTAGAGACTTGATCTGTCTTAAACGTAGAGAAGTCTAAGGAGCCGGCTAAACTAGTATCGGTAATTCCATAAACTCCCCACCCTCCTTCATATACATTTGAAGATACTCTGATAAGTTGAAAATCATAAGGAGAAGTAACTGAATCATTTGTTTCTTCGACTGTAGTATATGTATAAGTCTCGTAAGTCTGAGAGGCATCTGTAATAGTTACAATATAACTTCTCATAGTATCTGTATTACTAAGAGAACTCGGAAGGTTATAAACTTTTGAAACTTCTGTAGATGTAGAACCCTCAGTTAATCCTCCCGGAAATCCCTCTTGGTCGTAGATGACGCGAGAATCAGTAGTGCTGAAATAAGAAAAAGAATTTTGTAATGCGCTTACAGAACTGCCAGAAGTGCTACTTGTAAAGCTGGTTTGGTTAGGCTCGCCCGATGCTGTAGTAGAACCAGCCTCCGTGTCTAAATAGGTAGTTGTAAAAGTGTGTGGGCTGTCATTTGAATCGTAATAAACTTCAGATAAACCGCTAGCATAGATATTGTTAAAACTAGTTGTTCCAGCAGTAGTATTACCTCCTGTCGATATTCTGGTGTATGCTGCAGTAGATTTGACAGTTATACCATCTGAATCTGCTTCGTATTCAAAATCAGTTTTACTAAGACTAGATACTGTGTATGCTGCATATACTACCTCGTTAATTGTCCCAGCAAGATTGTTCCGAGAGCTAGTGGTAGTTCCATTGTTTTCGTGAGTAGATCCCCCATTGCCGCTTTGAGTCCTGCCGCCTGCTATGCCTCGAAAGCTAGCTCTAGATTCATAAGAGTTGTCTCTTTTAAATAAATTAGAATCACGCTGAGTTGAAGCTATTTGAGAACTGCTCGCTGTTAGAACTCCAAAAGTAGTAAAGGTATGAAATACTGCACCTTGATTACTAGCTGTAAAGGTAGGGTTGCCAGTTGTTTCACTTCCAAAAGTGTGATCGGTCTGAGAGTAAGTTGTAGTAGACCAACCTGCATCTTTAGATCCAGAATTGTTTACTTCAGTATTCCCAGAAAAGCCATTACCGATTCTTGAAAGCGTTGAAGTCCTTCCGGATTCTGTTGTTACCCCTAAAAAAGTATTTGTCTTACTAATTCCACTTGTTTCCAGTCCAGGTATTGCCCCTTCTTCAGAGTGTGAAACGCCGCCTTGAGTATAATCGTTTCTAGTCGCATCTGATCCGTCTGATGTATCGTGAATGACCTGAGTAGAACTAGACCCAGTAGTCCGACCCTCTGGAAAACGAGAAACAGGCATCCTTGAATACCCTATAGAGCTAACATAACTAGCGTAATTTCTAGTAGGAATCTCCATTTTTATTTAAGATACCTGCCAAGAATAATATATATCGTGGTCGTATTCTCCAATATCTACAGTTTCCTTCGGTGTTTGAAACTGTTCTTTTACGCTTGCTGTTAGATTACCAGTTCTTATTTGGAAATGGTCTAAGTCAGTTATAGTAGCGATTAGGACTTTAAAATCTCCGGGAGCTTTATCTTTCTCAATCTTAAATGATTCTGGAGGGCTACCATCTACTTTTAGCTCTGCTGAAGATATTTCAGAATCATTATTTATGCTTACCTCTACAGATAAATACTGAATGTTAGAAGATGAACTAAAATCTACCCCTCCTACTGGGGTTATTAGTTCATTATTTATTGTCCCCGGGTTTACTGCTATAAAATCTTCTCGAACCTCTATTATCTCTAGAGCTTCATAGCTTCGTGGATTGGCTGCATCACCTCTTATAGATATGGTCAATCCTCCATTCTGATCCGACTCTATCTCAATACCATTTTTGCCCTTAGAATTAGTAATGGCATTTATAGTATCTATAATTTCATTAGCCTTGTCTGTATCTAATAGAGATGGAGATTCGCCTTTCTGGAGTCTTGGGATCATACCTTTACAGTAGAAACTATTTCATAAGTGTGCTTATAGTAAATATTACCTGCATATATTCCACTAGCTATCCTAACTTTAGGAGAGGGAGCATCGGTCTTAAAAGCAAAAGCAGTCTCGGTATCTATGCTAACATTTACTTGAGGATCGCCAGTTCGTAACATATATCCTACATTAAATTCTCCATCTGCAAACGAGTTTTCATCCTGCGAAACAGCAAATGCCATTTTAGTATCAATATTCCCATCTTTGATTTCCTCTGCTGTTAGTAACACGTATTCATGTTTTACTCTGCAAGCTACATTTATAGTCCCACTCTTTTCTTCAAAACTTGTATAGCCGTCTTCATTAAAAAAGTTTACATCGCTAATAGATTGAACATTCAAATAGTTAAACAGATAAGCTGTTCCGATTGTTATTCCTCCTCCACCTATAATGCTCACGCCTCTGAACTTTAGATAGGGTATATTTATAGACTCAAAGGAATACCATGTATCTGGGATTTTAGCCCATCGAGTTGTGACTTTAAAAAACCCCCCACCTATATCGGATAGAGTTTCTTCGTAAGCATAATGTAGCTTATGAACCTCGTTCTCCTCTCCAACTAAAAGAGGTATATAGTTAGCTTTATCTACATACGATACTGTAGCTATAACATCGGATGTAGGGATGCTTGAGTCTTTTTTAAAATAGTTAGAGTTAGGGTCTAGCGTCTTTTCTCCATCGACTAGCGTGCTGGGCAAATCTCCAAATCTTTCGTATGACATAATCTACTGTGAAACAAATTTCCCCTCCAGAGTTGCGTTAATCTTTTCTAGTAAAGAATTGGTATCACCCTCCCCATCTATCTGCTTTTGTAAACCTGCTTGCATTTCTTTCTCACTAAACTTCTTGCCCTTTACGCCACCGACAAACTGTTGAAAAGACCCGTCCCCCATCTTTTCAAATCTTATATCCTTTCCGTCCTCTGCCTTGCCTTTGCCTGCTATGTTGGCGGCTTTCTTGAGATCATGGCCAGTTAGCGAGCTTCTCTTTTCTCCTTCTTCTCCTTCTGCTTCTTCTCCTGTCTTATCTCCTTCTAATACTTCTGCTTCTTCTCCTGTCTTATTAGCTAGAGATGTAGCTTCCTCTTGAGAGACATTATACTCTCTCATTATATCTAGGATTCTCTGCGCGAGAGTCGCTCTTTTTTCTAGAGCTGCTTGAGCTTCCTTATCTCCTTTAGCTTGCTCTCTAAGAGCCTCGAGCTTCATGTCTTTAATTTGTTCCTCTAGAGCTTCGAGCTTCTTTTTCTTTTCCTCCTCTTCGGTCAGAGCCTCCCCATTCCCACCTTCTCCTGCTTCTCCTGCTTTGGGTTTAGGTGCGCTAATTCCTTCTAAATCTCCTGCCGCTTTGATCAAATCATTAAAGGCTTTCAGTCTATCTTTGAGAGCTTTTGCTCTGGCTGGGTCTGTCTCTGTGGCAATTTGATCCTCAAGAGTCTGGCCTAAATCTTTAGCCTCTTGTATCTCTTTATCTCTTTCTTTAGCTCTGTCTTCCGCTGCCTTTTTCCTCTCAGCCTCCTCTTTCTTTATGAGGGCTACTCGATCCTCAATCATCTTCTGCATTTGCTGAGTCCCACCTCTTCCTCCGGGTAGATCATCAAAAGCTCCTTCTGCTTGTAGGTCTAGTTTGGCCTTGAAAGTGATTTCATCCATCCCTCCCATAAAGAGCATTTCGCCTATAAAAGTCCCAAGATTTTGAGTGCCTTCTACTATCTTTGTAAGCATTGTAGATAATGCTCCGGTAAGCGTGGTAACAGCCGGGAGTAGAGTAGTTCCTATCTCTGTTCCTGTCTCAGCTAACTCTTTCTTCAAAAACTTAACTTGATTGGCGGCACTATTGGCGGTCGAAGCCGCATCTCCATTGGCAGTCCCCAGGTCTCTTATCATTATCGACTGAACAGCCAAAGCCTTTTGAGCTGCGTTCATCTGGCCTACGCCGTCAAATATTCCTAGATTTAACCCTTCCTGCTCTAGCCTCGCCTGGTTAATCACAATACCAAGCTGCTTCATCGGTTCAAACTCCCCGGAGATAGCACTTCTTATCTTAGTAAATGCCTCCTCAATCGGTAGGTTATGGAAACTGGCTATGTCCCCGGCTACCTTTACCAACTCCACAGAAAAGGTGTTGGCTGCGTCTGAGTTCAAACCAAAGGCTTTAGCCATAGAAGCAAATGTAGCTAGAGCGTCCTGCATCTCTGCAGTAGTGCTAGGAATAGTCTGTCTTAGTTCCTCTACCTTTTCATTCATTTTGGCAGTTGCCGGCCCAAATACAGATTCAAACTTTGAGGCTGTTTCGGCAGCTGCCAGAGCCAGGCTACCCATACTTTTAACCAGTCCGATGCCAGCAAATGCCGCACCGACCTTCATAAACTGGCCTACAGCTGACTTACCAAAAGCACTAACTCGCCCTTGTGCGGTTTTAAGACCTCTTGAAAATGCTTTGGTGTCTACACCAAGTTTTGCTAGTAGTGAAAAATTAGCCATTGTATCGCATCCTCTTATATTCGTTAGCCCTTGCCTGCTGAGTTATTCCATTCCGGAGACTATACTTATCTCCTAGATTACGCTTTATAGTGCGTTGTAATAGCTGTAAACAGCACGACATGGGAGTATCGAGTATCTGTGCTAGACTCCACCCATAAGAACTCGCCAGGCTATCTATGAGAGTGCAAATATAGACAGAACTTTGATTGGTGTTATCCTCTTTTTTATTAGATCCGCTAGCAGGCATATCGTTAAATGCGGAATAGTAGAAGCTGATTACTTCATTGCGTAAGGATTCTGATCCTTCTAATGCCCTAGCTATCTTTCTAATCTGTCCTACCTTAAAAAACCTTTTTTGCTCAATAAGAGTCCAAACTAAATGCACATAATCATCTAGCTCCGGGGTTTTACCGGTAGTTATCCGATTCTCAGCAAACTCTAGCTCTAGAATATCTTTGGGAGTTATGTGCCTAAGTTTAAAGCACCCCACCTGTTGGGGGATACCTAGAAGACTCTCTAGCCTTAATCTTTTCTCAAAAGCTATTGCTTGGTCGATGCGCTTTTTGGCGGCATCATCAAAACTAACCGCCTGCCAAGCCATGTTTTATGAAATATCTGTTAGCGGAGTCAGCGAAGACTCTTTCATTACAAATCCAGATATAGACAAGCGAACATAATCTTCCTGAGCTTCAGTAACTTCTACCCCAGTTATTGCTATTAGGTTGCTGTCATAACTAATGGTATCTCCTATTTTTGGAGTATCTGAATCCACATTCTCTCCAAACTGAACTCCAAGGCTCACTTCTATCCTTTGTGGCACTATTTGAGAGCCAATGGGTTTGCCATTGCCATCATCAATATCTACCCGGTTGGCTGTAATGCTTTCAGAATAGCTTTCAACGATGTAATTTGTTCCATCAATAGTAGCCTTGCCAGCAGTAAATCCAAACTTCTGTGTGCCGTCTTGTTGTCCTGGTGAGTATCCCATAATATAAAATATTTTAACTGTTAATCTTTAAGTATCCACCTAGATTGAATCTTTGATAATCGGCTGCGGTTTCTGTTTTTTCTACAGATGTAATCATCATAATTGAATTTTCTCCACTTGTTTGATATCCAGAGGTAAGAGTTATTTCTGCTCCAATCTCAGGTGCGCTGCCTGTTCCTACTTGAACTGTCGCTGTGACTTCAGTTCTTCCTGTAGTAATTGCAGCCCCAGCAGGCTCGCCATTTCCATCGTTAATATCGACCCTATTACTAGTCTTGCTAATAGAAAAACTCTCTACTACTAGACTATTGATAGTGGTTTCGGAAATCCCAAATAGTTGGTCTCCATCGTTTGTTATTGCCATATCTAAAATTTTTAAAGGTTAGTTCTAATAAGATTTATATTGTCAATCTAAGATGTCCCACCTCGATGAGTGTGTGCAGAATTTGATCTCATAGGTAAGAGTTGAAATCCCCAAGTCTCCATCTACTTCAAAATCTGTTCCAGCCGGCCTCATATACTTAACTGAGTAGTCCTCTAAAATGTATCCCTGTGAAACTGTAGGAGCAGGATCAGAACCGCCTGCTGATACAGTAGCCCAAGACGAAACATTCCAGGGATGGAATCCGCTTGGTGTTCCTGTGTAGAAAACAACATCTGAGCCGTCTTCTTCTACAGATATTTCCCACTCATTAGAGTCAGTATAAATAATCTTTCCGTAAGAAGCTCCAGATGGCTTTTCATAAGTGTATCGGCCAGCGTGACCGGGTGTAGAGGTTTTGCTATAAACTCCATTTACTATAGAAGATCCTGCTCCGGTTACTATAGCGGAGTTTATTGAAGCAGTTGTCCAGTTACTAGAGCTAAGAAGCATAGACTCTCTGACCTTTTTCCTTATTGCCCTATGAGTCTCTGCAGGGGTCAGCCCGGTAGAAGCGTCTGTGCTGCTATCGCTCAGATCGCTGATTATTCTAAGTATAAAATTCATAGAATACTGGGAATAATTAAATCTGTCTTGCTGATCTAAAGTTGAAGGATCTTCTGCACCCTGCAGTTCCGCATTTATCTCTACGCGAGGGATTGTAAAATTTCCTTGGTCTAAGGAAGCTACAAGCTGCAAATCAGAATAAGCGCTTAAATCTGTAGCCAGGAAGCTCTTAGCTGCAGTTTCAAAATTTGTCTCAAAGTCTAATATATTCATAATTATCTTTCAAACTCCGATGCACAGTCTAATCGTCGAGTAACTCCTACAGCATCGTCATGAATTGTCATAACTTTAAAGCTAGTAGTTCCGTCGCTAAGAATCTCCCCTTTAGATGGAAGAGTAGAGTAATCGGATTTACATATATAAAATTTGGTGTCTATATTTTCTTCTCTACCATCCTCAAATATTTCAAAACTACTCTCTGCGTCTTGTTTGTTAGCGGTGTAGATATTTGTATCTCCTACTTCAACGCTACACACTACTGGGCCACCTGCTGGCCCAGTAACAGAATAAGTTACAAAAGTAGATGACCTGCTTAGTATTGGGAAGATTCCATTATAATCAGATACGCTCGATCCGCTTACCTTAACATAGGTCGCAGACGTATCTAATCCAGTCACCGATGATATTGTAACGACAGTCCCAGAGGCAGAAAGCTGCCCTACTTGCGACTGAGTTAGAACGACAAATTTGGAAGACAAGGTTACGCTTATCTGAGATATAGCGAATTTTAGATTATCAGTTATAAGATTCGTTAGGCTCATCTACTAAGGAGACTTGTGTAAACAAAAAGCCCTCCCGGATAAGACCGGGGGGGCTTTGAATACATACTATGAAAGTATTTTAGACAGCAGCGATCTTCTGACCTGCGTGAGTGTTAATCACAACTTCGTCTACGCTGTTGTAGACACGAAGGACATCGCTCTTGATTGGCTCATCACGATAAACTTCTGCTGTGAATACTCCACCATCTGGGCCAAACGAAAGTGTGCGTCCGAAACCTCCGTTAGCGAAATCGCCACCGCCTACTTGTGCAACATAGATTTCACTTGTAGACCAGATTTTAGATCGGTTAGAAGTGTTACCCTTGGCATTGCTATTGTAGCGAGTTGGAGTAACGATGATTTCATTGACACCAAATGCGTCCAGAAGGACTTGGCGGTTGGTGTATGTTCCATTGCCATTGAAGATGCCACGAACATCATTGGTATTGATCATCTCATTAAATAGAGAAGTCTCGATGATAAGAGCGACATTGTCGTAGAAGCCATGTGCGTTAAGACGCTCTACTGCGTTTTGGATGTCGATGATAGGCTTTGCATCCGCAGCATTTGAAAATGCTGCTGTAGCGTCTGTGCTTGCGAAGTTTGCACCAGTAAGGGCGGCTGCACAACGAAGTTCGTGGCCGACCATAAGGTTGCGTTGTAGCTTCTGAGCGATTGCGGCAGATGCGTCTGATACGCCTGCTTCACTTGCGGCAGTTTCGTCTTCGTCCGGAAGAACGCCTTCAAGAGCATATTGAACAGTAGCATAAGTTTGCTTGTTGTATTCAAAGTCTTGGCGTGGGAATAATGACCCGGCTGCTCTTGCTTTAGAAGTGTTGTTATCAAACTGGTCTGTGCCGAAGGTTGGATACTCGCCAACTTTGCTAGAGACATTACGAACTGGGAAGATCTTAGTGCCTACGAATTGGTTTTCCCCAATCTTGTTAAGGGCTTCCGATAGAATCGGATTGAAGGATGTATTTGTGTATAAGCTCACTTTTTAAAATGGGTTAAAGATTATTGAAAGAAAGCGATCTCGATTACATCTCCATCATCTGCGGCTGCTTCAAGAGCTACGCCAATGCGAGTTGCGTTCGCCAAGGATTTTTCGACCTTACCACCTGTGTGAGTAAAGACGTTGTCCCCGGCTGCGATTGCTTCAGAGGCAGTCACATATGCTGTGCCACCTCCATTGATAAGTGATATAGGAGTTGTTTCGCCACTTGATGCGCCACGAGTTGTGACACCTACAACTGGCAATAGAGTGCCAGTTTCTGCTTTGACTACATCTCCGTCTGACTCGATCTTTACGACAAGATACTCATCTAGAGCTTCGCCTGCCTTGAAAGACCGGATAGAATTCTGAACTGTTGTGCTAGAAGACATGATTATATATTATTATTGGTTAGAGTTTAAAAATTTGTGGCTGCTCTTTTCCTAAACGGATAGTAGCTGCAAATTCTGAAATGCCATGTTCTTTGGCAAATTCTGCGATTATTTTACTGCGGTTAGCCTGGCTTGGCTCATAGACATCATCGCTAGTAGATCCTTCTACTAGTTCTGTGCCTTCGATCAACTTTTCTAGCTTTACGACCTTAGAAGAAAGTTCTTCGGCTTTTGCCTTCATCTTCTCTTCGTCTTCGTAGTGCTTGTTAAGTTCTTCGTCCTTCTTAGCCATCTCTTCCTCATGCTCGGATACAGCTTCTTCCTTCTTAGCCATTTCCTCTTCATGCTCTGCAAGTTTGGCTTTGAGTTCCTCAATCTCTTTTTTGAGAGCTTCAAGTTCCTCTTCCTTTTCATCGAAGGACTTTTTAAATCCTTCAAGCTCGGCTTCTGCCGCGAGTTTCTCTACTGAAAACTGTGTAGCCTGCTCGGTCAGAGAAGTCTTTTCATCTTCTAGAGAATCATTTAATTCGATAAGTTCTGCTTTGGTCATCTTATGATTATTGGGTTTGTCAATTTTACAAAATAATCCACGCTGATTCGCAGCAGGACTATCCACGAAGTCTGCACTAGATACTTCGTCTACCCTAATAGAAGGATAATCAAACAAAGCATCATCTGGCCTTTCATCGGTGGCAACATCCCCCTCTGCTGTAGACCAAGCACTATCGGCTGAAAATACTATAGAGAGACCAAATCTCTCTGGCATCTTTTCAGCCATTTCAAATAGTCGGTTGTATTTACGAGAATCATCATCCCGGAAGGACTCAAATGCCTGGAAGTCTCCCAGCAATCTATCTCCTTCAATTCTAAAGTTATCAAACATCCCTATCTCACGAGTAAGGCGATCTTCAAAAAGCGCTCCTCGGTGGGTTATGTAAGCCGGCAACTTAGTGCCATCTAGCTCGTCCTCGATAGTCTCGAGCGATTGGCTATCTACATATAGCCCGTGACCCAAAGCGGGGCCAACAGATATTAGGGATACAGCAGACATAGTTCCTGCTTCTTTGTCGATCTGCGTCTCAGTCATGCTGGACGCACTAAATGCAAATTGGGTTGGCATACTATTCATCTTCTGTTTGTCAATTTCAGCTAGTTTTGATATAGCCCATTCTACACCAGAAGTTCCTCCCCAGGCATCCCACATCAATCCACCGCAGCCTTCGCCATATGGGACATCCTTATGCTGTTGGTGTCTTTTGAATGAAGCCATCCGGGCGATGGTAGCTCTAGTTATTCTTTCCTTATTGGCTAATTGGTTAGCTCTTTTCCATCCTACCGGAGTCCCACAATCGTTATCTGGGTTGTCGGATTTGTATTTCAAAGCCCTTTTAGCGTTGTTACTGGCCGACTCCGGGTAGTCGTTATAACTCTCCTGCATAGATATTCCGGTAGCTTTCCACGCTGCACACCAATATTGAGGTCTTACTGGAGCTTCAAACTTATCACAGTAGTAACGATGTTCATCGGTCTCTTCCAGGTGTGTGCAGTTTATACAGGCTTGCCCCTTTGTATCTCCGTCCTTACGGCTCTTGCGATACTTCTCCGGTAATTTAGATGGGATTGCTTCTCCGTCTGGGTATCTCCGGTGACTGTCAGCCTGCTTTTTATTCCCGGCTTGTGGATGAGATTTTGGCAGCAGGTCTGTGTCATGCTTACCACTTCTATATTTGAGATTCCGAAGCGCATACAGAAAGCTATTTACCCTTGCTTGCGCCCATTGCTC
>Ga0181408_1000097_pt1 | contig 25435 bp, 19 predicted proteins | sample 31SPOviralmetaG_FD_130137 | JGI IMG/M metagenome (GOLD analysis project Ga0181408, IMG submission 130137) | Marine viral communities from the oligotrophic San Pedro Time Series (SPOT) site, San Pedro Channel, CA, USA - 31 SPOT_SRF_2012-02-16 | ecosystem: Environmental > Aquatic > Marine > Strait...
AACACTCATAAGTATAAAGGTGATCCCACAAATATTATTTATAGAAGTTTATGGGAAAGAAAGTTCATGATGTGGTGCGATAAGAATGAGAACGTTCTTGAATGGGGTAGTGAAGAGATCGTCATTCCATATATCAGTCCTGTCGATAACCGTCCCCATCGTTATTTTCCAGACTTTTATGTCCGAGCACGAACTAAAACTGGCAAGACTGAAAAGTACATCATTGAGGTTAAACCCGCTGCACAAACCTTACCGCCGAAGAAGTCTAAGAGAATAACTAAAAGATATATTAGTGAAGTGAAGACATATGCTGTGAATGATGCTAAGTGGAAAGCGGCGAAAGAGTATTGTCTTGATAGAAGAATGAAATTTATGATACTGACCGAACACGAATTAAAGGTATGAGTATCTTCAACGATGTCAAAGATCTTGCTGGTGGTAGCAGGCAATCCAAAGAATGGTATCGATCCCAGTTCATGTTTGGACTACAAGATTCCAGAGGTTTCAATGTAGGTGATGTTATATTTTTTTCATATTCTGCACAAACTGAGGGATTGCAGTATTATGATAAATTCCCTATGGTATTGGTAACTGATGTAGATCTACCTAAGAAACAATTCTCTGGTGGTAATTTACATTATCTAAGACCATCTACAAGAACAAGTATTGCTAGATCATGGGGTGGGGGATCCGTCGCTTATCCTATGCGTTGCCATCATAAATACTTTATGTCAAGTGCAGGTAATATTAAAACTGTGCCTTCTATTGATCTAAAAGAAATGAAAGTACCACTACCATTGGAGCAATTCACAATGGATGTTGCTGGTCGTTACATTGATGTACCTAGTAGTGTTATTTGGAGTAGATAGTGGCAACCCCCAACAGATTTACTGATTTTAGAGAACAAATTGCAACGAATGCAGGAGCACCTGCTACTAGCAATCTGTATCAGATCATCCTGCCATTGCCAGCAGTATTCTCTGATAACACTCAGAATGGTACTGTAAATAAGCAGATACGTAATCGAGCAGTCAATACTGTACGAAATATTAATTACTATGCATCTAATGTAACTGTCCCTAGTAGAGCAATCACTACTGGTGAAGTCAACAACTTTGGTATGATGCGTCGATTCGTGACAGGTCAAACTAACTCTGAGATTACTATTTCATTCTTAGTGACCAAGGATATGCAGCACAGGCAATTCTTTGAGCAATGGATGAATGCTGCTGCCTCTGACTCTGACAATACTGTGGGTTTCTATGATAATTATGTGACAGACATGATGATCGTCAAGTGGGAGCACGGAGCAAACTTTAAGATCAAACCTAAGGGGTATCCTAAGTCAACAGGTTTACATCCATCACAGGCATCTGCTGTATGGAAGATGTATGGTGCATTCCCAACTAATATTAGTACAATGTCATTTGATAACGAACAGACAAGTTTGTTGCAAATGGATATACAGTTTTACTTTGAACGATATCGTTTCGATCAAGTTTCACCTGCCACACTTAAAACAAAAGACGGTAAGAGACAGGTTATCAATTATGATGAAATTCAATTCAGAGTATCTGGTTCGGGTAATCCTGATGTACAAAGGTTTAGCATCGGATAACCTGTCTAAATAATTACATCGTAATTTCATACTATGCCACTTCCTACTCTTGTTGTCCCTGATTATGAGTGCAAAATGCCCATCAGTGGAACAAAGGTCACGTATAGACCTTTCCTTGTAAAAGAGGAGAAACTACTTTATCTCGCTATGGAAACTCAGAACGAGAAGGAGATGTTCAAAGCAGTCAAGACTATCTTGAAGGCGTGTACTAATCTAAAAACTGTTGATAATCTTGCAACATTTGAGATTGAATATCTATTCTTGAAGATCAGATCCAAGGCAGTTGGTGAAGTCAGTGAATTCAAAGTCACATGTCAAGATGATGGTGAAACCCAAGTTGATGTTGCTATCAACCTTGAAGATGTTGAGGTAATCGTTCCTAAGGAACACAAAAAGATTATCAAACTGAATGAAACTGTCAAAATTGAGATGAAGTATCCTGCTCTCGAAGCATTCGTCGATCGAAACATGAAAGACGAACCTGATATTGATGATGTGTTTGATCTTGCTGCTAGTTGCATCAAGAAAGTATATGAAGGTGAAGAGACCTATGATTCATTCACTAAGAATGAAGCAAAGGATTTCCTTGGTCAGATGAACAATGAACAGTTTGGTATGATTCAACAATTCTTCGATACCATGCCTAAACTAGTGCATGAGTTCGATGTTGAGAATCCTAAGACCAAAGTTGTGAATACTGTTACACTTGAAGGACTCGCTTCTTTTTTCGCATAGCCCTGATGCATAGTAGTCTTGAAAATTATTACAAGACTAACTTCGCCTTAATGCATCATCATAAGTATTCACTCGCTGAGTTGGAAACCATGATACCTTGGGAACGAGAAGTTTATACTAACTTGCTCTTGGCATACCTCCAAGATGAAGAACGAGAAAGATCTAAACAGAAGAACTCCCTCTAATGGCAGCAACTCTTAGAAAATATATTACGGTCAGTCCCAGTCAAATGACTGGTTCTGATGATTTGGGCAAGGTATTTAAAAAAATGACCATTGCCCAAAATCGTATGGGTGGTGCTGTAACAAATATTGGTGTACAACTTACAGAGTTTAAAACACTAGTTGAAATGTATCAAGAGTCCACAGTAGGATTCTTGCAAGAAGAGATAGATATATCGACGGAAGAGAGTGAGCATAGAAAGAAGATAATTGAAGCAAAGACTGACGCACTTGGTAGGAAGAAAGGTTTACAGCAAGATAAGTTAGCAGAGAAGAAGCAAGAATCTCTGAATGAGAAAGGTGAAGAGAAGGCAGGACTAGAAGAAGGTAAGAAAGAGAAGAAATCTAGATTTGGGTGGTTGAAAGCACTGCTGAAACCAATGGCCGTCCTAATGGGTGGTTTGATGAAGTTAGTTGCCATCCCGATTGCGATGGGGGTGATGGACTGGTTAGGTGATGAAAAGAATAAAGAAAAGATAATTAAGTTATTCAATTTCTTTAAGGGTGTCTGGAATCTTGCATCAACGTTCACCCGTTGGGGTGTTGGTACAGTTCTGGATGGTATAACTGACGTATTTGGATATGACCCTGATAAGGGTATGATCGGGAATGGTCTCGATAAGATGTTTGGTGTCCTTAAAATCTTAGCGGGATTCGCTGCAATCCATATTGGATCACGCATCCTAATGCCATGGAAGTTGCTAAGTGATGTCAAATTTATGTTTGGTCTCGGCAAGGCGGTAGACGCTGCCGATTCCATGGGGTGTGGACCTAAGGTAAAAAAACCGAAAGGTAAGAGAATTGGTAGAGATGGTAGAACATCGAAGCAGCGTCTCAAAGATATAAAGAGAGCGAAGAGACTTAGAAGAATCAAGGCTCTTCGTAGTCAGATTACTAAAAAGTTTACAGCAGCAGCGACTGGTATCAATGGTTTATTCAAGAAACCACCAACACCTGCTGTAAAACCAACACCTAAAACACCATTTCAACTTGAACAGGCACGTAAGCAGGCAACCCAGCAAGCGATGGGTCTTGGTGATGAGGTTGCAGAAGCAGCAGCAACTAACAAGGGTGTCGTAGGTACTCTTAGAAACATCTGGTCTGGTACTCTCGATGCGGGTGCTGTTGCTAAGTCAAAACTCAAAGAGGGTGGCACTTTTGCATTAAAGCAGGTAGGCAGACTTAATAATTGGTTTGGTGCTCGTGCGGGTGCCATGATTGATGGTGTCAAGGGTATGGGTCAAGGCATCTGGGACTTTGGTAAGAGAGCGGCGAAGAGTCTTGGTGATGTTGTCGAAATGGCAAAGAATCCTAAGGCACTTGCTGCAAAGGTAACTACAAAAGTCAAAAACTTCATCAAACCTATATTAGAGAAGAACCCTCAGGCAAAGAAGATTGCCGAGTTTGCTGAGTTACCAAGAGGACAACAGGTAAAGACGGCAGGAAAATCTGTTGTTAGTTTCTTGGCATCAGGATTTAAGAATCCTGGGTTCAAGACCATGCGAGAGTTTCTTGGTGCTGCGAAATCCAGCATGAAGATTGGTGGTATTGATACACTGATTGCCTCTGTCATGGCATTGTTAGATTATGGTGCATTTGGTGAGTCACCTATCAACGCTATACTGAAAGCATTAGGTGGTTTATTAGGATATAGTGCTGGTTTTGCTATTGGTGCTCCATTTGGTGGTGTTCCTGGTTTCATTACTGGTGCTGCTGGTGGATTCGCTGGTGAGTGGGCAGGAGAGCAACTACTTGGTTTGCTTGCTAAGACTGGTCTAGCAGATATAGATGATCCAATTGCTAAGCAACTTGGGGGTGATTTTCCACAGAGGAAACTTGTACGTGATCCTAATGGTGAAATGCCTGGTATGGAGGCATTGATGGGTGCCGCTGAGAATGATGGTGATGGCACGGCAGAGATTACACCACCAGAACTTCCCGAGATGGCAAAGGGTGGTGCTATTCGCGCACACAACCAAGGAACTAAGAGATTTGTAGATCCTGTTATTCTGAAACGGAAAGATACTGCAAAGACACCTGTTTCCGATTGGGGTAAATTTGCTAAGGGTGGTACTGTCAATGGACAACTACCTGATGAAGATCTAGTATCTATTGGTAGTGGTCATAAATTTGCTAAGGGAATTGCACCACAGTTCAAGGCAATGATGCAATCAGCATCAGAGTCTGGATTCAAGATGGGAACTCATTTTAGAATCAACTCATCATATAGAACATATGATAAGCAGAAGCAACTTTATGATCAATTAGGACCTGGTACTGCTGCATATCCAGGAACATCTAATCATGGTTTAGGTAAAGCAGTTGACCTTTGGTACACTAATGCATCATATAAATGGTTAAGGAAGAATGCAGGCAAATTTGGTTTTGGTCAGATACCAGGATATGAAACAGACAATCCTGATGGACATGAAGCATGGCACTGGGAGAATCTGAGTGGTTCTGGTAGTAAGGATGGTGCTGGATCTTATGTTGCATCTGGCGATGCTGGTGGTGGTAACACAGGTGGTGGTGGATCTACTGCTAAAACAGGTGACAACAGTGGTGGTGGTGATAAGGGTGGTGCAACACCACAGCAAGAATATAGATCAACTGGTAGTATTGTAGATTTCTTTAAGAAGTCTGCTGGTATATTGGGGTCGTATGCATCAGATGCATCAGCAATGGATGGTTCAGGAATGCCACCAAGTCCTATACCAACATCCACAAGTATGCCAAAGACACCGTTGAATGGTATAGGACCTCTTGTTGATGGTGGTGCATATGCTGAAAGTCTCAAACCAAAATCAGAGACTAACATTGGTCCTGTTGCTGATGGTGCTGCATATGCTACTAAAATCAATGATGCAGCAAAGTCCAAGACCACTGCACCTTCTAGCATAAATACAAAAGCAGAGAAATTAAAATCTCTATCTACTGCAAAGGTACGTAGAGATAAGCAACCCGCTAAACCTGATATGATGATTGCAGTGCAACCAGTTATCAAGACTAAGACAGTCAATGCTGGTGGTGGTGGTGGCGGTAACTCTGGTCCCGCATCATCTCCCCTGCTCACACAGTAAATGGCAGAAACCAAAGCAAGATTATATAAGTATGTAACACCCCCTTCCACTACTGGTAAGGGTGGAATTACTGTGAAGATTGGTGATAAGACAATCACTTCACCAACAGTAGGTTTTGTTAAAAATATCAAAGCAGTCAACAGTCTTGGTGCGACTACCAATAGTATTGCCATTCTAGTTGAGGACATGAGTGCCTCATTCAAGAATTTTTATTCACAAACTCTTTCGTTACAGCAAGGTATCCTTGATCAACGTAAAGATGCGATGATAGATGAGAAGAAACTTCTCAAAGATCAGCAACGTAAAGATAAGAAAGCAGAAGGGTTAGAACAAGATAAGAAAGCAGAAGCAAAGCAAGAAGGTAAAGGTAAGAGCAAAATTGCTGAGAAGAGTAAAGCAATTGCTGCTAAGACATTTGGATTCTTCCAAGGGATTGCTCAACTGTTCGGTGGTATCTTCAAATCATTACTCCTTTATGGAGTGATGGAGTGGTTGGGAGATCCTGAGAACACCGAGAAAATTAAAAAGTTCTTTGAAGCAATAAAATCTATTGGTAAGTTTCTTATCGAGACCTATGGTGCCCTGGTCAGTATGGGACTCAATGGTCTCATAGAATTCTTAGATAATCCATTAAGTTTGGAAGGTGTATTTGGTATCATCAAATTTGTTACAGCATTAGGACTCATATTTGCTCCTGCTGCCGTAGCAAAATTAGGTCTTGGTTTATTCTTTAAACTGGCGAAAAGTGGTGGATTAGTTAAAGGTGTTTCAGGATTTATTAGTACACTATTCAAGAGTGTTACTAGTATGTTCAAAGGAATATTTGCCTTTGTTAAAGGTAGAGGTCTTTGGGTAGCAGGAGCATTCTTAGCAGGTACCGCAGTTGCTGCCGCTGCTGGTGCATTTAATGAAGATCCTACTGAGGAAAGTGTCGATGATATGGTGAAGGATAAGGGTGAAGAAGAGACTGAGAAGCAATTGCAGAAGCAGTTAGACAGTCTTAACTTCATTCAGAAGATGTTGGGTAAAGATAAACCCATCAAACAACAATTAGAGAGGTTAGAAGGTAAAGCAATAGGTGGTCAAGTTGGTAAAGCATCAGGTGGTGGATGGATTAATGGTCCTCAATCTGGATATCCTGTATCACTTGATGGTGGCAGATCTACATCATTCATCGGTCATGGTACTGAATGGGTAGGTAAACGTTCTAGTGGTGGTGATGCATTCGTTGTACCATTCGATACTCCTGCAACTAGGGGTGGCAATGGTCTGACTAGCATGAGAATGCAGCAGGCGAAAGTGGGTGGTTATGGACTCCCTGCATTTGCTAAGGGTGGTAAGTTATCTGGCACAAAGAATCACCGTCGTGATGGTTCACAGGAAGAGAATCGTCTTTCTGGAATGGATAGGATGGCGAAAGGTGGCAAGATGTTCTTGCACTGGACCGCTGGTGGTGGTAACTTTAAGCAGAAAGGAAAGTATCACGGTATCATTCAAGGTGATGGTAGTGTATATCGAGCACACCCCTATGATCAAAGAGGTGGTGTCGCACACACATATTTGAGAAATAGTACAGGTATTGGATTGTCTCTCGCTGCGATGTCAGGTGGCGCAGGTAATTATCGTTGGCCTAGTGATGATCAAGTCACTTCAATGTCCAAAGAGATTGCTAATATTGCAAAGAACAGAGGGTGGTCTCCTAATGATATTAATGTTAAGAATGTGATGACTCATGCTGAGGCAGCATCTGGTAAAGATGGTCAACTACCTCGCAATGATAACTATGGTCCTACGGCATGGGGTGGTGATGGAGCACGTTGGGATCTCTGGCACCTCACTAAGAACGGAGAGAAAGGATCTGGTGGTAATATCATTCGCGCTAAGGCGAGAGGATTTATGGGTGGTGATTCGACCGTAGCAGAATCATCAGGATCAGTAGCACCAGTCAAGGGAGCAAAGACAACTGTATCCAGTCCTAGTGGATCCACCTCTACATCCCCCTCAGGGGTGTCTAGCGCGTCCCCTGGGGCGGGTGCAACACAGGAAGAGGCACAATATAAGTCCACTGGTGCAATTATGGATTTCTTTGGTAAATCCACTGGGATGTTGACAGACTATGCATCAGATGCTAGTGCCATGGATGGATTCTCTTCGGGTGGTAAATGGGCACCGTTGTTGAATCTGGTTGCTGGTAAAGAATCTGGTGGTAATTATGAAGCGATGTATCCTAGTACCACTCTTCCAGGTGCTACTAAGATGACCATTTCTCAGGTTATTGGTCAGGCATCAGGTGCAGTAGGTAAGTATCAACAACTTCCACGTTTCCTTGCTGAACGAGCAAGAAAGGCAGGTTTAGATCCAGATAAAGATCTATACAATGCTGCTAATCAAGATAAGATTATTATTGAGGCAAACTTAAAAGCGCGTGGAGCAGAATCCTGGTTAGCGGGTAAGATGACTGATAGAGAATTCATGCAAGGATTATCTCAGGAGTTTGCGTCACTACCTAATATGGATGGTAAGTTCCATTATCCAGGTCAAAGCAGTGCAATGACTCCTGACAAGATCATGACAGCATTGAAGCAAGTGAAGAAAGGTGGTATTCCTAAGTTTGATCCTAATAAGAAATATCAGACTGGTGATATCGTCATGAAGGATGGTAAACAAAAGATCTTTGATGGTATGGGTTGGGGTGCTCATGATGGTGTGAGTGCTACTTCACAGGGCACATCAGCAGATACTTTGAGTGCAACTGAACCATCAACAGGTAGTGGAGATACAAGTGGTGGTGATGCAAAACAAAAGAAACCTGTCACCATGGAAAGTGTCATGGAGAACTTCGGTAGCAAGGTGGGTCTCTTGCAGAAGTATGCATCAGATGCATCAGCAATGGATGGTGATGGTGGCATTTCACCTAGTGATAAAACATTTGGTGCAGATCTTCTAGCAGGAATGCAGAAGAAGGAAGATGATGCAGCAGCAGAAGCAAAAGAAGGTAGTGGTCTTTCTGCTGCTACCTTACCTCCTCAGGGTGGTAGTGATGACGAAGTTGCTGCTGCTGCTCCATCAGGCGGTGGTGGTAGTAGTGAACCCTATATAATACCAGCAAATGATTATGCCAGACCTAGGTTTGGGATTACATCGGATATCTTTAACCAACCTGTTAGCATAGCGTAATGGCAGACACTAAGTCTTATAAACTAACCAAAGCAGATTTACATCTACGTGGTGATAATCAACCACTTGACATTAAAAGTATCATTAGTGAATTTGTTTGGTTTGAATCGATTGATTCACCATTCATTCGATTGGATGTTGGTATTCTGGATTCCACAGATTTAGATACCAGATTGTTTGGTACTGAGATGCTGGATATTGAATTCTCCACGTTCGCTGGTCAGGAGGAGGGAAAGAAGGAAGGTAGATGTAAAGCAACCTTCAAGATGTATAAGATTGGTTCTGTTCTGAAATCAGAAAGAGCAAAGATGTATATCCTACACTTTGCGCCAGAGCAGATGTACTTCAATGAAGCAAACCGTGCATTCGGTATGTTTGGTGTGAAGAATGGAAAACCAGATCTTGTTCAGGAGATGTTGAAGAAGCATTTAAAGATACCTAACAAAGATATCTTCGTTGAGGCACACACTCCAATGAATGTGATCTGCCCTAATTGGAGACCTGTTGATGCTATATCGTATCTAACTGATAAAGTTTCCAGAGTAGGTAAAGGTAAGAATAGTAAGACTGGTAAGAAAGGAACTTCTAAGAAGCAAGCAGGATTTTTGTTCTGGCAGAATAAGCATGGATATAATTTTGCATCGATTGATATGCTATGTGAGCAAAATGCCATAAATGAATTCATTTATGGACAGAAAAATGTGAATAGTAATGATCCAGTAGCAGATATGAATAGGATTGAGAGTATTAAATATCCTGATCGTGCTAATCAATTAGAAAAACTTAGGAATGGTATCTACAAAACAACAACCTTTGGTGTTGTGATGGCAGCACCCACAATGAGTACATTACCAAACTCAGGTGCATCTACCGATGAAGAAGGTCCAGAAGGCACTGTAATGGGTCCTGTGGTATCACAAATCCTACAACTGTTCGGGAAAGCATCAACCTTAGAGAAAGAGTTTCCATACGATCTCGAAGCAATCGAAGAGTTTCTTGAACTACACCCAACTAGATCCAGAATGAAAATTCTGCCTAAGATGACACAGCAGGATTCAAACAATATGGATGGTGGTGCAGAGGAAGAGAGTGCAAGTATTCTTAATGCTTCATCATATGCATCTCAACGTTGGTACCTATTAAATACGCATACGCTAACAATTAAGGTACCAGGAAACACCAGAATGTTCGCAGGTGCTGTAATTAAGGTGAAGATACCTACATCTCAACAGAAGAATAAGAATAAACTGCCAAAAGATCGTATGTTTTCGGGTAAATACCTCATAAAAGGCGTCAAACATGTGTATTCTAACACAGGAATGACCACAGAACTGTTTTTATGCAGAGATTCATTACCAGCCTATAATAAATAGTACCATACTAATTGAAGTATCACGATGAAAGATATCGCAACTCACATCAACAAAGATGTAGAAGAACTAAACGGTACGGAGTGCTCAGCACAACGTAAGCGTCACCTCACATCTGAACTAAACGATCTCCTACTGTGGCAGCAAGGACATCCTAACGATTCTCACGATCCTAGTCCCTTGGAAATGTTCTGTGATCAGAACCCATCAGAACCTGAATGTCTGATCTACGAGGACTGACTTGACAGAGTATAGATAAAGTATTATACTCAACACTGTAAGGGTTCGCAGGGCAAGGGCCTTAAAGATACTATGGAATACATTGACATTGACGCTCCTTACAGTTTTATAGGTGGGGGTAAGATCAGTCCAGAAATTTGTGATGGACTGATCGACTTCTACAATACATGTGACTACCTTGAACAAAAAGAGGGAGAGTGTGGTGGTGCTGGTATCGATAAAGACATCAAAGACTCTATTGACTTAACGATTCCTAGATATATTAAAGATAAGAGAGTCACAGATTATATTGATCAGTTAGCAGAAGTCACTAAAAATTATTGTGACTTTTTTACACAACTCCAAAGTTTTGAGTGGGATTTGCTTGAAGACTTTAACATTCAATGTTATCCACCTGGTGGAGGATTCAAGAAACTACACTGTGAACGTGCTAGGAATCATGCATCATGCAATGGTAGGATCATGGCATGGATGACATACCTAAATGATATTGAAGAGGGTGGGGAAACATATTTCTCTCAGCAGAAAGCAAAGGTCAGACCTGCCAAAGGATTGACTCTTATTTGGCCTGCTGACTGGACACATATGCATCATGGTATACCTGCACCCAATGAAGAGAAAATGATTATTACTGGATGGTATGACCTTATTTGAGAATATGATTCTTGGTCATTATAGGAATAAGAAACAAGCACAGTCTAATCCTACTAAATGGCCACAGATTAACATCTTATACACTAAGATTGATGATCTTGTGTTAGAATTGAAGCAATGGTATAACTATCAAGGCGAAGATAAACCATATCGCCACTACCATCTAACCTTAGAGCATCTAGATGAGCATAGTGTTATTACACATGCACATAATGTAGGTACTGACGAACCAGGATGTAATCTACAATGGGGATACTTTGATGGATGGTGGTTTGGTGAGGTTCAAGATGAATGTATCTTACGAAATACTAGGGTAGTCAGTAGTATTCAGTTCAATGGTGATGTATATCGATCACTAGATACTGGATATAATGTAGAAACTGGTGACTTTGCTTGGGGTAAAACTCCCGATGAAGGTATGTTTCAGTTTGATCGTCTAAATAATGCCAGGAACCTAAATCACACGTTGACATAATGCTTGGAACTAAGACTGACTTTGTAGGTAGAGATGGTTTCTCCTGGTGGATTGGTGAAGTTGAGAGCGTAGAAGATCCTGCTCAGACAGGTAGGGTCAAAGTTCGTATCATGGGATGGCATCAGAAAGGTAAAACTAATGATGATGGATCCTCTACCTACCTAGAAGACTTACCTACTGAGGTATTACCGTGGGCAACTGTGTTGTTGCCTAATGATAAACCACAGATCAAGAATGCTGGATCTACATGCGAATTGCAAGTAGGTGCATTCGTGATGGGTTTCTTCATGGATGGTGATGAAGCACAACTACCTTGTGTGCTTGGTGCATTCCGTGGATTTAAGAAGAAAACTAATCAAGGTGGTGGTTCAGGAGGAGAAGAAGGTCAAGATACCGAAGTCAGTAAGACTGTCATTGCTGATAATACCGAGGCAGAGAAAGATGAGTACGCTACTACATCACCTCAAAGAAAATCTCTGACAGGTGAAGATGTTGAAGGTGGTCATCCATTTGTTAAGAATCAGGGTGCTACTACTGGTGGTCCTGAGGGTGGTGAAGAGCAATCTCGTGGTGCTATTAGTAGAGCAGAAGTAGAAGCACCATTTAATGTATACACAAACCCATTGGGTCCACCATCAATGGAAGGTGGTATTGCTGATGGTATTCATGGTCCTATTGGTGCCAGTGATTCCTTTTCTAAGGATCTAGCACGAATGTTGAATGATATTGGTGTGCAGATTGGTTCATTGGGATCTAATGGTGAAGGTGGTCTGGTATCTGTTGTTTCAGGTCACATTCAGCAAGGTAACAACATCCTGAAAAGTATTAGTAATGTATCTAATTTTGTTGTTAATGCTGTTACAGGTATGGTTGCTCCTATTAAGGAGATCCTGGCACAACAAATCAGAGTGATGATTGATGCTGTTGTTTCATTTGGTGCCAAGATCATCCCACTGGCAGTGGTCACTACTATCATCACATTGATTAAGAACATCATTCAGAATATCTTCTGTCAACCTGTCCCTGGATGGTTAGATGCTATTGGTAATATTATGGGAATGATAGGAGACTTTGTAGACGGGATATTTGATCTTGTCATGGACATTGTTAACAAAATTATCAATCAAATTGCTGAGTATGTAACCAAGGCACTGAAAAATATTCAGAAGGCAATTTGTAAAGCAATCAAAGCAGTATCTAAGGTCTTCAATAAAATTCTCAAAGCAATCAGCACTATCGACAAGATTAGTGAGATTGCAACCTCTGTTGGTAAGTTCTTTGAGATTGATTTTACAGCGTTAACTAATTTCTCGAACGTTCTTAATATCATTGCACTGATTGTTGATATTATTGCATCGTTTATTGATTGTGGAAGGAAGGCGCGAAAACCGAAAGCGAAGGGGTGGTTACCATTAGTTGGTACCACCGAGTGTGCTGACGTTGGTAGTGGACTGTATGGTCCTGGTGGTAACTCTGACTCTGATGATTGCAGTAGTTTTGGTGAGGAAGGTAGTGGTGGAAACTTCTTTGATAAGTTCTTCCAGAAGTTAAATCCATATGTAATGGAAACCAAGTTGTTCCTGAATGGTGCAAGAGACATTGATGATGCAACACCTGGTAAAGAGAAGAGAATTCGTTCTGGTCCTGGTGGTGTTACTAGTTTCCAAGATAAATTAGGTAACGAGCACCAAAATATTCCTGGTAACGAAACACAAATCATTGGTCGTGACCTTATTCATAATGTTAAGAACAACCATGTTCATACTATTGAGGGTGATTACTATCTGAAAGTGATGGGTGACTTCCACCTTGAAGTTTCAGGATCATTTAACGAGCACACTTCTAATGGTGCTGGTGCTAAGGCAAAAGGTGGTGGTGGTAATCCACTAGGTCAGGACAATAATCAGTGGACTAAGCAAGCATCTGATTCTATTGAAAATGCTGTTCAGATTGCTTCTGGCAAGAATGTATCAATCGAAGCAGGTGATAAGGAAGCAAAGTCTACCTCCACCAAAGCAGGAGACCACGCGATCTCGTATCAGGGTGACTTGACACTACAAGGAAACCAGGTTAAAGTGAAAGGGATCTCAGGCATCACCCTTGATGCCCCTGACGTACACACCAGTGCGACCTCTATCACAAACAAGGCAACTGGTGAGATCGTGAATGAAGCATCATGGATCACATCCTTCTTGGCATGTGGTAGAATGGACATCATCGCGATCTTCCAGACAATGCCAGTCTTTACTGGTTCATACAGTCTGGTGAACGGATCCATTGTAGATATCTGCATGGATGCCCCGATGGGATCAGTCTCACCTGCTATGCATGTTCGTATGTCACTAGGTACCAAAACTGCTGCTGGAATGGCAGACATCGTTGCGGGATCTAATGCTGGCGCTCACATGACCTTAGTGTCCACTCCAACAGGTGGCATAGGTGAGATCGTAACGGGCGGTAGCGGTGCTATCGTTAATCAAGTAACAACAGGACTGCTCTCTCATGGGTGCGGAACTGGTCTTGCTGCATTTGGGTGTGCCCTCGGTCCCACTCAAATTTATGGTCTACCTGTCATGCTTAACTAAATGATGTCTCCTAATTTCATTGATCACGCTTACTTCTATTTTTCTGAGCGTAAGATCACCGTTGCCGATGATGATGGTTACGATGAGACGGTACAGTTTGAATTTACAACAGACGGTGCCGAAGGGTATGCCCAAGTTGTCGAATTCCTCCAAAGTCGTCTTCCTTCTGATTCACTAACCTATTGCTTTAACTGATATGAATTCAAGTATCATTGAGATGACCTTCGAGGAAGTCGAGAGTAACTTCGATTTGTGCTTGACATTGTGTGGAAGAGGACATACAATTAAGATCACTCGGGAGGGTCATGGGTCAGTTCTCATGGTTCCTATCCCTGAGTATGAAAAAGCACTCGAAACTATCGAGACTGCGACAGAAGCAAACCCACCTCTACCTATGCCTGGTGGATGGCAACCCGATCCCGTAGGAGTACGACAGTATGTTGACGACGAACTTACAGCAATGCAGAAGGAACTTAACGATTGACATTAAATTGTGGTTCTCCGACATTGATAATGTCTGGCATTATTCACTCCTAGCGTTTGAAGATGGTAGCACACTACATAGTAGTACGGCAGATTCGTACTCAATCGCCTTAGCAAACATCGAATATCGAATTGCCAAACTAATGGCGGAAGAAGCGAATGAAGTACACAGTCGATAAAGCATACTGTTATCTTGATGACGTAGGTATCGTCAAGATGTTTATGATTGGTGGTCTACCTTTCACCTTTGAAGATGAAGGGTTTGACTCCACTGATGCAGATGTAGTAGCAGAAGCAAACACTAATCCTCATATTACTATGAGGCAAATGTATAGATGGTCAGACTATTTGATCTCAGAAGAATGTCATCCTATCCTATTTGACATGTCAGATCTTATTTCAAATTACCAAGACGTGCCTGATTAGCTCAGTTGGATAGAGCAGGTCTTTTGTAAAGATCAGGTCACCCGTTCAAGTCGGGTATCAGGCTCTCATTATCACGATTATTATGCCATTGTTTACTATGACTGACTCAATTTACGACGAAATCTTGAAAGATCCTGAGATTACTAATAGGTATAAACAGATGCCTAGTTATGCTGAACAGCGTCGAGATCGTTTGGGTGACATGATTATGGACTGGTTGGGTGATTCCGAAGTCAGTTCTAAGTTGTTCTATGAATCTATTCTTTCTGAGGTAGAAGAGAACATCAAATATCATGAAGACGCAATGAACAAGTATAAAGAATTTAAAGCATTGATGACTTGTAAAGACGTATAAATAACTGGGAAGAACAGCACCGATGGTTATCAGTGGGAACTAAAAGAATATCACAACTTGATACTATTGCTGATGAACTCGTAACGGGTGAAGCAATTATCCCTATTGTTATCTCCGATCCACTGATCCCTAACAGAAAGTCTAAGGTTAATCAACTTTTTAGATCTATCTCAGCGGGATCAGTTTCTGCGCCAGGTTTGGCGTTTGACTTGGATCGTGACACGGGATTATTCCAATCAGCAATTAATGAGATAGGTATTACATTTGGTACATCTACTCTGTATCAGAGTAGAACCAGTAATACTGATGGATCTGCAACTATTAGGCAGGTTGTGCAGGACACCGCTTCTGCTAATGCTAACATGCTAATTCAACCACAAGGTAGTGGTTACTTTACTGTTAGTGGAACTTCTCAATTTAATGACGCGACTACGTTCTTTACAGGTGATCAAAACCCTGCAAAGAAAGTAGTCTTTAATGTTGATACGGTATCTACTGCTGGTGGTACGAAGAGATTCGACTTCCCATCAGTAGGTGGTAATACTACAACAACATTCCTTGCTACTGATACGTTCCAAACGATCACTAACAAGACTGTTATCATTAAAGATACTGAGTTAAGTATCACTGGTTCTACTGATACTGCAAAGATTGCTAAGTTTGAGACTGACGCATGGGATGCTCCTGGTGAGCACATCTATCGTCTGCCTGACTTTGGTGCTGGTCAGACTCAATCTACTCTGTTAGATGATATTACAGAGCAGGATGTATATAATAAGAACATGGTTAACCCCACGTTCTCTAATACACCTTCTAATGATGAGAACGATCCCACAAGATATGTTATCTTTAACTCATCAGTTCTCACCAGTGACAGAACAGTAACATTCCCAGACTTGAATGTTACAGTCGTTGGCGAAGCATCAACTCAGATTCTTACTAACAAAGTATATGAGGGTGCTATCTTCCAAGATACTACTGAGTCATCTAAGAAGATTACATTTGCATTGGGTAACCTCAATGATAATACAAACTTACAGTATACCTTCCCAGAAGGTAGTTTGGCAGAACCCCTAAATAATGGAACAGATGCCAACGTACTTGTAGCGGAAAGAGCAACACAAACTCTTGCGTTTAAGACGATGGAGTTCATGCAGATTAACAACCCAGATAATCTGAATGGTATTGTGACTATCGATGCATCTAACATTGAAGACGCGGTGACTATTAAGTTCCCCGCTGGTGATGCTACGCTTCTATCTACAAACAACATTGATGCAGTTGGTGTTTCCTTTGGTGGTTCACTATCTGCACCCGTCCTTGGCGGACAACTCAGACTACAATCATTTTTCCAAGCAGGATGGTAATTAACAAATGACAGCAGGAAGACTCGCCGCTGCAAAACCAGGGGCAACAACTAACACAGAACTCTATAAAGTAGATATTGAAAGTACAGCATCTGCTGTAATGAATGTTGCTAACCAGAGTGGTAGCGCAGTCACATATCGTGCTGCTATTAGAGACTACGATCAAATTCTTACTCTTGATGGTGATGAACCATCTAACTATGAGTTCCAGAAAGGTAACCCTATTAGTGCATATCGCATCAAGGTTGCTCCTGGATTTACATTTGCTGAGGCAACTCCTGGTACTGATATTGAAACACAAGGCGGTGCTGTTGCTAAATTGATGGATGTCTATAAGGACACATCAGTTATCAATCGCTATGTCAAGGTAGATAAAGTATACAGTGTTGACACACTTGTTGATAATATCATCGGTATTGTTGAACTTGGTGAAACTTTCACTGGTGCAACATCTGGTATTACTGGTGTTGTTCGTAACTATGATGATGTCGTTGGTACAATGTACCTAACTACCCCTGATGTTGCTAACAATGCCACTACGGTTCATGTTTCACGTAACACTGGACTAGCAGAAAACACACTGTTGATGTTGTCAACAGATGCTGGTGCGGCAGGAACAGAAGTTGCTCAGATTGACGCTTCTGGTATTGATACTGTAAACAATGAACTGACAATTACTCGTGGAGTCTATGGCACTAGTGCTAGTGCTATTCCTGCTGGTAAATATGCTAAATCTTTTATTGATTCGGCAACTGCAACAACAATCAGCGAAGGTGGTACATATGCTGCTGCTGATGTAACTCTTACTGTTACTGATGCTACTGGATTCCTAGAAGGTTCATTCATTCGTATTGATAGTGAACTACTACTTATTAGTGCTGTTGCTGGTAATGATCTTACAGTAGAGCGTGGACGTTATGGAACATCTGCTGTTGACCATACTGACGGTGCTGCTATCACCCAACTGACTGACTCAGGTGATTATTACCTGAACTTCTTTACTGAGGGTGAGAGTATTTCTGGTAGTTCATCTTCTGCAACTACGGATCTTAACTTTACTCAGGGTACTTCTGACGTTGAAAACCGTGATAAGTTTATTATCGCTACTGACTTAATTGGTAATCCTTATCAGTTCCCACTAAATGATGATCCTGTTTCTGCATTTGATAATGAAAGAACTTACAGATATGATCAATCTGATTCATCTAACACTGGACATCCGTTTAGATTGTCAGAAGAATTTGATGGTACGCAAGGATTAACTGGTATTGAATACACCACAGGTGTTACTAAGGGTGGTACTGCTGGTTCTAATGGTTTCTTAACCATTGAAATTACTCCTGCTACTGCACTGAACTTGAATTCATTTGCAGAACCTGCTGTTGCTAACACAGAAGATAGTAATGCTGGATTTGGTACTGCCCTTGCTACTCAACTGACACCATCTTATAATGAGATTTACATCTATCAATTGCGTGGTGCAGCATTTACTGATGCTGATCAATTTAATATTGGTGGTGTAACCTATACTATTCAGGCATCAGGTGTTACTCCTGGTTCTTGGGGATTTGTACATGACTTTGATGAAGCACGTAACACATTGAAGATCTCTCTTGATGGTGCATCACCTGTATTTGCAGTCGGTGATCAATTCTATGACACACCAAAACTTACTGATGAAAATCGTTTGATGGCATCGATTGTAACTGGTAAAGTTCTTGATGTTGATACAGTTAGTGCTGCTGATGCATCACGTACTGCTGGTACTTATGAAGGTCTTTTACCCACAGGTGGTACTGGAACTGGTTTGAAAGTTAAAGTTGTAGTTGCTGCATCTACTGGTGCTGCTACTGTGACTCTCATTAATGGTGGTAAAGATTATGCTGATGGTCAAACATTGACTGTTACTGACGCTCTGTTAGGTGGTGGTGGTGCTGCAAACCTTACATTCGTTACTGATGAGATCGGAACTGGTGATAAAGCAGGTGCTACGGCAACTAACTTCACTAATGTTGAAGATTACATCTCATATGACGTTAGTGTTGCTGCTAATGCTTATGACAAGGTGACTGGTCTTATTGTTGGTCCTGGTCAGAACTTGTTAGTATATTCTGCTGCTGCTGATCTATCTTATGTTGTAACAGGATTTGAAACTGCATCTGAGGATTACACCGCTGTCCTTAACAGCAAGGCACAGGATGGTGGCGGCGGCGGTGGTGCTGCTGCTCCCTAACTAAATAGTCACGAGACTATACTACCCAAGTAGGAATTCCAAATAAATGGCACTTACACGTCTTAAAAATATAATTACGTCCCGAACGGGGCGTATTATTTACGTCAACCCTGACGATTTTGATGCATCTGATGCATATGATAACAGAGGTAACTCTGCATTGCGTCCGTTCAAGACGTTGCAACGTGCATTTCTTGAAGTAGCAAGATTCTCCTATCGAGTTGGACTATCGAATGACGAATTCGACGCCTTCTCGATTTACTTGTATCCATCAGATTATGTTGTTGATAATCGCCCTGGTGTGGCAGATTACAACGATGTTCAACCATTTGATGCCAACAGTAACTTTGATTTAACTAGCAGTAGTAATGTTCTTTATAAATTTAATTCTGTTCGCGGTGGTATTATTGTCCCTCGTGGTGCTTCTGTTGTTGGTTCGGACCTTCGTAGAACCAAGTTCATTCCGAAATTCGTCCCTTATCCCACAATACAGGGTAGTCTCGGTATTACTGCTACTAATGAACCTACTGCTTCTGCGATCTTTAACCTAACTGGTGGTTGTTATTTCTGGCAAGCATCATTCTTCGATGGTGATACCAATGGTGTTTATTATCGTGGTGATGATATTGCAACTATTGCGCCTAATTTCTCCCACCACAAACTAACTTGTTTTGAGTTTGCAAACGTAGAAGATCTTAATCTCTACTACCAGAAGATCTCGAAAGCATACGCTACGATTCCTGATTCCTCTGGTGTTACTGCACAAGATCAGTTGCAAGCAAGAATTGAAGAGAACAGGATTGTGGGTCCTATCTCTGATGAATTTGCAATCTCACAGATCATCCGTAATGGACAAACAGCAACAGCATTTACAGTTGATGAAATTGGTAACCCGAAGAATCATGGATTCTCCGTGGGTGTCGCTGTTAACATTTCTGGCGTTAATGGTCCTACTGAGCAAGATAAACTCCTCTATAATGGTTCATTCCTGGTAACATCTGCACAGGGTAACCAGTTTACTTACCAGATGAGTTCTGAACCATCAGGTAATGCTATTGGTTCTAATATCCTGGTTAAAGTTGAGATTGACACGGTTGACTCTGCGTCACCATATGTGTTCAACATGTCCCTACGATCCGTTTGGGGTATCAATGGGATGCACGCTGATGGATCACGAGCGACTGGATTTAAGTCGATGGTTGTGGCTCAATTCACTGGAATTAGCCTTCAAAAAGATGATAGAGCATTCGTTGTTTATAACCAATCATCAGGCAACTACGAACCACAAGCAGCAGGTTCAGGTGCTCACATTAATGGTCTAGCAGAGTATCGTAAAGGTTGGCGTCACGCACACATTAAGGCATCTAATGATTCATTCATTCAGGTTGTGTCTGTCTTTGCTGTTGGATTTGGTGACCATTTCTTCGCTGATAGTGGCGGTGACTTATCTATTACTAATAGTAACTCTAACTTCGGAAATACCAGTCTGCGATCCAAAGGTTTCAAAGCAACCGCATTTACAAAGGATAAAGCAGGACAAGTCACTCATATTATCCCGCCCAAGTCTCTCTCAGATGTGGAAGAGATTTCTATCAACTGGGTCACCATTGATATCACAGCAACAAAGGCAGAAGCAGATAACTCACGCTTGTATCTATATGGTTACACCTCAGAATTAGGTCGTCCACCTAGTAAGATTCAGGGTTACACTATTGGTGCTAGAAGAGATGATGTTAACACACCTGATAGATTGTATGTATCATTGACAGCATCAGGTGCTGACGCTCCTACTACACATTACGCTGATATTTCACCCTCTGGTCCTACTGTAACAGGAACACGAGCAGGTGATGATGATTCACCTATTAAGTATGATACTAACCGTGGTCAGTGGTATTTGCAGGTAGATAGTGCAAACAACATTATCTATACGACTCTACAAGCAAATGCTATCTATCAGAACTTAGGATTCACACCTACTACATTCATCCGTCGTGTGCCCGATGCTCGTGACTTGAATGACAGAACATATCGTTTCCGTTATGTATTGGATAAGGATGCATTCCCGATTCCACGTCCACCTATTACAGGTTTCGTATTACAACCTAGATCATCAGAAACTAACTCACCATCATACTCTAAAACATACTATGTGTATGATGTAGAGACGTTCCAAGAGTTTGTTATTGGTGAGACAGATGGTATCTATTATCTGACACTATTGTCAGCATCGGTATCACCTATCACATCAAACTTTGACGACTTCCAGTTCTCACAGCAGACCGTAGACATTTATCCTGCATTTGACAGAGATAACCCTGTATCTGATCCTGCTGCTGCTGTATCTGTTGCTGATAACCAAGTTCTTGGTTTGGTTAGAACTACTGATGGTGCATCACCAACTCCTAATGAAGATACTCAGTTGTCTATCACTAAGGAGACATCACAGTTCTTCCTTCTAGAATCAAATAACAACCTAGGTTATACTACTGTAACTAACACACTGTCTAACATTGTTGTTACTGCACGTCTAGGTGATGAGGAAGATAGAAAGATTCCTCTCAAATTGAATCCTGATAGTTCTGTTGCTCCACTGTCAATTGAACTCCGTCGTTATTCTATTCTTAGAGCATCTGGTCACACGTTTGAGTATCTTGGATTCGGTCCTGGTAACTACTCAACAGCGTTCCCATCTACACAGGTTGAGGTTCTATCACCTGAGCAAGTTAGACTATCACAGTCACTGAAAGAGGCAGCAGGCGTTGCATACTATTCGGGTGTTAACTCTGATGGTGAACTGTTCGTTGGTAACCAGGTCATTAACCCAGTTACAGGTCAGATCACTAACGAGGATATTGCACAACTTAACGTGTTGGGTGAAGAAGGTACAACTATTGAGACATTCTCTGAGTTGGTGCTGACTGATAAACTAACTGTTATTGGTGGTGCATCTAACCAGTTAGAGTCTGTCTTCTCTGGTCCCGTTACTTTCCAGAAGAAGGTAACATCACAAGATGAAATCCAATCGTTGAAGTATACTTACTCTAACGATGATGGTACTGTGTTGAGACAGACATTCCTTGCAGAAGAAGTTGCAGGACTGCCTGATCTTGAATCAGGACTTGCATTTAACAGCGGTGACATTTGTTATAACATTGACTGGGCACCTGGTCAAGCAATTGGTTGGATATATGATGCTGCTACTTGGTATAAGTTTGGATTAAGTGACACTACACCTATTACATCTAACAGATTCAGTGGTGTAACACATTACGGTATTGGTGAAGCACCTGATGCTTCTAATAGAATGAGAATCACAGGTAATGTGATTGTTACTGGTGATATTGATGTAACTGGTAAGTATGGTTGCGCTGATAAATATTCATTAGCAACTGGTATTGCTAATGGTAATGCAGGTGTAACATATAACGGTGATGGGTCTTCCCAAACCTTTGGTATTTCACCTGGTCATAATGCTTTCTCTGTCTTGGTATTCCTTAATGGTGTTGCACAGATCCCTGGCGTAGATTATACAGTTACAGGTAATGCTGTTGACTTCTCTATTGCCACGCCTCCTGCAACTGGTGATAAAATTCAAATTCGTGAACTTGTTATCTAAAACCCTATCCACGGAATAAATGACCACCAAAATTATAGGCAATCAGATTGATGCTGTTACGAGAGCAATTGTTACTGCTGTCCAGATAACAGAACAAATCAATCTGCCAATCCTTAATCAAACTCAAATTACTGCGTTGGGAACTGTACCATTAGGTACGATGGTTTTCAACTCCACTGAGGGTATGTTTCAGGGGTATCTACCTGACGTAATCGGTCCTGGTACTCCTGGATGGGATGATGTTGGTGGTGGTGGACCTTCATTAGGTGATGATTCTATTATTAGAACTAATGGTCCTGAGATCACTGAAAATATAACTATTGGACCTAGTGCAAATAATGGTGTAGAATTTACTAACGGATTCTCTGCTGCTCCTATTACTATTGCTAATGGTTATACAGTTACCATTGAGAATGGTGCTCAGTGGACACTGATTGGTACTGACGAAGATATCTCTACATACAGATACTTTGATAATGCTGCTGTCAACAGTCATTTAAGACTTGTTACTGGTGCTACATTTGAATTTGGACAAACCAAAGAAAGATCAATTGCATTTGCTAAGTCAGGTACAGTAGCACTAGATCACTCTCAGGCAACGATATTTACTACTAGCAATCCTACGGGATATAATGGTAACTTTGTTGTAAACTTTACTAATGTACCTGCAATCTCAGGTTTTGTATATACTGCTCAGGTAATTGTAGAGCAGACTAATGGTAATGGGTTTATTACTGGGGTACAAATTAATGGTACTTCTGGTAGCATGTATATGAATGGGGGATTCTCTAATGGTGAGCATGATGTGTTTAATTTCTTCTTCTACTTAGAAGGAGCAAATTGGAAAGTTTTTGGTAGTCAAACTCAGTATACGAACTAATTATGTTAGCAATTCATAAATTACTTCAACTTGGTGGTGGTGCAGGCGGTGGTGGTGGTGGTAACGGATCATCAGCAGGCAGTGCAGCATCGTCTGCAATGACACTTAGGGGACTAGGTTACACTACTAATGGTGTTTACTGGATAGATGTTCCTAATGTAGGACCTAAACAAATTTATTGTATCCTAGACCCTAGTTATGATGGTGGTGGATGGATGATGGTGATGAAAGCAACTAGGGGATCTACATTTCAATGGAGTTCTAGTTACTGGACAAGTAATAATACTCTTAACGTAAGTGCCTACAATACTAATGATGGAGACGCTAAGTTTGATACCTTTAATCATTGCGTTGCAGACGATATCATGGCAATTTGGCCTGATTTGAGTGCAAATACGGGTTGTTTCAACTCTTCAAGAGGTAAGATTTGGTTACAAAATAACTTCAACAATCAAAATATAAGTCTCAGACAATTCTTTCAGAATGATACTGAGCAGTTTATTCAAGATGCAAATAATTTCTGTGGTATCAGTCAATTTTCTAGACAGGTAGACGTAAGATTCTATGGATTTAATTACAGAGCAGCGGGTAACTTAGGTACTCGTAGTAGATGGGGATTTGGTTGGAATGAAAACGGTGGTGGTCTTTGGCCCAATGCTAACGAAACTAGCAATGATGTGCATGGTGGTATCGGCATGGTTCATAGAAATGGTGCTAATTACTCTGCTGGTGATTACATTGGATGCTGTCAGAGTGTAAGTGGATTCAATAGAACAGCAAGAGTGGAGATGTATATCAGATGAGAGAGAATTTCTACAAGCAATACTTAGTAAACCTAGAACCGTTTGTGAACGGTGGACCAGGTGTGCATGATTACTATGCTAAACTAATTAAGTCTGAGATACAGAAAGTAGTTGATGGTGAGCAGAGTCTAGATGATTTTGCAACTAACACTAGACATATCGCGGGTACTCCTGCTTCTGGGGCATCAACTTTGAACTATATTCGTGATAGAATTTTGGAGTATTATCCAAACTAAATTATATAAATAACCATACGGGTTGATATACCACAATGACAAGATTAACGGTTGCACAAGTTAAGGACCTTCAAAACCAAGGTGGAATGACGTTCTCTAACGGAGCGATCACTTCTAATGGTACTTTGACGGTATCTAACATTGTTATCAATGGTAATTTGACAGGATCTTCTGGATATATTATTCCAAACCAATCTGGTCAACCAGCAGGTTCATTCCTCACTACTAACGGTTCTACATTATCGTGGACCTCTAATAGTGGTAACAAAGGTATTCCTAACTCAATCTCAGTATATAATAGTAACAGTACATGGAACAAACCATCAGGTGTAAAACGCATCTGGGTTAAGTGTACTGGTGGAGGTGGTGGTGGATCAGGTTATGGTGAATCTGGTGCTGCTGGTGCTCATACAGAAACTTTTGTTGATGTAGCAAACATTAACTCAATTAGTGTTACTGTTGGTGGTCAAGGTGGTGGTGTAGGATATAATTCTCGTGCTGGTAATGGTGGTACATCATCATTCGGTAACTATTGTTCATCTGGTGGTGGACAAGGTGCAAACCGTAGACAACAGCATGATGGATCAACTGGTGGTAACCCTAACCAAGGATCTGTTAAGATCTATGGTGGATCATCCCAAGGGCATAGGAACCCTCCTGGTTTAGGTCATGGTGGTTGTTCTTACTGGGGTGGTGCTGCACCAACATCCCACAGGTCGCAGCAATGGGCACAACGGCATAGAAGTCATGCTGCATATGGTGCTGGTGGTTCATCAGGTAAGAACAATGAACGTGGAGGTGATGGTCGTCAAGGCATCATCGTTGTCTACGAATTTATTTGATATAAATAACAAGGAAGGAGACAATTAATCAATGAG
>Ga0181408_1000101_pt1 | contig 25254 bp, 26 predicted proteins | sample 31SPOviralmetaG_FD_130137 | JGI IMG/M metagenome (GOLD analysis project Ga0181408, IMG submission 130137) | Marine viral communities from the oligotrophic San Pedro Time Series (SPOT) site, San Pedro Channel, CA, USA - 31 SPOT_SRF_2012-02-16 | ecosystem: Environmental > Aquatic > Marine > Strait...
AAAGTTTTATATGTATTACTTTCTAATGTTTTTGTAATAGGGATTTCACTATTTATTGTAGGATTAACTACACTACCTATATTAAATTGTGTATCGATGTCTGTGGTTTTTTGTAATTGTCTAGTAATTTCATTTGATAATATACTTGCAGAACTAAAACCTTTTGGTAAATCTATTTCTATTTTATTTCTTACAACATGATAGTTAGCATTTTCAGGATCACGTCTATAATATTCCGGTAAAGCATCATTAGGATTAGTAGCATCAACAATATCTCCTTTAGATATATTTTCACCAAAAGCTAATTCTAATTCTATATATTCTGTTGTTGTAGTAATTATTCTTTCTATTCTGTTACCAGTAGTTACAGTAGTATCACCTACACGGGGGAAATAAAAAGGCCCGAAATTATTTACAACCTTAACTATTACAGAATGAATTGTAGATGCTTCATACCACGTCATTTGATACGCACCATTAGGATTGAATAAGAATGGAACATCTTCACGACACATAATAGTATATTTTGTATTATCATTTTTTAGAAACCATTTAATATTATACATATCGGTTTTGTGGGGTTGAACTGAATAGTCTTCTCTTATTATATTATATCCATCTAGTATTGATACACCCGCACCGACTTCTGCTACTTCTGAATGGGTTCTTCCTAATGCTATACTATCTTCATTCGTCCAAGATGTAGTCCCCCCTGTTCCTGCTACTGGATCTTTATAAAATCTTCTAGGTAGTTGTACGTAATTTAATAAATCCATAGTTTTATAAAAATTAATAATCATAGAACATTTATTATCAAGCATTTCAATTTCTTCTTCAATTACTTTTAATTTTTCTCCTTGTGGTATATTCCTTCTAAAAGGAATTGAGTATAGTTCTAGTTCTTCAATCACATTATATTTAATCTTCTTCTTCTTTCCTAATGTGTTCCCTTGTATCTGAATAGAACCAATCTGTCCGCTACCACGTTCACTTATAAAACTTCCATACATAGAAACTCTATCACCGGGTTTCATGTGAAATGTATTTGCTAAATTATTAGTCCATACTGCATTATTCTCGTCAGGGTGAATCCCTGATAATCTATTACATTCAATCATAGCTAAATCAACATATTCGTCCTTGGGTGGTTGAGCCATTATTATATTATATATTATATTATTATTATAATTTCGTATTTATTACATAGATTTCTTCCAATAATCCGTTATTATGTCTATTTATACCTTAAAATATGGTAAATAATCCGTTTTTATGTCTAAAATGGACTTAAAGAAACAATAATTTTAAAATTATTGTTTAAATAGTAGTAAAATAGACACTTAAAGAGATTATTATGACTAAATAATGTGATATTATGTCTAATTATCATTAAAAATATAGAAAAACACGTAATATATAGATAATTTTAATATATATATTATATATAATGGCTGGATTTCATACAAAAACATTTTTAAAGCACGATGATTATATGACCCCTAAATATGCGTGGGATAATATTCAACAATACATACCAAGAGATAAAGTAATATGGGAAGCATTCATGGGAGATGGTAAATCAGGAGAATATTTAACTGAATTAGGATTTAATGTAATTCATAATGATAATGATTTCTTTGAGAGTAATGAAGGAGATATTATTGTAAGTAATCCACCATTCTCTCAATCAAAAGAAATATTAAATAGATTAAAAGAATTAGATAAACCATTTATATTAATACTTCCTTCAAGTAAAATAAATACTCAATATATAAGAGAGAACTTTAAGAATACAGATGATCCATTACAGATTATCATTCCAAGAAAAAGAATACAATTTGTTAAGAATGGTAATGAACTACAAAATAAATGTAACTTTGATTGTTTTTATTATTGTTATAAAATGAATCTCACAAGAGATATTATATGGTTAGAATAATTAATTTTAATATATATTATATATAATGCGTAAATATATTCAAGGAGATATACACGATGTAATTAAAACTATAGAAGATAACTCAATTGATTTTATTTATACTGATCCACCATTCGGAACAACCCGAGCTAAGTGGGATAATGGTTTGAATTGGAATGAACTCTTTAAAGATATGTGGAGAGTATTGAAACCTACAGGTATCATTTGTTTATATGCTTCAATACCTTTCACTTATGAATTACTGCAATATGATAAACCGAAATATCATTATAGCTGGAAGAAGAATAATTCAACAGGATTCTTTCAAGCAAAGAAACAACCATTAAGAAATATAGAAGAGATATTTATTTATTATAAAAAGACAGGTACATATAATCCACAAATGGAAGGTAATAAAATCTATAAGAAACGTAATGTGAAATATGGCGGACAACATGGATACTGGGGAGAAGATGGAATTAATAAACAGAATGAATATAATAAAGAAGAAGGACACGTTGGAAATTATCCAACTACTTTTAAAGAATGGAGTATTAGAAAAGATAAAACAGGTATTACTAGAACTGACGAACAGATAGATTATTTTATTAAAACTTATTCTAATGAAGGTGATACAATATTAGATATGACGGCACATAATAGATTTGTAGGAGATAGATGTGAACTATTAAATAGAAATTATATTGGAGTTGATTTAGAATTAATTAAATGTTAATACTATCGGGCCTTTCTTTATTTCTAAACAAGTGATATATGTTTTCTTATGTATCATTTTAGCTTCTAATTCTTTTTGTACTTGTGGAGATATCAAAGGTTTATAATGTTTCTTATCCATAATATTTTGATTCATTAATTTACATACACGTCTAACACTTGGAATATCTCCAAATTGTTTTATGAAATCCATATCATCTTCTATTTCTTTTTCGTGTTTATATAATGATTTCTTCAACACATATCCATTCTTACAATATGTAATTAATTTTTTACATATTTGCATAACAGTATTCTTTTCTTTTACATTTAACGATTTCTTTGGATTAGGGTTCTTTAAGTATAATATTAATTCTCTTTTACTATTTATTTTATAAACATTTGGATCTAATGTTTTATCGATATCAGTTTTCAAATATACATCTAGTTTTTCTTGGATATCTTTTTTATTATTTTGATGACTAAATACTACAGGGATATCTATTGTATTTATTAAATCTATCAAATCATTCTTACTATGAGATTTGTGAATCATTTATAATATTACATATATTTATTTATTAATAAATTAACCTATGAAATATTATGTCTGTTATAATATAAATGACTGTTAAAGAATTATCTACCGCAGAAATTAGGAAACTAATCAGAATGCATAACAAATTAACCGATATCAAAATACCAAAGGGTTCAAAGAGAGCTGATATCATGGCGTTACTTGAAAAGAATGGATATATGGTAGATCACGAAAAAAAAGCATTAGTTCCAAAGGTACAAATGCAGAGAAAGAAAACAATTAAATTGAAAGATAGTGAAAAGGTTTTAGGTAAACCAAAAACCAAAGAAGAAAAAGAGAAGGCTAAAAAAGAACGTGAAACCAAGAAAAAAGCAAAAGAAGGTGAGTTAATTAAAAAAGGTGCGGTGATTGGTAGACTAGTTGCGAAGAAACAAATGGCGAAAAAAGATCCACCCAAAAAGAAAGGGGAAGAAAAAGCAGTCAAGTAAGTCAATAAAGTTAGTAAGTCATTAACTTTTCCATTTACATATATATAAAATCTAAATATCATATTATCTAACTTTATTATTTACTGACTTTAATGACGTTAATGACGTAATAATAAAACTCTCATATAAAATGTATGGTAAATAATTTTTATAAATTGCGTCGGTAAAAAAAGTTACTGACGCACAAATATTTTACTGACGCACATATTATTTAAAATAATATTATATATAAGAATGTATAAGTATGAAAAAGTATAAATTACATTTATATTATAAGAATGAATTAATTGGTAAATATAATACTCGGACTGATGATTGGAATGATATGTATAATGAAATGACTTATGCAATTATTAAACAAGGTTTTCAATCAGGACATACAATTCCACAACAGATCAAGAAGTTCAAGATATATTGTGAAGCTATCTATAAACAAAAGATTAATTGTGAAAAGATTCGTCATAGTGATTTTTATATGTTTCTCACATGTTATTTCGCCCTTGTAAAATACAATATTATTTCAACAGATAATTTTATTTTTATTAAAAAGAAGAAATGCGTTTATTAAAGATATTTAAAATCTATGTTAAAGGTATAAGTAATGGTTCAGAATATTAAAGCAGATATTAAGTTTGGAAAAAATGCCGAAAGAATAGTCAAACCCATATTAGAAGAAATCTTTGGTGAATTACAAGAAGGAGAAACATTTGATAATTTTGATTTCTATAATGATAATTATTATGTAGAACATAAACAAAGGAACGTAGAGTTTGGGAGATATAATGGTTTATTTTTTGATACAGTTAAGTACAATAAATATTTACAATTAAAGAAAAATAATCCTGATTTAAGATTTTTTATTGTATGGAGTTGCAGAAATGGAAGATACATTTGGGAGTTTTCAGAAGTAGAAGAAGAGTTTAATAGATTTACACAAACTCGTAATCGTGGACGTGGTGTAGTTGATACACACATGATTAATGTATTTAATAATTACATTAAACCTTATAATGAGTTTTCATTAGAAAATTAAAATATTTCTTATAATATAAATGGCTCAACTTTTACATGGAGATTGTTTAGAAGAAATGAAATCACTTGACGATAATTCAGTTGATTTTATATTTTGTGATTTACCCTACGGACAGACTAGTTGTAAGTGGGATTGTTGTATTGATTTAGAAAAGTTTTGGATTGAAATAATGAGAATTAAGAAATTAAATACACCGATATTTATGACAACTACAACCAAGTTTGGAGTATCATTAATTAACTCTGCTCCGAAGAAATGTCCCTTTAGATATGATTTAGTATGGGTTAAATCAGCCCCAGCAGGATTTTTAAGTGCTAAAAAGATGCCTTTAAGAAAACATGAATTAGTATATGTATTTTATGAGAATTTACCTTTTTATGATTTAAGTTCTCATAAACATAAGTTTCTTAATAGTAAGAATGGTATGAAAGGTCAAGATAATTTATGTTATGGAAGTGAAGTAAAACAAGTACAAAATAAACAATACGACCCACCATTACCCGTATCCGTTGTTAAAGAAGAAGATAAACAAGTAATCAAAGGTGAAAATAATACTTATAATACAGAAGGTAGAAAGAAACCAATTGTAAGAGAAAAGGCGGGTAAATATGAAACACCATTACCCGTATCCGTTGTTAAAGAAGAAGTTGATAAGATTGATGAAAAATATAAAAATAAAGGTGGATTGTATAGTAAAATAAGTAGAAATGGATTAGTTAAAAATGAACCCCATTATGAACCACCATTACCAACAACTATGTTAGAAATTAAATCTACTCGTGGGAAACATTCAACAGAAAAACCAGTTGGATTAATGGAATGGTTATTAAAATATTATAGTAAAGAAGGTGATGTTGTACTTGATCCAACGATGGGTAGTGGTTCAACAGGAGTAGCTTGTAAGAATATGAATCGTAATTTCATAGGAATTGAAATGGATGATGAAATCTATGAAGTTGCATGTGAACGAGTTTGGAAATAATCTATTTTTTTTTTAATAAGTTTTATATTTAAGATTATTATATATGTGTAATATATAATAATGACTGACGTAAAAAAAGCAATCAAGAAATTACGCCCTAATTTAAAGGATAATACAATCCATCAATATTCATTACAATTGAATAAATTAAAGAAATTGTTTGATACTGATGATTATAAGTTTTTAGATAAACCGAAAGATGTAGCTGATAAAATATCACATTTACATTATACAAGTCAACGTAACGCTTATAATGCTATTATTTTATTATTACTAGCACTCGATAAAGATAAAGAATTAATTGAAGAATATGGTAAGATGCGTGATGAATTAAATACCAAGTATGAAGAAGAACAAGCATCAGGGAAAATATCAGAAAAACAAAGTAAAAACTTTGTTGATATGAGTGAAGTGGAAAACATGGTGAATGAAATGGGTAAAACTGTTAAAGGATACAAAAAGAAAGAATCACTCAATCAAAATGAAAGACAATTATTAAAGGCTTATACATTATTCAGTATTTTAATTCGTATCCCAACACGTAACGATCAAGCAGGTATGATTCTAATTAGTAAGAAGATGTATAATAAATTAAATGAAGAAGATAAAAAAGCACATAATTATTTACTGATGGAAAAATCTAGTATGAAGTTTATTTACAATCAATATAAAACAGCTAAAAAATATGCAGAGAATATTGTGGATATCCCTAAAGATTTAGAGAAGATATTAAGAATGTATATTCGTATCATGAGTATTAAAAGCGGTGATGTATTATTTGATATGACTAAAAACGCACAATCACAATTACTATTGAAAATGTCTCAAAAATATATGGGTAAAAGAATTAGTTCAACCATGATTAGAAAGATTTATTTATCAAGTAAATATGGTGATACATTAAAAGAAATGAAAGCTGATGCGAAAATGATGGGTCATTCTACCGATGTAGCACAAAGCGTATATATTAAGGAAAAATAATATATTGTTTATTATATAATGGTTAAAGTATTAGAATTATTTTCGGGAACTAGATCAGTTGGAAAATGTTGCGATCAATTAGGTTGGGATAGTGTATCAGTTGATATGATATTACCAGCAGACCACAAATGCGATATAATGGATTTTGATTATAAACAATATGATAAAGATGAGTTTGATATTATATGGGGTTCTCCACCTTGTACTAATTACTCACAATTAAAGAAATGTTGGTATGGGCGTAAATTAAAAGATGGAACAATTTATTCAAAAGAATTAAATGATAAAGACCAAGATGACGCTGATAAATTAGTATTAAAAACATTAGAGATAATTGATTATTTTAATCCGCAATACTGGTTTATGGAAAATCCACAAACAGGTAATTTAAAAAATAGAGAAATAATGAAAGGAATCCCTTTTTATGATGTTGATTATTGTATGTATAGTGATTGGGGTTATAAAAAAAGAACTCGCATTTGGACTAATAAAGAAGGGTGGGAAGCTAAATTATGCGATGGAAGTGGTGCTTGTGGTAATATGATTATAAGTGATAAAAGACAACATAAACAAGTATTAGCAAATGGGTATGAAATAATTGATGGAAAAAAAGTTGTATGTAACACAAAAGAAAAAAGAGATACTTTAAGAAAACATAAATTAAATGTATCAAAAGACGTACATACAGTCGGAGAGAAGAAACATAGTACAGATGTATCCAAAGATGGTACAAATAGATTGGATAGATACAGAGTTCCCGAAGATTTAATATTTAGTTTATTTTTAGATTAAGTATAATTAAACTTCTTTTTATAATTTTTAATATTTGTTTTTAATGATGTACTATCACCCCATAGTATATAATATGATAAATATCCCGCTCTTGTTGGGTCTTTTGTTTTCAGATCTTTTTGGTGTCGTTTTCGGTATCTATCTCTGATAGATTTATCCTTGTTGATTGTGTAGTCTGTGTAACCTTTCGCCCCAAATTGAGTGGTTTTTGTTTTACCATCATCATACGTAAATACTGCTTTATATTTTTTAGTCTTACTATCGCTTGGAGTAATTGTAAGTTTTGTCATTTATATTATTATATATATTTTATTTCATTATCTCTGAATGTGATTTTTTTATACTATGACCTTTTCTCATTTGAGCCATCATCTTAAGACGATGAGATTTCAATTGTGCGGGTGTTAGATCTTGTAAATCCTTATGTTTATCCATGTGTTTCTTCAAATCCGCTTTCTGTTTATCAGTTAACTTATTAGATGATTTAGATGGTGGTTTTTTAGATTCTTTTTTAGGTTGCTGTGATCCATACATTTTATATTATTAACAAATAAAATAATTTATTTTGGAAAATTAACGTTATATTTTTTGGTAATTTCAGCATCTACTTTTCGTGCAGACCCCCCTAATATATAACTATACATTCTTGCGTAAGCCCAAGATTGCGGAGTTTGATTAGGTCGTGAACCGCTTGAATAGTAAGCTCCTTCACCTTTTTTAAATACTTCGTTTAATGCCTTGTATGGTATTCCAGTAACCTTTGCTATATTTCTTTTACTTCTACCGCCCTTCATATTTTCTAATTGTTCTCCGTATTTTTTATTAAACTTTGTAGTCCATGTAGATTCTTTTGATTTCGCACTTGTTTTAGGTCTCTCTTTTTTCTCAAAAAAAGATTTAATTTGTTTTTGTCTTTCAGCTCCTTTTAATCCTTTCAAATAAGTAGCTGGTACATTTCTACTTTCCCCCTTATATGTAATTTTAACCATTTATATATTATACATATATTAATTTTTTATTTTTCATTTATACATTATAAACTTCGAACATACCATTTGTAAGAATTGCCTTACGGAGATATTCACAATACGAACGGACATTATGCGGGAAATCACGCATTTCATCTACTTTCAGGTGTAGTTCAATTCCACGCTGACCGACACGCTGACCGGTTAGACGTGTTCCCATAACAAAGAAACATTTACGGATACCATCAAAAGCCGCCGAGTTCTGTGCCCGTCTCTCAAATGTAGCAGATGTGATACCTTGCTGTGCTCCCGAATATTCTTGACGTGTTACAAAGGGGATACCTTCTGATGCTACAAGCTGATTGAAAATACGTGCCGTATTGTCTAGACTGGTTGCATACTCAAATCTATCATTATAACGGAGATTATATTCTATAGAACCGACTTCACCGGACGCTTTATTCTGTGGTGCTTGAGAAACATATTTATTTAGGATAGCATCATCTCCCAGTCCAGTTTCAGTCATAATAGTTGATACACGTGTTACTAAACGATTCGCCATACCAAGATTAGCAACTATACCCGCTTTGAGTTGATCCCTTGTAACAGTTGATTTAACAAGGCGGTAATCTTCAAATGAAAACTCTATTACAGGATTAGCAGCCGCATATCTAGCCATTTCATCAGTCGCCCCATAATGTATATAATCGGCAGCAAACTTTAATTCATTCCTATCAATTAGATAAGATTTTCCAACAACAGAACCACCAGCACCGGGACTTGATACTCGGTCTGATTCGGTTTTAGACCACGTTAATTCAATAGACACAGGAGAAGAAATTAAAAAAAGTGGGATTTCTTGTCGGTCAAGGAAGGGAAATAAATCAACAAGATCAACACAATAAACCGGAGATTGTGCTTTTTTTGCTGCTGATGATCCGTCCATATTGGCGAAAGGTTGCTGGTTTAGATTACCAACAGCTCCAACTGTTCCGAAATATTCACGTCCATTATCTAGACCATATTTATCAGATAATACTTCACTTTCAGCTCCGGCTTTATCTTTGAAGGTAAACCGATGGTTGATAGTCCGTCCAGTTGAATACTGCTCTCTTTCTTTATTATATTCATTATCAATAAACATGGATTTAATACTATGTAAATGCGACCAATCCGTAATTTCATTTAATACTTGATTACCTACTTTGAGAACAGCACGTTCAATCAAAGAACCAATACCGATGTTCTGTGGTAAGAATGCAACGTTATTATCAGCATTAGGAATTAGAGATAAAAATATTTTGGAATGACTATGAAGAATACCTTTATTCTGTAATTCAAACCGACAAAATCCAGTATTGTTTGCTGTTGCTTCTTGATGAACTACAGGTTCTAGTAAATCAGTTTCTATCTGTTGTACGTAATCAACAGGAACTTCTTTGAGTTTAAGAAAGTCAGGAACATTCGCTTTATCATCAGACATTTTATAGTATTTACATATATAAAATATTACTTGAAAATATAATTAAAAAAAATAAAAGTATAGATATTATTCTAAATAATAAAAATCATTCTCACTTTTTACAACTTGTATCATTTCTGCATAAGTCATTTCTTCTTCTTCACTCGATATATCTGATTCAGTTACATAATCACTATCATCATCACTATATATAAAATTAGGGTTTTCTTCTCCGGTTTTTTTATTTACAATTTTATTTTTCATTTCTTCAATATCTTTATCAATTTGTTTTTTATAATTCTTATATAATTCGGGTCTACCGATTTTCATGAGTATTGATTTAATTTCTTCTTGATCTTTGTATAAACTTAAATATTCACCCACACCCATACATTCTAAAATATATTTTACTTCTGCTTTATAATTATTCATTATATACTATACAATATTTTATTTTTGAGAAAAAACGCTTAACTTACAATCTGAACTCCGTTCGCCGTATATTCTAATGTGGTTTTATGTTTTAAGAATAAGAAGACAGCCATAGGGTTATCTTCCGTAATATTACTTTCAAGTGATACCCCGAATTGTTGCTGGGAGAAATCACCCTTACCCTGACCGAACTGGGAATATCTTACACCAACCCCGAATAATGGGCCGCCGTCCGGTTGAGATTTGTAAGCATTAGCCGCTCCCGTATTTGTCATAATATAATTACGATTTAGATTACTCGGGCCTAAAGAAGTTCTATCTTGGAAACTTTCAGGAATAATACTCTCTGCAAACTGACGAGCTAATTGTGGATCTGCCGTAGTAAAAGAATCACCCGCCGTCGTATCAGTATTACCAGCAATATCGGCATTTGTAGTTACATCAAAATCCATAGGATATTTCTGACCGCCTTTGAGAAAAGCAATACGAGTAAAATGTGCTAGTGTTCCACCCGCTTCATTTGCCGTTGGATAGGTAGTCGCAAGTCCGTTCTCTGTTAGAGTATTAAGATTTTTAGCAGGGCAGAAAGTCATGAAGGCAGATTGAAGAGCACGTAGACCGAGTGAATATTGTATCTGTGCGTTGCCCGTGTTAATAGACGTATAGAGAGACGTAATGGACTGGAAGTTCATAGCACCTTCGGTTTGAGCCGCAAGAGCCGCCATCTCTGATGGGGGAACATCACCTACTTCACACGAAAGGGTCAGATCGCTTAACTGATAATGGGCTTCACTTACATCTGTTAAATCACCATTACGAGAATATAGACAATTACTATCAGGGGATAAATGGATTTCAATTTGTACTCCACCAAAAGCAGTCGGCATAAGATTAATAAGATTACCGGACTGCATAAAACCACTTGGGAGATGTGCGGAGAAATCTTTTTTAATATCAAGAGCACCAGCAACATCTCCATTAGCAACTACATTTACAAACATAGCTTCTTCATTAGGCATAATGAGTGCCGTTTCGGACATGTGCCCTAGTAAATCTTGTTTGGAACTGGTACAACCCAAATAACTCTGTAAATATTTATTGTAGAATCTTATGTGTTCGCATACTTGTTTTGAGCGGTTATGTCTAATAATTAATTGATCCATTACACCATAAATACCTAAACGATTATCCATAGTAATTGCAGGGTCATCATCAGTATATACAGGAGTAGGTGGACTTTGATTATCAGAGAATACTTGAAGTTTACCATTAATTCTGATAGAACGGGGATTAAGAATACCATTCTGCGATTGAATTGTAAAACTCAATACAGGGAAACCATTTTTGAAACTAACTTTACCATCGGAAGGGATATTATCGGGCCTTATTTCTAAATATCGTGAAGTCATTTTATATTATATAAAATATAAAATAATAAAAGAAAAAATAAATAAAGTTTTTTAATAATTAATTAATGATGAACTTCCGCCATACCGCCACGAATACGGACACGTCTTACGTGGAATACAAATGTATTAAACATCTTGGGTTTAGTAGGTGCGGTAGCTTCACTATAATCAAGAATTAGTGATAAATCTTTACCACGTAGATCCATAACACCATCAGAACTTCCACCAAATCCACGAGTAATTACAAAGTTATCCATATATTTAGCAAGAGATTTTGCTGGGATTTTGGAACTTGATAATCCTTTTTCTAACTCGAAGATATGGAATGCGTCTATAGATTCACGTGTCGCAATTTTTTTAGTAGATACTGGACGACTTGGAACAAGTTTGCCGTCTATCTGCATTTGATAACTAGATAAGAAATCACAGCAACCACTTAATCCCGCACGGGCAGAGCGGAGTTGAGTATCCATTTCATCTTGCGTTACTTGATAGGAAGTATCAGAAGACATTAAATCACCATTTTTATAAACACTAGAATCTGTTGGAATACATACAACAGATTTAGCCTTTTGGTTCTGTGCGTGAATTAGGAAGGTTGCTTGACGTTCACTTGCTAACATACTATTTTTATAGTTGGTTGCAGAATATATATCAAACTCAATAAACTTACCGGCACGAGCCTTCGCCATCATACGAGCTTCATACGACGCATCAAACTCTATCTGATGGGCGATAAACTGGAAATCACTAATCGTATAACTTAATGGAACACCAGCAGCAGATACAACATCACTACCAAGTAATTCAGCAGATACAAGGGAGAAGGTTTGGTCTATTTCTAAACCACCAGCACCCCCCGTACCATCATTAGATACACCGGGAGCAATAGTTATTTTAATACCATCAGCACCCGCATCTTCTATTGCAGAAATTACCATAGCCGCCGACATATCTGAAACATCTGTTCCTACTACGTGGGCTGCGGAATCTGTTTTTTGGAATAATACGGTTTCCCCAACCACAAACGGCACATCACCAATAGTTCTCATAGAGTTTTCTTTTTGTAAATGGAAAAATGTTACAACTGTCGCATTAACAGCCCAATCGTCCGCAGCTGTTCCATCAAGAGATTTGAACTTGGGACATAGGGGAGTACGCCGACTACGAACAACACTATCTAATTGTTTTATAATTCTCGGGGCAGGCATTAAATCCAGTTCTACATATAGACCATTAGTCATCATATTAGGGAAGATAGCACCCGAAAAAACACCGGACATTTTAAGGGGGACACAACATTTAACAGTATTGTTTTGAATGTCAGGATCATAAATATCGGTAAGAGCTCCCGCACCAGTATAATATTTGAACCATGGATTAGTTACAACATTCGCATATTCAGATTGAGATGTTCCTTGAGTTCCCTTACATCTTTCAGAATAAGCAACTCCACCCTGTTCTAATGCAACTAAATTACGACTAGATGTATCACTATTATAATCATGGTCTAGTGCTACAAGTTGATTATATTCATTAATTTCTTCAATTAAATTACCACGTGAACCATCATAGATGCGAAGATTACGGACAATCATTCCCGCTCCTGCGGGGTCAAGTTGAAGACGTGTAGAAATATTAGCAGGTTGATTAATCTTCATATTGAATTGAAGGTATGAATCTTTACCCGAAAGAAACTTAACACTTGGGGGAATAAATAGATTAATCTGTCTCTGCGTATTACCGACTTCATAATTCAGTCCATTCTCCGCCGTGATAGATACTTGGGTTTCACCAATAGGCTCAACATTCGAACTAGTCCAATAACTCATTTTATAATAATATAAAATATAATAAAAAAAGATACAAAATAAAAAAAAAAGTTATATATATAAACAACTAAAATGCAGTTTGGTAAAATGGAAGATTTTACCATAGATCAATTCGCCGGATCTATGGCGTTAATTTTAGGAAGTGTCGCATCTTTATTATTAGTAATATGGAAGTCTAGATGTGAATGTGATATGAATTGTTGTTATATTTGGAGATGTCACCGTAAACCACCACCCGAGCCGGATAGCGATGAAGAAAAAGCAGAAACACCAAAACCACAAAATAATAATGAAGAACAAATTGTTCCACAAAATAATAATCCTTAAAATTATTAATTTAAAAAATATGAAAAAAAAATATATGATTATAATATAAATGAGTAAATTGTTATCTTCTCCGTGGCCTACTAGTTGGTTAGATGAAGTCAAAAAAAATGGTTGTGAATGGGAAGAACATGAATGGGACGATGATGAAGTACAAGAAACTATACATTCTGTTCTATTTGATAAATATATATGGGGACGTGATGATATGAAAGAATTAGCTGATAAACTTTCTGAATTATGTGATGGTAGTTTATCATGGAAAGAAGTAGAAGATAAACTTGAAGAATTGGTTAAACCGAAACCGGAACCGGAACCGGAGTAATTTTACCCATTTCACATAATTTCTTATATTTATCAGGATATTTAGATTCTAATACATCAAGTTTATTCAATCTCTTATAATAATAATATTGATTAATTAATTTATTCTTTTCTTGATTACTTTGATAATATTCTTTTTTCTTATCTTTATTGTTTTGATAATGATTTCTTGCTCTTTCTCTATTCTTCTCTATAAAAGAAGTATCTAGTTTTTTTACATTATGATATCTATTACGATCATATTCTAATTTCTTTTTGTATTTTTCAAGAACGTTTGCAATTTGTTCGTTAGATAAATCCATAGTTATATATATTAATATAATATTTTAATTTTAAATATTATACGCAATAATAAAGAATGAATGATATACAAATAAACTTACTGGGATTATTCTTAATTCTTTTCTATATTTATGGGTGGATAAAATTATATACGTCAATAAAGTTGGTAAGTCATTAACATTTCTCTTTACATATATATAAAATCTTTATTTCATTTTATCCAACTTTTATATTTAGTGACTTTACCGACGTTACCGACGTAATTGATATTTTAATAATAATAATAATAATAATAATAATAAAATAAGACGATAACCAGTTTATTATTTTCATATATGTAAAAAATAAGGTTTCATATTTTACGTCACTAACTTTTATTTTACCGACGCAATCAATATTTTACCGACGCAATCAATATTTTACCGACGCAATCACCAAAACCAACCTTTTTCAATTGGTTCTTCAATTGACTTATTAATTACTTTATTAATCTTAATGTTATTTTTGATATAATGTATGTCTTGCCGAATATCTGTGATATCTGTTTTACATGCTTTTATCATAGAAGTTATTTCCTGTAATAATTCATAGTTAGTTTTTTTGATATTTGGAGCGTCCATTATATAATTTTATAATAGATAAAAAAAAAGAATGTTAAAAAATAATTATTTATGCTTCTGCACGTGCCGTAACGCTTTTCTGTATTTTTGTAGGTACTGAATGTTGTTCTCCTATATCTTCTATTTGGTCTTCGTGTGTTTGTTGTGCTTGTTGTGTTTCTTTCTCCGCTTCTTTCTCTGCTCCAATACCAGTTTCAATTGCCGATGCGATACCAGTAATAGCACCAATCCCCGCAAATATAGCAGCCGCACCGAGACCAACTGGCCCAGTAGCCGCCATTAATAAACCTAAACCAGCAACATCGGCAGCACCACTAACTAATCCTTCTGCATCTCCACGTTTCGTCCAAGAATTAGCATCTTTACTACCGCCTAACTGGAATCCGTCTTTTGCTGTAAAATCTTTCATTAATGATTCACCTGCCGAAACTATATTCACACCAGCTCCGGCTACCCCTGCTGCTTTTCCTAAAGTTTTTAGTCCACCTTTCAGAGCTATTTTACCACCACTTTCAGCCGCAGAAACAGCTGCTTTTCCAACACCACCAGCAACCGCACGACCACCTGCTTCGATTACAGATGAAGCAGCACGTTCAGCACCTAATCCTGCAGAACTACGACTCATGATTGCTCTTCCAGCGTGTCCTACGCTATCTGCTATAACAGAACCACTACGAGCCCCTAGTCTAGTAGCAATCCCCCCAGTTACTTCTCCAAGAGCAGCCGCCGTTCTAGGTGCTGCTTCACTAGTTAAACGAGCCACAGTTCCACTTGCTTCTGCTCCTAATCTTGATCCAACATTCGCTAACTCCGCTCCTGCTTCTTCAATATTCGCAGCTTTACTTACGGCTTGGGGTTCTAGATAACCTTTATATTTAACTAATTTACGCAGATTAGTTGTAGCATTTGCTACGTGTCCCGAAGTCATTAAACTTTTATATTTTTGTCCTGATGTTGCTGCATCGGCAAATGCCGTCGCTTGTCTGATTTCATCGTCCTTTTCTGCTGTTGCTTGGTCTTTTAATTTCCTTATATTATTATTGTAATTAATAACACTTTGTATTCTTGCTTGTCCCGCCATAGTTGCGGAATGATCGGGGTGACTCCTACGAATATCCATTTTATAATAATATAATATATATTATTATGAATATATAAATAATTAATATTATTTTGGATATAGTTTTTCTTCAAAGTTTCTATAGACTTGGGCTGGATTTTCTGATAATTTTAAGTACATCAGCATATATGGTTTATTATGTATCTCATTATACAACTCAATAAAATTATCTAATCCACCCACTAGATCACCATATTCTTCCGCTATTTTTAATAATTCTTTTTGATTTTGTTGTCTTGCAATAATTACGTCTGTTGCGTTGTTTCTAATCATACCACTAACCGCCCTGAATGATTGTGTAGCTATTACATAAAAATCTATGTAATGTCTAAATCTAGTTGAAAAGAAACTAACTGCATTATTTTTACTAAAATCTTTTGTTAACACATCATCTAATACTAACGCATAAGTGGGTCTATCTTCTTTATCATATTGAGATTGTTCTTTTTTAATACTATCAATTAATCCATCTGAATAATGGTCGTCGCAATCAAAATATTTACTCAATATTTTTCCCTTTGTATCCGAGTTTAATGTAGTCGATATAATTTTAACAGTATCAAACTTACCTTTATACATATCAGGATTACAAAAAAAATTAACTAATAGATTACTTTTACCACTTCTAACACTTCCAATAATTAAACATAATGAAGGCATTTGTGGTAAGTTCTCATGTATATCAATAAACTTATCATTATCTTTCACGTCCTTAACCTTATAAATCTGTGGTGTTTTATCCATTTATATATAATACATTATATTATTTTTATTTGTAGAACTTAACCATTAAAAACAATCAGACCATTTTGTTCCTACCATCGCCCATTCGGGAACTGCATTATTTACATTATTAATTGTTTCTTGTACCTTGTTATGATAATCAGAGATAGCCTTTTCTTCTTTCTTTTTTTTCTTACGTTCTTTTCTCATATTTTCGTAGGCGTGTAATGTGGCGAATTGTGCTTTCGCAAGATCTTCCCTTGTAATATAATTTTTATTTACAACGGGTTCAGCTTCTTTGATTGGTTTAGTTTTCTTTTCTTTTTTTGTATTAACTTCTTCTTCTAATTCTTCTAATTCTAAATCTTCTTTTTTCTTTAATAATTCTTTCTTTTTTGTTGCTTTCTGTTTCATGGATTCACGCTCTAATTTATTCTTACGTTTTGCGACTAATGCTTTTTCCCGTGCTAATGCTAATTTTGCTTTATGTTCTTCCGTCATAGGTTTACGTGGTTTCTTCGGTTTTACTTCCTTCTTTTTTTTCTGAACTGGTAATGGCTCGGCTTCATCTTCAGATACTTCTTCAACTACTTCTTTGACTACTTCTTTTTTGGGTTTATCAAATATAGTATCTTCTTCAATCTCTACATGACTGAATTGTGGAATATTCGGAAGTGCTTCGTTTTGTTGTGGTTCGGTTTGTTGTGTTTCTTCATTATGTACTAATTCTTCTTCATCGCTACTCTCAAACTTATAATTAAGAATATTAGGTAAATCTTTTTCCATATTATCTTTTATAAATATAGAAAATATAATAAAATTAATCTAAAAATATTAAAAAAATATCTATAATATCTAATTTTTTATTGTTTTTATAGAATGTAAAAATCTAAAATAGATTAGTGTTTAATTATACAACCCTTTTTTCTTTAAAATGTAATACTACGATACTTTGACCTACAATTGATTCTGCATATTGTTCGTTGGAATATACAAAGGATACATCAAAACTATTTACATGTAAGGGTTCAGCGTTATTAAGGTCTAGATATATCATATTTTTTGGTTCAAAGAATAATCGTCCCGTCTCTTCTTGTCCGTCAAATCTCGGAAGATGAGCTATAATTGATGATCTATTACCCTGTCTAGCATTCATCGCCGTTTGGGTGAAGTTTTCTAATCTCACAAAGATAGATTTAGTTGATAATAGTTTAGGAATGGTTCTAGAATTAATTGTATAAAATGCGTCTGTGGGTGCGGCTGGATCAGTCCACCCTTCATCAACAGCGGGAGTACTATCAAAACCAAGTAAAGACGCACAATTCGCCCCATTTGATCCCCCATAATTACTTGATTCTTGCAGAATTAAAACTGGTTTTAATTTATTTAATGTGTTAGGAGCAGCTACGTCTATAGTAGCATACGTGTAACTATTGGGTGCTCCTGTTCCTACTCCATAATCATTCCATTCCCTAGCACATAATTCTTGAATAACAGCAAATCGTCCATCATATTCTAATTGTTGAAGCCACCCGCATTTACCAACACCGGGTTTCGTCCAATCAAAAAGGGGAAGATTATCACATCTTTCACATTTTTCAATTACGAGTGAATGGTTAAAGTTGACTGCGTTAACCTGTATCGCCATAAAAGGTTGTGCTCCGTATGTATTCTGTCCCATAGCTTTAACATTATATTCTTTATTCTTCGCATCATCATAATTAACAAGGGTAATTTCAGTTCCGTCTTCTTTGATAGCATTAATAATTACAGCTTCTCCATTTAATACAAACTTAAACTTCTGTAATTTTTGCGTATTAGTAAGCATATTATAATTAGCTCCGAGATCCTTAAAATCCCCGCCAGTATTACCTGCTTCATAATATTTTAATTCCGTAATGGTTGGATTCTTTTTTAATTTACGAGTAGATATCGGGCCATCTGCTACGTTAGATCTTACGGGTGTATGGAAAATAAATAATCGTCCGTCTCCACCTACAAAAACACATACTTCGAACATATTTTTTACAAGGGTAGATAAAGTTAAACTATTACCAACACCCCCCTTATTATAATCTCCACCCCTATTCCACCTATAATTTTGTGGATTAAAGTTTCTTTTTCCGAAGGGTGTATTTGAACCACATGAAAGACCCACAGCAAAACCCGGTGCTTTATTTTGTGCTCCACCGTCTATATTAACTGAACCCGCACAATCAAAAATTAATTCTCCTGATGCAGGAGATAAAACAGTATTTAATCCTGTTATATTTGCTTGTGATCTTTTAGTAGCGGAGTGTGCGGTAGTAGTTAATGTTCCTGTTGCTTGATTGTATGTATAATTAGTAGTCCCGCCTTCTCTTACACTTAATAACCAAGAACTAACCATTTGGGGCTTTACATCAGTTACTCCTAATTCTTGGGGATATTTATAAGAAAAACCTGTGAACTTTTGGTCGGCATCTCGTACAACTCCTACTTCTGCGTTTAATGCGTATAATGGGTGAACTAATCCCCTATTAATTGATTTCTGTAATTCAGCTGCTAATTGTTCTACCTGAACTTGTTTTACTCCTTTTGAAGTATTAAATAAATCACAACGGATAGGACTATTAGTTGTATCTTGTAGAGTATTCCCCGCCGTTCCATCTAGATAAGGCCCGATATACTGATAAAATATACGTGAATCTTCTCCAATAGTAATTGTACCATCTAAATTGATTTTACATGATTGTAAAGCAACTTGGGCGTTTTTTGGAATAGTCATAGTAGATGATAACGCATTTCTAAAACTATAGGGTTTATATATACTACTTTCCCGTGATGTAATATTCGCATCTGACTCAAGATTACTGCAAATCACCAAAGACATTTTATATTATAAATAAATATTTTAATTTATAATATAAATTAATAATATAAATATGGTTAAGAAAAAAGTAACACAATTTCCGCAAGTAGATAGATCAAAACCAACATACGAAAGACAATCTAAAATTATAATTCCCCCAAAGGTTAATCATAATATTAATGTAAAAGAAGTATTTGAATTAACAAATAATTCTGAAAAAAAGAAAAAAAATGTTAAAAAAAAAAAGAATTAATATTATTGTAATTTACAATTATTTACCCATATATTTATCATATTCAGCTTTCGCCGTTTCATAAGTAGGTAATTTATATCGTGGTTTTTTACCGCCACTTGCTTTGAAGAAATGGATACTGGGACAATATTTCTTAATATCTCTCCAAAAATGAATATTATTAACTTTATGTTCGTGTGTAGCAATTACATTCTCACAATATAAATCGTATAGATGAGTTTTCTGATATATGTTATCGCTTATATCATCGTCGCCATGAAATCCATGATAATCATTAATTTCACCTTCTAGATAATTGAGCCAAAAGGTTTCTGTTGAACTCATATTTTTCTTGACTTGTAATTCATGTAATTCACTCTTCTCAAATATTCTACTATCATATTGACTAATATCTCTATTGTATAAGAAGTTTGCGATTTCTTGTAGGGGTGTATCACAAATATCTTTATAATATTGTTTATCATATTTTTCATTCTTACATTCACGTAAATTAAATCGTCTATCCTGTCCGTTGATAGATACAATCCATTCTTCATTTGTAGTAATAATAGTATTTGCATAATTATCTATAGTATATGATTGGATACCTTTTTTATTGATTACAATACGACTATCCGTAATAAACTCTTTGAATGCTCCAACCATCTTTTTATCACCACCCCAATTTGTTTCATTTAGATTAACAAGGATTTTAGCTTCTGCGTCTCCATTAAAATCTCCTAGAATATGTTTGAGAGAACTTGTTGAATAGTAATAATCATCACCGATGATTTCACCGATCATATCTAATATCATAGATTTACCGACACCTTCTATACTATGAAGTACTAAACAAATATTATTTTTTTTCCATGGTGTTTGTAATATTTTACTGAACCAATTGAGAATATATTCATAAGTTTTTTCATCACCATCAGCCCAAATATTCTTAATATGAGATAACCATTTATCTAATGAACCTACATTTGCTTCACCTGTATTTTTATATTTAAATCCCTTCCAAATATTAAACTCATTATCTTTGATATTACCCTTTGGATTAAATACAATTTTATCCACATCTTTTCTATCAATATCATCTAACCATAAATCAAACGGATTAACCGATGATTTTGGATCTTCTTCATCAGTAAGAAATGAATATTTCTTATAGAATTGTTTTGCGATTGCAGTTTTATTTCTAATATACATACCATTTGAGAAATATAAAATATCTCCTGTTGGTGTGTAATACATACATTCTTCATTCATGTTTTCAATTAGACATTTAGTCTTATACCAACCTTCATATTTATTCTTGGGTGGATAATCAATCATACTCCAATTGATTAATACCTTATAAGATACTTTTTTATCTCCATCTCCGTTGAATGTTTCATATTTTAATTTTAATGCCTTCTTACCTTCATAATTCTCTTCATCATCTTTGGAATATTCATTCCAATAATTTAATCCAATTTCACTACCATCAAAATTGTTATAACATATCATACCAACTTTCAGCCAATCACCATAAGAATATCGTGGTTTAATATTAGATAAATATTTCTTAAAATCTTCTTCACTACATTTAGGTAATGGGATTGATTTGACTTTTCCCCATTTGTCTTCTTCATCGCTAGATACTGGGCTCACAGGTGGAGATGATTTTTTAGTTGGTTTAGTTGGTTTTGTACTATTTGCAAATCCCATTTTATCAACATTAAAATATTGTTTAATATCATTCCATTCATAGGTCTTAATATCACCGATAATTGTTCTAGTTTTAGTTTCCCATATATTATTTGTTTTAATTAAATCCATTTCAATATCTTCATGTATTCCTACTTTTTGTTGTTCCGAAAACTTCGGGAGATTTTTAATATATACGTAGAAATGATATCCTTTGTTAGTTTCAGTCATAGCTACACATTCATCATTTAATTTATCATATAATTCATCATCACATATTTCTTTTGTATCATAATCAATAACATATAAATCGGGGATATGTTTTACATAGAAACTGTATGTATTGCCTTCCCAACATTTCTTTTCTATCCAATCAGGGTTTTTGACTTTTTCGTTAATTTCTTCGGGCGTCCAATTATTACGTTCACAGCAATAAGGTAGTTTATTATCTTTTCTTGGATCAGGCTTATTAATATCTAATGTTGCATATTTCATTCCTTTCTTTCCATATATTCCTTCTGTATCAATTTCTACATTTATACCCCTAATACAATTGATTTTATGTTGTTGCTGAATCTTCGTAAAGAAATCACGTACATTCATTTCAGTTATATTATTATTAGACATATTATTTTGAGATTTTGATTTTACTGCCGAACTATTCATTATTTATACTTATATAATAGATTTTATTTTTAAGTATTAAACGCATAGAAATTAAAACTTAAATATTTCAAATTAATAGTTTAAAATTATCGATGCGTCAGTAAAATATTTGTGCGTCGGTAACTTTTTTTACCGACGCAATTTATTAAAAAGGGATTTACTTACAATTATATACATTTACTATATAAATATATTATTAATTTATTATTACGTCAGTAACGTCAGTAAAGTCAGTAAATAATAAACTTGGATAATATGAGATTTAGATTTTATATATATGTAAATGAAAAAGTTAATGACTTACTAACTTTACTGACTTACTTTTTTTTCTTTTTTTTTTCTTTTAATATTTCTTGGATTTCACTATTTATATCAAATGTTAATCTTCGTAATCTTTGTATCTTAAATATTACAGCACTTCGTCTAGATGCGTTTGCATAGCTTCCATCGGGATCGTGAATTGAAACAGAAATACTTGATAATATGGTGGGTTTAGTAATCATGAACTCTAATGAACTCTCTGAACCAAAATAGAAATCTCCCTGTGGGTTCATCTTATCTACAACTCCAACAATAGGCATAGATGTATTAGCACTCGGGCCGCCTAAAAATGCTGTATTAGGAACTATATCACTTCTTATTGTATAATATCCCACGTCCATAGATACTGGATATTCTTTTGCATTAATTCTTATAGATTTAGCGGGAACAATAATCTCGGGAACAAATCGTCCTGTTATATCCACATCGCCGGGAGTTAATCCTTTATAATGAACGTTATAATTATTAACAACACTTCCATCAAAAATCGCAGAACCCGTAGGCCACATCGCCCATGATTTAGTATCTACAGAATCTAATTGTGAATTAGTTGTAACTAAACTTAAACTATCTTGATTTTTAAAATCAACTCTATCATTTCTGACTAAATTAACTCCGTGTAATTGATCGTAAGTAAATCCTAATGCTCCCCATATAGAATTATCCCATTTCTCTTGTGTATATCCAAAATCTTCAATAAAAATACCTGTAGTACAATCATAAATAGCGTAAGGATCTACATTTGGATTTAATGGATATACTTCTATTAATCCCCCTTGTTCTCCGCCATTACTATCCCATATTTTAGATTTCTGATATGGAAATTGTGTCGGTGTATAATTATTAAATGCTTGTGATGGATTCATTTTATAAACTATTGTATTACTATCACTAGATTCATCTATTACTTTGGAATCAAAATTACCTTTTAATAAAGGACTATGTAAATCTTCAAAAAAGAAATGTGCTCCATCGAAACCAACAGTCGGAGACGTTGCCCCTAAATATACTTGATTAATAAATTGTGATTGATCGTAATTTATATTACCCGCTCCTATATCAAAAATAGCTGGTTGTGATTGTTCGTGTGGATCTATTTGTCCGCCATCTGCATCATCTTCAATATATCCCGTGCTTGGATTTCCATTTGCTAATTGTATCGCACATGTAGACCAAGCGTTAAAATGTCTATCAAATCCTATCTTCCTTCGTGGAGTAATCTCTGATGTATGAAAAAAATAAGGCGGTATTCCTACACCTGTTCCATCGGGTTTTAATATTTTATTAGGATATATAGTAATATATTTTCCACTTGTTCCTAAACAACCATAGGTATAAGTATCATCATCGGGATTTGGGTTTTGATAAAATGTATCTTTTTGTTTTGGGTCATAATGAAAGAATACTGGTCGTGATCCTTTTCTATCTGTTAGATTTCTTACGGGTGTATTTGCTAATGTTATGGGATTTGCGACTGGGTCTACTGGAACAGATTGATATGCCCCAGTTAATCCAACTGTATCATAAAAACTATTTCCTAACTGGGTACATTCATCTTCTTTGAATACTATTCCATAAGTTTCATCTGTAGTTTTACTAGGTAAATCTATAGCAGTTAATAACGCATCATCTTTACGTCCATTATTCATCTGACTATTTGGAAACTCGTTCATGTGTAAGAATCGTGAATTATTAATATCTATTAAAGGAGTTGTTCCGTCCATATACTCATTAACATTTCCAACAGTCACCCATAATCTAGAAACATTATCACGAGAATATAATTCGGGATATTTTGCAGTAGCTTCAAAATAATTTTTTAATAATAAACAATTGGCTTCATTATATTCCAAACTCAAAATAATTGGAGATGTATGTTTGTTAGCTGTTGTTATTTTCTCTCCTGTATATGTACTTGATATTACACCACCACCACCCGATCCTGTTGTTTGTCCCCAAGGTTCTTCTAGTGTTAATGTGATTGTATCTGCTACAAATCCATCGGGACTTGGAGTATATACTATATTTGTAATTTTAATATTTTTTATTCCATTATTAATGAACCAACCTATTTCTATATGATTATCAGCATAGGTAGTATTTACACATATTAATTCTGTATCTGTTGGAATAGCTGGAGCAAATAATACAACAGTATCATATCTCTCTAATCCATTCATTACTTTTAATCCCATGATATCATTTATTTTACAACCTGTCTCATATATCTCGGGACGCTTTATGGCTATATATTGATATCCCCTATACCAATCCGTAACATTTTGACTATTAGTTGGTGTATAGTTAAATAAGGCGACTGGAAAAGGATTAGGAAAAACTGGATCTGTATTATCTGTTGTTGTGTTAGAGTTTAAAAATATTTCTTCATATTTACTTTCATCAGAATAATATGGATTAGTTGCGTTGAAAGTTTTATATGTATTACTTTCTAATGTTTTTGTAATAGGGATTTCACTATTTATTGTAGGATTAACTACACTACCTATATTAAATTGTGTATCGATGTCTGTGGTTTTTTGTAATTGTCTA
>Ga0181408_1000104_pt1 | contig 24794 bp, 13 predicted proteins | sample 31SPOviralmetaG_FD_130137 | JGI IMG/M metagenome (GOLD analysis project Ga0181408, IMG submission 130137) | Marine viral communities from the oligotrophic San Pedro Time Series (SPOT) site, San Pedro Channel, CA, USA - 31 SPOT_SRF_2012-02-16 | ecosystem: Environmental > Aquatic > Marine > Strait...
CATCTACTTGTCCCTCTAAAACACGAGTAATTACACCAGCTCCAGACTTTATTATTACATCATACACGTATCTTCCTGGCTTTAGCGCTGCAGTTTCGGCTGCAGTTAACTTTAAGTCAAGTTCATTATTCGTATCGTCTACTTCTACAGTAAAACTTCCTTTACTTGTTCCATCGTAAGATTTAGCAATTTTAGCGGCTGATGTATATCCTGTTAAGTCTAATGTTCCAACCGTCTGTGCTAAGTCTATAATCGCACTAAAGTCTGAACCTTGATCTATAAATAAATTTGAGTAAGTAGCCATAATTATTAGTCGTTAAATATATTGTTATTTATAGTCTCGTGTGTGATTAAAGCGTTATCAAGTATATACGTTTCGCCTTCTTCTTCAGAATCGAATGTTACCAATTTGCATCCCTTCGATATAGTCATTGCTACATCATCACTTAATTGTTTTTCTAAATCAAAAATAATTTCTTTGCTATCCTCAACAAAAATAATGTACCATTTTCGGTGTGGTAAGTTTGTGCTTGTTTCAATGTATTCTGTTATCATTATGCTGGCCAGTTAAAGTTATTATTTTGTCCTGTTGTATTATACAGGAATGACCAATTTTTTGCTAGCAATGAAGTCATGGCAGCGTTTCCTGCGCCGGTCGCTGCACTCGTTAATCCTGTTGGTTTTGCGTTTCCTCTTAAATCTATTACTCTACCACTCACTGTCGAAGTGGCGTTTGCGCTATCAATCGCAACCAATATATCATTAACAACTGAAGAAGTCATTACGTTATAGCTTAATATTATTTTAGTACCGCTGGTAAATAGGCAACCAGTAAATGCTGTGCTTGCGCAGGATGTGATTCTAGGAGCGGTGGACCCACCCTTTATATTACTTATTGTCAAAGTTTTAAGGGAGTTACACGCGCTAAATGAAGGAAAAGCCTGATTAGTAGTAACACCATTGTTGTATGTACCGATTGAAGCTCTACCTCCTATCTTAAAAACTTGTACGTTTGGTGCTATTGAAGTAGGTAATGAGCCAGTCAATTTGCAATTTATGCCGTTAAACGTTATTAAGTTTGTAGCTGTATCTAAATTACTCGGCAAAGCGCTAGTGTGAGTAACAACTGCGGAGTCAGCTTCATTCGCAACTGCGTAGTGTTTTAAGTTATTGTGTAATGATGTAGGAAAAAACGCTGATCCACTCCACCGTAAACTACTTCCAGTTACACGTATTATCGTGCACAAGGAAGAAGTCGCCACTCCTGCATAAGGACCAACTCCTTCTAATTTATTGCCATTTCCTATTATTTCAATTATCGTTAAAGTAGATGGCAACGCTGGAAGTGATCCAGTGAATTCATCATCATCACTTGATAATTCTAATTTTTGCAAAACTCCAGCAGGAAGAGAACTAAAAAACGGACCTTTCATCGCACCACCTCTAATATTTAACTCTTGTAACGTTGATGGTAAAGCTCGTGATCCACTTATAAGAATATCCTTTACACCTTGACCAGTATTCCCTTGATAACGACCTCCGCTAAAAGATGCTTTCGAAACATCACGTAAGGTTAGTAATGAGGAAAAATCAGTAAGATCTAACGTAGGTTGTAACTGAACTGATGCCCCCGTTAAAGCATTAGAAAGCAATGGCATTTCAAGTGCAGTCACTAGTGATGCTACATTTATAAAAAATTTATTTGCCATCGTAAGGTATTCTCAATTTAATATTTGAATTATTATTATCACCAATAATCTCAAAGGTGTTGTTTGTAAGTAGATTTTTGTAATTATTTTTTTCAGTATCACCTATAGCGGTTATAGCAGTATTACAATCATCTTCTGTATCATACGTACTTATAACACCATTTAAAGGATTAGATATTTGGTATTTAATATTTTTTCCTGTAGAATTATTTAAGACGATTTTTTCTGCGCCGTTTGCAGATTTATTAATAACTGTAATAGAAATGGGTGTAGGGATAAAATTATCTAGTGTATCTTCAATTTCTTTTAATAATGATATTTTAGTTTTATAGGTTACTCCATCTAATTCGTATATGTAAAGCTTTTTCTTTGAAAATTCTGTATTTGAAGAAGCTGTAATAGCTTTAGGATTTCTTGATAAAAACTCATTGATATCATCCCAGTGGATTTCTTTAAGATAATTTTCTTTTAAAAAATCGACACTAAAATACTTTCCATCTTTCATTAAATCGTAAAGGTTATTTTGAAGAATAAACCCGTCTTTTTCGAAATATTCAATTCCTGTTGCAGGATATTTTTTTATCACTCCTTCGAATTCATTTACGCGAGACTTATCAAAATGATAAGGATTGCCCCACTCATTACTTATTTCTTTTATTTCTTTAAGTGATATTTTCATTATGATAAAAAGCTATGGTCCTCAACATTACCTGTAGTGGTCAGTAAATCTACTTGGCCATCAGGATATGTGATAGCAGGATTAACACCTCCACTCGCTTTATTGATCTTAAACCCAGAAAGAATTATATTACTTAAATCAATGTCGGTCGTCATAAATTCTGATAATACAATATTATTTGATTGTTGTGCACCAAATATATTTCCGTTATTAGTCACGGTTGGATTTCCTATTAAATATTCAGATTGTATTGCAACTCCCGCGGCACCACCAACCTGCGATTTGCTATTACCTCCTACAGCGCCCCAACCGCCCCCGCCGCCGCCTTTACCGTCCGAATCGCTGCTGCCTACAGTTCCACCAGCTTCATTGCTACCGCCACCATAGGCACCGCCGCCACCACTTTGTCTACTACCAGGAACTATTAGTCCTCCGCCTCCTCCGCCAGAAGCGTAATATCCACCTGATGATCCATTACCCATAATTTTACTCCGTATTCTTTAAAAAATTATATCCTACTACGTCATATCCTAATTTAACATATAAATCTCTAGTTCTATTTATATTTATATTTGTGGTAATTCCTGGCCTTATTTGGCAAGCCCCTTTTAGCTTGGCCCATCTTTGGAATTTTTTTAATATTTTAATAGCAGCGTATGTACCTCTTTTATTTTGATCTACATATAAAAAAAGTTCACCTGCCCAAACCCTATGACTAAAAAAGAAATAATTAATAAATCCAACAAACATCCCATATACGTGTTTATTTTCATCTTCTGCGACTAAAGCAAGATAATTTAGATCTTTTGTCCACAAATTTTTAACGTTATCTTTTACAACTTCTTCGTTATAATCACATATACTAAAACTAGAATTTTCTGAATTAGCCATGTGCCAACCCATTTCATAAACTCTTTGAGCATCTTCTTCTTTCATTTCTCTTATCATAATACTTCAAACTTCACATCTATTAAATTATAATTAACCTTGTAAAAACCAAATAAACCTTTCTTTATTGCCTGAGGATGTGTATCTAAAAGTTCCTGAGCCATTACACCGCGATATGTTTTAAAGCCCCAAAGATATTTAAATTCGTATATATTAATCCCTTCAGATGATTTAGCAACCCATTTAATATTTCTTTTTAATCTTCTGTCAGAAGTATCTCGTCCGGTTCCTCCGCTACCACCAGCTTGACCACCATGGCCGGCTTTACCGTCCGAATCTTCAGCGCCGTCTCCGCCAGCGTTTCCTGGTACAGTAGCTCCAACTCCACCTGCATTCTCGCTGTATTCAGCGTCGCCATAACCACCATTTCCACCTCCGGCACCTCCGCCACCACCAGATTTCATTGCACTAGATCCGCTCGCACCACCGCCGCCTCCTCCACAAATAAATCCGTTATTAGTTATAATATATTCTGATGGAGCAGTAAAGTGAATTGCTGGCCCGGCGTTCGATCCTGCCTGCCCGGACGCGCCGGCGCCATTGGTGCCTCCACCGTTTCCACCTTTACCTGTTATTTTTCCATTGTTAATAATTACTAGGCCCTGAGGGAATGCACCTACTGTTAGCGCGTAATTACTTGTACTTGTCGCATGAATATGCGCCGTGCTAGCAATAGTTAAAAGCACTCTTTCGTTTTGGTTCCACCCTTGCTCAACTAAATAAGTATTTAAATTTAGATCTGTCTGATTAGAAGTAATAGTATGAACAAAGGATCTTGAGTCTCCATATAAATCACCAAACGATATAGGCCTTGAAAATGTTAAATGATTATTAACTATTCCAAGATTGGGATCATCAGATGGTGTAGTGCTATACATACCTAATAGCCCTTCCATTTGATTAATATCTGCTATTGAGGCACCTCCGGCACCAGCCTTAAACTCAGTATTAAACTGAATCGCAACTGTGTTGCTAGGGTGTACCATAGTCTGTGTACTAGCGACAGATAACGTTTGTGCGGCGGCCCATGAGGCTGGAATTGCGTTGTTGAATCTATCATTTATGCTCTCACCACCAAGTCCAAAGGTTTTAGTTGTGCTAAAAGAAAAACTATAAGTTTCAGATATGGTAGCAGTAGAGGGGATGTTGTTGTCTGATTGCGCATATACATTTAAAGGAGGAGAATTACCTGCGCCTACGTTAACTTTGCCAAAGTTATAAGAACTGCTCGCCACGCTGTAATATCTAAAGCTTCCGGGTTCTTCTATCTGAGCTGTAAGTATCTCACCCTGTGTTCCTACAGTTAATACTTTAATGGTTGGTTGTATGTTAAGAATCAAAGGAGATTCTGGCATACCGATGTTTCCTGAGTAATAGTAAGTATCAGATGTTTCATCGTCGCTTTCATAAAACCATCCGTGCTTACTAGAGACGAGTGGAACATTTAGAATCTCTCCTACTGAAAAGCCACTTCCCGTGCCTCCGCTTGGAATAGAAATAGTTGCCATTTGAAAACTACTTCCCAAATTATAACTTCCTATAGAAGCAGATGTCATTGTTATCGCAGCTGGCAAACGGTCAAACTCGCCAGGTAGCGCGCTGCTATATACAAAATTTCCACTATTTTCTACTTGTGCAGAAGTTATTTCGCCATCTGAACCTACACCTGTAACCTTAAACGTAGGCTGAACATTAAGTATCAGATTTGTTAACAAAGAGAAGTCACCGTCATTGTCTTCTAATTGTTTTATACTAGAACTTTGAAGAGGAACATCTACAATATCATTTACCGCAAAACCAGACCCACCGCCGCCAGGAATAACATTTACTGATTTTATAAAAGACTGACGAGTCGATATACCGCCCGCAATAGCTGTGTTGTCTGTGCTAGGAATAGTTAGGGTGTCAGAACCAGTGAAATTTCTACTTTCAGCGGCATGAGACCCGCCTGGAAGTCCCCACCTTGAATTACCAACTCCTGAATAATAATAGCTACCCCCATTTTCTATACTTGCCGCAAGTATTTTTCCGTTTGAGTCTACAGCATTTACCCTAAAGGTCGGTTGGGTAAAAAGAGTTAGGGTATTATTATTAGTATAGTCATTCCCGTCATCGTCTGACGAATAATGTGTCTCAGTAAGAGCAAGAGGAATATCTACAATATCATTTACCGCAAAACCAGACCCCGTTCCTCCACTGGGAATACTTATTACATTTATTCTAAGCCTCCAATCGTAGTAACTACCATTGCCAATGTCCCTAAAGAAAATACTTGCAGGTGCGCCATAATTGGTAGAGAAAAACTCGCTATCGAAAGAAATAGACGCTGAAACTCCTTCCGGTTCAGCAAGCTGTCCTACAGTAAACTCACTTGAGCCGGCTCCATAAGTTACATTACTTAAATCGAATCCTGTTCCAAGGCCGAACTTATTTGTCGGTGAAGCTGCAGGAATATATACAAAGCTTCCAGCATTTTCGAGGTCCAAAGTCAGTATTCCGCCAGCAGCATCAACAGTTATAACCTCCATTGTCGGTTGAGTATAAACTGTTAACGCTGCGTTATACGTAATCTCACCTGTTGTTATATTGCTTGTTACTACTCCAGCTCTCATCGAAGGCCAACCTTCATCCTGACCAGTCATATCATCTGTTCCATTATCGTTATAGGTCACGGGATATATTCTTATATAGCGAGCAACAACACCTACAGTAAACATATTCGTAACCTCAGTAGCTCCATCGGTGTTACCTGTAAATATATTTCCGCTATCTACACTTGAAAACGCGAACCCATCATTAGAATGCTCTACAAAGAACGTTCTAACAAACTGCGAGTTCACTCTTCCCTGAGTAACTACTCCTGCTACTGCTTTAGATTCTCCTAAATCAATTTGCATCCATTCGCTATAATCTCCAGAATCAATGTTATTTTTACCTAATTGCGAAACTCTCCAGGATTGCGGAGTATTTGCAGGCACATTTGACAAAATTGAACTAAGAGATCCATTGTAATTGACGACCGAAGAGATGTTCGAAATGGTTGAGCCTACTGATGAATATGATCTAAAAGATTCTGGAGGATTTTCAGTAGTAAAGGTTGGAGTCGCCCCACTCGCCGCGGTGTCGAATACAGTAATATCTCTTGAAACAGGAAGAGGTATATCTATGATTTGTCCTGCTGTAAATCCTTCACCACGAACTATGCCAGATGCGGATGTATTAGTTGAAGGTACAGTCGGATAAAGTTCAGGGCTGCTTGTAGCTACATACGGCTCGAAAGTGTCAAACCCTGTTCCTGTGGCTTCGAAACCAGCATGTTGTGTGTCACCCGAATAAAAGAAATTCCCTGCTTCTTGGATGGTTGCTGTAAGTATAGCACCAATATTATCTGTAGTTAATACTCTAAAGGTTGGTTGTACGTTAAGAGTTAAATTTAAAGTTGCACTATATATCTCTGTTTCATCTACGTCCTGCGACGCGTCGTATCGGACAATTTTACTTGCACGCATTGGTACATTAACAATATCACCGGGAGAAAACCCGCTTCCTCCTGAAGTTACTTGTATTGTTTGCATAGCAAATCGTGGTGCGCCACCGCCAAGCCATCTAGAAATTAAGACTACAGAGGCGGGTGCACCTTGTCCATTTAAGTTCACAGAGGTTAAAGAGGCTCTACTTGTTGCAGCGTCAAATGTGCTATTAGCACTAATTACTGCAGGAGCATCTACAATTTCAAAATTGTCTAGGGCCCCGGTCGTAACTACATTAGTAACTTTTACATCTGTATTAGTAAAAAAGTGTGTAAGAGATGTAGTCGCTGCGTCAATCGCTGCAGCTTGAGTAGAGTTTACACCACCTACATTAAGTCCAATTCTATCGCCTACACTTACTTTAGCGCCAAAGGCAATAGCATCAGCTTCGCCAGTTGATCCAACCGGCGCTGATTGTCCAAAATTAATAATAAACGAATTTAATGAAACACCATCAGGCCCGCGTATACTTCCTGTTGCCCAGTTTGAATGTGCCGCGGATTCTAACCGCATATGCACATCTGAAGATAAGTGTGGATTAAACAAAGGTAACGAGCCAGGGTGCGTACCAAAATTTTGAGTTTCTTCGTTCGGATTATTAAAATGACCCGGACCAATAGCGTCAGAATAGTATTCTGATAATTTTACTAAAGGCTGATTAGAAGCTGTATCCCCTAAGACTTGATCAACCTCAGAAGCTTTAATTGGGCCAGATGTTTGTAAACTATTTTGTGACATTGCGCTTAAGTTCTTCTACTTCTTTTTGTAGATCCTTAACCGCTTCAATCAATAAGCCAACTACATTTCCATACGCAACTGATTTAGTTTTATCTTCATCATTGTTTGTTATAACAACTTCAGGAAGAACTTTTTCAATTTCTTGGGCGATTACACCAATGCCCTGTTGTCGTGTATCTTTACGTGTGTATTGTACTCCTCGTAGTTGAGTTACTTTTTCAAGAGCGTTAGGGATCGTTGTTATATTTTCTTTCAGTCTTTCATCAGAGAACGCTGTTATATCACCTTCTGCTAAAATTTGTCCATTAACATGAAGTCTTTGAGAAATTACGGGGTTAGTTCCGGTCAATCCAATACCAACGAAACCATTGTTACCAATCGACATACCGTTGAATGGATCATCTCCAACATCCAAATATCCTTCACCCGACGTTGAAAAGCTTAATCTATCGCCTGAGTTATCATAGTGAATAAGTCCTCTAACAGCACTATTTTCGCCATCGTTAAAATTAATGTTACATTTTCCGCTAATAGAACTTAGTATAGTCATACCAGACTCTGAAGAATTAGATTTACCAATGACTAAATCCCTCGCTCTTTCATTAATGACTGACGCGTCAGTTCCGTATTGAGTTAATCTACCAGAATTATCAATTCTAAAATACTCTGTTGAACTAGTTAAACCGCCTGTACCGAATGATATCATATCTTCACCAAGATTAGTATCACCTGCAGAATTTGTAGTGGTGTTATGACCAAAGTCAATATAACCATTTGAACGAACAGTCGCACTACCTGTTGTAGTAAAATCTTCTGTATCTAATCTTTGAATACGGAATCGCGAAGTTGCGGATGTTGGTGTTGCATCATCAGTAGTTTTTCTGTAATGTCTAAATACAAGCTTGTCATGGTTGTTAATGTCTGTAGAAGCATCTCCATCAGAAGGATTATCGTTTTCTACTCCATAACCAGTATCCGCGTCAAGTCTAAGGTGCTCGATAAGGTTACCTGCAGTCACACCTAATTTTTGCGAACCTCCAATATGTAAAGAGGCGCTGCTTGCAGACGTTAAAGCAACAGGCGAATTAATACATACCTTTCCTCCATCGGTGCCAAACATTTTTACTGCGGTGAGTTCTGTACCTACTTGACGAACTTTAAATAGCAATTCAGCACTATGATCGGAAGGGCCCGTCCAAGCGTTTAGTGTTTGACACACTATTCTACCTCCAGAAACAAATCCGCTTCCTTGATACCCTTGGAAATTAACTTCACCAAGTTTTGAATTATCAATAGAATTGCCTTTTGCAGCATTAGTACCTCCTGAGGTTCTTAACGTTATCCGCGCGCCTTCTTTTTCATCAGTACCCGCAGGAGCATTAGCCTCAAATAAAACATTATCTAATCCACCATTACCTACAACGTGAAGGTCTCCTCCAGGAGACGTGGTTTTAATACCTACCTTTCCTTCAAAATATGCTTTTTCTTTTTGCACAACAAATGCTGTACCCCAAGTAACTGGATTGTCAGCAGTAGGCGTTGCATCGGTCGAAACTTTAATTTCGACTTTAGCGCTAGTAGCATTTCCTAAATTCTTTTCACCAATGTATGCTGCGGCAGTTCCGGTGTGTGTAAACTCTTCACGCGAAGGTGTTTCACTTTGATCTACCTTATGTCCACCTCGAATATTTACTATTCCTACACCATCGTCGTGTGTAATTAAATGCTTTCTGCCACTTCCTAAAAAGATTGCGTTATCATTCTCCAATACAATACTATCTGCTTTAGCATTACCTTTTACTTCCAACTCATTAGTACTTCCAACATCATCGCTTGTTGTCAAATTACCAACCATTACAAATCCATCGCGCGCAATTAAACTTACATGGTCAACAGTTGCAGAATCTGTAGCTGTAGTTTGAAGCATAATCTTTTTACCAGTATCAGCACTCAATATTAAATCACCAGCACCGTGATTAACTATTTTGAAATCTTTAGCAGTATCGCGAATGATATGTGGTTTTATAGTTGCGTCAGTTACTAAAGACTGAAAAAGTATTTGTGAATTACCATCGCTTGTTCTTCCATCACCCATCTTAAGTAGTGCAGTGCTTGTTGTGTTAGCACCACCAATAGTAATATTTGGTGTAGTTGTACCAAGATCTATATAATTAAAGGTGTCGTCAGCAAGATCGCGTACTCTAAATCTTTCAGCGTCAATAACAACTTCACCAGGCTCACTTGTATGGTTGTTTCCAAATAACTCGATACTACCACCACTAGCTGCTGCATCAAGTCCTCCACATAAGACAAGCTTACTTAGTGTTGAAGAAGTAGGATCAGTTGCCCTAATTACCTGCGTAAGAATATCACCCGTGACTTTTAAAACACCATCACTACCACTTCCTCCATCAACGGTTAAATCTATTCCGGTTTGACCGCTTATGTTAATACCAACACCCTCTGTATTTTCAGATATGTATGATGATATAGAACCCATACTGCTAGTACCGGCATCACTAGATGCTAATCTATTTAATGTCCTTATTGCGTTACTTGTGTCTTTAGTATAAATTTTACCATCAACAAGGTTAATCGCAAGTTCCCCTTGATCTATATCAGCCGTTCCAGGTGCGGCGGTGTTAGTCGAATTAGCGGTTTGAATTATTGTTTGATATGTTGGCATATTGTTATTTATACAAATTGTTATGGTGTTTAATAAGCAAATCCTAATGAAACTCTATTCGTTTGAGAACCTACACAGTGCCAATATAAAGATTCTTTTGATGAACTTAGTTTAAATTTTTTTATTTGCCAACCTTTAATATCGTAGTTTGTTTTAATTTCTCCTGTGGTGTTATCTTGATATCGAAAAAAACTTTTGTTATCTTCTTGAGCCCATATTAAATAAATTCTATTTGGTTTTCGTGTATTAGTGTTACTGTTCGTGTGCCAGCCGCAATAAGCATTAGGCGGATATTTAAAAAATCCACTTGGACGAGGCCTGTGGTCTATTTCTTCTTCTATTAAAGACACAAGATTGCTAAGAGGATTACGAAAATCAAAAATTATTCTATTGTCATTGAATTCGAGATGTCGAGCTTTTGGTAAATCACCATTTTTTTGTATACTGCTTAATGTTGTATCAGATAATTTAGTTTCCATATCAAGTGAAGTAGGTTTATATAAATTTTGCATAATTCTAGTGTTTCCAATATTTAGCAAAATATTATCACACTCTTTTAAAATTTTATCGTTCAATTTAATCTCCCTCTCCTCCTGGTTCTTCACCTGAGAATCTAAGTTTTGCAAAACTTTCTCCGCATGTATGACCCGTAAATTCATGAGATTTTTTTTCAAAATCTTTTAAAAGCATACCACCAAAGCTAGTAACATCTGAACGGGAAGAATGTTGACTACCAAACGTATCAACAACGGGAACATATACAGAATCTTCTGTCCACGCAATGCTTGGTAAATTATTTTGTGTTCTGCCTGCTGTCAAATAATTATATGACGAACCGTAAGCGCCGAAATATCGCCAAATTGCAGCGGCGCCGTTAACAACCTGATACGATGCACCTGATGATCCCCATTCAAATCTGAAATACGGGATCATTATAGTTCCTTTATTTCCTAGTATTATACTTCTTTCATAATTTGGTTCTTCATTTTCATCATCATATTCGCCATGGTTACCATTCGTAAAATTTTTATTGTTATTTCCACCTAGGTTGTTCCAAAAAGTATTATTATAATAATTACCGGTGGATGTGCCATTGCTAAAGGAATTTCTTACATCACCTATGTTAATACTTTGTATTCCACCTGTAGAATTAAGTGTGCAACTGTGCCATCTGAATGTATGCTGCATAGTACTTCTATTCCAAGGGTGTGTGCCTGCATTTAAAAATCCTTCTACTTGAGCGCCAGAAGTAAAGCCTGCACCTCTGTTAAATATTTGAATGGCTCCTGCAGTCTGCCCACTCACGCGCTGAACACCTGGCTGATCAGATACCGTTATGTATGTGTTGGTGGATCCACTTCCTATACCAGCAGGAAAAATGCGCCCTAGAAATCCTTGTCGCCCATAGCCATTACCAGTGTTATAATAACCACGCGGCGTCAAATTTCCAGTTTGTAAATCACTAGTTATAGGATTTTTTCTCCAAACCTCTTGACCGTCAATTACTAAATAACAAACTTCTTTATCGGCACCGCCGTTAGGCTTAAAAACAACACTTTCTGTGTCAGCGTTATCTAATGATATATTTTGTGTAGGCATATATTCACTTTATTTCATTACGATGTTATAGTTAAAGTCTTTGTACTAGCGTTATAATCAAAGTCTGCACCTGCATTTGCATCAACATATTCTTTTGTAGCGATTGCTTTATCACCAGCATCCGTTATATCGCTTATACGTACTTTCGGCAAGGTTGCTTGAGCGTAAACGTTTCCACTCACGTTTTTAATTACTAAAGCAGCATTTGATTCTAATTTCATGTTATCCGCTCCAGTGTCACCAACAGTCAACCAAACTTGATCATTACCTCCTACTATCACAGCATCGTTCTTAGCGACTCGTATACCTGTAATAAACGCATTTGGCATTGCGGGTGATGTATCTTCGCTTGCAGAACCATCGCCTAACGACCTATGTCCTACTCGTGTTCTTCCATAAAGTAGGTTATCTTGACCAGTTTCTTGTGTACTTGGATATTGCTGGTAATTGTATACAACAAGTCTTCCTCTTACGTTTGTTCTTCCAGTTGCATCCCAGTAAGGATGACCTGCTTGAAGACTTATGCTTTGCGTGTCAAATCCTAATTCACCTACTGATCCGCCCGTACTTGTAAAGTCATCGGCGTTAAGATTAACTGAAAGTGCTGCAACTCTATCGCGTTTAACTTTAATAATATAAGTAAGAGCCACGTAAGGAGGATAGTTATTTGTACTATTACTTCCTGCGGATCCAGTGTTTCCAGTACCTGCAGAATCTGTATTGAAAGCGGCTTTATTACTTACAGTTACAGATCCACTATTGCTGCTTGTTCTTCCTCTATTAGGTGTGGCGCTACTACCTGTTAATTCGTATTCCTTATTTTCATTCTGATACGGACTTCCGGGCGCGTCTCTATCATTCGCGCGTTTTATAAAATTACTGCTACTTATAGCAGCAGTAGCAGCCGTCAAGGAATCACTATTAACAACATAGTGGAAGTGGTCAGCTGAACTCGCGCTGTGTCCGTGCGATGGAATTTCGTGCGTGTGGCTAGGTCCTGTATGTGTGTGTGAAGGCATAGTAGCTGCTGCGGTACCTTTAGCATTACCAACTTCAAAGTTAGTAAGACCGGTTTGTCTTCCTACAACAACCCTTTGTTTTAAATTGGGTATTTTAAAATTGCTTATACCACTACCACCATAAACATTACCAATTGCATCATATAAGAATTGAACTTCATCAGACTCGATTAGTCCAGAAGCTTCTAAGCCACCTGTGCCTCTAACTCGTTGTCCCAAACATTCAACCCAACCAGTCGGTATAGTTGATGATTGGCCGGCCCATGGAACTACAGATCCAATTGGCATTGTTTCGTCTCGATTGAATACCGTTTGATTAAATGTTTGCGCGCCAAAGTTCAGCCATTGAAGAGTACCATTACCATCGGTGTCGCATAAAACACGATTTACGTTTCCACTCACCGCACCTGTATTACGGCCGGTCGGCCATGTGTATGTCAAATTTCTGATTTGCGTGATACCTTCGCCTCCAGTAACTTTCAGTTGAGTTGGAAATTCAGAGTACGCATTCGCACCATTATTACCAGAACTGCCGGGATGTATTATTAATCCTTCTTTAAGTTCTCCATCATCACCAGCAGTGCTGTCGACATTCAGCGCTGTACTAAATACCAATCTACCTTTGCCATCTCTAGCACTACCAGTTTTAACACAAGAAATTCTTCCAGCTAAATGTGTATGATCAACTTTAAAGTGAGGTGTATTTTTTAATAAATCTGAACCTGTAGAATCAGGAATATGAAAATCGATTGCAGGTCCATGTCCGGCCGCCGAGGTACCATCATCGCTTGATAAGTTATCACCAATTGCTAAAGTAAGCATAGTGGTTGATGTCCCACCCCCAATGCTATGATCTTTGGTTTGACCAATAAACAATTGTTGCTTCATGCTATTATGCATGCGTGGATCATTACCATCGGCTATAAGATAACCAGCCGCAAGATGGGAATGACCACTTAAGTTATCAGCATAATTAGCAAAGTCGTCGGAATATTCACCTTCCTTATAGCCACTATCTGAACTAAATCTAAATACTCCACCGTTTGGTAAGGTTCCTGTTGCGCTATCATCATGCCATATATGATCTAAATTATCTGTCCCATATTGGTAGAAAACAAGTGCACCTTGATTTAAATGAACACCGCCGTTAATAAATGCCGCGATATTTGTGTTATAAGTTCCTGTACCATCATTAGTGGTTGTTAATAACTCGTTATGACCTATATAAAGATTAGCGCTAGGATCACCATCAGTTGAATCGTGCGAATCAAGAATTAATCCTGCTGGCATTCTATCTACTTGGATACTTTGAATAATTACATCGTCTGCGGTTGAAGCCCAAGCTTCACCCGTCGTGGTATCTGATGTAGCATTATAAGATACGTACTTATTAATAAAAACAATGTCAGCAAACTTTGCAGCTGGATCAAATTTCTTTTTATTAGTTCCGTTATCTGCATTAAATCCATTTATAATCGCGCTATATTCTGTTACAGCATTATTTGGAAGTGCAGTGTTCGAAGCAATACCATAATTGAAAGTAAATGCATCATCTGTACTTAACGCCTGCAAGTCAGCGTTTAGTCCAATAAATCCAAGATATATTCGATTCTCGCCACTTGTTGCTAAATTTTTAATTCTTACTTTTACTCGGTACTTTGCAAACTCGTCAATAGGCATCCTTGTAGAAATTCTAGCCCATTGCCTCATTTTTCCGGTAACGGAACCCTGTGTTTGATCTGCAGCGTTGGCTAATGTAAAGCGGACACCACCTTGTGCCGAATCATACGTTACTGAATCACTTGGGTCCCATACACCATTAGTGCCATCAATTACAGTTTCGGTTCCTGTCGTTGCACCTGTGGGCAATACTGCAGCTCGACTAACTCTACCACTCCAATCAAAATCACCTAAATAAAAAGATCCACCGATTATAGTACCTGTCCCTTGATCTGAACCAAGACCATTAGTAATACGCCGCCAATCGTTAAACGTTGTAGCTCCAGTGATTGTTTGAAAGGGTAAATGATCTATGTCTGTATTCGCCATAATGTTATTTATCTATTTTCTTAGCTAGTTTTTCAACTAAAGAAGTAAGTGTTTTAACTTGACTTTTCAAATCATCTACTTCTTTTTCTTTTTTTTGTTTTTCTTCTTTGCGCTTTTTTATGGCGTCGTATAGTTTTAAATTGCGATTGATAAGAGCACCAGTGTTTAAATCCTTTTCAAAGTTTTTATTTTCTTTTACGACCTTTCTCATGTTAATCCGCTTCACCGAATGTTGCGATCGATCTAAAATCTTTTACTGTTGGAACATACCTATGATCAGAACTGGTTAAAACAACTCTTACTGCAAAGGCATTAAATTCTAAAGTGCCGAATGGATCATTATTATTTATAGTATCTATTACTGATGTATCAAAATCAAACTCTACTTCGCTATATGTTAATCCATCAGAGTTAACTGGTATTGGTGAAGTTGGTTTAATTTCATACCATTCTACACTAGAATAATCTTCATCGCCCGCTCTGAATTTGACCATGAGCTTTACATCAGTATTTTTATCAGGTCTATTCACAAGAAGATAGGAAGTTAATCTATCGGCTGGGTTATTTAAAATCACAGACCGTGTGATGTAATTAGCTTTTGTACTAAGTAGTCCTGTGCGTGTAAGGTATAGATGATCATCACTTTTTCGTGCATCGTTATCACCAGAATCTGTTGTAGAAGGTATATCGTCTGCAGCGTTTCCAGTTGTAGCATTTGTCATTAGTGCCAACTCGTTGTTTCCTGTAGTTGGATTATTAATCAGATTAAATATAGAAAGTATTGATAGTCTTTGTGAATCAAGCATAGGAGTAATATTCGTACTCGTAGTACTTAAAGTCGCTACCACTGTAACTTTATTTGTGTCACTAGTTGGTCCTATTGCGCCAATAACCTTATCGGTTGTAGATACGATATTAGTTGTGTGTGGAATAATAGCTGCAAAACTATCGCTATCAAACTTATATGTGTAAGAAATATTAGTTCCAGGAAGTACAACTTCTTCTGCTAATAACTGAATATAGGAGTTTGAAATAGTATTCAATACTGCGGTCGCGCCTGGTTGAGCAGATACACCACCGTCCGAGAATGTTAAAGTAGGAGGACTAGTATATCCACTTCCTTTATTTCCCATTGTTACACCAGTGACTGCGGTGTTTCCTGCATTCATTACTGGTGTTCCAGTTGCTCGTATTCCTCCGTTATCCGGCGCACTAAATACTACAGTAGCATTAGCCGAACTAAATGTGCCTCCGCTGTTTATTGTTACGCTTTCAACTGAACCATCATGTTGTGTTTTAAACGTAACTGATTTAGTAGTCGAAGTATCGTATACTGCTTTTTTAATCTTAAATTTAAAGTCTCTATTTTGATTAGGTGTCCATGTAGAAGCATTCTGTGATTTAAACGAAACACCAGCATAAGGATTCTTACCAATTCTTTGATTACCTGCACCAGGCGTATTATCATTACCACCGACTTCAGCCATATACAACATATATTCTGGAGAATTCGATAATACTACAATAGCATACTCAACGCCTGGTTGCAAATGCACAGGCTGATCGTAAGTAAAGTGTGTAGCATATTGCGCTCCATTTTCGTTCAATATACTCACGTTAGAATCATTAATCTCACTTTGAGATCTTGCTCCAATATGTCCTCTTTTACCAACATTGGCAAGATAGTCTGCGTGAGTTGAAGCTAATTCTGATCCACTCGAGTTTGTAACAAGTGTACTTGGATTTAAAATGACCTCAGTACCAGGAACAACCTTTTGTGTAGGTACACCATTTTCAACTGTAACTAAATGTGTTCTTACAGGAATTGTTGCATGTTTCTTTTGGAAATATAATTCGATACCAGTTGCCATTATGCCTTCGTTATAATCACCAATAATAAATGATTGTGCTAAAGGATCGTAGTAACGCACGCCGGATGTATCACGCGTAGATACAGATGAGTTTCTTGACAGAAGCAACCTTTGCTCATTGATTTGCCCTGTGCGCGTAGTAATAATAGTATTTGCTTTTGTTTCAATCGACCCAGTTGCGCTGTATGCTGTTTGCGCAGTAGTAGTAGACTCTGCATCCTGATTTCCAACCGAATCTGTTAGTTTAAATATACGTTCACCAACCCTAAACTTAAGAGAAGAATTATTTGGAATTAGAAATCTTCCTCTTAACACACCTTTATCATCAGTGATTAACTCGTGCCTTCCAGCAAGAGGTGATCCTGTAGCAGTTAATTCACTTAGTGTTTTATCTTTAAAGGTCGGAATAGAAGTATTAAGCGCAGCGCCATTTGCAACTTCTGCAAAATCACCTCCACTAGTCATATCTGAAATGGCTGTACAAAAGGATGAAATATCAACACCATCGAAATACGCATAAAGCTTAGTATTGGGTTTCATTAACTTAGCTTCAAAGGTGATTTGTCGCGACCGCATGAATGGAATAAAGCTTACATCGATAACTTTATTTCCAGAAGCACTTACAAAATCCTGGTGCTCAAGTGTACGACGGATACCCTCACGCTGTTCGAAAGTAGTCGTAATTGTATCTTTAACTTTACCTTTAATAGGTCTCCAATCTGTAAACCCAAGCTCGCGCTTCGCTGCAGCGTTAGCAGCGGAATTGCTATTACCGATATGAACATTTCTACTTGTGGTTTCGCTACCTCTCCAACTGACTTCCCATTCATCCCAAACAGTTCCAAGAATATTTTGTTCGTTGGCCATTTGAACCATTTGATCATACTGTGATGTATCATTAATGATAATATCAGGACGTTGGTCAGTTATTTTCCAATTATCTGTTGTAGGATTTAAAGAAACAAATCCTCGCCAATCGGCTAAGTCAAATGGATTTACACTTTCAGCAATTGATGCTAAAGGCTGATTAATTAGATCTGCTTCAGTATAATCTAATTGAATAATGTCGCTATCTATTTCACTAGTAGTCGTTGGTTTTAACGACGTATTATTCATTGAAAATTGCGGCCTTAAAACACCTTGCTTAGAGTCAATAGAGCAGGCGTAGTCTGTGTCAGAAGGATTACCAATATTGTGACCAAAGAAACTATCAACTAAAATACCATTCTTAAATCTTACGTCTCCACCTGATGTAAAAATATCTTTATCTAAAGTTTCTTGTTCAAGCAATGAAAGAGATGTGTAATACTCCACATTTTTAATTCTTCGTGATAAAGCACCAATATCTCTCATGGTGTAACGTCTGTTGTCAATATATTTTGGTACTATATCAGAAGCCTCTTCGGTGTAAGCGGGAACAGATAATTCATAAAGAGCCATTGACTCTTGAGGAGTTTCTGGTACTTTAGGAGAAGTATCGGGTTCACCAGTAATAACATTAAAGTCTCCTATAGAGTTTACTGTTACTAAGTCAGTTCTGCGATTATAATATTCTATAGATGTTAATTCGATAATACCACTTGGATCTATAGGAAATACTTTATCTTCTGCTGCACCTCTTATCTTACGGAAATCAATGACATCAGACAACTTATCATTTTCGTAATAAGGGATAAGCGGATAAACACTAGCTGCATAACTATCTACTGAAAAATAGTCAAAGTCACTAGAAGGATGAGCAAAATACTTAATACTAACTTTCCAATTCGTGGCGCTATCATAAGCACTAGTTCCGGTATAACGCACTCGAGCAATATCGTAGTAGTTATCACGTTGTCCATTATCTAAAACATAATCACTTGGAGGAACAACAATAAAAGAACCACTACCATTAGCTTGTACTTTGACTTCAGTTAAAGCGATAACATCGTAATAAGCGGTGCCGCTTGATCCTCCAGAACCCGTACGTATCGTAATGTAATCACCTTCGCCTGCTGCTTGATCTATAAGATCTACTTCTAATGAAGTGCCGTCTACAGGAGTAAGTGTCTTTTGTCCTCTAGTCAAATTAGCGCTGTTTATTTGAAAAGGCGCGATGATCGAGGCATCTGTTGCAGTAGCAGGTGAGTCAAGGTTATCAGCAAAATTTAATTGAACCGCAATACTACCCACAGGATTCGTCGCATCGCCCGGTGTCTCATCTAAATTCCTTTCAGCACCATCCGGATCATGCTGCGCCACATAGTCTGATGTTGCGTCAGAGTGAAATATGTTTCCAGATCCTGCATTAAGTATTACACTAGTGCCTCCTTTACCTGTAAATACTCCGCGGGCCTTTATATTAGAAACATCAATAGATTTTACACTCTTTGCAGGAAGTGGTATAAGCAAATTATTATTCGCAGAATCGTTAATCTTAAACGAACCACCCTTTGCTTCAAATTTGAAATTAGTTTGTTCTATAAATTTGCCATCAGCAAGTGAAGCGCCACTTAGCATTACAACATCATAAATATATAGATGATAAACACCATTAGATATTTTTTCGATATTGCGTACTCTACACGTTCCAACTTTCGCACCGGCCGCGTTATCTATATCTGCAGTTACTTGTTCAACATCTCTAGGATCAAATAATCTATTATTAGTGCCGGTGTCCGCGAAATTACCAATAACAAATCCACCAATTTGTGCCGAAACACTTTGCGATGAAAGAGTGTTTGTAGTACGAGACTTCTCAACAGGTATTTCTACTTTCTCGTTAAGCTCGATTTGATAACCTGAAACGTATGCTGTAGAAGGTTCAAGCCCTACGACAAATCTTGTATCGCCATAAGCGTCTGCATTCGTAGCATTGTTAGTACCAATGTTAATTTCACCCGCAGTAGCCAACGCTTGTATTTCAGTAGTAGTATATTTTCCTCGATTACCTAGTTCATCGTTTAAGTAATCTCTAATGTCGAGTTGAAATGGCTTAACCGCGTAGTTACCGCTTTCATCAAATGTTCTTTCAGCCAAAGTACGATCAAGCTGTGTGTATTCAGTACGTGCTGGAATCAACGCCTTTGTCGCGGTAATCGATAAAAGATTTACAAATTGGCCGGTGGTGTCGCTTGCTAATACTTCTGTGTTATTATTTTTAATTATATCAACACTACTCGTATCTCCCTTAATAGTGTTATCGTTAGTTAAAAACTTAAGCGCTAAATTAATTTGGTATCTATTCGCGCCAGGCGCTTTTAAGTTAGGTTCACCTGCAGCATTGTCTAATAGATCTTCATCAGTAAGAGCTGTAACTTCTGATTCGGTTACAAGCCAACAAACTTCACCATTTATTTCTTGTGTGTCGCCTGTTTTAGTAATAAAAATACTTGTTTTGTCGTTTACTACAAAATTACCATTAATTAAAAATACACCTTTATCTACTGTTGCAGCCGCAGCGTGTCCAACTCGTATAACAGTTCCAAGCACTGCGTCGGTTATCACCTGTATTGTACCAGCAGCGTCTTTAATTTGATCTCCGCGGTTATATAACGTTTCACCTTGAGTAAATGTTTGATCAGATACTGCGCCGGCCGTATCAGATTTCATATATCTTATAAAAAATCTATAAGGAACTCCTGTATAATTTGCAGAAGCTTCATAACTTAATTTTTTATAACCTAAAATTTCTGCTTTTAAATTATCAGATGAAGTGTTTGCGGTGTCTCCAAAGTTAGTTAAATCTGCAATAAAACTTTCGTTGGTTCTTAAATTGTCAGAACCACTCGCGTTGAAATCCAAATCAACGTAATATACATTTGTATCAAACGAGGTTAATCCATCAATTACGGGTGTTCCTTCTTTATAAATGCTTCTTCCCAATTGATCAATCTGATTCTGTAGTTGCGATTGTATTTGATTCAGTTCGCGAACTTGCACAGATTGACCAGGCTGAAATAAAATCCTTACGTAATTTTTATCACGAGGACTTTTACCACCACTGCCAGATTCATTAAGATAGTCGTCCCAGTAAGGATTACTGCTAAAAGATTTTATTGACATAATTTATACTCTAATTTATAGTTGTATTACAAGTTTAATTTCTTCTGTTTGCTGAGAACTTCGAGTAATAGGTGTTCTATTTTCATAAAAGATTACTTCACCAGTTTTACGTTGATATTCGCCATTTCCAATAGAATCATATGTAATAGACGCGTCTATAGTTGTTCCACCTGCCCGCGGGTCGATCTTTATAGTTCCACTTGCACTAAAAGATTCTTTAGTAATTAGATCGTTATTATTTTGGTGAAAGTATACACGGTCGTTGCTACCAGAAGTATCTATATGATCTACAAACGCTTTAGCACCAGTTGCATTATCTTCAATGATATCGCCGGGTGTTATCTGACTTGCAACATTCGTAAGATCCTCTGTGCTAGCACAGACAAAGTATTTTAAAGCATCAAGTGTTTCCTCTTCAGCATATAAAGTAGTCCCACCAGAATCCGCACCTTCATCTGTTTTTCTTATTGCAGATTCTAATCCACGCAATAATGATAGTTGACGATAAGCAATAATTGCTGCATCACCTTCCAAATTACCTTCCAATGAAGCTTCAAATCCTACGTAGTATGATGGTAAATCATCTGCTGGATTAAAGCCAAATCCATCTGGAGGAGCGATCATTACGTGAGCTTCAGCGCCAGTTCCGCCTCCGCCGCTTATTACAACTGAAGCATCGGTGTAATCTACTCCTCCACTTTTGCCATTAAATTCTATAAACGTAATTGTGTTATTCGACCGAGTGAAAGTAGCATTTGTAACCTCGCCTTGATTACCTACAATAGTTATTGTAGGATCTGATGTATATCCACTTCCTACATTTGTAACTTTAATGCCATATGCCAAGCCGCCTGTTGCATCCCCTGCATTAGTTTTAGCAGTTCCGGTTGGAAGATCTGTATCACGTACCTTTACAAATTGATTTGTGTTAAAGGCTATACTAGCATTATCAACATCTTGAACATAAGCCCATGTATAATTACTATTGGCTATTCCACTAATTGAACCTGCGTACAGATTTGCCGCATCAGTAGAAGCAGGTTCATCGGAAGCCGTCGTGACTGCCCCTAGCCCTTGGTTTACACCTGTAGCTTTATTGTATAAGCACACCCAAAGTTTCTCATTGTGAACTACATAACATGGTTCATAAGAAGTACCGCTGATAGATGTTGGAATAAAACAAGTCGGATCACCTGGATCATAGACCTTGTATATTTTACTTGTTGCCCATGTAATACGAGGAACAACTCTCACCGCTTTATCCGTTGGTACTTTAATAAGTGCCATAAGATTTTCCTTTACTTCTTCTCTTTCACGAATAGAACCGTCCGGGACAGATGGCGCGAAATTAGTTACTGATTCGCCTGTCAATAAATCTGTCCATGGATCTGTTTTGCCAATACCTATATAATAATCAGGTACTGCCGCATCGGTTGAAGAGTTTTCTGTAACAATACTCGCTGCGAGTTGTTTACGAAATTCGTCTGTTATAATTGCTGCCATAGTTGTTGTTTCTCTTTATGTTATATAGTTTATTTATACGTTTGCGCGCTATACTCGAATACCTAGATCTCTTAATTCTGGATCTATACTGCTATTGTCATAAGTAGTACCATCTCCTCCAGCATCGCGATTACTTAACACATAGTCGTTATTTGTCACAGCAGAACTTGAAGAAGCTCCACTGAAAACCGCTCTTACATAAGGTAAAATTTCACCACCTCCAAATGCGTTTACTTGAGGAGGCAATGCGGTAAATGTTAATTCTTGTAATGGTGTTCCATCAGAATCTGAAAGACTAAGATCTAAGCTCGTGTTCATCGCACCTTTATCTAAGGTGTAATTTAAATATTGTTTAGAACCTGTTACATCCTTAAATTTTAATTGGCCGAGAGCATACGAATTAAATCCTCTTTCTAATACACCATCGTTATCTCCGCCATGTAAAATTTCTAATACTACATGGGCAATGTAATTTTTTCCTACGTTTATCCAATGTTGTTCTTCTTCAGTGAGCGCGTTTGTTGTGGGTGTAAGAAATGCTTCAACGATAAATTGTATAATAGCAAAGTCTTTGTAAAGATATCCTGGCTGATAAGTAGGTATGCCATAACCTGTAGGATTATAAGCTGTGTCTAAAGAAACATCACGAATCCAACTAAAATTCGTTCTATAATTTTCACCTTCTTTTAAGCGATACAACTCTTGTATTTCTTTTTCTAAATTTTCTTTTTCAGCAAGATAAACAGAATTTGTTGGATCAGCGATTAACTGTTGTTTTAGTTCGTAATACTTATTAATATAGTGATCATCCCATTCGTTATCTTTGTAAAGTTTTAATACGAAAGCAGCGAAAAGTTTTAATCCAGCGGGGTGAGCAAGATTTAAAAATTCATTTCTCCATTGAGTAGAAGATACACCTGATCTTACTTCATAAGAAAAGTCTTGCCAATAATTACTATCTTGCAATTTGTTTATCGAAGAAAGCCTGCCTTTTTCATTAGAATAATTACCTGATAAAGGAGAAATCGATTCAGTGAAAGTTGGAGAAAGCAATTGTGGCACACCAAATACTCCTTCAAGCTCGGCATACGCTGGAGGATTAGCGGTCACCTCTGCGTGAGTTGAACCTGAATAATATATCTTATAGTTGTTTGACACAGATGCAGTTCCTGTAAGACTAATCACCACAAAATTTTCTACATTGGTTTTTGTAGAATTATACAAAGCTAAAACTTCAGAATTAGATAATTGCTTTCCATATATAAATGTAGAATTAATTAATCCTGAGAAAGGAAAGTACGTAGATTTAGGATTTGCTGTAGCGTCCAAGGCCATCGATGTCGCGCCGATCGATAATATCTGTGCATTACCAATAGTAAAGTGTGTATTTTCATCAGGTATCCAATTAAGAAAATCACCATCATTAGAAGAAGCACCAGACCAAATTGTTTCAAAGGCTTCGCCATCTAAGCTAATCGCGACAGAACCGTTTCCGCTTGATCTTCCATCAACCTTCATCGTGACCATGTGCCATTTGTCATCAACAATTTTGTTTGTCGTTGAAAAGTTTGCAAGAGATGAATGATAAATCTTAGTAGGTTTCGAAGAAGTTAAACCTTGATATGTTGTAGCAGCCTGCGCTTTGAAAAACCCAATTGAACCATCAGTCTGATCCAACATTATTTCTATTTTCTTTTCTCCAACATAATCTTCGAGTTTAACAATCATACTATAAGTAAGATCTCCACCACCTGCATCAATGTAATCATTCTTTTGTATCCATGCTACAAGCGTAATTTCTTCAGTGCTATTCACCGTGCCATTTATGGTTCTATTAGCGATTCTGTCAGTTACTAATCTTGGCTCGCTTTGAGAAAGCGTTGGATTAAATTCGGTATTGTTTGCGCCGTGTGAGCAGAAATCACAAAGAATAGAAGAGTCTGCGTTACCATAACTTGAAATATCAGAAAGTATTGTCGATCCCATTGTGTACGATTCTGATATGCCAAAGTCATAGTAGGCCTTTAAAGAATTTTCTAAGTTAACTTCGTTCGCCAGGCCGGTCGCCGTTTCAATAGTTGAATCAACTAATTCGTAACGAGATATTTGCGCCTTATATCTTGTAGGATATCCTGTACCCGCAGCTTCATTCCCTGTCATGGTAAAAGGACGAGTTGCATTCATGTTTGCAGTTACATTTGCATTAGTATCACCTGCAGCAATTGTAGAATCGTCTGAGCAAATTTCTGTTTCGTGTAAATGCATTGCAGAGATTGACCCTGTAAACCAATCTCGGTTTGTCGATGGATTACCATAACCTCCATCATCACTTGCTCCAGATTCGCTACCATCACCGATGATACCAAAGCGCCGCGCTCCTTGGCCTAATGCACCAAGTGTTCCAGAATTTGGTGTAAAG
>Ga0181408_1000107_pt1 | contig 24689 bp, 39 predicted proteins | sample 31SPOviralmetaG_FD_130137 | JGI IMG/M metagenome (GOLD analysis project Ga0181408, IMG submission 130137) | Marine viral communities from the oligotrophic San Pedro Time Series (SPOT) site, San Pedro Channel, CA, USA - 31 SPOT_SRF_2012-02-16 | ecosystem: Environmental > Aquatic > Marine > Strait...
AGCAGAGCAAAATATTTTCTTTGATGCTAAGGCACAGTTAACAAGTGCCGAAACAGAAGCAGAAGCAGAATTATTTAGATGTACCAAAAAAGAGATTAGAGAACAAGTAAATGATTTCTTAAATGAAGTTAAAAAACTAAGCCCAGCTTTACAATCTCTCTTACTTGCTATGCTTGAGTTCAGAAAAACCGAGTATAACGGGGTTTTTGGCATGTTTCTAAAAGCTACGGAGAACATAGAACAAGTAAAAGAGGATTTCAAACGCATGGAATCGGATATCCTAGCTAAACATAAAAAGGAGGACAAGACCGAGAAGTAATATAATGGTTGGGTTGGGGTAGCTTAACGGTTACCCTAGCTTGACTAATAACTGGTCAGAATTTTTTTTTAAAAAATGTTAAATGCTCGCAAGCTCGGCATTAGGACGAGCTAAAGCTCGTTTAAAAGCATATAAATGCGAGCTAAAGCTCGATAATAAAGGTAAAAGCTTAAATGCTCGCAAGCTCGGTATGAGGGGTTTTTGTGTAGTCGGATCCCCCAAGGGGCACCCCCCAAATACACAAAAACCTAACACCTATACTTACATACTATTTTGCACATTAGAATACTTTTTTCAGCTTTGAAGGGGTACCCCCCTTGCCTTTTTCTGCCTAGTATGCTATACACCATATATACGAAACCACCCCCATCTATTTTGGGTCCTATACTCATGCTACACACTATTTTTTTAGTTTTGCTTTTTTCAGCTTTGCTTTTGATTAGTTCTGTTAGCGCAAAACCCTCCTCACCTTCAAAATCGGAAGCGTATGAGTGTATATTGCAGTGGGTGCATGAGAATTATTTAGAGCAGTTTAATCGTGATGCTCCTAGGGTAGTTACTTGTATATATAAATGCAGAAAACCTAACGGAGCTTTTGAATGGTTTGAACGGCAAAAAGATTCCAGAGGGTGTAAATACGAAAAAACCCTCTATAAAGCAACAAAAAGTAAAAATGATACACATACAACCTAATAATAAATACCCAGTACCTGAAAATTTTGCAATTGAGAAAGCTCCGACACCTTTGGGAGAGTTGGAAGTGGCAGAAAACACAGCGAGCCTTATGAAAGAACACTCGCAGACAATTGATATAACACAGGAAGATAAGCAAGAAGCGGAGAAGTTGTTTAAGAACTTTCAAACAGACGTTACCCCAAAGTCGCTTACGCAACCTGCTGTGGTATTAGCCCTTTCGGGGTACGTCAAACAATATTCAAACTCTTTGGTATCTGATGCTGCAGAGACTAGGAACTTAATACATAATAGGCTGTTAGAAATATCACAGTGTGGTGATCCTAAACATGAGTTGAAAGCCTTGGAGTTGCTTGGTAAGATGTCTGATGTGGGAGCGTTCACTGAGAAGTCAGAAATTACGGTGTCTCACAAATCTGCTGATGCACTGCAAGGGTTAATAAAAGAGAAAATTAGTCGGCTTATAGAGTTAGATGTACAAGACGTAAGCGAGATAAAAGATTCACTTGATGAGGAGCTAGATGCGATCAATGATGGAGGCAACGCCAACGAATCAGGAACTTCACAACCTACTAAAGAAATTACCGAATCTGCCTGAACTGCAGCTACAAGACTTATATAAGACACTTGTAGAATATGAACACGCTGTTCAAAAGGAGGGGGCGGAACATGATTTCTTAGAGTTTGTTAAAAGAGTCTGGCCTAATTTTATTTATGGTGCTCATCATAGAAGGATGGCACGAGCGTTTGAAAAAGTGGCTCGTGGAGAGATAAAAAGACTTATAATAAATATGCCGCCACGACATACAAAAAGTGAATTTGCGTCTTATTTGCTACCAGCGTGGTTTTTAGGTAAATACCCAGAGAAAAAAGTAATTCAAACATCCCACACTGCAGAACTTGCGGTGGGGTTTGGTAGAAAGGTACGAAATCTTGTTGATTCTGAAGCGTATAAAGATATATTTTCAGGAGTTGGACTCCAAGCTGACTCAAAAGCGGCTGGGCGTTGGGCTACCAACCAAGGAGGAGACTACTTTGCTATCGGTGTTGGAGGTGCTGTTACGGGTAAAGGTGCGGATATCCTCATTATTGACGACCCTCATTCGGAGCAAGAAGCGACCTTAGCTGAAACCAGCCCGGAAATCTATGATAAAACCTATGAATGGTACACATCTGGACCAAGACAGCGTTTACAACCGGGTGGAGCCATAGTGGTAGTGATGACAAGGTGGTCAAAAAGGGACTTAACGGGGCAAATTATTAAAAATTCTATACAAAGGTCGGGAGAAGACTGGGAATTAATAGAGTTCCCTGCGATTTTACCTAGCGGGAACCCACTTTGGCCTCAGTTTTGGCCTTTTGAAGAGCTAGAAGTGTTAAAAAATGAGCTACCAAACTCAAAATGGATGGCTCAGTACCAACAAAACCCCACATCTGAGAGTTCTGCGATTGTAAAACGTGAATGGTGGCAAAGATGGGAGGAAGAAGACCCCCCAGCATGCGATTTTATCCTAATGTCGTGGGATACAGCGTTTGAAAAGACACAAAGAGCGGACTATTCTGCTTGTACGACATGGGGAGTGTTTTATAAAGACGGCCCTGATGGATCGCCACAAGCAAATATTGTTTTGCTTAACGCATTTCGTGATAGATTAGAGTTTCCTGAGTTAAAAAAAGAAGCAATAAACCAATATAGGTCATGGGAGCCTGATTCTGTTATTATAGAGAAAAAAGCATCAGGTGCTCCGTTAATATATGAAATGAGGGCTATGGGTATACCCGTTCAAGAGTTTACTCCTAGTAGGGGTAATGACAAGATTTCTAGGTTAAACGCTGTTTCTGATTTATTTGCATCAGGTTTAGTGTGGATACCTAATTTGCATTGGGCTGAGGAGGTTATGGAGGAAGTTGCAAGCTTTCCTTCTGGGGAACACGATGATTACGTAGATTCAACTTCTCTAGCCTTAATGAGGTTTAGAAAAGGAGGTTATGTGCGCTCTCTTTTAGACGAAGAAGATAGCCAATTAAATTACAAAGGGCGAAGAGAGCCTTATTATTAAAGGATAAAGTTATGGCAGCTAATAGCATGGAAAAACCAATGGAACCTGAGCAACCCCTTATTACACCAGCAAATGCTGGGTTAGGGGAACCTGATATTGAAATAGAAATTGAAGACCCAGAAAAAGTATCTATAATTGCTGGAGATATGCGGATCGAGATAGACCCGGATGCAGAAGATCCTGATGAGTTTAATATAAATTTAGCTGAAGATATGGACGACACAGAGTTGTCTGTTATTGCTGAAGATTTATTAGGTGATTTTAATGATGATATTGCTAGTCGTAAAGACTGGATGCAGACTTATGTAGATGGTCTTGATTTACTGGGTTTAAAGTTAGAAGAAAGAACTGAGCCTTGGCCGGGGTCTTGTGGTGTACACCACCCTCTTTTAACAGAGGCGCTTGTAAAATTTCAAGCTGAAACAATCATGGAAACTTTCCCTTCACAAGGGCCTGTTAAAACACAGATCATAGGTGATAGTTCTGTAGAAAAAAGAGAAGCTGCAAATCGTGTTCGATCTGATATGAATTATCAGTTAACTGAGAAGATGGTTGAATATCGACCAGAGCATGAAAGGATGTTATGGGGACTTGGGTTATCTGGCAATGCGTTTAAAAAAGTTTATTATGATCCTAGTTTAGAAAGACAGGTATCTATATTTGTACCTGCTGAAGATATTGTTGTGCCTTACGGGGCATCTGACTTAGAAACATCTGAGCGTGTAACTCATGTTATGCGTAAGACTGAAAACGAAATTACTCGTTTACAGACATCTGAGTTTTATAGAGATGTTGAGTTAGGTGGTCCTTCTGATGAATTAGATGAGATAGAGAAAAAGATTGCAGAGAAGATGGGCTTTTCTGCTTCTTATGATGATCGGTATAAAATTCTTGAGATGCACGTGAATTTAAACTTGCCCGGTTATGAAGACAAAGATAAGGATGGGAAAGAAACAGGGATTGCATTACCTTATGTGGTAACTATAGAAAAAGGCACAGGTATAGTGCTTGCGATTAGAAGAAATTACCAACCGGACGATGAACTTAAAAAGAAAAGAAATCACTTTGTGCATTATGGCTATGTGCCGGGTTTTGGGTTTTATTGTTTTGGTTTAATACATTTAATAGGGGCTTTTGCAAAATCGGGTACTTCTTTAATAAGACAGCTTGTAGATGCAGGAACTTTATCTAACTTACCGGGGGGATTTAAAACCAAAGGGTTACGAGTAAAAGGTGATGATACACCAATTAGCCCAGCAGAGTTTAGAGATGTTGATGTGCCAAGTGGGTCAATTAAAGACAATATTATGACGTTACCTTATAAGGAACCTAGTCAGGTTTTATATGCGTTATTAGGGACTATTGTAGACGAAGGTAGAAGGTTTGCAAGCGCAGCAGATTTAAAAGTTGCAGATATGTCAGCCAATAGCCCTGTTGGTACAACCCTAGCTATATTAGAGCGTACACTTAAAGTGATGTCAGCCGTGCAGGCTAGAGTGCATTATTCTATGCGACAGGAGTTTAAGTTATTAAAAGACATTATTAGGGACTACACTCCAGATAAATATAACTATGATCCTGAGAATGGTTCTCCGTTTGTTAAAAGATCAGACTATGACATGGTGGAGGTGTTACCTGTATCTGACCCTAACTCTTCTACAATGGCTCAGAAAGTTGTGCAATATCAAGCAGTCATGCAAATGGCACAAGCTGCTCCTCAGATATATAATATGCCTCAGTTACATAGGCAGATGCTAGATGTATTAGGAATAAAAGATGCAGCTAAACTTGTACCAATTGAAGAAGATGCTAAACCTAAAGACCCATTAAGTGAGAATATGGACGCTTTAAAGGTAAAACCAATGAAAGCATTTATTTATCAAGATCATGATGCACATATCCTTGCTCATACTAATTTCTTAAATGATCCTATCGTAGGACAACTTCTTGCTCAGAACCCAAAAGCTAAATTAATTGCAACAGCTTTACAATCGCATGTGGCAGAGCATTTAGGATTTAAGTATAGATTAGATATTGAGAAACGGGTTGGTGCTCCGTTACCTAAACCTGATGCAGAGCTACCAGAAGATATGGAGCTTGAAGTTTCTCGTTTAATTGCACAGGCTTCTACGCAACTATCACAAAATAATATGGCGCAGATAGCACAGCAAAAAGCACAGCAAAAAGCACAGGATCCAATTATACAGATGCAGCAGCAAGAGTTAGCGCTTAAGACACAAGATGCTCAACGTAAAGCACAGAAAGATCAGGCTGATGTGGCACTTAAACAAGCTCAGATTGCTGTTGAACAAGAAAGAATTGCTTCACAGGAAAGACAAGCTCAGATGCAAACTTTAGCTAAAGCGGCTACAGAGGACGCTAAGTTAGAGGAAAAACAGTCTAGTCAAGTAGTAAAAGCTTTGGTAGACGAACAAAAAGCAGAAAATCAAGCAGACGATGCGGCAGCTCGAATGATACTACAACAAGCGATGAATCAACCAAAAGAACCAACACCTCCTATGGCTCCAGAAAAACCAACACCTCCAGAGGAGCCTACTAGATAAATGAACTGTTGGCACTGTGGAACTATATTGATTTGGGGTGGAGATCATGATATAGGAGATGAGGACGAAGAGTTTTCTATAGTTTCTAATTTATCGTGTCCAACCTGCAGTTCTTATGTAGAGGTTTATTACCCGAAAGAAAAAGAAACAGCTAACGAGGAGTCTGTTCAATGACAGTATTTGAGATATTAAGAAAAAGCATAACGAGTGAAGTGTTACGAGTTCAGAATAGTTTGGGTTCTGGATCAGCTAAATCTTATGACGAGTACCAAAAACTTTGTGGTGTTATAAAAGGTCTTCACATCGCATTGTCTGACGTAGAAGACCTTGAACGTAAAGCGGAAGGTGAGTATGAAGACGACGAAAACGAAGAAGGGGCCTGAAACTGAAGAAAAAGCTGGGCAGTTACCACAACCTTCGGGCTATCATATTTTATGTGCGATTCCTAACGTAGAGGATAAGTACGAAAGTGGGTTGATTAAAGCAGATACTACAAAACACTTTGAAGAAGTTTTATCTACTGTGTTTTTTGTATTAGCACTTGGGCCTGATTGTTATAAGGACAATACTAGGTTTCCTAGTGGTCCTTGGTGTAAAAAGGGAGACTTTATATTAGCGAGACCTAATTCTGGCACCAGATTAAAGATATTTGGTAAAGAGTTTAGGTTGATAAATGATGACAGTGTGGAAGCTGTAGTGCAAGATCCACGAGGAATTTCACGAGCATAGGAGATAGAGATGGCTGAAGAACAAGGATTAGTTAAAGAAGAAGAGGTAAAAGCGCCAAAAGCGGAAGAAAAAGTTTTAGAATCAAAAACAGAAGAAACATTAGATAAACTTGAAATAGAGGTTTCTGATGATACTCCTGAAGATGATCAAAACAGAAAGAACCTTCCTAAAGAGTTGGTAAACCGTTTAGAGTCTGATGAATTAACGGACTATGACGATAAAGTAAAAGATAAAATATACCAACTTAAAAAAGTTTGGCATGATGAGCGCCGTGAAAAAGAACGGGTGCAGAGAGAGAATCAGGAAGCTATAAAAACAACACAAAAGCTGATGGAGGAAAATAAAAAGCTTAAAGGGCATTTTACTACCACTGCTAAAGTTGCTGTTGATTTAGAAATAGCTGCAGCTAAAAGAGAATACAAAGAAGCTTATGATTCGGGGGATAGTGATAAAATAGTAGAGGCGCAACAAAAGTTAAATACTGCTACTATTAAAGCAGATAAAATAAAAATATACGAACCCCCTTTACAAACTAATAAAAGTAGTGTACAACAGGATAATGAAAAACAACCCGCTGTTTTACCGCCTGACGCAAAGGCTATGGAATGGCAAAAAGAAAATACTTGGTTTGGGAATGACGAAGAAATGACCAGCCTAGCGTTAGGGTTGCATGAAAAGCTAGTAAAACAGCACGGCATAAGTTATGCCACTACGGATGAATACTATGGTCGTATTGATGAAACAATGCGAAAACGGTTTCCAGAACATTTTGATTCTGACAACGAAAAAGTAGAAACGAAAGAACCTACAAAACCAAAAGCTTCGGCTGTTGTAGCCCCGGTGACGAGAACTACATCTTCAAAAAAGATACGACTTAGCACTTCGCAAGTTAATTTGGCGAAGAAGTTGGGATTGACACCAGAGCAGTACGCTAAAGAAATGGTTAGACTGGAGAATAAAAATGACTGAAAACAGAACACAAAGAAATAACGAAAAACGTAATTCGCAGGAACGCCCCAAAGCTTGGGCACCCCCATCTACGTTACCGGATGTTATTCCGTTACCCGGATATAGCTACCATTGGAAAAGAACAGCAACTTTAAATGACCCTGATCCTAGAAATATGTCTATGGCTCTTAGGGAAGGTTATGAACCTGTTAAAGCAGACGAACAACCTCATATGCAAATAGTAGCTGATACTAATTCTAGGTACCCCGGTTGTATAGAGATTGGCGGGCTTTTGCTTTGTAAAATTCCTAGCGAGATTGTTAAACAACGTAATGACTATTATTTAGACAGGGCTAACAGCCAACAAGATTCTGTAGATAATAGTCTTATGAATCAAAGTGACTCAAGAGCACCAATATTTAAAGAACATAAGTCAACGGTGTCTTTTGGGAAAGGTAAATAATTTTTTAGGAGATTGATAAAATGGCAGCTACTGCTTCCCCTTTCGGGCTACGTCCTACCAATATGCTTGGTGGTACACCCAATCATGGCGGTGCTATGAGAGAATTTCCAGTTAAGGCTAATAATACGGCTGGGATATTTTTTGGAGATGAAGTCTTACTAACCACTGCTGGACTACCTGTCGCCGCAACAGCTACACCTGTAGCGATTGAAATTAAAGCGACACCTACTAACGCCACTGCTGGTGTTATGGGTGTATGTGTTGGTGTTAGATATGTTGATGCTAATGGCGTTCAACAATTCGCACAACATTTACCAGCTAATGCTACTACCGCTGGCTTTACAGACATATTTGTTAGAGTCAACGATGATCCAAGACAGCTATACCAGATTCAAGGTAGCGCTGCATTAGGAACATTTAATAGTGGCACAGACGGTTCTGGCTTTGCTGGCGCTGTTGGTAAAAACGCAGCATTAGGTAACTATGAGGCTCAAAGCACTTCTACTGGACTTTCAGGTATAAACCTTGTTGTCGGTAGTAACGGCGGTTCAATTGTCGCAACAGAAACTTTAGCAATGAGAATTGTTGAGGTTGTTGCAGGCACCGAGAATGATAACTTCCCTGAATTTATTGTTAAATTTAACTTCAGTGTACTTTCATCTGAAAACAACTTAGGTATTTAAGGAGAATTTTAAATGGCGATTTCACGTTCACAATTATTAAAAGAACTCCTTCCCGGCTTAAACGCTTTATTTGGATTAGAGTACGCTAAATATGGTGAAGAGCATAAGGAGATTTATGAATCCGAAACTTCTGAGCGTTCTTTTGAAGAAGAAACAAAGTTATCTGGTTTTGGTGCAGCCCCAGTAAAATCTGAAGGCTCCGCTGTTACTTATGATAACGCTCAAGAAGCTTTCACAGCTCGTTATACACATGAAACTGTGGCTATGGGTTTTGCGATAACAGAAGAGGCATCTGAAGATAATCTTTATGATAGCCTTGGCGGTCGTTATACAAAAGCTTTAGCTCGTGCAATGGCGTATACAAAACAAGTTAAGGGAGCTACTGTTCTTAACAAAGGATTTACTGGAACAGGCAATCCTACTTACGGTGATGGTAAAGTACTTTTTGCTACAGATCACCCACTAGTAGGCGGAGGAACAAACAGCAATCGTCCTACAACAGGTGCTGATTTGAATGAAACATCTCTTGAAGATGCGACAATCCAGATTGCAGCTTGGACAGACGAGCGAGGTTTGTTAATTGCAGCTAAACCACGTAAGTTAATTATTCCACCAGCGTTAATGTTTGTGGCTACTCGTATTCTTGAGTCTGAGCAACGAACTGGCACTGCTGATAATGATATCAACGCTATTAATACTAATGGAACTATTCCAGAAGGTTATAGTGTTAATCATTATCTAACAGATACAAACGCTTGGTTCTTAACAACTGACGTACCTAATGGTCTTAAGCATTTTGTCCGTACACCGATGGCAACATCAATGGACGGTGATTTTGACACAGGTAATGTTAGATACAAGGCTCGTGAACGTTATTCATTTGGCGTTTCTGATCCTTTAGGAATGTTCGGGTCTCCCGGAGCTTCATAATGAAAGGGGGCTTACGCCCCCCTTTATTTTTCTAGGGTGATTTTTACGCTTACTGACCTAGCAGACGTATTAGAGAAAGCGTAAATTATGTGCTAATACACAAAGGAGATTTAAATGGGTACTACTACCTTTTCTGGCCCTATAAAAGCGGGCACTATTAGAGATACAACAGGTTCAGGCGTTGGAACAAACGTGGCTAACACAGGTTTTGTTTTAATGGCCCAATCTTCCGTTGTAGACATTGCAGGAGTTTCTGCCACCACATCTGTCGGTGTAATCCCTGCTAATTCAAAAATTTCTGAAGTTATTTTAAATGTCGTTCAAGCGAGTGATTCTTCTGCTGCAGCTACTTTATCTGTTGGTTTTTCAACAGGAGATGCTACTTTATTAGATTCAACAAGTGTTAAAGCGGTTGGGGTTACATCTTCTTCAGCTATGGGAACAGCCTCTATTAATATTGGTACAGCAGATTTAGAAATTTTTGCAACTTATTCCCCAGTTTCTGCAACTGCTACACTCAAAGGAATTGGTGACGTAACTGTTAAGTATTTACAAAATATTAATCTTAGTATTTAGAGGTGAATTATGAGTTTCTCATCTGATGTAAAAGCTTTTACAACTAAAGACTCAGGACATAAAATTAACGGTAGGTCACGTTTGCAAGGTGTGCAGTATGTTCACGGAGGATTAAGTGCTGGAATTACTTTATCTTTTTTAGACATGTCAACTGATGGGACTGATGTAACTGCATCAGCGACTAATAGATTGACGTTATCTACTTCAAGTGCTATTGGTACTGAAGATGTATTTATTCCTGACAATGGTATATTGTTTGATAAGGGTATTTATATGACTAATGGCAATACTGCGGACATCACCAGCGTTACTGTATTTTATGTAGGTGGCGGCGAGGTCTAAACCGTGGCCGTTAAAAAACCTAAATCTAAGGGTATGGGCATAAAAACTTCTGTTAAGTCGGGTAATTTTCTCCCGACTAAACAGGGTGCAGGTATGACTAAAAAAGGTGTTGCAGCATACCGTAGAGCCAATCCCGGATCAAAATTAAAAACGGCTGTTACAGGTAAAGTTAAAAAAGGCTCTAAAGATGCAAAAAGACGTAAATCTTTTTGTGCTAGATCAGCAGGGCAAATGAAACAATTTCCTAAAGCAGCTAAAAACCCAAATAGTCGTTTACGACAAGCTAGAAAGAGGTGGAAATGTTAAAAACATCTGCTAAGAGAAAAAGTTCTCGTCCTCCTAAAATTGAAAGTGAAGTTGCCGTTCAAGGCAATGAGATAAAACATATGCAAGAGGACATGGATGGAATGAAAAAAGATATAGAAGAAATAAAAAAATCTATATCTGAAATACATAAAGTGTTATCGGAGGCTAGGGGTGGTTGGAAAACATTGATGTGGGCAGCAGGTGCAGGTAGTGCTGTAACTGCTTTTATTATAATGATCCAACAAATATTTTGGAGTAAATAAAAATGGAACCTAAAGAATATAAACTGTTTGGAACTAGGAGTTTTCGGGAAAGCAAAGGTTTAAAACCAAAAAAAGCTTCTAAGATAGTAACTAAAAAGATGTTAAAAGATTCAGGTTTCGACAACCTACGTGACTTTATGAACACGTTTAAATATGACGAAGATAAAGGTTACGTTAAAAGAGTCAGAGCGTTAAAACGTAAAGAGGACCCAAAACCTGTAACGAAAGCTTCTGGTCGTGAGCGAAACCAAACAACAGACATTGGTAAAAACATTCTTGGAAAAGATGTTAAAGGTGGGCAATCTGCAGGGTTAGCGGGTAGCCCTAGTGGTGAAGCAGCAGGTAAAAAACCTGTAAGAAAAACTTCTGGTCGTGAGCGAAACCAAACAACAGACATTGGTAAAAACATTCTTGCAAAAGATGTTAAAGGTGGGCAATCTGCAGGGTTAGCGGGTAGCCCTAGTGGGCGTGTTAAAAAAAATAAGGGAAATAATATGAAAGCCGGAGGGCCGGTAAAAGCTAAGAAAAAGACAACCAGAAAATTTAGAGGTGATGGTATCGCTAGAAAAGGTAAAACTAAAGGGAGGTTTGTGTAATGGCTAAAAAAATAAAGGGTAAAAAAGGCACACAATCTGGTGAAGCAGGTTTAGAGAGAATAGAGGCGTATGCAAGACCACAGGTTGATAAAAGAACTGCGGCAGAAAAACGTAGAGATGCTCGTAGAGCAAAAGTCAAAAATATCTCTAAAGACGAACTTTACTCTACAGGAGAAACAGCTTATGAAAAGTTTGATGATTTTATAAACAAAATGGACAGCAAACTTGGTGCGGCTATAGGACAATCTCCTAAAAGCATAGAAAGCAAGCAGAGAAGAAGATTAAACATGAGAGAAATGTCTAAGCAAATAGATGAGGCGCAAGCTTTAAGAGACGAAAGAATGGCTGACAGACGTTACCAACAAAAGCAAAGAAAAGAAGCAGACGCAGGTGTGAGAAAAAGAGAACTAGAGGCTTTAGGCCTTAAAAAGGGCGGTAAAGTAAAAGCTAAGAAAAAGACAACCAGAAAATTTAGAGGTGATGGTATAGCTAAAAAGGGTAAAACTAAAGGAAGGTTTGTGTAATGACTAACAAGCCTCCTGATTTTCCTAAAGAATTAGGTAAAGTAGTTATACAAAATACTGGGGATCAGGTCGCAAAAGAAGAGAAAAAAGAAAAGAAAAAAGAAAAGAAAAAGTTTAGACCCACTATGGGTCGTGGCGGTGGGTTAAGCACAAAGAATATAGTAGAAGGCGGGTTGCCCGGTAAGAAAAATTTTAGTAAAGGTGGCCTTGTTAAGAAAAATGTTGACGGTATAGCAAAGAGAGGTAAAACTAAAGGACGTATAGTTTAAACAAAGGAGGTGTAGGGTGGCGTATTTAATTAGTAACATTCCATATACAAAGGTTTGGATTAGGAAGGAATTTACACATGGACATCAAAAATATCACGGGGAGTTTGTTCACGGATTGGCGGTGGCTGTTACAACGATGCCAGACCGATGTCTCAGCTTCCAAATCATATTTACAGGATGTGAAGAGGAAGAAGGCGAGAGTAACCCACATGGTGGGGCAATGTGGGCAAGGATGCCGCTCACAGCACTTTGTGGAGACATCCCAATGGATGAGTGGCCGGAGAGAATGGAAACCCACCTCGCACAACCGTGGGACTGTCCCTCACACAACCATTCAATCGTATCGCTCAACAGATGCAAACCAAGCCCGTGGCTTGCAAAAATCGCAGGAGAGTTTCACACAGCGAGATATCTCTTCACTGTGGACTTCACCGAAAGCGAAATCGCAGACTGTCCAGCACAACACAAACAGAGTCATGTCATGGTGTTAACAGACGGACAATGGAAAGGTAACATGGTAGCTCTTCCTAATAATAGAGTAAGAGTTACAAGCCCTGCATTATGGGTTACTGGCGAAGGAGCACCTGATTTTAGGCCTAGCCAACATACACATTGTGCAGAACAAGATGATTCATATATGGATCCAACAGTAACGTTTGATAATTTGTATGCGGAGGATGGTGATGAAAAAGAAGCTAACTGATTTAACAGGAGATGGTGAAGTAACCCAAGCTGATGTTTTACAAGGTAGGGGTGTTGAATTAAAATCCAAAGGAGGAGCAGTAATGAAAGCAAAAGGTGGTCCCGTTAAGATGCGTGGCGGTGGCATGATGGCTAAAGGGATGGCTAAAGGCGGCGCAGTAATGAAAGCAAAAGGCGGTTCTGTTAAAATGGCTAAAGGTGGTTCTGTCAAAATGGCAGGTGGCGGCATGATGGCAAAGGGCTATAAAATTGGTGGTAAAGTTGCAACTAAAGGTGGTACAAAAGGCGGCGTTAGTGGTGGTACAAAAGTAACCAGAGCTGATGGTATTGCTAAAAGAGGTAAGACAAGAGGAAAGAAAGTGTAATGGCTGTTAAAAAGGAACCTAAGAAAACTAAGAAAAAAGCAGGCTCTAAGCCAACAAACCCTGCTTTATATGCCCGTGTAAAAGCAGAAACAAAACGTAAGTTTAAAGTTTATCCTTCAGCATACGCAAATGCTCATTTAGTTCGTGAGTATAAGAAAAGAGGTGGAGGTTATGCTTAATGTCTCTTAAAGAGTGGTTTGGTAAAGGAAAGAAGGGAGACTGGGTTGATATTGGTGCTCCTAAAAAGAAAGGTAAATACCAAGCCTGTGGACGTAAGTCTGCTAAAGGAGATAGTAAACGTGCTTATCCCAAGTGTGTGCCAAGGGCAAAAGCTAAGTCTATGACTGCAGCACAACGTAAGTCTGCTGTTCAAAGAAAAAGAGCTGCAGGTAATCCGGGGGGTAAGCCAACTAATGTTAAGACTATAGTGAAAAAGAAACGTGCAAAAAGTAAATCCAAGAATACCTAGAAAGAAAGGACAACCTGCAAGGTCTAAAAAACATTCAGATTTATATACGGATGAGAACCCTAAAGGTACGATAAAAGGGTTAAAATTTGCAACAAAAGCAGATGCAACAAAAAGTGTTACTAAGATTAAAGGTAGTGGTAGGTCAAAAGCTCATAAAATACAAGCAGCTATAGCGATGGAACAAAGAGCAAGAGTTATGGGTAAAAAAGATGCCGCTGGAGTTTATAGAAAATATATAAATAGTGTGAAAGCAAAAAAATAAATGGCTACTACAGATTCTACAAGTTTTAATTTAAATTTAAATGATATAGCAGAGGAAGCGTTCAGTCGTTGTGGTGCAGAGCTTCGTACTGGATATGATTTAAAATCAGCAAGACGTTCTTTAAATCTTTTAACCATTGACTGGGCTAATAGAGGAATTAATTTGTGGACTATAGAAGAGGGTTCTATACCTTTAGTATCTGGTACGTCTACCTATGATTTACCTGTTGATACAATAGATCTTTTAGAGCATCAAATACGAACTGGGTCTGGGAATAGCCAACAAGATTTAACTATAAGTAGAATTAGTGTTTCAACTTATGCGACCATACCTAATAAAAACAATACTGGGAGACCGATACAAGTATTTATAGATAGAAAAACAGGAGCAACTAATTCATCAAGTGTAGTGCAAAACCCTCAGATAAAAGTATGGCCTGTGCCAGATCAGAGTAACACATACACTTTTGTTTATTTTAGGATGAGAAGAATACAAGATGCAGGAGATGGGGTAAATACACAGGATATACCTTTTAGGATGTTGCCTTGTTTAGTTTCTGGATTAGCTTACTATTTATCTTTAAAAATACCAGAAGCGGCTGAAAGAATGGCAATGCTAAAACAAGATTATGAAGAGCAATGGATAATAGCTTCTAGTGAAGATAGAGAGAAAGCGCCATTGCGTTTAGCACCAAGGGAGTTTTTGTACTAATGGGGTCTCCTTTTGCTAGAGGTAAAAAAGCTATCGCTGAGTGCGATAGGTGTGGTTTTAGATATAAATTAAAAGAATTAAAATCTCTTACAATTAAAACAAAAAATGTTAACATATTAGTATGTCCAGAATGTTTTGAACAGGACCAGCCACAACTTCAACTAGGGATGTTTCCTATAAACGACCCGCAGGCTATACGAAACCCACGACCAGATTTAACACAATTTGCAGATTCAGACTCTAGGAGTTATCAATATGGATTTAATCCTGTAGGGTTTAATAACTTTTACAATTTAAATTTAATTAATAATTTAAGTATAGAGTCTCAAGTAGGAGAGGTAAGTGTAACTATAACAGCCCAAGTGGCGTAAGGACTAAAATGAAAAGCAACCCTTTATATAAACAACCAATGAAGACCCCCGTCCCTAATACTGACGGTTATCCTAATAACATAGCTAACACGCAAACAGTAAAAACTAGAGGTACAGGTGCTGCTACTAAAGGTGCTAATTCTTCTAAAAGGCTTGCATAGTGAATTATTCTGAGTTATTTGAAACAATAAAGGGGTATTGTGAAAACGATTTCCCAGATGTTTCTTTTTTAAACAGTGCAGGAGACTCTAATTCGTTAACTAGCACAGAACAGTTAAATATATTTATAAAACAAGCTGAACAAAAGGTTTATAATTCTGTTCAAATACTAGATTTACGTAAAAATGTTACTGGAGAGTTATCTTCTGGTAATCAATACCTGTCAGTCCCTACAGATTGGCTTGCTAATTTTTCTTTAGCTATAATAGATTCTGCAGGAGCGTATACTTATTTGTTGAATAAAGATGTAAATTTTATTAGAGAGTCTTTCCCTAATCCTACATCCACTGGTAAACCTACACATTACGCTTTGTTTGATAACTCTTCTTATATTGTAGGGCCAACTCCGGATCAGGGATACACTGCTGAATTACATTATTTTTATTATCCCGATTCTATAGTATCTGCGGGTACTTCTTGGGTTGGAGAAAATTATGATTCTATTCTTTTATATGGAGCGTTAATCGAAGCGCATATATTTATGAAAGGTGAGGCGGATGTTTATGAAAGCTATATTCAAAGGTATAATGAGGCTTTGGCAGGACTTAAGCAGTTGGGTGAAGGTAAAAATAGACAAGATATGTATAGAACTAAACAAGCGAGGTACCAAGTCAAATGATAGGAAATAGTTCAGCAGTTATTTTAGGTGGTGGGGTTAGAATAATGACAACTTCTGGTAGAGGATTTACACCAGAAGAGATTTCTGAACGAGCTTTAGATAAAATTATAGCGATTAGTGATAAAGCAGATCCTGTAATTAAAAAACAAGCAAAAGCTTTTAGAGAGGATATTAAACATACATTGATCCACTACATGAATGAAGCTATAAAAAGCAATAAAGTTACTTTGATTAATAAACTTAAACAAGCAGGTCATTCCGAGGCAATAAAAATTTTAGAGAAATAGGAGTTAAAAATGGCAATTACACAAGCAATGTGTACTTCTTTTAAAGCACAAGTATTATTAGGTACACACAACTTTCACCCTTCAGGTTCAAGTGCTGCAGATACGTTTAAAATTGCGTTATATACTGCAAGTGCTACGTTATTAAGTGCTGGTACAACTGCGTATATAACAACTGGAGAATCTGCAGGTACAAATTATGTAGCAGGAGGTTCTGCGTTAACTGTTAATGGTGTTGACACGGGAACCACTTCTGGGTTTGTAGACTTCGGTAATATCACATTTAATAATGTAACTATTAATGCAGATGGGGCTTTAATTTATAATAACACTCCCTCTACTTCAGATAATGCGGGGTCTACTTTAACAAATGCGGCGGTATGTGTTTTAGATTTTGGAGGAACCAAACAAGCAACTTCTGGTGACTTTTCTATTATATTTCCGGGCGCAACAAGCGCTGCTGCAATAATTAGGATAGCGTAAATGCCTTCTACCACCACTTATGTTGGTTGGGGCACTGGGCCTTGGGGTAGAAATGGTTGGGGTGCGCCGCAACTATTAGTCACAGTAGATGGTGTAAGTGCTACTGCAAGTGTTGGAAGTGTTACTGTACAACTAGGTAAAATAGTTAGTGTTACAGGTGTAAGTAGTTCTGGGGGTGTAGGGTCTGTTACTGTTGGAACGGGGAGTAATTTTAGTGTAACTGGAGTTTCCGGTACTGGTTCTGTTGGAACTGTTACGATACCTTTTGTAGATGGGGTAGTAGCTACTGGAAGTGTAGGTACAGTTTTAATATGGGGGCAAGTGCAAACCGCACAAACCCCGAATTGGAAAGAAATCAAAGAAGCAGCATAGGAGAAAATTATGGCTTCATCAGCGTCACCAGATTTAAAAATTCAACTTATGGCTACCGGAGAAAACACCGGGGCTTGGGGGGATGTAACTAACACAAACCTTTCTGCTGTAGAAGAAGCAGTTGCAAGATCTACTAATGTAGCGTTTGCAGGTACGGCTAATATAGCTGTCGCTATTACAGATTTTGGCGCTCCTCCACAGGCGGGAAGAAGTTTTAGGTTAAATTTAACAGGAACAGGCACAGTTGGGCAAACCTTAACGGTTCCCGATATAGAAAAAGGCTACATTGTTAATAATGGTCTTAGTGTGGCAGTTAATGTAAAAAACTCAACTTCAACACCAACAACTCAAGTAGCTGCTGGTAAATCTACATATGTTTATAGTAAAGGGTCTACGGGCGTTGTCCCGGCTTTTGATGGAGTTAGTGCGTTAGGCGTTATTAACACGCTAGATGTTGGTGGTAATGCTTCAGTAAAAGGTACATTTAATTTAGGAGGTTCAGCATCTATTGCTTCAACCTTATATGTTACTGGCGATCAACATAATTCAGCAGAGCTTACTGTAAGAGGTGCTATCTCAGGTGCATCTACTCTAACAATTGGAAACACTATTTCAGGAGCAGGAACTTTAAATATTAAAGGCTCTGCATCTATTGCTTCTACTTTATCTGTCACAGGTGCTCAATATAATTCATCTACATTTACAATTAGGGGTGCTATTTCAGGTGCGTCTACTTTAAATATTTCATCAGATATTATAAGTCAAACAAATGTATCATCAAAAGGTACATTAGGGGTTGGGGCATCAGCTACATTTGCGGGTGCAATATCTGCCAACTCTACTTTAAATATAACAGGAGCCGTATCTTCTAATAGTACACTTACAACCACAGGAGCTATATCTGATGGAGATGGTAATTTAAGAGATGTTCCACAAGCTAGAGTTGTTAGTGCTACAGCAGATTTAGTTACAACTGATTTAGGAAATTTTGTACTAAATACTTTAAAGGATAATAAACTTACTGTCCCTACGGGAGATTTTGGCACGGGTCAAATTATATCGGTTGTAAACAGAGCCTCTGCTGCAACGATAGTTAATTCAGTTGGAACAACGGGGTTTATTATAGCAGGAGCAGCAGCTTCTACATCTACTGCTACTTTAGGTAATAATGGAGTATGTTCTATATTATTTATAGGTCAAAACTCAGCGTATTTAACAGGAAATGTGAGTTAGGCATATGACAGGTATTCATCAAATATTGTTTTCATCTTTTTCCGCTGCTGGTGGTGCGGTTGATACTTCTGTACACACCTTTAATTCAGATGACACTCTTGCAATAGGAGGTGCTACTAAACTAAATTGGCTTTTAGTAGCAGGGGGTGGTGGAGGCGGTGGTGGTGTAGCCGGTTCAAATAATGGTGGTGGCGGAGGTGCAGGTGGTTTTAGAAGGGGTCAAAATACTCCTATCACTGGTGATTTACATATTGACATTGGTGGAGGTGGAGCAGGTGGCCCTGCAAGCTCTAACGGAACTGTGGGCGAAGAGTCTAGGCTTTCTTATGCAACTGGAGGGGGCGGTCAAGGCCCAGAAATACTTACCTGTGCTGGCGGTGGTGCAGGTGGCGCACTTGGAAATGCAGGTGGTGCAGGTGGTTCAGGTGGTGGCGGAGGTGGTCAAGGTGCAGCTGGCCCTATCTCTCCTTTTCCCGGTACAATAACGGGTGAAAATACAACATCTCAGGGTAATGTTGGTAGTGGAAATGTACCACCTGTTCCCGGTGGTCGGCCGGGAGGTGGTGGAGGAGGTGCAGGTGGTGCAGGAGGGCCAATAGGTTCTAGTATAGGTGGGGCTGGTGGAGATGCTGTAGTATTTGATTTAGCTACACAATCTTCAGGTTCTGGTGGTACAGTTTATGCTGGTGGTGGCGGAGGTGGTACTGGCACTGGCGGTGCAGGTGGTGGGGCTGATGGAACAACAGTTGGTGGTAGGGGGTCTTCTGGGACAAGCAGCGTTGCCACAGCAGGTACAGTTAATACTGGAAGTGGTGGTGGAGGGGGAGGGGGTGCAACACCAGCCGGTGTAGCAAATGAGGGTTTTGATGGTGGGTCAGGTGTTTGTGTACTTCAATTAGTGGCGTAATATGGCTAAAAAAATGATTTATAGAATTAGTGGTTTAGATAGTGCAATCGAGTTAATTAGACCGGGGGCATCTTATGAGCTTACCCAAAATGGTTTTGAAATATGGAATGACCCAAGACCGCAACCAACAATAGAAGAATTAAAAGAAGTGCAGAAAAAAACAAGAGAGTTTGAAGAAAGTTTAAATCCAATATTTTTAAAAAACCAATTAAAAAGGTAAAAGGATGGATATTTGAGTCACAGTTTTAAAACAATCCATAATTTTCCTGCTGATAGAAATAAAAGATTTCATCCTTGGTGCTTCTGGAGCAAAGCATTTAATGATGATGAACTACAAAAAATTATAGATTTGATGGACTCTTCTAAATTAACTAAAGGTAAAGTTATATCAGGCACAAAAGCAAAATTTAGTAACGTAAGAAAATCTAATGTTAAATTTTTTAATTTTAAAGATGGTGTAGGGTTAGCTGATTGGATTTTTTTTAGATTAAATGCAGTTATAGAAGGTATTAATAATCGGTATTATAATTTTGATTTAAATGGATACGATCATTTTCAATACACAGTTTATCATGGAAAGGAAAAAGGCAAGTATGACTTTCATATGGATACAACTATGGATCAAGATAAAACGGATAATGACTGTAGAAAATTATCAATGACATTTTTATTAAGTGAACCAAATAAAGATTTTAAAGGCGGGGAGTTTCAAATTAATGATTCAGAAGAAAAAAATGCTAGAACTATACCAATGAATAAAGGAGATATAATATTGTTCCCATCTTTCATGCTACACAGAGTTAAACCTGTAACAGCGGGCGTAAGAAAATCAATTGTAGTATGGGTTCTTGGACCTAAATTTAGATAAATAGAGGAGGTTATAACTATGGCACATTTTGCTGAACTTAATGCGGATAATATAGTTATAAAAGTTGCTGTAGTAAACAACGATAAGATTAAAGATTCCAATGGGAATGAATCAGAAGCGTTAGGTATTGCTTTTTGTAAAAACCACAGAAACTCAACAAATACTTGGGTTCAAACTTCTTATAACACCAGAGGTGGAGTTCATAGTTTAGGTGGCACTCCATTAAGAAAAAACTATGCAGGTAAAGGATATAAATATTATCCAGAACACGATCTTTTTGCTCCTCCCTCTCCATACGTAAGTTGGGTATTAAATACATCTACAGGTTTATGGGGTGCTCCAACAACTGCTCCAACTTTAACAGATGAACAAACAGCAGCAAATAAAATATATGTTTGGAATGAAACCAATTATCAAGCTAACAATGCTAATGGTTGGGAATTAGTAGATAAATTAGTTTTATAGATAGGTAATGAATGAAAAATGGATCCAGTAACATTATTATCGGCAGCTTCTTTAGCTTTCAATGGAGTCAAAAAAGCCGTACAAGTGGGGCAGGATATAGAGGTAGTTTTTAAACAATTACAAACGTGGTCGGGTCATGTATCAGATTTACAAGAATGGATAGGGCAAGATAAAAAGTATAAAAAACCTAGTTTATGGCAAAAATTAACATGGGACAAAAGCGAAACAGCCGAGGCATTTGATGAACTTATTGCAAAGAAAAAAATTGAAGAGATGGAAAAGGAAATCCGACATCTTTTTACATGGGGGAAATTACACCACCTCGGAATGGATGGACCATATGGTTATAAAACGTTCATTAAAATTCGTAGAGAAATTAAAGATAAAAGAAAACGTGAAATATATAATCAGATGCGTAGAAGGAAAGCTTTTTTATATAACACGAAAATGGGTGTATTTATTGGAGCCCTTGTATTACTCTTAATTTGGATGGGCAATTTTTTATGGGAAGCAATTATGGAGGCAAGTAAGTAATGTTAAATTTAATTGGGTCGTTATTGCCGATTGGTGAAAAATTAGTGGATAAGTTAATACCTGATCCTCAAGCTCGACAAAAAGCCTTAAAAGAATTAAAAGCAATGGAGCAGTCTGGAGAGTTGGCAAAACTTTCTGCTGACCATGCAAATACTGCAAGTGCTAGAGAAAGAGAAATGAAAATTGCAAACTCAGAGTTTGCTCCTATGGTAAATAAAATCATAGTTCCGTGTCTTGCTATTTTAATTGTGTTTTTAACTTTTGGAATGATGTCGGCAATTTTGTTTATGGACATTGAGTCTGGTAAAAATTATGAGATAAGTTTGTATATTTTGGGCTTGCTCTCAGGAGCCCTAATGTCGTGTATCAACTACTACTTTGGCTCCAGCACTGGCTCTAAAGAGAAAAGTAAAGAACTACAAGATATGTTTAGTAAGAAAGAACCAAGAATATGACCGAGTTTCATTGGGGCAAATATTTTACTCGTAGCGAGTTTCAATGTAGTCATAGTCATACTTGTGAAATGAATCAAGAGTTTATTAATAAACTTAATAAACTTAGAGAAGAGTATGGTAAGCCTTTAATTATTAATTCAGGTTATAGATCACCAGAACATCCTATAGAGCTTGTTAAAAAAACTCCGGGTGCTCATACAAGTGGTAAGGCTTGTGATATTGGTGTGTCTAGGCAAGATGCCTTAAAATTATTAGAGTTAGCTATAAAACTAGGTTTTACAGGTTTTGGGATAAATCAAAAAGGCGGTAGTAGGTTTTTACATTTAGATACTTTGGAAAACAGTAGTGCAAGACCAAGACCGACAATTTGGAGTTATTAATATGTCTTTTTTTGAGTTAGTAGTAGGCGTAACAATAGGCTTTTGTATTTTCTTTTGGGGTTCCCTTTATTTATTGGTGTCTGTATAAAATGGCTTTACAAAAATTACAATTTAAACCCGGAGTTAATAGAAACATAACTAACTACTCTAATGAGGGGGGATGGTTTGAGTGCGATAAAGTTCGTTTCTTAAATGGATATCCTGAAAAAATAAATGGGTGGGAGAAATACACTTCTGTTGAGTTAGATGGTATTTGTAGAGCGTTATTTAACTGGGTAACTTCTTTTAGTGATAATTTTTTAGCTATAGGAACTAATAGTAAAGCTTATATAGAAGCTGGTACAAACTTAAATGACATTACTCCATTACGAGATACACCATCTGCAACAATGACAATAAATGCTTTTTCTGCAACAACTGGTTCGACAATAATAGCTGTAGCCGCTACAGCGCATGGCACAAACACAGGAGATTTTGTAACTTTCTCAGATGCTACAAGTTTAGGTGGAAATATATCCGCTGCTGTGTTAAATCAAAATTATGAAATAACTGAAATAGATGCTGATAACTATAGTATATCTGCAACAGCTACTGCCAATAGTAGTGACACAGGTAATGGGGGGAGTTCTACTGTAGGTGCTTATGAAATAGCTGCCGGTAAGGGTGTAACTTCGTATGGATATGGTTGGGGCACTGATACATGGGGCAGACTTTCTTGGGGTTCTGGGTCTTTACAACCTATTTTACAACCGTTGACTGTTTGGTTTTTTGATAACTTTGATAATGATTTAATAATGAATGTTAATACGGATGGTAAGGGCGCTCCATTTTATTGGGAAAGAGGAGCATCTACTGATCCTACAACTGTATTAGGCACAAGGGCTGTTAAACTTTCTACATTATCAGGAGCGGCTAATGTTCCTGCAGAAGTAGGACAAGTAATGGTATCTCAAACAGATAGACATTTATTAACGTTTGGGGCTTCACCTTTTTCAGGACTTACTCAAGCAGAGGATACTGGCACGTTTGATCCTTTATTAATAAGATTTGCAAATCAAGATGAGCCGCAAAATTTTAAACCTACTTCTACCAATAGTGCGGGGTTTATTAAAGTTAGTAATGGTTCAAGGATAGTGGGTGTTTTTGAAACAAGGCAAGAAATTTTAGTATTTACAGATGCAACGTTGAACTCTTTACAGTTTCTTGGTACTACTGATGTTTTTGGGTTGAGTGAACTGGATACAAACATATCTATAGCAAGCCCACGATCCATAGCTGGGGCTAGTAATATAGTTTACTGGATGGGCACAGATAAATTCTATGTATATACCGGAAAAGTTAGCACACTTCCTTGTTCTTTAAGAGATCATGTTTTTAATAACATAAACTATAATGCTTTAGCTTATGTTTATGCAGGCACTATAGAATCTCAAAACGAAATCTGGTGGTTTTATCCTTCAGCTCAAAGTGTAATAAATGATTCATATGTAACGTATAATTACAAAGAAAATGTGTGGTTTTATGGTAGTTTGAATAGATCTGCTTGGATTGACGCTAACTTAAGGCAGTTTCCTCAAGCAGTAGGAGAGCAATTTGTATTTAATCATGAAACTGGAGTAGATGCAGATGGTTCTGCTATGACTGCTTTTATTACATCATCTGACTTTGACATAGGAGATGGAGAGAAATATACTTTAATAAAACGAATAATTCCTGATTTAGATTTTACTGGTTCTAATGCAACAGAACCTACTGTGCAGATGACTGTCACACCTAGAAACTTTCCGGGAAACACAGCCACCACAGAACCTGATAAAAATGTTATTGAGACCTCTGTAAATGTCTACACCGAACAAGTATATTTAAGAGCTAGGGCAAGACAGATGGGATTTAAAATAACGTCTAATACATTAGGTACAACTTGGAAGTTAGGGTCGCCAAGGTTAGATGGTAGACCAGATGGGAGAAGATAATGGGAATGAGGTCTTTTCGGGCACCTCCGTTACCTTTACCTCCTAATGAATATGAACCGTTATATTTTAATCAGTTATTAAATGTTTTATCTTTATATTTTACGCAGTTAGATTCACAGAACCCTCTTAATATAGAGGGATTGGTTTTAACTAATTTAACAGAATCGCCTTTTGGTTTACCCCCGTTTAGTTTATATAGAGAAGGACGAGATGTTAAAATATTATTACCGCAAGATTCACCTGTTTCCGGAGTTTCTTCGGTTATTAACTTAGGGAGTGTTACAGTAAGTGTTTAATTTTTTTACCTGCAAAAACAGTCTTTACGGCAGTACCCACCCTATACCTCGCTGTTGTAGAGACTGGCAGGCTTTAAATAATATGAGAGAAACGTATGTCTATTTATAACCCCCGATTTTTACCAAGTGCGCCTACTACTAATCAATATTTAAAAAATTTAGGTTTTTTAGAGCCTGTTTCAACACCAACGGCAGTCGCACCAACCCAACCTTCTGTTGAAGAAGGTGTAAATCAATCGTATTTAGATGTGTTTAAAAGACCTGCAAGCCAAGACGAAATAGATGAGTATGTAAAGGAATTTGGTGCAGATAATGTATATGATGCAGGTGAAGAAGCTGCTTTAGAGGGTAGGTTAGCTGCAGTAGTAGGAAAAGATATAGTTGGTGATACAGTAGAAGGAGGAGATGTAGGAGGAGATGTAGGAGGAGATGTAGGAGGAGATGTAGGAGGAGATG
>Ga0181408_1000111_pt1 | contig 24391 bp, 24 predicted proteins | sample 31SPOviralmetaG_FD_130137 | JGI IMG/M metagenome (GOLD analysis project Ga0181408, IMG submission 130137) | Marine viral communities from the oligotrophic San Pedro Time Series (SPOT) site, San Pedro Channel, CA, USA - 31 SPOT_SRF_2012-02-16 | ecosystem: Environmental > Aquatic > Marine > Strait...
AAACTTTCGCTGTATCTTATGAAAGCTTGCACGGGGTCATCGTCATAGAAACGTGTGACAAGGTAATCAACTGTTCCTTTGTCAGTTCCTTTATTTATGGAACTTACATTAGCCGCTATAGAGTTCATAACATCACTAATAAACCTATTAACATCTGTAATGTTTTGAACAGCAGGCAGAAATGCTCTTGCTCTCATGTGGCCACTCTCTGTCAACACACTCAACATTCGTGAAGCATTTAAACTAGCTGGCATATGATGACTTCCTCCAGCCGCATCCTGCACAGCTTTCATTAAGTCAACCCAACCATCTATAGCATCTCGTATAGTCTCATCATCCCAACCTTTAGATTTGCCTACTTTTTCAACATAATCAGTAATAGCTGGTTTGCTAGTTATTGTGCTAGCTAACGTAAATAATGGATCATCAGAATCAGCATTAAATATTTTAGCAAACTGTGCAACAGCTTCATCAGACATTACACGTGGATTAAAAGACTCAGGATCTAACGGAATAAACTCTTGATTGCCAGGACCTTTCTTTATTTCTGGATCATACTCAGGGTTACGCATCTTCATATCGCCACTAATATCAACAATGACTTCGTACTGTTCAACAGAATAATTATTAATCTCATCAACTATTCTCTTAATGTCGTCAGTTATTTCCTCACCAAATTCTCCAACCATATTCAACCGTATTTGAGCAGGTGTTTTCGTAACTAAATGCTTAGGTGTGCGTAACAAATTAATATTACCTATAAACATTTGAAGAGCTTTCTCTCCATCCACACCCATATGATCAGCTATCTTTTTAACCACCATATTGCGATAATTATTTAACGCCTCCACACGCAACTTACCTTCTTGTCGGGCTGAAGCAAGTCTCTGACTCTTTGCTTCCTTAACAAAGTCACGATCAAATTTAGAACCCTGGTTCGATAACCCAATAAACGAACGCAAACTTCCAGTACGTTTATCTAATGCACGCAAAGGAGCGAACACAGGAGTCAACGCTTTATTAGCAGTCTTAGACATAAGCGATTGAGGTGTAGCCTTTTCATAAATTCTTTCCGTTGAACCCTTGAAAACGTTAGGAACAGTTCGTTGCTCAAACCCATTAATTTCGCCACGGCTAATAAGTTTTTCTTGTATCCGTGTTGCTCCCATAGGAGAACCAGCAGTTTGTTCAAACACAGACGCTAATGACTTATCGTCACTAGCATTCTCAATCAATCTAACAAAATCCTCGAAACTAGTAATCTCTCCAGACTCTGCACCAATTTCTAATATCTCTACTACATCATCAGTTAAATTATTGAACAAATCCGCAGACGTAGTTTGCTCTAGCTCATCTCCCAAGAAAGGTCTTGGCCCTACATAACCTAAAGGATTAGCCGTATACTGATCAACACGAGCCGTATCACGTTTTACAAGTGAAGAGTCTGCATAAGTTCTTGGCTGATAACTACCTACATCATCAGCCATAAACACTTGATCAGGCAATCTAACAGTAAAACTTCCAGTCTTAGGGTTCTTATTAATAGCTACAGCTTGTCCACCCTCTACACGAATTGCAGTACCCGTAACAGGTTCATACATCTCCGTAGATTTATTATATTCAACTGGCATAAACTGTTGATCAGATCGGTTATTTCTTTTTAACTCTGCAATACGAGCATCAACTAAACTTTCACGTTTCTTTTTGCTCATAGCATTCCAACGTTTTTTATCCTTATCACGTATGTAATGCTCTTCACGAAGCTCTCGCTCTACAGCTTTCCTGTCTCTGTAATCAACAGCAGATATGCGCTTAGTAGCGTCACCTGTTTGATTAACTGAAGTGTAAAAATAGTTTGCTTCAGGGTCCCAACCTGGCGGTAAAAACCCTTCAAAGGAAACCTCGTCTATCCTGTACGTTAGTTGCTCTCCGATTATTTCAGGTCGAGCTGTCCACGGGGCAGACGCATTTTCCATTGCTTCTTTCTTAACACCCCTCTCAGCTTGAGTAGCGTTAACCCAACTAGCAAGCTTTCGATACCACTCTTTAGGGTTAGCTCTGTCAGCTCCATCAGTAACGTTTACCATACGTTCAAAATGTCTACGCTCACGAGGAGTCATGTTTTCTAATTTCTTTACAGGAGCAACATGTAATTTACCTATGCCAACTTCTGCTTTTTCATATTTAAATTTCCATACACCACGAGCACGAGCACCAAACAGAGGATTGTTGTGCTGATAAAATACTTGATTAGCATGCTTATCAGCTTGTTGAGAAGCTATTCTACGTTTAGTTTTAGACTTAGCACCTAGCTCTTCTTGCATAGCAATAGGTCTAGGTGAACGTTTAAGTTCTTGTTTAGCGTCTTGAAGTGCTTGACCATACCTACGTTGCATTTCTTCTTGAATAGCTTCATCTAATGATTTCTCATCAATTTTTGCCAATGCTTCTGCATCAAGTTCATCTAAACGTTTTAAAGCATAATCCCTCATTTCTTCTGCGTTAACATGCCATCCATATCCAGCAGGACTTCTACCAGTGTCAACTAAATACTCTGCTTGAGAAGAATCATCATAAATTTTTGAGTGTATGTACTTACCAAATTTTGTTTTAGGATCAAGGAAATGTTTGTCCAAAATACTAGGATCAGTTTCAATGCCAAATTTACCGCCAAGAACTTGATCCGGTCCTGAAAGCCTTAAATGACTTTGATCTCCAAGGAAATCTAATATTTCATCTCTTTCTGCGGCTTGCTCAGGTGGAATATTCTTATTAAGATTAGCCCTTTTAACTTGTTCTTTTACCTCTCGATAAAGCTTGCCAGAACGCCTAAACGTACCATCTTTATTAACACGAACATCAATACCACGTTCCTTTAAAAGGCTATTAATAGTAACATTACCTGCCGCATCAACGTCAGGTCGCTGTTGTTTAACTCCCTGCGTAGGAGCACCTTCAACAGAAGCCTTTGTATTAGCATCTATCTGTCGAAATACAACACCTTGACCTTCAAGTTGATCAAACGTAAGTCCACCGCCACCATATTTTTTAGGTCCCATACCAACAACAGCAGGAAGAATTAGCTCATCACTAGGGCTAGTAACAAAACCAGATAATTGCACTTGGTTAAAGTAATACGCTTGATTATATAACTCTTGAGCATGATACTCTAAACGAGCAACCTCTTCATGATCAGCTTTACTTAACTTTTTCTTAGACAAAACCTCATCTATCTGACCATCTATCTGATCAATAGCTTTAGCGACAGAATCAAAAATTTCGTCAAATGTTCCAGTCAAAGGAGGACTAGTGTTAAACGGATCTCTAACCCATTGATCTAAAGTCTTAGCTGGAGGAGGTGGAGCAAGTTGCCTATTCGCTACATAAGCATCAAAATCATCACCAGTAAAAACAACCTTTTGATCAACACCCTCCATACCTTTTACTTGTTGTTCTCTCCAAGCCCTTTCTAAATCCTCAAAACTAAGATCATACTTGCTCTTAGCACCAGCACGCATATAAAGACCAGGCTGAACTTCAACTACTCGACCTGTATCTACCAAAATTTGGACAGCTCTACGAGCACGCTCATCAGCTACTTCCAACCTTGAAGGCAAAGCAGGCCGACCTTTAGGATCAGCAGGGTTTCGTATTACAGTAGGACCAATTGCCTCATCAGCACCAAGACGTTCACCCTCTATAGTTTCTATACGTTGAGTCTGTAAATCTTTAGGTTGAATACCATCTTCAGGAGCTTTCTGACGGCCTTTTCCAACTGGTCTATCTACTTTATTGTACTGTTCAACAACATTTTCTAAAGTAAACGTATCCCCAAAGTATCCTTGTGCACCAATTTGCCCAGTCCTAGGATTAGCAACTTCAGTTTTGCCATAAATCATGTCATTAACAAAACGAGCAACACCAATATCTTGCACAACAGTATCAGTAGTAGTACCAACACCATACAAATTGCCAAACACTCTAGGAATAACCTTAGAACCTTTATAAAACCTGCTTGGGTTAATAGCTATACCATTCTTTTTAAACCATTGATACAAAGGCTGAGTGCCAGGGACATAGAATCTTGCCCTGCCAGCACCAAAAGCTAAACCGCCACCTTGACGTTGCTTGATCTTAGCCATGTTGTTTTTAATTTTGCGTTGCTTATCCTTTATTAACGCAGAAACCTCATCCTCACCTATATCAAGTTCATCAGCTAAACCTTTAGCACGATCTTTTAGACGATCAGCTCTACTAACATTCCCAGCTTTCTGAGCTTTTGCACCTTTTTGAAGTGTTTGCGCTAACTTTGTTCCAGTTCCACGAGTCATTGTTGCACCAAAAACAGACTCTAAAATCTCATCAACAAGTTCTTTAGAATAATTATTACCTACAGTTTCCTTTAGTTTTACTTCAAGTTTTTTCCACGGAATGTTATTATCCATGCCCTCTTTAAGCAAGAAAGCAATTTCATCAACTACTCCATCAGAAGTTCTACTAATCAAACCACCTTTTTTAACAGCTCCAGCAGTCCCAAGAAACGACTTTAAACCTTTTTCGCTAGCTCTACCAGCACGAATAGTACCAGCCGCCGCTTTCATAGTGTTCTTAAATATCGCACCGACACCTAACGTTGCCCACGTTACAGGATCAAAAATAACATCCCCAGCAAAGTTAGTAATAGAGCCGAGAACAGGAACATTCTTTAACGGGTTAAAACCAGTTTCATTAAAATCAATACGACCATCTTGATTAAGGTCGTACTGTGAAGCATCAGTTTGTTGACTATCAAGCCAGCCTTGCAGTTCTTTCCTGCCAGGTATTATGTGAGACATACCAAACGTAGCAAACGCCGATACATCTATACCAGCTTCAAGTAACCTAGATCCAGCACTAGCAAACTCACCGTTTTTTATATCCATAACTATCTTATACGTAGCCTGTAACGGTCTATCTATCTGGCCAAACGCCCAACCAACAGCAGACAAAATCGGGTTAGGTCCCTTCGGTGGAACATAAAGCTCGTCAAATGTCAGATCATAATCCGTTTCAATTAGTATCATGTGTTTAAACGGTTCGTAATCTTTCATCATGTGCAATATTTGTTGCGACAAAGCCTCTGACTGTTCGTTACCTGATACTTTAAGGTTAGCTCTCATAGCTAACGAAGCTAGCTCACGTATATTTTCAGCGGCTTCGGGGCCAGCTTGCTGTATACGTACGATATCTTCTTCAGCTAATTTAAAATCTGCTTCAGCTTTTTCAATAGCCGTATTCTTAGCGTTAGTTAATGCTTGTTGTTGTTGCCATTTAACATAAGCAGGGTTAACTCTTTTCTTAGAAACAAATTCTTGCCCAGTTACACCAGTACTGTACTGTGTAATAATGTCTTGAATTGATTGCTCATTAACATTAAACGATGTTGCAGGAACAGGATTCAAATAACTCTGCAAAATATCTGCCTGAGTCTGAGCATCATCTATGTCATAACCATCAGGTATAGTTGTCTCACTAGCAAATATATTCTCCCCTAACAAAGGAGTTTCATTGCTTACGTTAGAGCTATGCCCAGCTAATGCTTCTAATGCCTTATTTATATCCATGACTAGAATACGGCAAAGTTAGAATAATCTGCCGGATTGTATGTAAATTTAGGAGGTGGACCTGAATTTATTATTTGTTGTTCTCTTGCTTGCGCTCTAACATTTTGATCAGCCATAGCACGCAAATACGCTTCTTCCTGTGCTTTCTTTTTAGCTAACGCTTTTTCATACATTGCCTGGACCCTGCCGCCTTCCCTGTCAGGGCCTGATGCGTATTTAGGAAAAATTTCTCTTGTATCAGTATTAATATTTGGGGAAAAACCTTCGCTAGCTAAAAGAGCCATAGCCGCTTGTTGAGCTTCAGTTCTACCTTCATCTGCCATGCCAGTAATCTCTGGCACAAGCCCTGAATCTCTACGTGCAAACCCAGTATTTAAATTCTTTAGTGTGTCAACAGCTTCTTCAACAGAATCCGCATCCCCCACTTTATTTATGTCACGCCTTTCTTTACGTGTCAGAGCTCCACGAGGATCGTTTGTTCTTGCTTGAGAAGTTAACAACTCTTCAAGACCTTGCATAAGAACATCATCACTAACATTCCCAAGTTTATGCGTACGACTAATACCCGTACCAAAATCAGGTATTTCTTCTTCTAATTTCCTTATATCAGTTTCAGTTTCTTCTTTAATTTTTTCCTCTTTTGCTTCTTCTGTTTCTTCAGGCTCTCCTGTTTCTGGATTTATTTCAGTATCTGTCGCACTAGGCATGTCAAACATAGATTGAACTACGCCTGCTCTACCACCAATATCAGGAGTTTCGCCATTAGTTACTAACGTTGCGTCAATAAGAATGTCAGCAAATTGGCCTAATTCTTGGGTAGTTACACCACCCATGCTTTCTAACTGCTCAAAATTAGAGCCATACGTTTGTTCTAATTCGCCCATAGCAAGCAACTTAGCTACTTCACTAGTAGCACCCATACCAATAAATCCATTAAAGCTTTCATTAAATTTTTTATAACCTTCCTTAAGCTCGGTAGCGCCTGTTGTTTCATTAACATTGTAAAAAGTTGAGTGTTGCCAAGCATCATGCACACCGTACATATTGGCCAAAACACCACCAATGTTGTATCCATTATCATCTTGTAAAATCCCTGGGTTAGCCCAACTAAAATCTTGAAGAGGGCTACCAACGTGAGGGAACGCTTCCTCAACAGTCATGCCTAAAGCTTCTGCCGCATCTGCTAATACTTGAGCATCCTCATCTATATCATCTTCTGGATCATCTTCATCAGTATCTGGACCGCTACCACCACCGCCACTAAAACGAGTTTCTAAAGAATCTATTCGAGAATCAACATACTTCTCAAACATAGGCAAACCAGCTTCCATAGACTCTATATAATTCTGCATCATATTATTAGACATTTGCATACTCTGATCCAAAGAAGTTTGCATAATAGCCAACTCAGCAGAAACCAACTCTAAAATATCTTCATAACCAGCACTCGCACCCATAGCCTCAGGCATAGTAATATTGCCAGGCAACTGAGCCATATCGCCAAGAACCTGATTTTGCAACGATGCAGTATTAGTAGCTATTTCATCACCAAACTGAGCAACACTAGCTGTACCTTGAGCATATTGCTCATTAACAGCCGCAGAAGCTTCATCATAAGAAGGATACAAAGCCTCATCGACAGGGGTATTTTCAACAAAATTAGTAGCCATTTATCCTCCTGCCTGGAAAATCCCTAACGTTTCATAGGATTCTCGTTCTTGTTCTAACTTATCTTTAATCAATTTATCAGCCGCTACTTGCTTATCTTGCTCTGCAACATTATACGCATTTAACAAATCACGTTGAAAATCAGACTCAGCAAGCAAACGCTCTTCAGTTAAATCTCCAACACTTCTAGCCGTCTGACCGCCAAATGCCATGCCACGACCAGCCGCTTCATTAACAGTTACGTTTTTAGCTTTATCAAACTCAAGATCATACAACCCTCCAGAACGAGAACCTGACATAAGTTGGTTACGTTCAGAAGCGCCTTCAGGTCCTTCATATAAACCGAAGTTACGAGTAGCTTGTTGTAATAGCCGTTCGTAATTCATCTTCATTGTTCGATTAATGTTTGCTTTGTCCATGCCAAAAGCGGCCATAAAGCTTGCGTATGCAGGGTCACCTAATAGTTCTTCTCGTGCTGTTATGTTTTCAAATGGGTCAGGTCTAGGTTCTTGTTCTCCAACGGAACCTTCGATAAGGTTGCCATCAACAAGTGGTTTCAATGTATTATCAAGAAAATTAAAGCCATCAGGGTAAAGCTCTTCCATAGTAATTTCTGGGTTATCTTTACGCATGTTCTCAGCGATCCAACTAGCTAACGTGCCACTACCCTTTCCGTAACCACCTGGCAAAAGTCGTAAGTCTTTTGTTTGCATCATTGGAGGTTCGCCCCAATGGGCAGGGTAATCAGTCTTATTAGGGATATCATCTCTAAAGTCAGGTTCCCCAAAAAATTCAGGGTCAATATCGTCAGTTGTTTCACCAGTTTGAGGCAAATTAACAGTTTGACCTGGCCTAATAAGGTTAGGGTTATCAGCGTATTGAGGGTTAAGGCGAATTAACTCTTGATATGTTATTCCGTTTTCTCTAGCTATTTTGTATAAAGAATCGCCAGATTGTACCGTATACGCCATATGAGTATGTTACTCCTCTTCTTCCGGCTTGTCATTAAGCATTTGCTGTAGTTTCTGTATCTGTAGCTTCTGTAAACAGATCGTTAGTTCTTTGTTGAACATCCTGTTCATTTCTGCTACTAATTCTTCGTTTGTAATATCCATTCTTCTCCTAACTTGGTGGATCTGGGAACTCAGCCGTGTCAGCAGGAGTCCATGATGCTGGGAAATCTCTTAACTGTTGCCTGTATGTAGCCCATTCAGCTTTCTTACTATTGCTTAAAGGACTGTCTGTATACTGTGTCCAATCAGATTGCGTTAATAGCATATCACGATGACCACGCATAGTATCTACACGCCATTTATCTTCTAAACCTTCTACAGCGAACTCTACCATCAAGTCAACAACCATTATGCTGTCCTGTACCATGCGTTAACATACATTATACAACTAGTAGTCCAAGATGCTGGAACTGTTTTCTTGCAGAAGGCTTGCAAAACATACGATGAGCTTGCAATGTCGGCATAGAAAATTACGTCACTATTAACTTCAATTATATTCACAGAATATATTGTGGAACCGGAAGGGCGAACCCAACCTTTTCCACCTATTGAATACGTCATGTTAGAAGTAGGAGTAGGCAATCCGCTACCTGCTAACTGCAATCTAAAGTAATCAGTAGCATGAAACGTAGTAGTGCTACCTCCTACAAATTGCATCTCCCAAAAAACAAGATCACCAAAGCGCAAATACCGTGCGTTAATAGTAGCATTACCATTATCCGTAATGCCTTGTTCCCACACAGGAGTAAACGTTGTCCACGAAAGAGATGAATTATCAAGCATATTTAACTCATCAGCGTTAGCAGTAATAGCAGTACCATTCAACGTAATATCACCAGTTGCCAAAGAAGACAACGTACCAACACTCGTCAAAGAAGAATTAACCACAGACGATTTTAACGTAGTACCACTCAAAGTATTAGCATCAGCAGTTACTGTAATAGCCGCCGTGCCATCGAAATCAACACCGTTAATAGCTCTAGCTGTAGCCAATGCCGTAGCAGTTGCCGCATTACCAGACGTAGCTTGATTACCTCCAGTATTAACACCTGGCAAATCAATGTTACCTGTTCCATCGAACGAGACACCACCTATGTTTCTAGCAGTTGCTAAAGCAGTAGCTGTTGCCGCATTGCCTGAAGTGTCTTGGTTTCCTGTTGCGTTTACACCATTTAAGTTAATGTTTGCAGTTCCGTTAAAAGATACGCCACCTATAGTTCTGGCTGTTTCCAGCGCTGTAGCAGTTGCTGCATTGCCAGATGTATCTTGATTGCCAGCACTGTTAACTCCAGCAAGATCTATGTTGCCTGTACCGTCAAAAGAAACACCACCTATGTTGCGTGCTGTTTGTAATGCTGTAGCTGTACCAGCGTTACCACTAATATTTGTCACACCCGTAATGTAACTGTAAGAAAGTATTTTATCTTGAACTGCCGCACTCGTCATTAATGTCGTATCATTATCAGCAAATGACTCACTACCTGTTTGAATGGAAGCACCAGCAAACTCAGACACAGTAAGGCCCGAAACATTGAGGGTAACGGCTCCACTCGCACCTCCGCCCGAAAGTCCGGTTCCTGCCGTTACCCCCGTAATATCTCCGGTGGCAGTCGTATATCCGTAAGACTCAATTTTATCTTGGATAGCGGCGCTAGTCATAACTGTAGTGTCATTATCTGCAAAAGATTCACTACCTGTTTGTATAGTAGCGTCAGCAAAATGCGATACAGCTAAGTCAGCTACAGCTAAAGAAACACCTCCGCTAGTTCCTCCACCAGACAATCCGCTACCTGCGGTAACTCCAGTAATATCTCCAGTAGTAGTGCTGTAGCCATAACTTTCTACTTTGTCTGCTATTGCCGCACTTGTCATAATTGAAGTGTCGTTATCAGCAAAAGATTCAGCGCTAGTTTGAACCGTAGTTAATGAAACACTGTCGAGCTTTACTCCAGTTGCTTGTATCTCTCCTTGAGTTTGACGCAAGTTTCCATTAAGTACTAGTCCAGTACCGACGTTAAGAGAAGAATAAATAGGACTATCGTCATCAAAATCAGTATTTAAATCATTAATATAATCAAGCCAAGCCGTCATGTGTTTATGTTAGTTAAAGGAGTTTGCGGTTCATACGCATACTCAACCGTTACTTCATTAAAAGCTACAGACTTAATACCTGTAACGCTTACATTTATTTGAGAACACAAAGGCATTCGACCAGGGCGCAAAACTACACGACCTTGCTTTGGTTTATACACAGTCCCAGAAGTAGAACTTAATTCAGTAGCGTCTAACGAACCTACAGTAATAGTACTTATTTCATCACCTTGATGCACACAATCAGCTTTAACAGTAAACGCAGGTGTAGTAAAACCACTAGAGTTCCAAAAATCAAAATCAATAATAACTTTTTCTATAGCCGCAGACGTTTTTTCAGGAGGCCTATACGTAGCTAACCAAATAGCGCCTTCAAATCTGTCATCAGTATCAGTTGTATGGACAGCAACTTCAGTATTGCCCGTAAACGCATCATTACTATTAGAAGGTCTATTTAAAGTTACAGGTCTAACGTACAAAGAATTATCAGGATTAGCATGTGTGTTGTATTCATCTAACGCAAAGAAACCCCAGTGATCGTTTCCCATAGGGATAACATCAATAATTGCAGGGTTTAATACGCTATCGTCACCTGGACCAAAATACAGTTGATGGGTCCATACACCATTAACTAAATCTAAAGAACGGTCACCTTTGTACACGTTATTAGGAACAGTGCTACCTACAGTTTTTACTTTGTAAGGTAAACACACAGCGTTATGTGCGTGTGAAGGAACACCTCGCATAAAATATGCGTCAATAGAATCATCTCCTTCGTTAGGTATCTTTACATAACTAAACGTTTGGTCATCTATGTTGTCTTTAGTTGCGACAACAACACCTGTTTGTCTTGTTATATAAACAATTGCTGAACCTGTAACAGCGGCAGTTACATAAAAATCAGGCAATATCTTAGTGCCTATATATCTAATTTCGCCAAAACCAGGGTTATCAGTATACGCAAACCTATACCATCTACCATCAGCCATAGCTATAAGCAAAGAATCAAACGTTTGCCAACAACCAACTATAGCTAAATCAGGGTCAGCTCCTACGGCAATGAACGCATTCTCGCCATTGTCGTCATCTCGCCAATCGCTTATATCCCCTACACGAGAATAATATATTCGGTTACCGTTATAGTTAGTCCCTGAATCATAATCGCCCCAAGCCCAATACCTGTCACGCCAACCAAATAAACCCATAGGGTCCCAGTTTTGTGGGTACTCATTAGATGTTAACGTAGCGTCACCACTTGCAGTAATAGCTTGATAACCATCAGTTCCAGTGTCATCTAAACCATTAAAATAACCGTCACCACCAAAAATAATATCAGTACTACCTTTATATTGAAACGGCATAGAACTAATAAGAATTTCAGAACTAGCATCCCAAGCCGCTTCAGAATACCTAGCAGGCTTAAGAAAACACCTAAACGTAGAATGATCAATGCTACCTAAAGTGCCAGCAGAATGAGCTGTCTCATCCCAATAATACCTAGTGCCACTACCTTTTTCCATAATCATCAAACGAGCTTTAGCACTTGATTCTATAGACAAAGGCCCAGCATTAAAATCAGTAGCTTGATACCAAGCAACACCAGCAAAATGCTGATACGCAGAATTAAACAAAACATCCCCGTTAATACCAACCTCTTTTAAACAAGGCCGAGGGCCCAAAGAACCATTCTCATACAACTGCATATTTACGCAATCATAAAAATAACCTTTTTTAGGGCCATGATCAGAACCTAACGAATGCCATGGACCAGTAGTCCAATCGTCAAATGTGACAATATCTTTCTGCTCTGTAGGCATTATCCATGCTCCCAATCCCTACGTGTAGCTATATTTACAGGCTCATAACTTCTAGAAACATCATCAGCAAAAGACTTTAACTGTTGCTTATATTGAGTTTCTAACATTTGATACAACTCACTATCTCTAAGCTTTTGAGCTACATACGAAGAAGCCTTAGTAACAATAACATTGTCAAACCAATCAGGATTGCCAACAGTAGCACTCGTGCTACCCAAAACATCAGTAGTTTCTAAATACCTATGCTCAATAGAATACGCTTTATCAGGCACAGGATACAAATAAATAACACCAGCATGCTCAGTATAATAAGCAGGAGTACCCGTCATATCAGCCCAAGCAACACGCCTAGTCCATTTCCAAGTACGTTTTTGTAAAACAGCAGGAGGGTCCACTAAAGTAACAGATAAAGTATTGCGCCAATCAGCCGCAGGTGTATACGTGTTGTCATTAGCACTAACAGAAATAGTTTCTACTTGTTGTCGCCAAGGCCAACTATATTGCGACTCAACGTCTTGCATAGCCGCATTAAGAAAGTCAAGAATATTAGCATCAGTTACCCTGGCATCATCAGTAGCCAAATTAACTCGATTACGTATTTGAATAATTAACGCAGAAGCCGCAGTCATAATCCCATCTCTAATTCTATCCAACTTTTAAGAGCCATAATTTTCATAATTTGTTGTTGATCCTCAGTAAAAGACGTAATAGGAGGAAACCCAGAAACATCAATTTCAGGTTGAGGAGCAACAGTAGGAACAGTACTAGCAGGAACTACTTGTTGCATACGTTGTTTACGATCAACATTTTGAGCATTAGAAACATCAACAGCTCTAGGCTCAACAGGAACTTTCTTAGGAGTAGGCGCTCCCATCTTAGGCATTTGTTTACGTGGTTTACGATTGTCACGACGAGCTTCTCGAACCATTGGATTTTTAGCTACATTACGAGAATGTATTCTTTGCGAATCTAAATTACCTGCTCGTTTTTCTACCATAAAACTACCTTAGTACACTCTGCTACGATAGCCACCAACTTCTTTATGGTGGGCTAAAGCAACTTTATCCTCAGCTTCCGCCATCCGATCAGCATGTTCCTTTGCTTGATCTTCCATTATTTTGTCATTATGAGTATCTATCTCATCAACTATTTCATCAATAGATTTTCTTGACATATCACGCATTAACAAATACTGCACCATCTGATATGGATTAGGAGGAGGATCAAAAGGAGCAGAACCTACCAAAGTTTCTCTGCCAGGCCCGTTTCGCTCATCCCATATTTCAATGCGATTTAATTCTTTATTCCAACAAACCATAAGAAAGGGATCACCTTCCCAACCCATAGCTGGAGATCCTTTAGTTATAATATCTGCTAGATCATTGCCTATAAGTTTAGTTTCTCGAATACGTTTAGTTAATTCTGATCTGTTCATAACTCTCCTAAGACCGACAAGGAAGAAAGGAAAAAAACCTTGCCGGTCCTAGTTTAGAGGTTATTTACCTGTAACTTGTACCAAACAACGTAAAGTATTGATATCTGTAGTATCGCCCACTTCAGCTTCTTTACCTGTAGTGCCGTCTTCTACGAATACTTTAAGTTTGCTATTGGTGTCATCCCAGATAACACGGTGCAACGCAAGATTAGTTGAGTGAACAATTAGTGAATCTATTTGGTGCAACCCAGAAAACTGAGTATTAGCCAAAGCTTCTCCGTTTGTAGGGTAGCTATCATCAAACGCAATTTTTGCGTCAATGACTACCCTGTCACCCATAATCCTACGGTCTTCATTAGATATCGTTAGAGCCATGATTAACTCTCCGATAGGTCAGAAATTTTACCGTGTGTGTTTCTCTGGTCAGTACAGATTTGATGATACTTAAACATGTAAGCTTCAAATTGATCGTAGCCAGCAGTATTCCTAAGAATAGCTCCGTCATAATCTGCCCATTCCCAGTCAGACATTTCGTGTTGAACGATATGGCTGGTGTTAAGCAGGTATGCCAGGTTAGCTGGGCAATCTCTATCAGCTACAAGTGGAAGTGAAACATCTCCGCAATCAATAGTCAGAGCTTTAAAACCACCCTTAAGGGTAAGAGAAGCTCCGTCATTGAATCGCTTCATGCTCTTCAACTGTGCCGCATAGTTACGACGTACACCTTTAGTGGTGACACATAGGTTCGGGCTTTTGCCTGATTCTATGTCTATGTCGTCAATGACTTTCTCAAAGAGAGTGTCAGTTGCGGCTCGGTTTGTGCCACTGTTGTCGTTGATAATAGATGACCAAGATGGGTATGTGCTTGAATCTATGTTATGTAGCGAAGTACCAGCGGTCCCAACGATCTTTGCAAGACCGATAAGTTCGTGTGTACCTGCATTGTCAGCGGCATCTGCACCTGAACCGTCAGCATCTTTTTTGTTACCTTGCCTAAATAGAAAGTGCGAGGTTCCAATTCCTGATGTTGGGTTAGAGGTAAAGGTTACTGTACCTGCTGATTTATCAATAGATAAAATTTCAAGCCCAGCGCCTTTAGCGTCAGCGTCAATTACTGTACCAATGTCAATCAACATACCAACATGAAGTTGATTCAGTTGCTGTGTTGTTGGGCTAGTAAGTGTAACTGTTGCTGTAGATACTGAAGCGCATTGTGCTATAGCCGCATTTCCATCGTTAAAGATTTGACGGTTAATGTCACGACGTAGGTCGTTAACACCTTGTGTCATCTCTGATGAAAGTGCTCGCACAAATGAACCTGAGTCATTTACTGTTGCTTTCATAGCTTGTCCAGATACTTTGATCCGCAGATAGTTATAGGCAAGGCCTACTCTTTCTTCTGCATATCCCTGGCTTCCTGCCGTTGGTAGTTGACCGCCTTCTGCTCTAGCACCAACACCGCTGTTGCGTTGTACGTGCAAAGAAAGTACAGCTCGGCGACCTTCTACGTGACGTGAAGACCGTTCGATCTGAGCAAGCATCATGTTTTCATTATTTAGCTGTTCACGAGCTGGTGGAAGATAATATTCCTTTAGCGCCGCATCCAGCGTAGTAGTCGTTGCCGTCATTTGGCTAACTCCTTATATGCTTGTAGATGAATAAATTACTTCGTCTTGCTATCAAAGCCTGCTTTGATGCGACTTGGTGACCTGTCACCTACAACTAAATATAAAGTATTTGTAACCTAAATGCAACTATTCTTCAACTTGTGGAGCTGTATGATTAGAAAAAGCCGCATTAAGTTCCTCAGAAGTTAACACTCCATCGTCAGCAAATGCAATTGCAATTTTCTGTAGGACTTGCGCCACAGCACACACACCACTCAGAATTGCGGCCTTGTAAACTGGGATGCCGCCAATCATACTGGCTCCCCCTATAATTGCCATTACCTGTATTCCGAAAACACTCACAATGCGTAGAACTGTGTTTGCAAAAAGATTCACTTTTCTTCACTGTCCCAATTAATAAGTACACCAAACATGTGGACAATAAAACTTGCAATAGAAATGTAAATACCATATTCACGTGTTTCTCCTGATAATGTAATCAATACAAGGCCAGTACCTCCAATAGTCCAGCCAAGCATGGTTGTCTCTCGAATAAATCTCTTCAAGAATTTAATCATGTATTCCTCCTTCGTTGAGGGATTGATGGACCGCTTGCAGGCGATGAACCTAGTATAGGCTTCGGCTGTACCGCAGGTCTAGCGGCTACTACTGCACTTACTGTTGTTGCCGCCACAACAACACGCCTTTCTTCTACAGTTATGGTGCTATCTTCAGCAACATAATCGTCAAAACCACCATCAAAAATATTTACAGATTCTTCAAATTCATCTTTAACTTCATCCGGTGCTTCATTGAATAAAGCTGGAGCGGCTTCAAATAATTCTTCTAATTCTTTTTCTTCAGCTTCTTCAAAAAAATCTTCGTTATCTTCTAAGACATCTTCAAAAAATTCTTCAATTTCCTCTGGGTCTGATAATACTTCTTCCAAAAGTTCTGTTTCTTCCTCAAAGAGATCATCCACTTCAAGGTCTTCGTACTCGGATTCTTCCAATAATACTTCATCTTCTTCTATTATTTCAGGTTCTTGTTCCTCTTCCAAAGGTTCTTCGTCACTCAATTCCTCTTCAAACTCTTCAAGTAAAATTTCAATTTCCTCTTCTTCAATTTCTTCAAATTCCAGTTCTTCAAAATCTTCATAATCAATATCCTCCCATGTGATACCATTTTCCCATGGGACTAGTTCTAATTCCTCTATGTCTATTATCGGCATCTCAAATACTGGTAATGATGGCGTTGGGAGTGGAGATGGGATGGGTTCAGGCTCTGGTACTGGGGTGGGGAGTACCTCTGGTGGTGTGGGTTCTGGTTCTGGTAGCGGATCTGGCTCTGGGGTCGGCTCAGGAGTTGGATCAGGTTCGGGAGTAGGTTCAGGTGTCGGCTCAGGCGTTGGCTCTGGTGTTGGCTCTGGCTCAGGTTCCGGAGTTGGGTCAGGCTCTGGTTCAGGTTCTTGCTCCTGCGGAACAGTCCAATCTCCTCCAGAAATATCCATCGAATACGTGCCAACCGTATACTCATCAAAAACGTCAGCCTTAAGCACATACGTGCCAGGGTCTAAGGTTTCTTGTATGTAGGAATCCCAACAAAAATTTGTTCCATTATTGTGCGGAGCCGAATCATCATCTTCAAAAAGCAACGTTTCATTATCGTCATACAAATAAATATACGGGTCTGCACTCCCATTTTCCAATCCATGATCGTTACACGTTAAACTTGTATAAGTAGTAATAGTAACTTGTGTTGATTCTGCAATAACAAAAGTAAACTTAGGTCCTTCATCTACAGTATCTACAATTATTGTGCATTCCCAACCAGTTTCAGTTGCTGAACACACAGTTTGGGCAGGCGCAGGAGGCGCAAACCAAACAATTAAAAGCAAAGAAGCTAATAAACCTCTACTTAAAACTTGAAATAATTTTTTAGTTTGCCGGAACCTCGCCATACATCTCTTCCAAGTCGGATTCATCTAGATCTTTTCTGCGTACAACAGAACAAGATCCATCCTTTCCTAGAATAGATGCGGCATATCCTTTCAAAAAGCTTAGAACTGCGGCCCCACCAGATGCAAGTATAAGTTTCCATTCAGAAATACCCATATCTACAATTGAATTAGTGCCTAAAGTTCCGCCACAAGCTTGCAAAAACGTTGCTAAAACACGTTCTCCTAAATCCCTTAAATCTATTTTACCCATTCTTCATTAACGCCTTCCATGTGTTAGGTCCACATATGCCATCGGCAACAAGACCTTTTTTCTTTTGAAATTGTTTTAACGCTCTAAGTGTATACCAACCAAAATGTCCGTCAATACCTGTTCGAGCTGAAGGATATTTAGTTAAACGATAACCTAAATTAGCTAACCTTGACTGCATTAATTTAACAGCAGGACCTTTAGCATTTCTACGTAATGTAGTTTTCATAGCAGAAGCTATTTCAGCAAAAGCCCCACGATTTTGAGTCTTAGCTAAAACAGTAGCACCTACTTCAGCTTTCTTTTCGTCGTCACTAGACAAAGCAGGAGCATCATACCAATCATACTTTTGCGTATCATACCGATACCCGTACGCTTGATGATGCCACCACTCAGAAGGAACAGTCTTTTCCATCCCATATTCTCTAGCTACTTTATTCACATCCCCTGTGGATATCCTACCAACAATACGAAAATCAACAGCAAAACCATAATTCCCCTCAGGATGACTAGGCTGTTGCATGTGCCAAGAACCCTGGAAACCACCGCCAAATTTGCGATCTGGGTTCGCTACAAGGTTCGGGAACGTTCCTGCTTTATACCGTCGATACAAATCTTTTTGCTGTGCATAAGTCCTAACACCAGAACTAACAACAACCTTACCTTTAATACGTGGATCAGCAAAAAACTTTTCTAAACGATATTTCATTTTAGGATGCAATTCGTTAAGACGTACCCATTTACTAGAAGTAGGTATAGCCATTATTGACCTATCTCTGATTTAAGAAGAGTCATTAATGCGTCATCAGCGTCAGTAAAACTTAATGGAACATTTTCTCCAGCGTTAGGTATTCCACCACCGCCTACTTGACCGCCAGTAGCAGGAACATTTAAAGGATCATTAGAAACTTCAGCATTCCCTATTTTAACAGAATCAGAAGATTCCTCAGTAGCAGTACCTAAACGTTCAGAAACTATTTCATGAGCCTTAGCCAAACGTTCATTAATAGGCATATTAGAATCAACTTCGCCACTAGCAACTTGAATAAGCATCTTGCCTTGCCAAGACTCAGGCTCATAACCCAAATTAGTGACAATAGTAGTTATCTCACGAAACTGTTCACGCTTTTGTTGCTCTTGAAGCAACTCCTGTGTTTCAGCTTTATTTTGATTTATCTGACCAAGCAAACGTTCTTCAAACGCTTCTAACTCAGCTTTTAATTCAGTAGGTTCCATTTTATTATTTTCTCCTATATTTGTAGTATTAGCAACAGTATTGTCGTTATCGTCAAAAACTATATCCTTAGCCCAAGCAGTAAAGCCATCTTCACCCATATTACCAACAGCTAACGTTGCAAAACGCTCACCAGCTTCATAAGGATTATCATTAATTAACGAAATAGTATCTAACAACCAAGCAACAGCTTCCTCATCAAAAGACTCAAAAGCTTTTTTAAAAGGAGCTAACTCAACTCTTCGTTGAGCCGCTTCATCCCTTACTTTTTTTAATTCCTTTTCTATATCTGCCATTATCCTTGTCCTAACATAGCTCCTAAATCATCACCCATAGGAGCTTCCATTCCTTCTTGCATTATAGGTTCTTGAGGAGCCTGAGGTGGTGGAGGTATCATACCTTCTTGACCAACCTCAGGGACAGGAGCCATAGCTTGTTCAGCCATAGCTTGAGCACCAGCCATCTGAATATCCTTAGCTTGGTTCTCAGCTTTAAAGTTTTTATGTATCTGCACATGATCACTAAAAAGTTTTTGAATTTTTTCAGGTAACATTTCCCAACGTTTAGTAGACATAAAAGCACGATGTTCCTCAATATGGACATCATGATCATCATCTTTGTCCCATTCAGGATTACCTATCTCGCCACGAGCCATCTGAGAATTTTGACGTTTAGCTTTAGCTATCTGTGGAGATATACCAGCAATAATATCATCAGAGCCAGGCAAATCAGCAATACGCACATACTGAGCAGGAGACTGTATTAAACCCATTTGCAACATTTTGTCAGCTTGCTGAATCATAGCAGTACGAGAACGAGACTGTATTTCTTCTTCAGGTACTCTAACTTCAAACTCAGAAGACAAATCGCTACCTCTATGAGGAAAACGTTCAGGGCCAAAGCCAGCATCAACAACAAGAGTTTTTTCTTTCTTTTGCGTTTCTTGATAAATTTGCAAAGCCATCTTTGCACAATCAGACCAACACCTAGCAGTTTCTTTTAATAACCTACCAGTCGGAGAAGAATCCTTTTCCGACAAAATAGACAACCCAGTACCAGACTCAATATTTGCAGGAGCCATACCACGAGAAACATCATGAACACCCATAATGTCATCAATCATCATTGACGCACGATCCAAAATAGACTCATACCACGTTTGCATTCTTGGTTGTTCAAGATACGAAGGCAACTCAACACCATCAGGCCAAGGCTGAAAACCTGGTTTATCAACCATTTCCTCAACATAAGGCTCTGCACTAGCAGGAAACAACGCACGAATAGTTCCAAGTTCTTTAGCATGTTCAGCAACACCAGACCAAATACCATTAAGTATTACCTGTATCTTACGAACATCATCCATGTACGTAGTACCCCACCACTGATTTTCCTCAACAGTTTCACGAGCAACAGCAATCGGCAACCTATCCTCAAATGGAAACGGCCAATCACCCTTTTGCACTACCTTGCCATCAATAACAACCTGAAAACCACCCTTACCTTTACCCATAGGGCGTTCATAATATGTCAAAACTTTAGTTAAAGGAGGAAGAGTAGACTCTCCAGAACCAAAAGACTGATGCAACATTCTATGTTGAAACGGAGCCAAACCAGCATGAGCATCAGCCGGAGGTTCTTTACGCATTTCAAACAAAGCCTTAACAGTTTTAGGAGGCAAAGCTTCTACTTTAATGCACCAACGAGCAGACTCAGCACTTCTAGAACCTGGCTCAACAATAAACTCTGCCAAAGACAAAGGTTTAATAATAGGCAAACCAGTATCAGGATCTATTTCAATCATTAAAGCCGCAGTACCACCTTTACAAGTAGCGGCCATATGTTCCTCACGAATAACTTCCCAACGTTGATTACGATGGAGATCCCGCAAAATAGCTTCAGCTAAACGAGCCGCACGAACAGATTCATCATCAGCACCTGTAGGAGTAACCTCAAAAACAAGATTACGTTGCGTTAAATTAGAAATAATAGTTCTTTGATTAGCACGCATTTTATTAAACACAGCTTGAATTCTGTCACGATCCTCTACCTGTTCGCTAAGACGAGTAACAGCCGCATTCCAACGTAACCATTGCATGCCACGAACAAAAGCGTGATTAAGCCAATAACTACGCATAGGACCCATAACATGACGAGAAGCCTCATCATAAAGTTCTTCAACTGTTGTATTGTACTTATCTGCCATTATTTACTCTTTTTAATTTCCTTAACTAAACCTAATGCTTTTTCTGCTTTACTTAATCTTTGTTCCAAATTTTTACATTGTTTTTTAAGTTCTTCATATGAAACTTCAAGCGGTTTCCAATACTCTGGGCCTTTCCAACCAATTTGTTGAGCCGCATCTTTAATACAGTCCATACCGACATCTAAAAAACCTTCTTCCTCAATAGGAGGCCCACGAAAAATGCCAACGTCGCCTTCTGCTTTTGGCAAATAAGAAACATAGCATAATCCGACATTAGCACTATCTAACCCAAAATCGCCACCCTCAACTAATCTAAACATATTACCTCATCATATAAGACCAATTATCTGGTTCCTTATTTCTTTCTTCTAATTGCGCCCAACACCGATCTTCTAATGTAGGCACTTTTTTCTTTCTCTGTACATATGCTGGCATAGAACGAGTCATTTCCCAAGCATATGCACCAGTATCTACCATATCGTCATGTTTTGCATTAGGAAAATTTCTATGTTCCTGTTCCCACAAAAACAACCACGAAGCCCCTTGAGGAAACCAAACCTGTTGATTAGATATACCAGCACCATAAGGAATAGCCCGTTGAACTTTGTCACGATCCTTCGGAAAAAGAGGCCGAACAAAAAATCCGCCAGCACGTTGAAACAACTGAATAAGAGTCAAACCAAACGAACGTTCCTCAATTCCTAACGTAGTAACATCCCACTTACGGCACAAAGCTTGCGCCCATTCTAAATGGCGAGCTGACTCAATACGTTGACGATCCATATGCACCAACATCAAATTCTGGGAATCACGATGCCAATCCCAAATTGACATAACAGACCAATCAGCCCAAGTCTTTAACGAAGCCGCCAAATCAATAACACCAAACCGTACACAATTACGTTTAGGTATCATTAAATGACGGTCATCATCATACGTTAACTTGTACTGCGAACCAGCATCAGACCAATGATGATATGGAGGCGACAAAATACCACCAGCCTCCAACGACGGATTACCCTGATACATGGCCTCAAACCACAAAGGATCATCCTTACGAATGTCCTCAAGTTCCTTTAACGTCTTACGAGCAGGACAAAGCGCTTGCCCAGGTTTACGATCAATAACATCTGTGTAACCATCACGAGGATAATGATCAGGTTCAAACGCAATAGCAGGCATTTCTAAAACACACCAATCCTCACGAGGCACAGTCGAATTAGACAAATAGATCCTTCGGCCAGATAAATCATCTTCATGCCAGCGAGTAAACATAACTACTTCAACAGCCATCGGTTCTTTACGAGTCAACCAAACAGAACCATACCAGTTATCTTTTGAATCCCTAGCTACCTGTGAAAGAGCCTCTTCAGAGTTTTTAAAAGGATCATCAATAAGCCCAAAGTGATAACCAGTACCAGTAAGCTTACCGCCCACACCAGCAAATCGTAATTCACCAAGCCTTTTGGTTTCTCTGATAAGTTGCCTATTTCCTTTAGTATCAACAAAACCATTCCTTTCATCTAATTGACGATTAATCTGCTCGCCCCATTCCCACGAAAACTCATCAGAATACGTGACAATAGCTTGCTTCCGATCAGGCCACCTAGACAAATACCAGCCAGGCGTATGCAACGTCGTAATCCACGACTTGCCATGACGAGGGGGGGCTGACAAGCCAAGGCGAAAAACCACTCGCTCACCCGTATCAGGATGCAAACCAAAAAATTCAATAACCTGAGCGCCATCATCAGAAGACAAAAACTCCCGAAGTTCATCAGGACCCTCTATGGGGTACGTTCCTTCTTCAGTTCGATAGAACCAATCAGCCACAGGACCAGGCCCCGAATGATACAAACGAAACTCGCACAAAGACTGTATATAATCTGATACAACTTCGACATGCTTATATCGTATCGTCTGAGGCGACACATAACAGGCATAGTCCAAAGGGGATTCCAAAGCAACCCTAGCGGACAACAACTGCTCAATGTATTTAGTTTCCTCAGGAGTAGCAAACTCAAGAAGCCCTAACAGCTCCTCATAATTAATGTCGTCAGAACGACTAATTACCACTTTGTCTTATTGGCCCAATACGCCGCAGACATCTTGCCCTTAGAAATATTCTTAGCATGACGAGCCTTAAAAGACTTTTGCCTAGCTTTGCCTTTAGCAGTTTTAGGGTTTTTACCTGCACCAGACACACCTTGCTGACCAAAACGAATAGTTTTAGTTTTGCCACCCTCTTTAGCAACAACAACATGTGACTTAGTTTTATGACTAGGAGTACGTTTAGGCTTATTATAACCAGACACCCCAGCCGCTTTTAACTTAGGATCTTTCTTAGCAGGCACAACTACTTCCTTTTCTTAGCAGTCTTAGCCGAACGCTTAAAAGCCTTAGCAGTAGGCGCACCCTTAGAACCAGGTTTACGCATACGCTCACCAGAACCAGCCTTAATACGTTTTTTCTTAGCATGAATATTGGCGTAAAGCCCTTTCTTTTTAGGCATTACTTTTTCCGTTTCTTCGCACCAGTCATTTTTTTACGACCAGCCGCCTTAGCCGCCTTAGAAGGGCGACCCCTTTTACTTCCGTATGTTCCTTTACCATATGGCATATTAAACTCCTGTCACAAATACTTTAATAGTTGGTGTACCCGATGCCGCAATAGCATAGAGTTCTTCGCCTGGCTGAGTCAGCGTAATAGGTCCAATGGTTGCACCTGCCGCCAAAGTCAACCCTTTTGAGTCATCAGCAACATCAGCGCCACCAATAGTCATCTCAATAGAGCCATCCTTATTCTCAACCCAAACAAGATTAGGATGATCAATAGAGGCGGCCTGCGTAGCAGTCCAAACAACTTCCCTAGCTGTACTCAGCGCATTATCTTCGCCATGAACGGCCATAATTCTCCTTAACTAGAATACACCTTTTAGTTTACTCGCAGATTCGCTATGATCAAGCTCTTCTAAAATATCTTCCAACGGGCGAGCCTCAGTAGACTCCAAATAATCCGCCGCCTTACGCAAGATATCGGGGCGATCCAAGGAATGCCCCAACACAGAATTGCAATGCAAACACAACAAACCACGAATCAAATACCTATCACCATGCAAATGATCCACATGAATCTTCCCAGAAGACATATACGCAAAATCCGCATCACAAATCATACAACGACCACCCTGAGCAACCATCAAACGAGTCTTATGCTTCGCAATATGATACTGCCGACGCTTATACACCTTCCAACAACCATCACAATACGTCTGATTATCCTTAAACTCAGACTTCCACTCCTGGCAATACCTACAAAATTTTAAATTCTTATCAACAAAATCAGCAGTAGCCATAAACAAGAACATACTTCAGGACAAACAAAACGTCAACACCACACAACAAAAGCCGAATCTAGTCAATTGTTGTGTGAGAGTGCTGTTACCCATGCTGATGGTCCACACTTACACAACTACACCCCCTGTAACTTCGCAGACCACCACAGAGCCTTTTG
>Ga0181408_1000114_pt1 | contig 23993 bp, 41 predicted proteins | sample 31SPOviralmetaG_FD_130137 | JGI IMG/M metagenome (GOLD analysis project Ga0181408, IMG submission 130137) | Marine viral communities from the oligotrophic San Pedro Time Series (SPOT) site, San Pedro Channel, CA, USA - 31 SPOT_SRF_2012-02-16 | ecosystem: Environmental > Aquatic > Marine > Strait...
CAAGCCATTAGACAGCTTGACAGTATATGTGCTGCCTTTGCTGCCCTTGACCTGCCATGTCTTCTCGCCCGCTGCAGCTTGGCGCTCACGCGGCTTGTAGACCATGTATTCAGACAACTCATCGAGTGTCGTTGATACAGGCACCTCAATCCACACGTTCCCGGCGATCCCATAACGGATTCCGGTGTGACTAGTGAACAGAGCCGGTGGCATACTGACTTCTACTGGATTCAAGATACCAACTCCAAGTCACGAACAGAAATGTGATTGCTGTTCTGTGTATCTTTTCTGACGCCGATCCACTGCACGCTGCAGCTATCGTTTGTCTCTTTAGTAACCATGCCAGTCAAGCCAGCAAAGCCATAACGCCTAGCACGCTTGGTCTGCTTGCCGCGAACCAGTTGCCCAGTGTTGTACTTGCAAGGCGGTGCCTTCAGCGAGTGAAGCAGTTGCGTCAGGTTGTCGCGGAACGAACCAGCAAAGTAGTCGCTCATCGAATCAGAGTGATCATCATAACGGCGCATGTGCCAGTTACATGCTTCAGCTTCCATAACATCATCGCCACGATGACCATTGACAAGAAACGAACCGACGTAACCGTCATAGGTGAACCAAAATCTGCCTCCGTCATGCTCGACCTCGGTGCCAAGGTATTTCTCGATCTTCTTGATTGCTTTTCCGACTTTCATATATGTCCTCTCTCTTAGTTGGTGACATTTATTAGACGTGTGAGCGCGAGTTTTATTCAAAGAAAATCGATCTTTTTTTAAAAAACTTTGCGAATATGTGTGAAGCCGTTGGGCAAGCCATCCACTACGATGAGCGCGCCTCGGTTGTAGTCTGACTCCTCGTAGGTTTCTAGCTTAAACCGAGTTAGAACCTGCGTTACCAAGTCTTTCATTCGTTGAGAGTTGCCAGTGATGATCCTAAACGGAGCCTCGTTTTTGTGAGTGAAATCAATCACTTGTGTCTCCACGTCCAAGTGTTTCACGCCATGTAAATCAAGTGTCTTCATTTTTTAGTGCCTCCAAGTTTTTTGCACGTACTTTAATAATCTTTGCTGTCCCATCGTCGATACAGATTTCGTAATCGTAGAAGGGTTCGTCATTCAAGACAGCCAACACGACTGCCCGGTATTTCTCCTCACGGAGATATTTAGTGTCAGGGAACTGGCAATACAGAACCCAGTCATCAACTTTGTAGCCCATTACGGGCTGGACTTTGCGCGAGATAGCACACTGACATCAGATTTCCGGCATGCTGTGACCGTGGGACCACCACGCTCACCAAACCAAACAACTCTAATGCCGGGATACGCATACTCATCAGTATCGCAGATCTCGACAACTACGCCCATCACTTGCGGTTCGGTCTTCCACCATAGGACAAGATCGCCCACTATAATATCTCCAATCACTCACCGACCACCTCTACTTGCCAAACAGGTAGACCGCGCTTAGAGGTACCGAAAAGCACTTCCACGAAAGGCTCATAAGGGCAGAGGTCAAAGTTTACTTTCTTGCCTCTTTCGTCAACGTTCCAAAGTTTATGCTCATATGTCCTCACAACAACGCCTAAATCGCCTTTGTGACCAACCAACCTAACTAAATCACCCACTTTCACTAAGAACCTCCAAAGCATCCATTGAAAAATCTGATATTGGGGTATACCGTCCAGCGTATTTAACTGGCTTTACCCATCGAATCCGAGCATGAGCGCGCCCATCGCTGCCCTTGGCTGTATAGTGAAGGATCAGCCCGTGTGCGCCAATAAAATCCTCGTACACATAGCCTGTGGCTGCTCCCACATATTTAACTAGTGTGCCGATCATGATTGTCTCACCATCAACACAGGAAACCCGGCGGGCAACTCGCCCGAAACCATACCGCCATGCTTAGCGATCACGTTAATAACTGTCATGCGCGGAACCCAACCGTATACTGTGCCGGTAAGATCATCAGGGTCTTCGGCATGCTTAGACAGCAATGACTCCTCTTGATTAGGAAACCCTACTTCAACCTCATCATAGAAGTCAGCGCCGGCGTGCCTAGGCGTACAATACGCTGTACTATCCGCTTGCACGCTCATAGAAAACCCATCAACGCAAACAACTGGTTTATTTTTCTTCATTATTTTCTCCTGCTTTTACTAAAAACATTTCGTGGAAGTTTAATGTTCTTCCGTTTGTCATCCACAACTTATAGATTGCTGTGAACTTTTTATTAGGGTTCTTGCCTGCACCAGTTGCAGTATGAACTTCTTCAATAATCAAACCCATGCGACTATCGGGCATTGCCGAATCGTCTGTGCCTTCTTTGATCTTTACCAGATCGCCAACCTTAAACTTTCCCATCTTCCTTTGCCTTTATGACTCTACAATCTGCCACATTGAGAAGCCTGATTGCGTTGAAGTTCGTCAGTGGTCTGACTTTGACTATGCTGCCCCAACCGACCTCTACCACTATTCCGTGCTCTGGAGCGGTGCCATGTCTCGATGGTGAAGCGGGGGTATTGAATGCGGCATCGGTCAGAAACACATCATAACACACCATGTCTCCGACATTAATATCTCTTGATGTCGACAGGCTATTAATGTTTGGTTTAGTTTTCTTCATCCTGACAACAACTCTACATTATGTGAGTGTACGTTGGGGTAAGTCTGCCCGTCCTTGAGAACCTTGAGGATCTGATAATACCTACGGCAACCCGGTGGCACGTCACCACCAACAGAGTTGGGGGATATGTGATGCCACGATGATGCGCGCACTACAACAGCCGCCCCAGTCGGACACGGAATAAAATCAATCTCATTGAGGCGAATCACTCTTATGAGATCTCCGGTCTTGTATGCTCTCTCGATGATAGCTCCTAGCGGCATTCTTCTCACTAAGCCTCCGCAGTCACACAACCGGGAACGCTCACGATTGCAGTAAGAACATTTTCAATAGCGAATCGCTCAGCCATGCCTTCAGGTGAATCAGGATCGCCAATGGTATCTAGTTTCTCAGCCATCGTTGCCCACACAGTGTGTTGCGTTACGTTCTCGCCAAACTCGGCTGCTCTGAGTGTCACCAGCTCAAATGGTGTTAGGTTTATTTCAAAAGTCATAGTCTTTCCTTTTTAGCTAGCGTATTTAATACTGTATGCGGTTGTGGCATCCATGCCATTAGAGTTGTCGCAGACGTATCCACGGATCGCGGAGTTGCCTTTGGTATAGGGAGCCTTCCAAGTTGCAGCCTTGAAGATTGCTCCGTCCGACTTACGAACAAAACCATACACAGAGCAGTTGATCCCCAAATCTTCCCCTTCTTCTCGTACGACCTTCCAATAGACTCGACCGGGATGTACCGTGATCTTGGGTGCCTTAAGGTTTTTATAGTTGCTGACGAAGTGATCGTTGATCTTGTCCTGAACCTTCTCAACGAAAGTCTCAAATGCGTATTCGATTTCTTCAGGGGTTCGTTTTACCAGTTGCATAGCTCTTTCCTTTTGTTGTCTATAGATTAGACGTATGGGCATCGGATTTTATTCAAAGTTTTTTTATTATTTTTAATAATCATCGCGCTTGGTTGCAAGGATGATGGCACCGATGTAACCGGGTGGCACCTTGAGGATGAGTGTTCTCCATCCTTTCCATTTTGCACCAACATATAATAGATCTTTTAAGTGAGGCTCTAGCTGCTTGCTTGGTTCTTCAACTTCAACAACTAGCTCCAAGATATGTCCACCATCGTCAGAAGTAGTTCTGACGTGATATACCCCATTATATATCGAACCGATAAGCTCTGTCAAGCTCTCGATTGCTTCTTCTTTAGATGCCTTCTCTCCTAAATTAAACTTACCCATTCCAATCTCTCCTTTAGTTAGGTTGTACCTGTAATAATTAGAATGGAACTAGAATCCTGTCCAGCCTTTCTGTCCTAGGAAAAGCATGCCAAACCGCCGGTGACCAGACTGCAGCTTCGGGGCATTTGTCGATTGTCATTTCAACATGGGTAATGATCTCATGCATTGCAGCCGCATTCAGCATATAAGCATTGTTAATAAGATAGTCTAGATCGTAGTTGGCAACAACAAGCGTGCCCTTGCTGTTCAAAGCTATTGGGACATCATTCGATGTAAGCCATGTATCCTCATAGGTTTCTGCAGCAAAGCGCGTGTTGTACCGACGAGATCTTATACGCTCGCCGCTTGGATTCATTTCGGCTGCGATAGACCAATAATAGATCGCCGACTCAATGACGGTATAGTCAGTTTGGTAAGTGTTGTAGGATGCATCTTCCCAGTCTACGTCTGAAACAAACGGCACCTTTATTAGCTGCTTCATCTTTGTCGTTCCTGTACTTCACTCATGACCTTAAAGAAGCGACCTTCGTACCATTCATGCCCCAAGTGTACGCCCTCTGCTGGGACTGTGCCTTCAATAAGCAAATCATCATCGGACATACCTGCCTGTGCTGTCAGCACCCACTCTGTTTCATAGATTGGAGGCGATATAGCCTTCGGCTTAAACTTTCCTTTTCGCATCCACTTGATTCGGATGCAGTTCTTATAGCGCTTGTTGGTAGATTCCCATGGTGAACGGTGTCGCCACATAGAGTCGCGCACATCAACTACCAGACCGATGGTTTCATGTCCTCGACCACCGACATTGTACCAAACAATGTCACCTATTCGCGGAGTTTTTTCCATTTGTACCCTCTACGCTCGACAAAACCTCAAAGTTGTACTTAGAAATGTCTAGCATATGATATTCGTGTGAACGTGGTATGTAAACCACTATTTTTGGCGAACCGTCATTAGCGGCTTCGACAACAAGTCCGTAACAATAGATAGGCTCGTATGGATATACATTGCCTGTATCGTCAGCGGTAAAGACAGCGTAGCTTATCACCCATCTTACGAAGTCACCAGTTGTAACCTTCGGTATGTCATAGTAATCCACATATTAAGTAGACTGCTTCGACACCTTCTTGACCTTCTCCATGATTTCGTCTGTCATCTTTGTTGCTTGTGCTTGGGTTAATACCGGCAAGCTATGCCTTAATATGTATGAGATATACCAGTGTTGCATGTGTTTTCCTTTGTTGGTTGTCTGTTAGACGTATCAGGGTCTGTTTTTATTCATTCAGAAGAGGAAAAATTTTCCGCGAAGTTTTCTGAGGAGATTCATATTATTCTCGACTCTTTATCGAAATCACGAAACAACGTATCAATGCCCAATTCACCGGAGAACCATTTTGACGGTAATGCGAAATCATACGAAGGTGATACAACTTCCCAACCCGTAAAGGTTAATGATGGGTTGACTAGCGTTGGTGGAATTGTGAGCCACATACGTCGACCAACGTTTGATATTTGTTGGCACAAGACAGCGCGCTCACCTTCATTAATATAATTGATGCTTTCCCACTCATGACGTAAAACCATCCACAAAAGCCCATCGGTGGACTTGCGATGATCCTTGACTTTCAACATAGCTCCAATACCAATACCTAAACGCTTAACATTCGTATAATATTCTTTGCGCCATGATGTATTTCTTTCAACAGCTAGTTTCATATCGCTCTTTAGAGTATTGCACGTTCTTCGGTTGTGACCAAGCGTATGACAGTAAGTGCAGCTTCGCGGCATGCGTGCGCGCTCGGAGGCACTTTTTGAAATAGACTTCCGATTCTTTTTATACTCGACAATCAAAGGATGGTTGGGTCCATGCTTTTGCTCCACCCTTTTCATATCGGATGCTAGCTGCGGGCATGTTTGCCTATTATGTCCTTTCGTAAAGCAGTAACCACACACAACCGTCTTGGATTCGTTTTTGTTGCTTGTAGACATGTTCCTCGTTTAGCTAATGTACACTAAGTAGTTTCGAGTTGGTTCTTCATTCCGATTTTTGTCGGATGATAATATGACTTTCGCTGTACCTCTCGTATATGTCATCCACAAACCAAGTTATGTGCCTATTCTCTTTCCATGGATATTTCACTTCATATGTGCAGGGCTTGTCTCCGTACTTCTCTTTAAGCACCTCAAGGTCACCCGGCATCAAAATATGTGACAAGTCTTCGGGATACGTTTCTGTTATGATAATCTCTTGACCTTTAGTACTCTTTGGGGTCTTGCCCATTACACACCGCCGGGAGGAGAAGACTTGCCACGCTTCATCTTAGGTTTCGTGTGACCTTTGCCGCCACCAGTCTCTTTGTTGTCGCCTTTGCCAATCAAGTCTTTCTTATGTCCTGCGTGCTGCCTTCTCATTCTCGTTTGAAACTCTCCATGATCTAGATCCGGCTCCTTGTTTTCTTCCATGCCTTCCGCATAGCTAACAAGGCGCGTCACGATTGTCGCGTTGGGGTATTCTTTCTTTAGCTCATCTACCGCTGCGATATTCTTAGGGGAGTCGTCGAAGAACAAAATATCAAGCATGCCAAGGTTATTAATCTGGTCCTCGATCCATGCCTTCTTTGCATACGGGTCGCTGGTTCCCAGTGTAATCATCTCAAACATGCTGGCATCAATGCCCAACACATTGTCAATGAAGCTCATGATGTCGTTGGCTGCAGCATCGGCGCGGGCGGTAAGGATTGCGATCTTCCTGCCTGCACCATCACGGCGCTCAGCATCTACAACCTTCTGCATGATTCGTGCAACCTGCTGAACTTGTCTAGGGTTAATAAGCTGGTCGAACTCGCTAAAGTCGAACACCTCATCCTTGTCATTAATGTACTCGCCGGTCGCAGGGTTGAGATCTGGGATAGGCTCATACACTGCGTACTCGGCTGGCGTCATTCTAAACACACTGCCGTCTGCTCGGGTCACAATAACGTCTGCGTCGGTCACAGCCAACGTATCGTCAAAGTCAAACACTCGTAGCTTAGACTCATTAAGGAAATGACTCCATGTATCGAGATGCTTCTTCATATTTACTCCGCTTCTTTAATAATCTTTCTTATATTAGCACGGATTTTTGATTCTGTCAACTGTTTCTTTAAGTATGCGATGCGCTCGGACATAGCGTTAGTACCTAATGGGGCTGCGTCACCCATGCCTAACTGGTTTCTAATCTCTTGGCGCCATGATGCGACCTCTTCTTCGGAAGGCGGCTTGCCGCCGTGCGCCATCTTCCAACGATTCCTAGCTATCTTCAACTCATATTCAACACGCTTCTCGTTTCTTTCTTCTTCTGTTCCGAAATGCTTTAATGTTATCTCTGGGTTGGCGTGTGCCTTGAAGTTTAAGTTGTCAATGATTGCGGAGGCTACTCCAGCCTCATGCATATGACCTCTTAGTGCGCCCTCCCAGCCAGCGGGTAGGTGCTTCTTGTCATCCCACTCAATATGCCTACCGGCTGACATGGGGCGCAAATATCTTTCAGTTACAATCTCTTTTTCAAAGTCGTTCATCTTGCTCCAAGTGTCGCCGCTTGACCACCACTCTACGATAGCTCTGCTGTGCTTCGATAGGCTGTCATCGTGACCAAAGGTTTCAAGCACTTCTTTGGACATGCCAAGCTGCTTATCGCCGCTAAGGTATTCTTCTTTAATCTCTGCTGCAATCTCAAGGTTAGGTTCGATAACAAAGCTTTGTGTTATGTCCTTCGCTGCCTCAAGTAGCATGTCCATATGGTTGTCGATAAACTCAATAAAGTGGAACGCTCCCTCTAATTCTTCTAAGTTGTCCTTGCTTTTGACTACAACCCTAAATTTTAGGAAGATAGGGCGAGTGTCGGATTCGCGGTGTTCAGCATCGCCAAACTTCAAGCCAATCTGTGTGTCCTTGGCAAAGTTAATACCTTCATAGGTTGGCTTCGCGTACTTCTCTCCGAACGGAAGATCAATCTGCTTCGATGCGTAGTTGTTTGCCGCCATCTCCAACTTTAATAACTTCTCTCTAAAGAAACGATTGAATGATGAGTTGGTGCCGGGACCGACCCAGACCACATTACGCTCTCTCCTGCCTGCTACAGCCTTAGCCACGATGTCTGGGACACCACCGCTTTGGTGAAACACATTGCGTCCCTGTGCGCCATAGCCAGCACCCCAACGGGAATGCTTGGTTAGCCAATAAAACTTTTTAACGGGTAGCGTTATGTCTAATGGCACGTCTGGGTTCGCGTTGTGGTCGCCTACGCCAAGGTTGAACCAGATTTCGCCTGACGGATCGTCATCGTCGTCATCTCCAATAATATTAAAGTTCTTGAGTTTTGCTCCCAACTCATCGATCTCGCTGGCGGTGTTGTCCCAAGCGCTAGAATTTGCGTATCCTTCTTCGACTAGCTTTCTTCTGATTATCTCATAATACCGGTCGTACTTGCCATCCAACTCTCGCATGTGATCTAGGAAATAGTCAGCGTCGTCTGGGGCGTTACAGTCCTCGCAGTTAAATCGCCATGTGATCTCTAGACCTTCTTCTGTGTGGTCCCACTGGATCTCTTCTGGATATGCATCAGGCAGATCCAATAGGTTTTCAAAGTCGCGGCGACCTGCGGCTTGCCAATTGTCTTCGGGAATGTCATATGTCGGATGAACATCGTTGCCTTTGCCATCGTCGCCCCAACCAAGCGGGATCACTATACGAAGTGATCCGTCTGCATAAACATGAGGCTCAGCCATGTCGTAGTCATCACTAACATGTGCGCCGAAAGTTGCGTGTTCCAACTCGTTGTTTGCCTGATCGTTCAGGTCATCGACGGCGTTGTTGTACTCCTCAAACAAGGCTTCGTTTTGATCTTCTTCTTCACCTTCTGCATCGTGGTGAACGTCCATGCCGTATGAGTAAGGGTCTTCCGCGTCTGGGTTCATACCATTTTTAAAGAACAAGCTAAGGATCTCGCCGTCGCGGGTGTCACCGTAGCTACCGCCATGGCGCTCAAGGTAGTCCGACTGCGGTATGAAATACGTGGTTGCTTCGCCCTTGCCAGTCTCAGGATCAATGTCGCCTAGCTCTTGAGCGAATATCTCTTTCTGCTTATCCCACACAAACTCCCTGACTGCACCGACAAAGCCGGGAATGCCCCTGCCGTATGTTCTGCTCTCTGGTGCTGCAAAGGTTAGATCGTTGGGGGAATCGGTGTACTTCCGAAGCCTAACGCGAGCCTGTACGCCGATGCCGTCAATGTTTCTATCGCGATCCGTGAAGATCTCTTCGTCATCAAAGTCGCCAATGTCTTTCGGGTCTGGCGCTCGGGTGGCTTCTTCGCTGTGCTTCTTTAATGCGGTATCGTATTCTTCTTGTGACGTGATGCCTTCGTATGGCTTGAATCCTGGCCACCCAGCCGCTTTTGCATCTTCATAGTTTTTAATGTACTGCTTGAATAACTCAGGACCGATGTTAAGCTGTCTAGCTTGGGAAATCATCATAAGCTCTTGATGTCTCTCAGGCTTCGCAGCCATCTCAGCCTTATTCTTATATTCTTTCATCCACTTTGCGCCTACGTTGGTCCTAGCCCACACCCACAGCAGCACTAACGCGCCCTCGGGCGTTTCGGTGTCATAGTCCTGACGGATGGCAGTGATTCTCTCACCCTTTGCCATATCACTAAACATTCTGTCCATCTTTGCAATCGGCTTTTCTCTTTCTTCGCTTGGCGTCAGAAGCTTATTAAGTTGCTGCTCTGTAACTGCGTACGCGATAGGTCCATGACCCTTCGCCTCTTGCTTGGCACAATGGAAATACTCGCTGCCCTCGCTGTGGCATGAGTGAATGTTACTAATGTCGCTCATGCGCAGTACATCGATTGGGTGGCGGGACAGGATGATGTGCATGTTCTCTGTCTTGTCGCCATCCCTGTCGCTAAGCCCTCGCTGGATCTTGCCGTGGTTATTATCTTTTGTGTAGCGTGTCTGGTTCTTAGTCCACCATGCACCTGAACCCTCTGGGATCTCGCCTTTCTTCTCAAGACCTCCGATGATTTTGTTGATACCCTGCTTCTGAACCTTAATAATCTTTTCGCCTGCTCTCGGTCCTTTCGGGATTACCTGCTCGACGATCTTCTCAAGGGTGAAATCTGCTACATCAATCTCTACTTCGTACTCGCCGCCGCCATCAGCAGCAAGGCGCTGACGCTTCTGCTTTACCTTCTTTGTGGAGAACGCTCTTTCGGGTACCTCTGAGACTTCCCATGCCTTCCATTCTTCTTTGGTTGGCTCCCACATCTCGTCTGTGTCTGGGTTGCGTCGTTGACCTGTTTCGGTTGTCTTCTCATAGTTGTAAATGCTGCGATATCGCTCACGGGAGCTATCAGAGATTGGTGGTTTCCAGCCTGCGTCTTTGATGCCGCGCAGGATTGCCTTGAGCGTGCGGGTATCCGCGCCGTCCAAGGGGATGACCACGCGCATGTTATCGCCAAAGATCTCGTTGAAGTCGTAATGACCATAATCCGCAGCGTCCGCAGACGCCATCCAGTCATAGATCTTATCAGCAACTTGCTTTGAGACTTCATTCATGATGTCTCGGCGCTCGCTAAGAGTTAGGGGTTTTGTGCTTTGGGTGAACTTTTGCCAGTTCTCTACAATAGTTTTATAATCCATGTGCTTACCTGCTATAATTAGTATGTATTTTGCTCTCCATCCTCAAACGTAATGATTGTTTTGTTTGCAGGATGTGGCTCTACATGGACTTTAAGGAAGTCGCCTAGGCTGTCGAAAATGGCGATACCACCTCTTGGCGGTGGATACAGCCAGTGAATGATGCAGTGACCAGACGCTAGCTCTACGCCCTCGATAACCACGCCTTCACCTGACACTCCTGTTTCGTCGCTCTGCCTACACACCGTAAACGTACGAATGCCACGGGGGGCTAGCTTCGGTGGAGGCTTGGGCTTAAGACTTTCATCTATCTCACCCATGTCATCAGTTGTGACCATTTCGATAACGTCATCGTCATAATCGGTATTCATTTATGCATCTCCTACGGGCGTTAGTGTTCTCATCATCTGCGCCTCTATCTCCTCGGTCAAAGTTTTCATTATCGCTTTTTCCGATTCTTTCATTTCATCCATATGCTGCCATAGCAATATGTTCTCGTCTTTGACCGCTTGCAATTTGGTCAAAAGCTTATCGTTTTGGTCTTTAAGTAGTTCTAGTTTATATCTCAGTTCATGATTTTCGCGGGTTAGAGAGGACTTTGATGTTCCCCTCGTAAACAGCTTCCTGAAAGCTGTCGATATCGATTGCCTTACGCTTCTTGCCATTGCTACTCCCCATTGAAAAAATTTCATAATAATGTACCATCTTCATTTCTTGTGATAATTCCCCGTCGTTTTTAAAGCCGACTGGGAACTTTGAAATCACTATGGCACGCTCCGTGCCGATTTCGATTAATGCGCCAATCATGCGATCTCCACGGGGTCGCCCCACCGCACAATACTAAGACCCTTGACGTTAGCCAAGTCTGCGACCAAATAGCGACGGACCCAATATCTGGGTGCTAAATCCGAATTCAGCTCAAACTTAATAATATATCGGTTAAACCAATATTCGTCCGTTGCTCTCGCACGGGTAGTGTGTCCCGCTCTAGCAGGGTCAGTAACCGTGGTAACTCTCTCGATGGCGCGAATGTCATCAATCGTCTGGTCTTTGTTGCCGCCCTTGACTTTGCTGATTCGGACATCAACTTCGACTTCATAAGTACGATGAATATAAGTCGGATCATCGGTGGCTGCCTCTTTCAAAAGACTAAACCATTTGTCTGTTGCTCTTTCTGTGCTCATGTTAATAAATAGTTTGCTTTATGGTTAAACGCTAAAAGCGGCGTTGCTTAGAAGAACAGCGGTATCTTGCCAAGATTCCACAGAGTGAGCTTTGCCATTTTTCATTCTCTCGACCTCAACAGCAAGAGCATAGTCGTTACCCGGTGCCTCTATTCTGTCTCCTACAAAGTTTATTGTAGCATCTTTTGGTAAGTCCTTAAAATAATTCCTCATTATCTGTGATTTGTCATGACCGATGGGAAAAATGTCGATGCTCACAGCCCCACCAATAACAAAGTCTAGCTCTTTGTGTCCCTTCCTGAGAGATTCCACTATCTTTGCTCGCTCCTCATGCTCTGCATCATATTTTGCGTATTCTTCGCGCTGCTTGTTGTCTGCTTTTCTGCCTACGATTGAAAAATTCATAGCGCCGGTGCGAACCTCATAATGAAGACCGGTTTTGGTTTTATAAGGCGACATAGATACAATCAAGTCTAGCTCATCTAAAAGAGTCTTCGATGGCTCAAACTCGTTCTCGTACTCTTTGAACCATGCGCGAGGTTCGTCCTTCTTACGCCGATAACACACGTTACCCATACAGGAAAAGACTGCTGACATGTTATCCATGACATCTGGACCAAGCTGTTCGCACAATCGCACAAAGCTCCCGCCGGAAACAAGATAAACCTCCTTATCAGAAGACCATTTGTAGAACTGCTTCTTAAACTTTGGTATAGCCTTTCGCTTCGGAGGAGTCAGAGTGCCATCGACATCAAACATATATATTTTTCTCATCTGTTATAGTCGTCCTGCAGTCGTACTACATCGTCAATTTCTGCGGTGCTTACTTCAATGAGTGTCACGTCTTCCTTGTCGGCACAGTAACGATGGATAAGTCCGGGTCGGATACGTTGACTCTCGCCCTCTTTCATTACTACCCTAATCCCTGTCTCCGTATCTGTGTATTCGTGATGTGGTCCCATCTCCAGCAGCAGGGAACCCTTAAGGACATAGATTGTCTCATCCTTCTCCCTGTGATATTGCAAGCTCAGTCTGTGCCCTGCCTTGATGTGCAGAATCTTTCCCAAATACCTATCAGTGATTGCCCACCGATCTTCATAGCCCCATGGCTTCTCTACTCTCATGCTACCTCCAAAAAAGCTGCACACCCATGATGCAGCATGACAAGGCGATGCAGATCATCGTCTTAGTTGTGAACATACTCTCGTTTAACAAGAGCCATGTAAGTACGGGGAAAACAAAGTATGACGCGGCGAAGCCCATGAAGCGTGCCGACCATGCCTCTCCTGTTTCCTCAAAAATATAGCGAGTAGCCATCCAAAAGCTCAGCCCAACAGGGACAGAATAGATACCAACTGCAAGCAAAGGCTTGTCTTTCCACCACTCCCACGCAAACTGGGAGTTTAGTTGGAACCATGCACAAACATGACCAAGAAAGAAAAAGCCAAGCCCATAAAGAAAATTGACATTAGGCATTGTTACTCCATTTTATATACTTGTGCAATGCACTGGTGACCATCGAATTCCAAAGCTTATTGTCGACTGGTATGTCAAAGTTGCGAGCCATGTCGCGACCAGCTTCCCAAGCCAGCACCTCTTCTCTGAGAGTGTCTACCGTAAAAGCTTTTCCTCTCTTTGACTCGGCGGCTGGGAACCTCTTTATATGCTCTTGTGTGTCCTCTCTTAAGAGAACATGACCGGCTTCATGTAGCAGCATGTATAGCTGCTTCTCCAGCTTCACGCGATTATTGACTACGATAAAGTCTCCATCAACCAACTGTCTGCCTGTGTGATACAGTGCCGTGTCTGCATCGCGCTCAAATACCACAGGGATGTCGTATTTCATATCCAAATAAATAACAACTCTGTTGATGTATTGTCTGATTTCATTTTTTGTCGTTGCAAGACTGGCAGTCATCTTCGTATCCTAGATGTTCTTTTAGATCCATGAAGCCGCCGATAACTTCCTCGTCTCCATTTATATCGCATTTGATAACTAGCGGTAAGCTTGGCCACTTATATCTTTTCCCCACAAGGATACGCATCTCATCGCTCTTATCAAGAAAAGTCAGAGCGTATTCATACCCAGACTTGTCTAATTGCTTGACTGCTTCAAGCGCGTACGGATCGTGTCCAGTCCCATAAACATGATAAAAGTGTACCATTCTACCCCTTTAACAGTTGCTTCTGTTGGATGCTGAGTTTGTCCTCGATGATCGTGATGCCGCCGACAACAACTATGTCTAAGCCGCCAGTACCTCTGCTCATCTGAATCTTTGTGAACTCTTGCCTATCGTCCAGCCCGTCTGGTAGCGAGCCTTCTGCCAACAGCTTTGTCGCTCTCATGTCTGGTCGTAAGCATACCACAAAATCTGGGTTTACAACGACTTCTCGCAGAGTCCAGCGATTATTAGTGGTGTTATTGTGGGTTGGCTGTTCAAACAGCTCTACTAGTTTAATTCCTTTCATATTTCACTCCCGTTCAATAAAGGATATACATGTCTTTTCTTTGCCATGAAGCGCTGCCCTCTTACAAAAAGCAGGTAACCATTTAGCCTCTCTTCTATAAATACTGCGGTTGTAGGCTCTTTAGTTTTAGTAAGATTGTAGCCTCCAGCCACATCTACAATCCACAGTCGCACATCTTGAGGAAGGTAGACAAGATCTCCCTTCTCAAAACCGCTATTACTCTGGTGTACTTCCATCGCCTTCTTCGTGAGTGTTGCCTTTCACGGCGTTGTTGTAGCCTGACAACAAGGACTGGATGTCCATCAGTCTTTGATCGATTCTGGACATCTCTTGCCTTACATTATCGACCTTTTCTATCATCTCTTCGCCCTTCAGTATATCTCTAACTGAAGTTTCGTCAAGGTTACCGACGTGATTCGCCATAAGCAACAATGACTTGCCGCTTTCTTTTAGAAATTCAGCCACCAAACATGGAATATTGTCTAGTTCCTCTGAATAAGTAATTTGTACTCTCATCTATACTCCGAATAGATACTGTCAGCCTGCGACGATCATGCCCCAAATACTGTTCATCACCAACGCAATCGTCAAGCTCACTATAGCCCAAACAACCTTGGTATTGCCGGCTTTCCAAGACTCCAGTTGCACAACGCGGGCTTCAAGTAACGCCTGCCGTGCGTATAATCCCTTGTCTGGATTATACATAGCTTCTTTGATCTTGGAGATATCATCAGCCATGCCGTCGATATCTTCTTTGATTCCTGAAATTCCACTGCCGAGTACATCAATCTTTGTGCCCAAATTTGACATAGATTGATTGATTTCTAATAGTGTGATAACTTCTTCTGGAATGTTGCCTGCCATAGTATAATAATTAGTGTCAGCCAGCTATAATGGCGTGACTTGTTGTGAATAAAGTTCCAGCAGCGGAAGCCGCATTCTGTAACGCAGAGCGCGTTACCTTTACTGGATCAATAATACCAGAAGCAATCATCTTTGTCAAGCCTCCTCTATGAAAATCCCACCCGTACTCGTCGTCGGCTTCCATTACCTTGCTTACAATTATGTCTGGGGATTCTCCAGCATTCTTAGCCATCTGATAAAGTGGCGCGTAAACTGCATTTTTGATGATCTCAATGCCATGGCGCTGGTCCTCGTTCTCTGGCGTTACTCCGATTGATACGGATGCACGAATCAACGCGACACCACCGCCGGGTACGATTCCTTCCTGCTGTGCGGAGCGTACTGCCTCTAGTGCATCTTCGATTCGGTGACGCTTTTCGGTCATCTCAACTTCGGTGGCTGCTCCCACTCGGATAACAGCCACTCCAGAAGCCAAACGAGTGATGCGCTCTTGAATCTTTTCGCACTCATGCAAAGAATCAGTTTGTTCTAGCTCTGCTTTAAGGTTAATAATCTGCTCTTCGACTGCAGAATGATCTCCAACACCACCGGCTACTGTAGTCCAGCCCTTGGTAATCTCAACAGTCTTGCATGAACCAAGATCCGCCAGTGTCACATTTGCGGGAGACATGCCCTTGGAAAGATTAATGAACGTTGCGCCGGTTGATAAAGCCAAGTCCTGCATAATATTGCGGCGGTCCTCTCCATAGCGAGGCGCCTTGACTGCAGCGACCTTGATGCCTGAGTTCATTTCCTGTCGTCTGATAGCGTTCATGATCAAAGCTGCTAGCGCCTGACCTTCTACTTCGTCTGCAACAATGATGAGAGGGCGGCTGCTTCGGTCTGCAATCTCAAGGACCGGCATCAACTCGTCGACTCTTTCAATCTTTGAGTCCGTGACCATAATCAGCGCGTCATCATAGCGCACCATATTACGGCGAGCGTCAGTAACAAAAGCAGTAGCCACATACCCTGAGTCGAACCGGAAACCTTCAATCAAGTCAAGGCTCGTCTCTAAGCTTCTCGCTTCTTCGACTGTGACTGCTCCGTCCTTGCCAACACTGTCAACCGCAGTTGCCACAAGATCACCAAGCTTTCTATCGTTGTTCGCAGAAATGGTAGCTACGTGGGCGATGTCGTCTTTGCTGCGAATCGGTTGCGCCATTTCCTTAAGGTTCTCGACGATACCAGCAACAGCCTTATCCATTCCGCGCTTAAGCTCAACTGGCGATGAGCCTGCAGCAAGAAACCTCTGTGACTGTTCTAGGATCTCGCGAGCCAACACAGTTGCTGTAGTGGTTCCGTCGCCAGCAGCGCTGTTAGTTTGTGAAGATGCCTGTTTAATAATCTGAGCACCTACGTTCTCAAATGGATCTTCTAAGTCAACGTGGCGCGCAACTGTAACGCCATCCTTTGTGATGATGGGCTTACCGTCAGCAGATTGCAGAATTACATTCCTGCCGCGTGGACCCAAGGTTGCTGCCGTATAATCGGCTAGTAAATTGACACCGTTTAGAATCTTCTGACTCAAAGCGGTACCATGCTCATAATGTTTGGACAATGTACACCTCTCGTTTATGTCCTATTATACCCCAACTACACTGGGATGTCAAATTGTTTTATTCAGAACCTTCAGTTTTCTTGAGCGTATCGACGATTGTATTGCCGTCGTCAATCGCTTCTTTGGCGTAACCTGATGCGTGGTCCCTGCGCTTTGAACTGAAGTACTTTCCGATGTTCTCACTGAAGCCCTTTGTTGTCTCCAGCAGGGTCATCACATCGCCTTCCATCTTCTCAATATAGATGTTGGCGCACTTGTCGATGTTCTCAGCCGACAGATTGAGGATGCCATAGAACTGAACGGTGGCTAGCTTTCTCATGTTAGTCATCTCTGTTCTGGTGATTGTCCACTGACTGCCACCTTCCTTGCCTGACTCAGCGAGAAGCCTTTCTTCCTTCATCAGCATTTTCTCTCGCTCATGGAATGTACCGAAGTAAGATTCCGAAACCGGCTCGGCGCCCTTTTCCTTGATAGCTGCAGCGTACGCCTTATCGTAAGCTCTCTTTAAGCCCTTTATTGTCTTCTCATCAGTAATCTCTGGATGATTCGTCAGCCACGCCTCAAAGCTTCCCTTGCCAGTTGCAGCGTCAGACTCCGCTTGCTCTGCGGCATTGAGTCCGATGCCCTGCACGCGAGCCGCTTTGTCAAACTTGTCTCTCTTCCTCTGCGGATCCGGCGGGAGTGCAGCTTGTTCATCGAAGTTACCTTCGGCATCGAGGTTCTTATAGAACATGCCTCTACCCTTTGTGTAGCCCGGTGTTTGCTGTAGGATTTGGAACATCTGTAGCTTCCACTCGGGAGAGTCTTGCCAGCCTCTAATGTGCCCTGCCAAGGTCGGACCCATTTTGCCGAGAAGACTCGCCTCATTATTAGACTCGCCCATGATATCGATGAAGTTGTTGCGATCAATAATAAAATCCCAGATTGCCAACTCAGAAATATTATCGTCCTCAGTGTTCTTTCGAGCGATGAGGTACTTAATCTGTGGAACGCCAGAGCCTCCACGAATAAACAGATAATCTATAAGGTTAGTAAAGCTCCCGTGGATGCCCGTGTCAGGACTGAGCAGCTTCAAGCTAACCGGCTCGTCATTGCCAGTCACAAAGTCCTCAATAGGTAGCGTGCCACCGACACGACCAGCGATCTGCTTGCCGCCAGTGACTGCTGCCATGAATCCCTCAAAGACAAAACCGGCTGAAGACTCACTATAATCATTGAGACATGCTTGAAGCGACTCGATAATCTGCATCATGTTTAGCACTGCGTTGAATCTACCGCCGCGAGCCTTGTTGACTGCCTCATTTGGATCGATGAAAGAGTTGATGTGCAGGATTCGTGACTTGATATCAGGCTGTCTCGTAATCGATGCAAAGATTCTCTCAATGTCTTCTCGCGATTGACTCTTGGGATCTCCCCAAGCCTCATTAGGAACCAGTGCGGGGATATCAATCTTATAGCTGAAGCGACCTCCCCTCTTTTTCTTCTCATTCATCTGCTGCATACCGCGTGCATCTTGCATCGCGTTTTGTGTGAGCATCGCCTGAAGATCGTCCTTGCTCATGCCGCTGTCAGCCAACATCTTAATAGCCTCGACCATTTCAGAGTCTACACCAACCATTAGAAGCTGTCGATAGATCTCCTTCCATTGCTCGGGCGCAAGGCGTGACTCATGCATCGTTTGGACGTTGGGTCTGTCTCCAAGTCCTTGCGGATTTGCGATGTGAAGCATTACAGCGTCTACCATTTCCACATCAACCTCGCCCATGATTGCAGTGACTGTGCGCTCAACCATTCCGCGATCAATCTGACCCGGTGGTAGTTCATTAGCAATCATCTCGGGATTGATCTGTTGATCAAAAGCAGACGGCTTACCGCCGGCGCCATGGTCAGGGTACACATTCTCGATCATTTCGACCAGCATATCTAAATTTAGCTGTGACTCTGGCTGTGTTTTCTTGTTAAAATAACTTTCGATTAGCGAATCTAATTCGGTCTTCTTGTCCATATACTAACTAGTCTCCTATCTTGTCTTTTACTTCGTCAGCTAACTGCAAAAGGTCTAGCCCAGCACAATCAATCTTTTTTCTTGTCAGATTATAGTGGTTGACAAAGCCCTTAAACTTAGCGCGTGCAGCACTTGAGTCCACGCCCGTATTCATGCTACCATTCTTCAAGGGTACATCTAGCGGGATGCCGATGCCTTTGTGAATCGCTTCCCACAGCGCCTTAAGCGCCTCAATCTGCACTGGATAGAAATCTGTAAAGGGCTTGAGCTTGCTACCGTGTACCCACGCATTCTCCTGCAGGGGTCGTTCACCAAAACCATTCTTGATATACCAGTCTTGATATTTAGGATAGTAAGCGTTGCTGATCTCAACACCAATAGACGCATGGTTCACCTTGCCAATACCAGCATGCCATGCGCCGTGCTGCGTGTCTAGCAGTTGATAGATTGTACCATCGTTATCGATGCAAAAGTGTACAGAGATGCCTCTACGTGCCAGCACAATCGCACAAGACTCTGCGGAGAGGCATACATCCCAATGGTTTACGAATATTGTCGGCTTTCTATCTGGCTTGCCGGCATAGTTATAATATGTATTGTCCGCGCAGTCTAGACCTAGGTGATCATCCCATAGCACAACCTTGCTCCAGTCAATCTCAATAAATTTGCTATTGTGGACGATGTACTTTTTGTCGGCACAGCCTTTACCTTTCGCATAAGGCGATGGGTGCGGGGAGTGATCCGAGATCTCTGCCTCTCTCTCCGTCCAAATACGACGAAAGGAAACGGGACCAACCATGCCATCGGCTTTCAAGCCAATTGATTTCTGCCAGCTTTTCACAGCCGAGATTAGCTCATCATCATTGTGCGAGCAACCAAACCAAGATGGCTCCCAGCCTAGGGAGTCTTGAGAAGATTTATTATAAAATACTTTGTCCACTTCGCATGTCCTAAAGGTTAATAATATTTAGACAATTATGTCTGCGATGCCGTACTCTATCGCTTCTGTTGCAGAAAGATATACGTTGACCTTTCTTTCCAAAAGCTTTTTAAGCGTGCGCTTGGTTAGGCTCGTTTCCTTGACCAGCGCTTCCATGTATGTTTCTTGAGAGTTTCTAATCTCTTCCATCTCGTTCTCTAAGCTGTGAATAGAGCCGTGGTTGCCCCCGATAACCGAATGGATCATAACGCGGCAATTCTTGCCAATCTTTCGCTGACCCTTCGTACCAGCAGCCAATAAAAGGACGCCTGCTGACATTACCTTGCCGATTCCAAAAGTGTGAATCTCACAGTTCTGCTGAATCATTCTCATGATATCATAAAGAGCGAACATATCGTCTGCGTTGCCGCCATATGTCGAGATAAGAAACTCCATCGGTTCCCACACTAGTTCGCCCTCTTCATCCTCTCTCTTTCCCGAATTATGCAACACAAGCAGACCGCTTAAGGTTTCCTGTGCCTTTTCTTCGTTAATGTCGCCATACAGTCCGACGATGCGCATCTCATCATCTGGTGGACCTCCTGCCAGCAAAGCTTCTAAGGCTGCTGGAGTAAGCTCTTCGACTTGTGGCTTCTCTTCTTCTGCTTCTGCTTCAACTTTTTCTTTCTTTGGACTCATAATCATCTGCCTTTCCTGTGTTGTTCGTTTAAGTGCTGAATAGCTCCATCCCAGTCTGAAAATTTAACAAACTGACGGCGATACAATGTCGGATAATTATCCAAGTAACCCTGAATGACCGAAGATTTCCACCTCTTATAGTTGTACTCATCCATGTTTCGCTCTCTGATAGCTGTCGCACTATCAGCGCCCTGCTCAATGGCATCGTATTTCATAGCTTTTACAAACTCAACATCTTCAGCAACATTAATAATGAGTTTAAGGGTCTGATCACCGACCTTTTGGACGAACAGACCTGTTCTACCAATTGTCACCAGATTAGACCACACAATTCCTAACACATATCCTGCTACAAGTGGCAAGATCCATGTAAATTCCATAACAACTCCGTTATATACGCAACTACCCCATAGTATACACTATAGGGTAGTTATGTTAAAGTAATATATTATCTAAGGTTGGCATTTTACCGCTTGTTAGACTTGGAAGCCTTGATTAGTCTAGCAGCGACTCTACGAGCAACCTCGTTGATAGTAGCTTCATCTTCAGCAAGTCTGATCCCTGCCTTTTCAAGCTCCTGCATTAGAGGCTCTTCGCCACCCTCTTCAGGGGGTAGCTCTTCATCACCCATAGTTGGCTCCATTTCTTCACCATCTTCGGGCATTTCTTCTTCGCCGCCTTCCATACTAACGTCAGCGCCCTGCTTCTGCAGTGCTGCGACAATATCTCCGACCAGCTCTGTTGCGTCAACTTCTACAGTCTCCGCTCCCTCTTCGGGCATTTCTTCTTCTGGTCCTTCGTCGCCGGGAAGCTCTTCTTCCTCGCCGCCCATTTCGGGACCGCCCAATTCCATCTCTACGTCTTCTTCACCGAGTTCAGTTAGAAACTTGTCCGTGAAGGTATTCTCGATCTCAGCCAAACGCATAAACCTGCGTGTGATTGATTCATTTAAAATTAATTTTTTGCTCATAGCCGTGTAATCTCCTAATAATATATTATATGAAGGCTTCGATAGTAAATAGTTGGCTGATTAGCAAACATCCCTAACTGTCAAATAAAAAATCTTTTAAATCCGCTGCTCGTAAAGCAATTTTCTTCAGTGCGCGCTTTTCTATTTGCTGAATTCTAGCCGGAGTGTAGCCTAATCGTTTTGCAACCTCTGCCAAGGTCATCGAACCGTGTCTCTTTACTGCCACCAAAGTACAGTTTAGATCTTCCGAGTAGTTCATCCATAGGCGACACTCATCGTTCTTGCAATCTTTATTTTTCCTGAAGCACTCCCTCGCGCAGTGCCTCATTCCATGTCCATCGCACTTTGTTCTGTCATTGCTGCGTGAATCTTGGAGATTTCCATGTACCCATCAACAACATTGACGTGATCGCAACGGTGCCACTCCTCTGTAAATTCTGGCGGTGTTGGGTTCGTAAACTTAATCTTGAACCACCGCCATGGTGCGAGCGAGCCTCCGCAATCCCTCATCTCCGTATCCACAATTACTCCATAATATGCCGGTGTGGTTTTTCTATTCCAACATACAATCTTGCCTTTATAGTCCATCATGTTCCTCTTCGATCATATCGAATATATTTTCAATTTCTGCGGGGTCAAGAGCCAAACTGTTTTTCAACTCTTCACCCTTTTCTCTCAACTTCTTAGATTTTTCGTTCCTAAGCTTACTGAGAGAACCCTTTTCAGACTTTAATGTTTCCATGAATGCCATGAAATCTTTGTCCTGATTCAAGTATGCGTCAATGCATCCCCGAAAAAACTGTGACTGCTTAACACCGTCATAATGCAACCTTACCCGCAGGTTGGCATGGGTTGTGTCATTCTCTCGGAACACGACCCTCTTGTTGTACTGTTCATCAGACACTAGTTGTTCCCCAAGATGTGAGTATTAGACTCAGAAATACCCGATGCAGTCTGCCTGACAAAAAGACTCTTGGTCTGTAACTCTTTAAGGTTGCGGGCGCCTGAATACGAGAAGCCGCTACGGATACCATTATCTAACTGAGATAGCACATCTGCGACATAGCCCTTGTATGGGATAGTTGTCGAAATCCCTTCTAGAGATGAAGTAGTGCCTCGCCAATCTTTCTGCGCTTCTTGGCTAGCCATGCCCCTATATGTCTTTCTCTTGTCGCCGTCGACATAAACAAACTCTCCGGGTGCTTCAGCCGTGCCAGCTAGCAGCGAGCCAACCATCACACAGTCAGCGCCTGCAGCAATTGCCTTAACAATGTCGCCACTGTTGCGAAGCCCGCCATCGGCAATAATAGAAACATCACTATCGGTCAAGGAACAGTTTAAGATAGTTTGCAGACCCGGTACTCCGTGACCTGTTTGAATTCGTGTTGAGCAGATTGAGCCTCCACCGATGTTGCATCGAACAGAGTCAGCACCCCACTCAGCCAAGTCATTAACTCCCTTTAGGGTGGCAACGTTGCCAGCCATAATGTGACAGCCAGTGCCACATGCTTCGCGGATCTTCTCAATTGCTTCCTGCATCAAAATGTGGTGACCATGAGCGACATCGATACAGATAAGGTCGGCGCCGGCATATCGTAAAAGCACAGCGCGATTTATATAATCTCCAGTAACTCCAACTGCAGCACCCACTTGAACACCGCCATCTGTCTTAAATCGGTTATCTTTAGCCAGCCTAACCATATCTGTCTGCTCTTCAATCGTGCAGTAGCGATGAACGATGCCGATGCCGCCGAAGCGGTTCATGCACTCTGCCATTAAAGGTCCAGTAACTGTGTCCATCGGGGATGAAATGACTGGCAACCCAAGTTTAATCTTTCTTTCAGGGTGCCAGCCCAAAGTTGTACCAACATCCACCTCTTTACGGCTACGAATATCTGAGTACTGTGGCTGAAGCAGCACGTCATCATAGCTCAGAGCTACCTTGGCTCTCATTTTAATTCTCCCTTTTCGTAATTCTCGACCACTTGCTGCGCTGCACTCCAACAATCTGGGCAGTATAATCGAACAACCTTTTCTTGCTCTCGTACAACCACGTTCCACGTAGCCAACATTTCTCTGTCCTGCTTGTTAAACTCTTTCTCACACATCATACAAAACTCTGGCAGCTTTGTGTAGATGTTCATTTTGTCGGCGAGGTCTTGGTTGCCGTGCTGTTTTTCCATCTTGGCTGAAGCGCGGCGCTGCTTTCGATTCACGATTTCTCCATCGTGTAAACAATTGGCTTGTGAGTCGGCGATGGACCCCAAGCATTATCGAACACCACAACGGCTGACGGAAATGGTGCAGAGTTTTTACTGTCGCCGAACTTAAGCCTGCCCTTAACAAGATGAATCTCAGCCGCCTTCATAACATAGTCATGCCAGTAGCGTGTATCGGTGCGTGCAGGAATTAACATTACCACTCGGGTCTTGTGCTTCTGCCCTTCGCGATGTGCCTTGGCAATCCACTGGTCAATGCCGCGACCATACGGGGGATTGACAAAAACATTTTCGCCTTCCCAGTCCTTAGTAAGTCCATCCTCTACTTCTGTATAGAAGTTGGCACACTTAGTATTGTACGGGGTCGCACAAGGATCCAGAGTGAACTTCCCAAATCGCCAGTTTAGCTTGTCGAAGAATTCTTGTGGTGTTGCCCAGTTGCCTGTGGCACTGGAAAACATTGTCTTTTGTGTTGCTGTGTTCATTCGCCTGTACTCCCTAGTGCGCCGTCGCCACGGTCGCTGATTGTGATTGGATA
>Ga0181408_1000117_pt1 | contig 23837 bp, 29 predicted proteins | sample 31SPOviralmetaG_FD_130137 | JGI IMG/M metagenome (GOLD analysis project Ga0181408, IMG submission 130137) | Marine viral communities from the oligotrophic San Pedro Time Series (SPOT) site, San Pedro Channel, CA, USA - 31 SPOT_SRF_2012-02-16 | ecosystem: Environmental > Aquatic > Marine > Strait...
AAATATTTTGCTGTCCCCATGAGATAGTTCAAAATATATGTGACATCTTCATCACGCACTTGACACAATGGATTTTTTGGATCTGTGCCGAGTGTTGTTTCAATGTATTTTATATTTTTCATATTACTCCTTTATTTAAGTATTTTAACAAAAATACCTAAATTAGTCAAGCAAAAAAGGTTTTTTTGTAAATATTGATATGAACGTGCATTTGGTAGGTAACGGCAACAGTCAAAATCTTTACACTTTTGATGTTAATGCTTATGTGGTTGCCTGCAATGTACCAAAACACAAACACAATTACAAAGTGCTCAGCATTATAGATCAAAAAGTTTTAGTTTGGTTACAAAACAACAGAACAGCAATACACCCTGTTGAAATATGGTGTACACCAGAAATCAAAAGATACGCAGAATCAAAATCCTTGCCTGGCACATACAAAGATGTTTACAAAAAAAGACACAGATGGAATTCAGGACATCTTGCAGTAGAACACATGGCAAAAACGCATAATGAAATACATATGTGGGGAATGGACTCTATGTTCACAGACGATTTAACCAGTCTTATGGACGACAGGGTGCAAAGACCACAACGACCTAATTTAAATAAAGAATGGAGACCAAATTGGTCCACAGTGTTTAAACAAGCACCCAACACAAGGTTTGTGGTACACATACCAGATGGGGCAAAAGGTATTGAATATGCGGAAAATTGTTGTTACAGACACCACAAAAAATAAAGTAAAAGCATGGTTAGACAAACTGTCTACACCTAATAAAAAAATGGACAATATGCCTATTTGTCCATTTATAGGCAAATACAGGAACCGCATACACATTGCACAAACCACAAAACCTGAATTTCTTGCCAACAATTTTGCACACATGAAAGATGTGTTTCGTTTTGAAGCAGTGGTTGCCTTTGGGTTCTGGATGAGTTATGACAAGATGGATAAGATGATTACAGCATTAAATAAAAAACTAGCACATAAAGACACCATTTGTTTGATGATGCATCCAGATGGTGATGAAAGCGTGTTACCTGTAGATTACCAATTTGAACTTCCTATATTAATCATACAAAGGTTAAGTACACTTAACAAAGCAAGAAAGCAATTGGAAAAAACAAAGTATTACAAACATTATAAATACTAGGGCACGTGCGACACCTATAGGAGCAACAGATGACAATAACACTACGACAAGAATCACAGTCAGGAGCAACGACAAAATCTAGTTCGCTGACTTATGCTGAATTAGACAATAACTTTATTGATCTACTCACAACAAAATTATTACCAATACAAATAGACGCAGATACAGGTTCTGTAAAAGTTGGACAATCACAAAATAACGGTGTATTCTCAATAGCAGGAGGCACAAACATAACCACTGCTGTTACAGAAGATTCTGCAGGCAATGCCAATTTAACAATTAATGGTGCAGGTCTTGTGAATATCGCAGAAGATACTTCCCCACAACTGGGTGGCAATCTTGATGTGAATGGCAGTAAAATTATCACTGCATCTGGAAATGCCAACTTAAAATTATCTCCTCATGGGACAGGTGTTGTAGAAATTGAAGGTGATGGTGCATCAGCAGACGGCACAATACAATTAAACTGTTCACAAAACTCACATGGAATAAAATTAGCATCACCGCCTCACTCAGCAGGACAATCTTACACAATAACGTTTCCAAGCAACTCACCCAATGCCAACGACTTCATGGTGTCTGATGCAGATGGAGATTTAAAATTTACAAAACTTACAGCAGGAACTGGCATAACAATCACTAATCCAGACAGTGGAGGAGATTTTGTTATTACAAATAGTGCAAGTGCAGGAATATCAGATGTTGTGTCTGATTCATCACCACAACTGGGTGGCAACCTAGATGTTAACGGCAACAGCATTGTTTCTGTATCTGGTGCAGACATTAATATCACACCTGATGGTTCAGGTAAAGTTGTGATTGATGGATTGAATTATCCACAAGCAGATGGTACTGCGGGCGAATTCTTAATCACTGACGGTTCAAACAATCTTTCATTTGCAAGGATAAGAGCAGGCACAGGCATAACTGTTACCAATCCAGACAGTGCGGGAGAATACACAATCACAAGCACAGTGTCTGCAGGCATATCAGATGTTGTATCGGATTCTACACCACAACTTGGTGGTGATCTTGAATCAAACGGCAACGAAATAAAAATGGCGGACTCAACTGGTCTTATAAGATTCAACAACACTGGCATGGTATTATTTTCTAATTCAGGGGATTCAAAAATAACATCAACACAACCAGTACAAATGAGTTTAAACTCAGGTGCAACACAATTTGTAATAACTGATGAAACCCCAAATACTGTATTCAAAGTGTCACAGAATGGTGTCACAGAATTATATCACGGCACAAGCAAAAAATTTGAAACTGCCTCTGGAGGTGTGTCAGTCACAGGCACAACCACTTTTAATGGCACATATAACGAAAAGATTCATGATGCAACGTTCAACGCAAACTTTACACCTGAACCATCAGACGGTTCAATACAAAGAATCACACTGACAGGAAGTATAAATTTTCAAGGATTTGCTACAGAAACAGACGGTGCATCAATTACGCTGGTCATTACACAAGACGGTACAGGTGGTAGAACATTCACAGAAAGTTTAGATTCAGGTAACAGAATGCTGTTTGCTGGTGGAACATCCACATTAAGCACAGCGGCAAATGCCATAGACATTATGACAATCACTTTCATTGGTGGCATATATTTTGCATCATTAAGTACAAACTTTAGTTAAGGAGAACCAATGCCACTAGGCGCCGCAAGATTAAACACACTTTCAAGAGTATTAACAGTAGCGACAACCGATACCAATAGAACCACAGGGTTTATGAATGTCATAGCAAATGGCGATGCTCAACTGTCCAATACACAATACAAATTTAGAACCGGAACACGCGGTGGTAGTATAAAATTTGATGGCACAGGAGATTATCTGTCAATGAATGACAATGCTGATAATAATCTAGACTTTGGCACAGGAGATTTTACCGTTGAATGGTTTCAATATCTAACATCACTGGACAGATTTGCCATTGACTTTAGAGCAGGATCCAGTGCGTCAACAAAAATTTTATTGTATTCTTATCCTTCAGATGGATCAGCAGATGATCTTTATTTTTACACCACAGCAAATAGAATAACAGCAAGTAATTGTTTGAGTGCCAATCAATGGCAACACATTGTGGCACAAAGAGAATCAGGCACCACAAGATTGTTTGTGGATGGTGCACAGGTAGGATCAGACTATTCTGATTCCAACAACTATGCACACACAGAACTAAGAATATGGCACAATTCAATTGGAGCAGAAAATTACACACCACCAGGTTATATTGATGAATTTAGAATATCAGACACAGCAAGATATTCAGGCACATCTTACACAGTGCCCACAGCGGCATTCACACAAGACAACCACACCAAATTATTATTACACGGTGATGGTCCGGTGGGATCAAACGGTAACTTCCACATTGTGGACGACATAGGTGATTTGAGACCATTGGACATACACATACAACCCAACGCACAGGCAGGCACAGCACCCTCAATATCATCAGGTGAAGCAAGAATTGGTGAAACAAGTTTCAGATCATATGACAACGATGGTCATTGTGAATTCGCCACACCATCATTTGGCAGTGCTTACACAATAGAATTTTGGTTCAGAGCAGACAACACCACAGGTGATCAATACATGGCAGGTGTGTGGGGCGGATCACCACATGGTGGATTCACATGGACTGTGTATCTAAATGGAACCACTCTTAGAACTTATGTTTGGGGCGGCAGTTCATATGTTGTGAACAATGTGACAGTTGGGTCCAGCGTGTCAGCAAACACATGGCATCATTTCGCAATCTCATGGGATGGTAGCACATACAGAACATTTTACGACGGCACAATGGGTGCCACAGTGAGTAGCACTACTCCTCCTAATTACGAACAATGGAGCACCACTTGGATAGGCACAGTGGGAGGTACAACAAGCAACTTCTCAGGTTACATAGACGCATATAGAATGAGTAGCGTAGCAAGATACACATCAAACTTTACACCAGTAGAAGATTATCCATTTAGAGGTGATGATGCTGACACTAAAGTATTATTAAACTTTGAAGGCAATAATGGTGAGACCATTACCACAGACGATGTTAGTAGATCAACATGGACAAATGGTTCTTGGGGCACAACCACAGGCAAGTTCAACACAGGATTTTCAATGACATCAGGCACAACAGGTTCTATTCAACTGCCAGGGGGTGTTGAATTTGATGATGGTGAAACAATCACTATAGAATTTTGGTTCCAATCATCTATACTTGGTTCATCAAACAAAAGCACAAAAATATTTGCCACAGCACCAATTGATGATGACAATTACTCCACAGCATCCAGTCAAATCACACTAGAAGTTTGGGAAGACGGTAATCTTTATCTAAACGGTAACCAAAGTGGTCAAGAAGTTAATCTTGGCAATCCAGGCAGTGGAACTTGGCACCACTTTGCCTTACAATACGACGGCACAAACAATATGAGAGTGTGGTTGAACGGCACACACAAAACCAGCAAAAACCACAACATTGGTGCTAAAACTGTTTTGTATTGGGGCAATAGAAAAGCATCGCCAACATTCAGCACAGGCACAAATTATATTGATGAAATAAGAATATCCAGCGTCAACAGATACGCACACAGCACCACAAACTTTACAGCACCAACAACAGCATTCACCAATGATGATGACACACTAGCATTGTTTCATTGTGAAACAACTGATCAAACAGATGATAAAAGTTAGACACAAAAGTGCTTAATAAATAAACAACAAAGGAGAAACATTATGGCATGGCCATCAGGCACAAAAGCACCTACAAGCAATTGCGATGCAGGAACAGATTCAATCAGTTCAGCACGTGCAGATATAAAACAAAACATAGACAATGTGAACACAATCATAGATTTCTATGATGCTTCAGGACCTTACGCAACCAAAGGCGAATATTCCAAACAACAATATTTTGACTTGACTTCATTAACTGATGCGTCTAGTATTGGTTGGGACCTCAGCATCAATCAAGTGGCACAAGTAATCTTAACAGACAACAGGGCACTGGCAAATCCTACAAACAAAGAAGCAGGAGCAACCTATGTGCTGATTGTTAAACAAGACGGATCAGGTAGCAGAACTCTAAGTTATGGCAGTGAGTACAAATTTCCATCAGGCACAGCACCAACACTTTCAACAGGTGCAAATGATGTGGATATTTTATGTTTCGTATCCGACGGCACGAACCTGTACGGAAATGCCATGTTGAATATGTCATAATGCCATTCACAGCACCTTTACTATCAGTTGTGGCAAATCAGTTCGATTGTTTGATTGAGACCACTGGAACCTATGCCAACAGTTCAGGCAGTTCCGCTCAATTTACAAATTTTATGGCAGGTGGTCTTTTCAATGTTATCTCGGACACAAAAAGTATTGTGACACAGGTTTTCAACACATCCACTCGTGATTCAGTGCAACTGACCACATCCGGCACACTAAAAATAACAGTGCTTGAAAATTACACTTACACCAGTTCAAACAGCAGTAACAAATTTGGTCTTACGATGGTTAATCTTGCTTCAGATGGAGATTACTCAGTATCGACACCAAGTTACAATCACACTTTGTTCAATAACAGTTCTCAACAAACAGTGTTGAATGAAACCATAGACAACAGTGCCCTCAGACCAGGATTAGTAGGGTCACTGTTCAAGTCACCAGCAGGCGGATCTTTCTCAACTTCAGGCAGACTATTGATAGGCATTAACAAAACATAATAAATAAACGAGTTATAACAACAAACAAAAAACCTTATAAGGAGAAACAACAATGAGTGCTAGTAACGATTTAGAGAATGCCTTACTTGATCACGTGCTTAGATACGATTCTGCGCCTTTTGTGCCGCAGGGAGATCTGTATCTTGCTTTATTCACAAGTGATGATAGTACAGGTGGTACACTAGAAAATTTAGAACAAGGAATCATAACCAACGAAGTAAGTGGTAACGGATATTCAAGACAAGCAATATCATTTGGCGCCGCTTCAGGTGGAACATCACAAGGTCCAACAGGATCTGCTGTTACGTTTACAGCATCGGGTGGTTCATTTGGAACAGTAACCCACATAGGAATTTGTGACTCTGCAACGCCTTCAGAAGATTCTGCAGGTATTGTACACATATATTTTGCAGGTGCGTTAACCACTGCAAAACAAGTTGATGACGGTGATTCTTTACAGTTCGCGGTAAATTCTATCTCGATCACAATGTCATAATCTAGGAGGGGACCATGGCAGATATACGCTATGTCCAATCCGGATATGTTGCTGACAGTTACGTCGTTGTACAACACGACGCAGGCAACATTACCATCAACACGACAATTGCCAATGATCGTTCATGGGACGAGATGGGCACATGGGACCATCCGATACAAGGCAATTGGAGTCAGTTCAGTGTTGACACACCTATTGTGGTCACAGGTGGAAGCGTTGGCGAGATAATCACAGCAACCACAACCAGCAGTACAGCAACCGCTATTGCAAACATCACTGAATTAAACATCAGTGCTGACGCAACATTCACGGTTACAGCAGAAGCACAACGTGAAGGTGAAACAATCACAGCATTTGCAACTACTGTGTTATCAGATGCAGAAGTAATTAGAACTGGTGAAAGTAACATTACCAGCACCACAACCACACAATCAGATGCAATCACAGGATTCAGTGAAACTGTAGACATCACAGTCAGCACCACGGTAGCAGACACAGATGGATTGTTTATAACCAAACCAGAATCAAACATTTCTGTATCCAGCAGTTTAACAGCACAGGGTGGTAGAGTAAATCCTGCCACAGTAAACATTGTAGAAACAATCACAACCACAGCGGCAAGTGGTGAATCAGGATTATTGGTTGACCCTGTTACATTGACAACCAACACAACAACTGTGTCAGATGCTGTAACAATTGGTAATGGCGAAAGTGCAATCACAACCACAACCACTGTGGCAGATACAGACACAACATCATTCATTAGTGCATCAGCAAGTTTATCAACATTTACCACAACAGTGTCTGTTGCGGCAGGTTTTGCCTTAGAACCTTTTAGAACCAAGGTGATAGACTCGGAGACACGTATAAATATCTTACAACAGGAAACGCGAAACAGATTGATACCAAGTGAAACAAGAATTCTTAAAGTTACACCAGGTTCAAACACAAGAATAGTAGATCTAGCAGGTCTTATAGATAGGAGAGAAGGTTAATGGCAACACTTACAGGATACAAAACAGACAGAGTTGGAGCATTCATAGAAAAAGATCCTTTTGCACAATTAGATTATTCATTAGATTTTTCCAATTATTTGCCAACAGGAGACACACTATCAACCTTGTCTGTATCTGCAGATTCAGGCATCACTGTGGTGTCATCATCAAACACAGACACAGTGGCAACAGCAATATTATCAGGCGGCACAGCAGGCACAATATACAACGTTGAATTTAGAATCACAACTGCAAACGCATTGTCGGATTCAAGAAATTTTAGAATTAAAGTATTAGAGAGACAAGCATAATGGCAAAGAAAAACATTGATAAAGAATTGGTACACAGACTAGCAATGATACAGTGTACGTATGAAGAGATTGCTGAAGTGGTTGGTTGTTCAGTGACACACATACAAAAACATTTCAAAAACATTATTGCAAAAGGTAAAGAGACTGGTAAGAAAAGTCTTCGTAGAGCACAGTGGGACAAAGCACTCAATGGCGATACGCGGATGCAAATTTTCTTAGGTAAACAATATCTTAGTCAAAGAGACTTGCCAGAAGACAAATCCAACAGCACACCTTTACCTTGGAGTGATGAATAATGGCATTAAGCGAAGCACAAAAAACTGTTTGTACAAATGATTCACGATTCCGTGTAGCAGTGACAGGAAGACGTTTTGGAAAAACGCATTGTGCTTTAAGAGAATTGGCAAGGCACGCGGCAAAAGAAAATCAAAAAGTTCTATATTGTGCTCCGTCCTACAGAATGGCAAAAAGTATAGCGTGGGAAAATTTAAAAGCAAAATTAAAAGAATTACGTTGGGTATCACAAACCAACGAAGCAGAATTAACAATAACATTAAAATCAGGATCTAAAATATTTCTAAAAGGTGCAGAAAACAAAGATGCACTCAGAGGTGCTGGTTATGATTTTATTGTGTTGGATGAATTTCAGGATTTAGATTCAGAATTGTGGACAGCAGTTTTAAGACCAACACTGTCAGATAAAAAAGGTAAAGCAATGTTTATTGGCACACCAAGAGGTGTTGGTTCATTCAGTCATGATATGTACACCATGGCAAAAGAAACAAAAGATTGGTCAGCATTTACTTTTACAACTGTTCAAGGTGGACAGGTTGATCAAGCAGAAATTGAAGAAGCAAAAAGAGATCTTGATGAAAGAACATTTGAACAGGAATACAAAGCAACGTTTAACACATATTCTGGCACAGTGCATTTTTCATTTGACAGAGACAAACACATACAACCAATCACAAACTTTAGCACCAAAGACATACACTGTGGCATGGATTTTAACTATGATCCAATGAGTGTTGCAATCAGTGTGATAGAAAAAGGTGTGGTGTATTTTATAGACGAAATCAACATGTCAGGTTCAAACACAGACGATGTGGTTACAGAATTAAAAAGAAGATATCCAGATTCACATATAAACATATATCCAGATGCCGCAGGCAGACAAAGAAAAACGTCAGCAGGTGGTAGAACAGATATTTCCATATTACAAAACGCAGGATTCAAAGTAAATTACAAATTATCCAATCCTCCTATAAGGGACAGAGTAAATGCTGTAAATAGCAAGTTGAAGAACACAAACGGTTTAATCACAATGTTTATAGATCCAAAATGCAAACAAATAATTAGAAGTATAGAAAGATTAATGTACAAACCAAACACAACTGTGATTGATCAAACTGATGACGTACACATGGCGGATGCAGTGGGTTACTTGATAGATTATTTGTATCCAGTTAAAAAAGAAAACAATGCAAAACAACCTCTACGTTGGGGTTTTTCAGGGAGTGTTAAATAATGGCCGTTATACGAGATAGATTAATAAAAGGTGATGCCAAAAACTATGCCACATACATTGTGGAGGCACACGAAGCATACAAATTGTACATAAACAGATGGCAATTTTTGCAAGATTCATACAATGGTGGATTTGAATATTTTCATGGCAAATACCTAGAACCTTACTACTACGAATCAAGAGACGATTACGAAAAAAGATTAAGAATGGTTGGTTTAGACAACCATGTAAAAAGTGTTGCAAACATTTACAATTCATTTTTATTCAAAAAAGATCCTGTAAGGAATTTAGGCAGTTTAGATACAGATCCAACTGTGCCTAATTTTATGGATGATGCAGACCTAGACGGCAGATCATACAAACAATTTTTAATGGATGTTGCAACTTGGATGCAGGTGTATGGCAATGTATGGATTATTGTTGACAAGGTCAACACAAATGCAATGACACGTGCAGAAGAATTACAACAAAATGTTAGACCTTATGTTTCAATGTTTCATCCATTGGATGTGTTGGATTGGGAATACACAAGAGGTCCAAACGGATTTTATGAATTAACATATCTAAAAGTTAAAGAAGAAGTAATACAAAACACACAATACGTTAGAGAATACACACCTACAGAAATCAACATCTACAAAATTAGTGGAGAAGACAGAAAAGGTGAATATGTGATGACATTGCCAAATGAATTAGGCAAAGTACCAGCGGCGTGCTTATATGCACAACGTTCACAAGTGAGAGGAATTGGTGTATCATCTTTAGGAGATACAGCAGATATACAAAAGGAAATTTATGAATTTCATTCAGAGATTGAACAAATTGTAAGATTAACTAATCACCCGTCACTTGTGAAAACAGCAGATACGGAGGCATCAGCGGGTGCAGGTGCAATCATTCAAATGCCACAAAATTTAGACGGCAATTTGAAACCGTTTCTGCTTCAACCAAATGGTTCATCAATTGAATCAGTTCTAAAAGCAATTGAGAAAAAAGTGGATTCAATTGATAGAACGAACCACCTTGCCGGATTGCGGAGCGTTGATAGTAGACGTCTCAGCGGAATTGCAATATCATCTGAGTTTACACAACTGTCTAGCAGATTGGCCACTTTCGCAACACAACTAGAACACGCAGAAGAACAGATATGGAGATTGTATGCACTGTATGAAGGCACAGTGTTTGATGGCACAATTGAATATCCAAGATCATTTTCAATACAAGACAAAGCAAACGATATCAGTCTTTTGAAAATGGCAAAAGATTCAAACATTAACAATCAATTCATCAATGATGAAATAGACAAAAAATTATACAAAACTATTATGGAAGACGAAGCAATGGATATACCAGAGCAACAAGCACAACCATTACAAACTGAAATGACACATCCTCCATTAGAAAATGTTAACGCATTGGTTACACACATGCGTGAAATGATTGAACAAGGTTACACCAACGAACAAATTGTTGAACTGCATCCAGAAATGGCAAAGTTTTTCAATAACACAGATCCAGCAGACAACAACATCTAAATACTAGCATGAAAAAAACCATGCGATGGCAGGTGTTGGAACAATTCATTAAACAACACAATCTTAAAATTGGTGCAGAAATTGGAGTATGGAAAGCACGTACTTCATTATATCTTTTACAACACTGTGATATATTTTTGTATTGCATAGATGTATGGGAAACCACTGTTGGATATGACAAACCCAAATGGGATCATCGTTCAAACGAAAGACACTCAAGACATTTATTAAAACCATTTGCTGACAGATGCAAAATTATAAAAGATTACAGCGAAACAGCATCCAAACAAATTAATGATGCAGAATTAGATTTTGTGTTTATAGATGGTGATCATACCACTAATGGTGTGATAAAAGATATAGAAAGTTTTTGGAACAAGGTAAAAACAAATCATTACATCATGGGACACGATTATGACAGACAAGGCGTAAAAGATGCAGTGCATAAATTTTGTAAAAATCCAGAATTGTTGCCAAACGGAATATGGTGGTTTAAAAAATGGGAATAGGTGACGACATGATGTGGCGTGCAGAAGCATACCACGAATACAAACGCACAGGCAAGAAACAACGACCTTACAGACAAGCAAAAGGTGTTCCACAAGGATTTGCAAAACCTGTGTGGCACAACACACCTTGGTTGGATTTTAATTACGGCGAACCATTTGAAACACACCCCAACAATAACAAACGGTGGTATCACAACAAAACGCCTTACAAACCCAAAACAGCACCTGTTCAATTTAAAGATTCTGAAGAGATGTGGTTCACATTGAATTACAAAAAATTACAACCTTATATCCTGATCAATCCAGATGCAAAAAATTCTATATTTGCAGACAACAAAAAATATTTTAGATGGCAAGCAGTTATAGATGGTCTACAAGATTACAAATTAGTAAGAGCATTGCCTAATCAATTGTTTATAAAAAATGCAAAAGGACAAACAAATTATCCAGGACTATTGAACATACAGTGTCTTACGATACGTGAAACAATGATCTTAATTAAGTACGCACATATGGTTGTGACCACAGAGGGTGCAGTGCATCACATAGCAGGCAATCTTGATGTGCCTTGTGTTGTGTTGTATGGCAGTCATCAAAGTCCCCAGAGAACAGGGTATGAAGGACAAATAAATATTACACGCAAGACACATTGCAATCCAGACGGGTTGGGTTGTCATGTGCCAAAAGGTCCATGCACATATTGTGAACAAGCAATGGACAGTATTGAACCTGAAGAAGTTGTCAAACTAGTAAAGGAAAATTACAATGGCAAAATACAGAAGTAGAACAGTCAAGTTAAATACGCCTTCGAGAGGTGATGTAAAAAAATTTAAAGTGTTTGTGCGAGATAGAAACACAGGCAATGTTAAAAAAATAAATTTTGGTCAAAAGGGCATGACGATCAAAAAAAATAATCCCATAAGACAACGATCATTTCTTGCACGAATGGGTGCAGTACTAAAAAAAGTGCGAGGACAAAAAAATTTATCGCCTGCTTATTGGTCAATGAAAGCATGGCGTTAAACAAAGGAGGAGCAATCATGACAAGAGGAAAAAAGAAAAACAAAATGAACAAAGGCAAAAAAGGCGCTACTAGAGGCAAAAAAAGAAGATAGTATAAATAACAGTAGTACTGCCGTAGGGCAGGGAGTACACTCAACTCATATAAACAGGAGGACATATGGACGCAGAAAATCAAGCGGTAAAATCTCAGGACACTGCACCTGAATCTAAAGAGCAGGCACCCACAGCGGTTCAAGAAGAAACTAATACTCAAACTTTTTCTCAAGATGATCTAGAGAGAATCGTAGGAGAGAGAGTAGCGAGGGAACGTGCCAAATACGATAAAAAGTACAAAGGCATAGACGTTGATCAATACAACACATTGATTGAGAAAGAAGAAAAGGCAAGACAAGCGGATTTGGAAAAAAGAGGCGAGTTTGAAGCAGTTCTTAAAGAACAAGCAGAAAAATTCAATACTAAAATTAACCAATACCAGTCTGAATTGACTTCAATCAAAATTGATGGACAGTTGATGTCTGAGGCATCTAATGCCAAAGCAATCAACCCTACTCAAGTGAGTCAATTGCTTAAACAACAATTGAAACTCAATGAAGCAGGCACAGTTGATGTGATAGACGCAAAAACGGGTCAAGTGCGTTATGATGACAAAGGCGATCCCATACAAGTTAAAGACTTGGTAAAAGAGTTTCTTTCAAGTAACCCGCATTTTGTTAGTGCAGGACCACAAGGTTCAGGCACTGGTAAAGGCGACGCTACTAAAGAATCGTTGGCCAATGATGACATAAACAACCTAAACATGAACATACCTGAGCATCGTGCTAGGTATCGCGAGATCATGAGATCACGCGGAGTAAGTGTTTAAAAATAAAGGAGAAGTATCATGGCAATTACAAATGCAGTAGATACAGGAATAGGAACAGCGTTCTTTAGTAACGTAGTTCAAGCAGGTCTTTTCACATTGAACGAAACTTCAATCATGAGACCTTTAATAAGAAACTATGACATGAGTGGTACAGCGGGACTCACGGCCCAGTTACCAATATACCCCACGGTGGCAGTATCCACTCCGGGTGATGGCGTAGATTTAACTAACGCGGCGTTCGATTTGACAACAACAAAAACGATCACAGCGTCAGAAAAAGGTGTAATGGTAACATTAACTGATTTGATGAAAGAATCATCTTCAGAGGATGTTGCTTCAGCAATAGGTAGACAGATCGGTTCTGCATTAGCAGAAAAGGTTGACACTGATATTGCCGCTTTATTCTCAGGTTTTTCACAAACTGTAGGATCAGGCGCGGCGGAGATCTCAATTGAAGATCTTTTCAAAGCAACGGCCCAACTCCGTACAAATAAAGTGCCATCTGGCCCTTTATACTGTGTGTTACACCCTAAACAAGCGTTCCAAATCAAGAAATTGTTAACAAACGCTGGTTCAACAATCAATCATAACCTATCTGACTTAGGTAATGAAGCATTGAGAAACGGTTTTGTAGGAACACTTGCAGGAATGCAAATCTTTGAATCAACAGTTATATCTGGTGACTCAGCAGGTGCATTCGTAGGTGCGGCATTCCACGGTGACGCTTTAGGTTACATGGTAAAACGTAACTTAAGAGTTGAAAACCAAAGAGACGCTTCAGCAAGAGCAGACGAAATCGTAGGTTCTATGGCGTATGGTGTTGGCGAAATATTTGACACTTATGGTGTTGGTATCGTAGGCGACGCAAACCTATAATAAATATCAGTACATTTTTAATGTGCTCATACATAGAAGGGGCGGAATTCGTTTCGCCCTTTCTTTTTGACTATTGTATAAATAAAACATCAAGCAGAACTTGATAACATAACATTAAATTAACAGGAGGTAGTACCCCTACATGGCAACATTATTAACTATTGCAGACATCCAAGATTACGAACCAGACATCTTAAACTATGGTATTCCTGATTTCGATCAAGAGATTACCAAAGCACAGAATGATGTTTTTCGTGACTTAAGAATAAGATGGTGGCCTACACAACAGATCGGTTTATACGATTTGAAATATCTTGCATCAGGACAAGTTGAACCAGATGAAGATATGTACAATGCCAGTCAACTCACAAGAGTGGCAGTGTATCAGTGTTTAGGTTTTCACGTATACCCAAAATTAGCAAAATTTGACGCAGATCAAGATATCTTTGAAAGAAAGATGGAATTCTATCGTAAAGATTACGAAAGAGAAATGGATCTTGTGTTGAGAGACGGTGTAGAGTATGATCACGATTCTTCAGGCAATATCACGGATGCTGAAAAGGAACCTACTCATTATCTCCGCTTGAAAAGGTAACAAATGAGTAACAGAGAAGATATAGCAAAAAATATCGAAACAGTTTTACAGGACATGACACCTCCTAGACCTGTCCTAGTCACACGCGAACCATTCGACGTAGAAAAATTAGCAATTACACAATTTCCTGCACTACTAATCACAACTGGTAATGAAACCAGAGAAGACAATGTGATGGGTGGCGGCAGGAGAGGTGTTATAGAAATAACGATCCGTGGTTTTGTAAGAGCAGATGGAAGATCAGCACAAATCATCACAGTGGATCAAAAAAGAAATGAATTGATTGAACGTATTGAAGAAACGTTGAATTCAGATAGAACACGCGAACTTGCGGCATCCCAAGCATCAACAACACGTGTTAGAACAGTTGAAATAATTGATCGTACGCCACCCTTGGGAGAGTTTTTGATAACGGCGGACGTGAGATATTCATTTACTAAAGGAGCAGTATAATGGCAAGATACACAACAATATATAGAGGATCTGAAAGACACGTTATAGAATCAGATCGTCTAGACAGATTTCTAGAGGAGGGTTGGACAACTGAAAAAACAACAGTAAAAAAACTCAAGTCGAAGAAAAAACTTCTGCCAAAGGTTGAAATCAAAGCAAAAGCAGAAGTCAACCACAAAACCCCAGATGTAATAGACTCAGAAGAAGACATGAGCGATATTGAATGGGAAATTAACAATCTAAAAGAGGAGACCAACGATGGCAACACTAACAGGTGAAAACGGTAAAGTGATGTTTGGAGATGATTCAGGTGGTGCTTCTACTCAAGTAGCAGAAGTAAGATCTTGGACAATTGAACACACAAAAGACGTTATAGAAGACACACGAATGGGCGACGGTAGCAGAACTTATAAATCAGGACTGAACCAATTTACAGGCACAATGGAGTGCATGTACGACACAGCACAAACAAGTGCTTCTGTATTTGATCCGGCAAACGACGCCGCAATTTCCGTGGAATTTTTTCCAGCGGCAACAGGCGTAAAGTATGTTGGAGACATAATTGTTACTTCAGTTTCTAGAACAGCAAGTTTTGATGATCTAGTCACTGTTTCATGTAGTTTTCAGGGAACTGGCGTACTACACGAAGAAACAATATAATACTGATGATTGGAGGTAAAATATCCAATCTTGATGCGGTCTTCACACGGATCCAAAGGCAACTAGGAAAAGTGTCAGACCGCGTCGCAGAAAGAATTTTTCAAGAGGTGAAAATACACACACCTATTGATAAAGGCAGAGCAAGACGAGGTTGGAAAAAGAAGGTGGGTAGAAATCCATCTGCTGGAAACTTTGTTCAAAAAGAACACAGAATCACCAATCGCGTGCCTTACATTGGTCTGCTGGAACGAGGGCGTAGTCGACAACGGCCTAATGGTATAGTAAGGCCAACCATTAAGGCATTTAAAACAAAAGGAAAAATATAATGACTAAAGTCTTAGAAAATATTAAAGGTCACTTCAAACAAAAGTTGAACGGTGAACTTTTAAAACTTACAGTTGATGAATGGAAAACTGATATCTATTACAAACCAGTTTATTCGTTCGCTGTAGAATCTAAAATTATAGATTTACAAGCACAAGGCAAAACAGTAGAAGCACTGGTTGAGTCTGTGATCAACAAAGCACTAACACCAGATGGCAAACCTATGTTTCATAAGTTTGACAAAGTAACATTAATGAATGAAGCAGATCCTTCAACGTTAATCAAGGTAGCAAGTGCTTTAAATAATGCAACATCCGAATACAAACAGGAGGATGTCGAAAAAAACTAAGAGAGGACACAGAACTATTTCTGTTGATGCACATAGCAAAAGAACTAGGCAAATCAATAGAAGAAGTCATGCAGTTCAGTGTCCTAGAGATCCAATTATGGGCCTCATATTTTAAAATACAGCATGACAACGCTAAAAAAGGAATGAACCATGGCGGAGCAAGTAAGACTAGAACTAGTCGTCGTTGATAAAACAGGGGCGGCATTAGGTAAAGCAAAAGGTAATGTAGAAGGACTTAACAAAAGTCTTGGACGTACTAGAAGTTTGGCAAAACTTGCCGCAGGTGCGTTGATTGCCATTGGAACTGCTGGAGTAGTCAGAGGACTTGTAAACACCATTAGAACCTTTGAAGATTTAAGAGCAACACTTGTCACTGTGGAAGGTTCAGTACAGGCGGCAGGTAAATCATTTAACCTAATCAAAGAATTCACAGCAGGCACAACTTTCCAATTGGATGAAGTAACCAATGCGTTTATAACATTTAGAAACGCAGGTCTTGTTCCAACTGAACAGTTCATGTTGAACATAGGAAACATTGCCGCTGGTATGGGTCGTAGACTGGACGATGTTGCCAAAGCAGTATTCAATGCCACTACTGGTGAATTTGAAATGCTTAAACAACTTGGTATCAAGGTTAAAACTGAAGGTGACAAGTTAAAAGTTATATTCAGAGGCGTCACAACAGAAATAAGAAACAATGGTATAGACATTGTAAATCTTGTAGAAGAAATTGGTGCAAAAGAATTTAAAGGCGGTATTGAACGTAGTGCCAAAACACTTTCAGGTGCATTTTCTAATTTACAAGATGCTGTTGCCATTGCGGCAGATGAAGTGGGTGAAGGCGGATTAACTGCCGCACTATCAGAAGTCACAAGAGAAATTACAAAGACAACTTTAGGCACGGCAAATTTAGCAAACCAAATAGGATCAGCATTGGGTAATGCAATACTATTTGTAAAAGATAATTTTACATTGTTAAAAAATGCAATTAAAGTGTTAGCACTAGGACTTTTTGTCAAGCAAGTTTATGCGTTAAGAATTGCATTGTTAGGCACAGGCACAGTTCTTAAAGGTCTGACAGCGGCAGTTGCCGCATCAAGAGTAGTGTTTATGAAACACCCTCTATTCTTCCTTGCCACAGTTGCAGTAGGTGGTATCATTTTATTCAAAGATCAATTACAAAAATTGGGTGAAAAGTTTGGTTTTTTAACTCCCAAAGTAGAAGAAAGCGCCAAAGCAACTGAAGACTTCATGCATGAAATGAGTGAAGTGCCAACTGTGTCAGCAGAAGCAAGTATGGCACAAAAAGAATTAGAACAACAACAAGAAGCAGTGGCAAGTGCTACAAAAAAAGTTACAGACAAATTACATAATTCTATAAGAGCACTTGAGGCAAATGCCATTGCCAATTTAGAAGATGCTGAAATATACAAATTAAAGCATGGCGTGTTGAAAGACATGACTGCAGAACAAGAAAAAGAAATACGTCAACTTATACGAAAAGAACAAGAATTAAAAAAAGTTGCGGCGGCAGAAAAAGCGTTACCATCAATTATGAAAAAAGTAGGCGGTGATGTGTTTGAATCTCCTGAAGTTGTTGCAATGCAGAAAGAGGTTGCTCAGTTAGAAATATTAAGAAATAATAAAAAAATTAGTGAACAACAATATCAAACATCAATCACAAAAATAAGAGAAGATGCCGCAAGAGCAGAAAAGAATAGAAGAGACAGAGAACAAAGTGATGTTATTGATTTAATAAAACAAGGCAAAGCAAAAGAAATAGACATTGAAGTTGCATTTGGCAAAGACAAAAAAGGTTTAAACACAGCACTTGGTAAAGAATTGTTGGGCGAACTGGCACAAATCAACGAAAAAGCATTTAAAATAGCAAAAGCAGTTGCAATATCTGAAACAATTATCAGCACAGCAAAAGGTGTGATGTTTGCGTTGGGTAGAGGTGCATTTTTACAAGCGGCATTGATTGCGGCAACAGGTGCAGTACAAATTGCAAAAATTAAATCAACTTCATACACAGGTCCAAGAGAAAAAGGTGGACCAGTTGCTGGAGGACAACCATACTTGGTAGGAGAAACAGGTCCAGAAATGTTTGTACCAAATGCAGGTGGACAAATTGTGCCAAATGGTGCAATGGGCAAACAAGTCACAGTGAACTTCAATATTGAAACTGTGGACGCAACAGGTTTTGACGAACTGTTGTTGGAAAGAAGATCAACAATTGTGGGCGTTATCAATGAAGCAATGAACAGACAAGGAAGAGAAGGGATCACAGCATAATGGCAAGCATAGGAGCATTCAACGGTAGTTCAAGCATTTTACAAAATGCAACACCAATACAATTTAGAGCAGTCAATTTCAAACAACAGAATGAAGTTGCTGTTACAAAAACTGCATCGGGCAGAATTATAAGAAGCACAGCGGCAACCACATTGTTCAAAGGCACATTGGAATTGGTCAGTCTCAGTGTGGCAGATTTCAAACAGATACAAGGTTTTATTGCCAAAGCAAAAACCAGTGTGAACGATTTTACCATAGAGATACCAGAAATAAGTTTTAGAACAGCAACACACAGTTTAGGCACAGTCACAGTGCAAGGATCATTTGGACAAGGTTCAACTAGTGTTAATCTAACTAAAGCAACTGGTGGCACAGGCACAGCATTCAACATGGGCGATGTGATTAAATTTTCAGGACACAGCAAAGTGTACATGATAACAGAAAAGTGTGAAGCAGATGCATCACCATTTGATGTTTCATTTGAACCAGCATTAGTGTTACAAGTTTCCACTAGTGAAACAGTCACATACGACAATGTGCCATTCAAAGTGATTATGAGCAGTGATCTACAAGAATATCAATACAATGTAGACGGCACTGTGAATTATAGGATGGATGTTGAGGAGGTAATCTAATGCCTCGCGGTTTTTCAGATCCACTAAACACATATCTTGCAGGCAACACGTTTACCAGTGTGTTGTTGTTGGAGATAGACACACCAGACAGCGGTGGTGCATCAGAAACATTGAGATACACCAACAACCCGTATGACCTTACATACAATGGAGAAACATATTCTGCACAAGGTGAATTTATTTCTATCAGTGAAACACAATTAAACAGTGCTGTACAAATCAGTTCTGTAAACCTAGCAATCAATGCCTTAACACTTGCCAATGTGCAAACATTTGCCACATCAGAAATAATAAATCAAACAGTGAGCATATACAGAGGATTTATTGACCCTAGCACCAATGTGTTGTTTGGGGACTCTGCAGGAGAAAATGCTTTCTTGTTGTTCAAAGGCAAAATAGCAGGTTACAATGTGACCAACAATCAAACCACAGCAGACATACAACTACAAGTCAGTTCGCAGTTTGTAAACTTTAACAGAAAGAATGGACGCAGAACCAATCAAAACAATTTTCAAAGAGAACACCCTAACGATGCCAGTATGGAATTTTCACACGAAGCATTGGCAGAAATCAAATGGGGTATAAAATAATGTTGAAACAAGCAAACATCTCACACTTCAATCAACTGCAAGAAATTTATCGCATACACGCTGAAGAGGCCAATGTGTCAGGTAAATTAAATTTTGATGTGGAAACAGCATTAGAATTAACCAAACAAAGACTGATAGAAGAACAAAGCAATATTTTGTTGTACATTAGAGATGACAGAGTGGTGGGTTACAGTGTGATCAGTCTAACAGAATTAACTTGGAACAGAGTGAGAGTTGCCAATGTAGAAATGTTTTTTTTACATCCTGATTACAGACACAAGATCAGCAGTCACAAATTCTTTGATCAAATAGAAGATTTTTTAAGAGATCAAGATGTTGAATTAATTATGAGCGGTGTGTTTTTGTTTGACAAAGATTACAACGTTGATGAAGAATATGTAGACCGTGCCAGTAAATATTTTGAAATGAAAAATATGAAATGGTGTGGCAATATGTATGTGAAGGAGTTGTAATGGGATTCATTAAGAAACCAATCAAAGGAATTATAAAAGGCATCAAAAAAGTTGTCAAAGGCATAACATCTTTTGTGGGAGATGCTTTTGGATTTATTATTAAACCTTTTGGTTCTTTTGAAACACCAGACATATCTGCTGAATCAGTTGCACAAGGTGTGAAGGTTACAAAATCAGGTACCAATGTTGGAATACCTGTGGCGTATGGATTTAGACGTTTGGGTGGCACAATTGTACACGTAGAAACTGATGGAAACAGTAATCAATACCTTTATGTGGTGTATGCCATTTGTGAAGGCGAGATTGCAGGTGTACACAGAATTAAATTGGATGAAAACGAACTGTTGCCACACCCAGGTACCAGTAACACATACAACCATCAAGAAATAATTACATGTACAACTGGTAGATATGCCAACAGAGTGAAGTTTCAAATATTCAACGGCACAGAAGATCAATCACAAAGCACATTGGCCAACGAATCACCCAGTTGGAACAACGGTGTAAGAAAATTACCAGGTGTTGCTTATGCGGCATTTAGATTTGAATGGAAAAATTCAACTCAAGCAGAAATAGATTCCAATCCTTTTGGCGGTGGTGTACCACAAATCACATTTGATGTGTTTGGTAAGAAAGTTTTTGATCTTACTTTGGTCACACCGGGCAGTGAAAACTTGCCAAACGATTATGCAGATTTATCAAAATCATATATTGAAACAAATAGCAACAGACCAGGCACAAATCCAGCAAACGTCTTATTAGACTACATGATGAATCCACGTTATGGATTGGGCATCAAAAAAGAAGACATACACGCAGAAAGTTTTAGAATTGCCGCCGAAAAATATAATCAATTGGTGGACTTGGATAATGATGGTAATTTTACAGAATTTGTTTTAACCTGCAACACAGTGTTGACCACAGAATCAAAATTGATAGACAATGTTAAACAATTGGTAGGTGGTTGCAGAGGCGTTATGCCTTATGTGAGTGGCAGATTCAAACTGAAAGTAGAAGATGGTGGTAATGCCACTGACATCACATCTTCCACAATTGATGTTGCATTTGATGTGAGTAATTTTTTCATTGTGGGTCCAGTCACATTGGGTGGAGAATCGAAAGTATCCAAGTACAACAATGTGTTTGTGAACTACATAGATCCAGACAAAGAATTCAGCAGTCAACAAGTGGTGTTCAGTGCGGCAGGTGACCAAGCAATAGATGATGATGAAGAACTGTCAGGAGAATTTACATTTGGAACACTAACCAATCCTTACATAGCACGTGAAATGGCAAGAATGATCTATCAAAAATCACGTAATCAAAGAACATTAAGTTTTACAGGCACACAAGAATTATTCAATGTTGAACCAGGTGACATCATAAGAATGTCAGAAGAAATATTGGATCTTGATTTGCGTACATTCAGAGTGATAGATATGAAATTGACCAATGCAGGATTGTTAGAAATATCTGCTGTGGAACACACAGCAAGTCATTATCCACACACATCAGGCGAACAGATAGAAATACCACCCACTGTGTATCTACCAGATGAATATTCAGGCAGACCTTTGCAAAGACCTGTGAGTGATCCACCAAAAGGCGTTGTGCCACCAGTTCCTGATCCAGAAGATTCTGCAGGACCTACACCAACACCAACACCGCCACCACCTTATGAACCAATTGACAAACCCACTATAGATAAGTTTTATTATTCTGAAAGAGCAACCACCAGAGATCCAACCAATGCATTTGGTAGAAATGGTCAAAGATTGCATGGCATTTCACAAGAATATCCGTCAACATTCCCTTTATTGGATTATGATTTACGCAGATCAGGATTTACAAGTCATGGTCCTTACGACAAATATTTTAACAACACAGTCACAGTGGCACAAGACAACGTGAGAAAAATGTCTTTATACAAAATGAATTCTAATCAAAGTGCATACACAGTCGGTATACGTTGTCTTATTTTTGTGAATTTTCCAATGGAAACTAGTATTGACAAATACATTGTTGAGGCATATGATGGCACTGATCGTGTGCATTCAAGTTATTCCACACTATTTGGTGATCCTCAACAACAACTTATTAGCACTCCACAAGTTGAAAGAAATGTTCCCATTGGTGCAAGTCTTAATCCTGCAGAAGACAGATTATACAGATTTGATACCAAATCAAAATCAGGTATAATTGTTTTACCTTTAAACAAATCTTTGGTGTTCAAAATAAGAGCACAAAAACAAATACTAGGTGAAATACAAGAATATAGAATAGGTGGCGATTTTACACGTATAGGTTACAACGACACATTCGAGTACACACTGCTAGGACAACGTCTGAAAGACAATGGTCTAGAAGGATTTATAAATTACATCAACCAAACTTATGGTTTCCAAGGTGGTGGTTCACAAAATTTAGGAGGATAATATGCCTAGTAATGGATATTTTGACATAACACAAAACACACTGTTTGCCCGTAGCGTGGAAGGTTGGGCAGATTACACATCTTGGGACGCATTTACCAGTTGGACTGGCACAGCAGGTTCCAACTTAGAATTTACAACTGGAATAATTGATGCAGGCAGGGTTGATTTCCATGCTCCAATCATTGTGTTTGAGAGTGCAACAGCAGTGACCATTCAAATGTCAACAAGTGAAACAGTTGATTCTAGTGGCGGTGCGTTGGATTCACCAAACATTGTGACCATTGCTCCAGACACTGCGAACATCACAGTGCCTTTTGCACGTTTTTTTCAATTCAAAATTATTCAAGGCACAGGAGATTCTGGTGCGGCAACGGATTCAGCAGGGTCACCTGAACTGTTTTTAAGAAATCTTAACATTAGTTTTATTTCAGAAACATTCAGTCTCACACAAAGCAACATTGACACCAGCACACTGGGTGGTAGTGTGGGTGAAAGACAACTTACCTTCAACCAAACCACAGGCACAATCACAAACTGTCTCATACAACCACACATAACAGGGTTAGATGATTCAGGAGGTGATCCTGTGAGGCCCATAGTCTATATTGACAAATCCAGCACACCTGTTGTGTTAAATATTTTTGATTTAGATTCATACGGTAAAGCACGTAGAATAGATTGCACATTGGATGTGCAGATACAATATTTGCCACAATTACAAACTGATATTGTGGGACAAACGGAGATACTATAATGGCATGGCCAACAAATAAACCAGATTCAAACAAATTTTCAGCAGACACAGATTCTATCAAAGAATCAAGACCAGAACTGAACACAATGAGTCAGGCAGTCAACGACATTGTTGATTTCATTGACACCACAGGTATTGACAGCAATGCCATTTTGATTTACAACAAATCTGCAGGCAGATTAGAAGTGGCAGAATTCAGTGCCAGTACAACAATCACAGCACCTGATTCCGCAGG
>Ga0181408_1000118_pt1 | contig 23771 bp, 29 predicted proteins | sample 31SPOviralmetaG_FD_130137 | JGI IMG/M metagenome (GOLD analysis project Ga0181408, IMG submission 130137) | Marine viral communities from the oligotrophic San Pedro Time Series (SPOT) site, San Pedro Channel, CA, USA - 31 SPOT_SRF_2012-02-16 | ecosystem: Environmental > Aquatic > Marine > Strait...
AATATTACAGATCCTGCCGCGGACCTCGAGTCGGTCGGTGTAGACCAATCTAAAATATCCCTGTCTGGTTCAAATAATATATTTAGTAAGTTTTCTATATCCAAAACAGGTAGATATTTTGCTGTACAGGATCATACTAATAATGAAGTTCTTGTCTACGAGGTTTTCAACGGATTTTATAGAAATATCCAGTATGTAGATATAACAGTACCAAACGTATCAGCTAATACACAATTTATGTCATCTTTAGTAGGTCTTAAATTCTCCGATGACGAAACAAGTTTTACAATGTATGGTGGTAACAACAATATTCAAACGTTTCTCATATCAGATCCAACTATTGCAGAGACAACGATAACAGAAAACGATTTTGTTCACCCTATAGTGGCCGTTTCAAAAGATGTAAATAGATTTATTAAATATGACTCGTCCACTAATATTATAAAAATTTTCACTATCAACTCAGGTGGGACACTTATTTCAAGTTTACCTATCAATTTACCATCTACTCCGTTAGCATTTGAATTAAGTAAAGATGGAATATTGGCAGCAGTGGTGACAGACACATTTACTTACATATATTCTTATGATGGGGCAGGATGGAAACAGAAATCGTCCCTGTTTGTTGGTATTGATACTTTTAGGAAATTTTATATGATAGATGACGGTAATACACTGATTTACATAAAATCCGAATTACCAGCTAATCGTACCCTGGTTGAAGTGTATACATATAACAATAATATTTGGAGTCGTATACATCAAGAAAATGATAACAGTACCATCGGTACATTGGGTATTGGAGATGTATCCCTTAACGGTCACCATATAGTGTCGTTATATGATGAAGATCCTCGCTTTCCAAAACGAAACTTAAGATTAAAAAATATTGGTACTCAACAATTATCAGTTGTAGTTGGTGTAGATAAAGACATAAGTCAAGTGTACCCAAAACAAATATTATCTTGTAAATTATCTTTAGAAATGGTATTTTTAGATAAATATGAACGGGCAATTGTGAAAGATAAGAAAAAAGATTATGTAATAACTCAATTACAACACAATAGATTTTTAGCATCAAAAGGATTACAAACACATAAATTTAGAACTAACTTTTTAAATCCTGTAAAAGAATTATTCTTTATTATCAAACGTGAAAATAAACGAGAGTATTTAGATTTTGTATCACCTTTTGACTATGATAATGATACAATTACTAGTGAAAACAAACTCATTTTCTATGAAAATCTAAAGAGTCTTGAATTCAAATTAAACGACACACAAGTATTAGATGAAGATACAGGAAATTTTGCATTCCTCAAGGCTATACAACCAGCTATTCATCACTCTAAAACACCGTTGATTAGACGATTTTACACCTATAGTTTTGCATGTGAACCAGAACAACATTTCCCAACAGGGCAAGTAAATTTCAGTCTCGTAAATAATCAATTGATGACATTCAATCTTACACAGAATACAACAAGTAATAGAAATATAGACATATACGCTTTAAGCTATAACATACTTAGGTTAGATAAAGGTATGATGCGAGTAATGTTTAATACGACATGAACATGCAAACGGGTTTCGGTGATTCGGGTGACAATATGGCTGAGCAGTATATCACTACTATGATGAATATTGTCACACCTGTATTGGAAAAATCCATGGTGTTGGCTTGTGAATATGCGAAAGTTTGTGGGAGAGATATTGTACTCCCAGAAGATATCGAATATGCAAGTAAGTACTGTGCCATGTACACAGTTGGGGAGGATATTGGTAGCATTTTTCCAGAAATTTACAATGACCAAGACGAAGAAGACGAAGAAGACGAAATTGAGGAAGTTGATGATGCTGACTGTCCACCATTCGCAAGGTACTCCGGTACAGAGGAAAGGTTCAAACGTATCAATGAAGCCTACGATAGATGGGATTCATGGCAACCCCAGAATCCGACAGAAGTCATGTTAAAAAATGCTATTAATAGTAATGGACCCAGTGGGATGGACTAATAGTGAATTTAAAGTTATTGATAATGACTCAGAAACAGACAGTGATACAGATTCTGATACAGAGTCTGAAGAAAACAATCAGGGGACAAGGGGTTATTCTGTACAAAAGTACAAGAAAATATTAGATGAAGTTGAATTGTTACCAGAATAATTTTCTATACTTACAATAAATGTCTAACGCCGCTCTCGAAACTGTCCAGGTTCTCACTAAGGAGCTCCAATCCCAGTCTCTCAACTCTGTTGTCGCGGGGTTTTCCTTCGCGGCTGCCATCTCTTGGCTTGATCTCGTTCGTTGGGCTATCAACCAGATTGTCCGCGTCCAGAAGAACGGTGGCCTCCATTATGGTCTCACCGCTCTGTTCACGACTCTCCTCTCCGTCGTTGTGTACCTCGTGATCGCTCGCTTCTCTCCCGGTGTGAAGAAGCCCATCGCCCCCGTGTACGCTGTCACTCGCTAAGTTTTCTTACGTGTGATGACCAGAGTAAGCATACCAAAAAATAAAATTATAGAAATCAAGACGTATTGTCTCCATCTATACGGATCCTCAAAATCGGGGATGCTTATAGGCGGTGGTAAAACCCCAACATCTGGTGCAGTATGCTTAGATATTGCTTTAAATTTTCCCGTATTACACTCAATCTGAAATTTCAGAACATGTTCCTGATGCCTGAAATCGTATGGAATCATTCGACCTTGACTCATGTAATAAAACTGTATATGTAAACTCTTAAGACCTTTTTGAGACCCAGAGAAGAACGTGTGTTCAACAGGGTCATCTGAAATGTAATTTACATAAGGGCCGTTGATCAATATCTGACCGGTATAAAAGGGTTCTCGAAGATAAACATCTTTATTGAATGTCTCGGAACCTGTACCTATACGCAGTAAAAATGCATTTGGTCCTTCAAGGTTAATAGACCCACCGGTGTATGTACCACTATCTGGTATAGTTATATTCTGTGGAGGTAGACCAAATAATTGATGAGGAGTTGTGTAACTCGATGACACAAGATTAGATACCGTATCATCTGTTCCTGACATGTAACGGGCATTCGTACCGTCACCAAATTTTATAACCTTCGGCCCGTTTGCAGTATTTGTGTATGTAATTGAATTCGTGTTTGAATTATATGCAGCATTTATATTTGTGACACGAGTAGTAATAATATGTGCCAAATCAAAACCATCATTGAAAGAGCGGTTTGGTAACGATATGATAGAATTGTTAATACTAAAGGTATTGTTACGGGCGTGAATCAATGTTTGACTGTTTGGTATACGAGCGGAAAGAAGAGTGATTTTTTTAACGTCATAAATTTCATTCTTCAGATCGATTATATAATCGTGCGGGTCTGGGTATTTCGAATAGTCGCGTTCACTACTATCAATTTCTAAAGTATGGACCTCCATTAAAATTTGCGTATAAAATTTTAATGGGTGTTTTGATTTGATATATTTATGATTTAATTGATGGTCTTGCTGAAAGGGTTGTTCGCAAGTTGGTTCTTGGCTATATCTAATCCGTTGCCTGCTACACGGGGATTGATGTTACCCTTGTAAGGATTAAGCTCAATATACGGATTCTTTTTGTAGTGTTGCATCCATCCACCGTTAGCACCACCCGTGCGTCCGTCGATTCGAGTCTTATCGTGACGAATGGTTGTAAGAGCACCATGTTGATTCACGGGTTTCTCACGCACATTCATACGACCGGGGTTACCTGTCCTATTTGGCTTCGAACGACGCTCGTCGGGGCGAATACCATAGGCGAACTGTTGGTCAACACTATATCCGGACTGTTTCATACCCTCTGAATTCAGAAGAGTAGCAGGTGCTACGGCGTAACCACCATGGAAGTTCGCAATACCAGGGGCTGGGTTATTCACATGCATAAATTGAGAATCGTGTATATCACCTTTATTACGGGTGGGAAGCTGGGGTATGGCCTGAGCTGAAATGAAACGTTTACCAGGGGTTTTGTCGAGGCCATCAGTCCGGTGACCAGTTTGGGCCCTATTGGTATTTCGCATAGCCTTTTGATGAGAAGCACGAGGCACCGTACCACTCATTCCCTGAGCACGACCAAACACTGGAGGACGACGCTCGGGAAGGTACGCGGTTTTTTCAGGTTGATTGTGAGTCAATTCACCAATTTCTGCTCGGCGACCACCCTTAATATCGACAGCGGGACCCGAACGACCGGGTAATGTTGTGAGACGGTAGGCTCCTGTATTTACAGGATTGACACGAAAAAGTTGTTGGTAACCACCAGCCGATTCAACGTTAGTTCCAACACCTAAACCTGGACCAACAAGCTTTTGTTCAACGGGTGAAAGATTATTCATACGACCTTGATCGTAAAGACGTCCACGCATCTCTAAAAGCTCTTGACCACCTGTACGGCTTTGAGGGGCAATAACAGAAAAGGAATCGACTTCAGTCTTCCTATCTTTGAAAGGGTCACTGAACTCGATTTCTTCGAATTCAGTTTCAAATAGTTCTGGCTCCTCTCTGACAACTTGTTTAGGTTGTTCTGGAACTTCGCTCAGTTTTCGACCAGCGTAGATTAGTCCGGCAACTGCCAATACAGAAACTGGATCTGCCATTCTTACTTGAAACCAATATTTTTATTGTGGTAAATACCTTTGGTTAAACATACTATTCTGAACATACGCACGTGTGCTGAGAGGTTCGTAAGTTCGGGTACGAAGAGGAACCTTGCACGCAGTATTATTTAATGGGAAATAACCACTCTCATGAGGAGTCACTATAACCTTATTGAAACGTGTTGTCGCTTGAGGGCGAAGCTGATCACTTACTTCGATAAAACGAGCTGGGGAACCCTTACCCGCCATGTAAGGAGCGGTACCATAAACCATGGTAGATGGGCGGGATGAGTAATTTAATGCACTAGGTTGAGGGTAAACAAAAACTTCTTCATCGGCCCTGTTGAGAGGAGGGGCACCGCCACCTGAAAGAATGTTTAGTCCTGGTTGAAGCTGATACGCCATATTACTATTACTTGAGAAAATTAAGCTACATGACCTGCTCGTAAGCCAGATCCTCGGTGCATACCAGACCTCTTATCACCCGCAGAATCTAAACCACCGAACGCTTCCAACTGAACACCCCTTGCATTAGGGTTACAGTATGTGCTATCAGTCTTACATGTAGGACCGAGTTTCTTACCGTAACACCATTCAGCAAACCCAGTTTGATCACCAATAGCTGTAGTTACGGGGTTGGAAACAAATTGTCTGGCCATAGCATTGGCTTGATACGCAGGTAAAGATGTCCTGGAACGACCAGGCATGTATTTTGTGCGATTTTCTAATGAATTGCTAATTTGATTTTTGACAGAGGAATGATAACACGCAGAGGGGCGATCGGGACGATCTGTGAAATCAGATAATAACATGTTACCCATAGGATTATCGTCTGTAGGCATGACACATGTAGACTCTGCATTTTGTTCAATTACTGTAGGTCTAGCGTGACCCTCCTTAACCATTCCAGAGTTGTACATAACGTACAGAACCCCTAAAACGGTAGCCGCTAAAACGAAGATTCGGGGGTCACGACGAATAAGATAGATAAAGCACGCGGCGTAGATGATGAATCGTGAAGCGGCATTCACTCGTTCCTCCGCCGTCTGCTTGTTCGTCGGCCAGAACTGCAAAACCTTTTTATGGTCAATGAGTTCCTGTGGATTGTCAAACCAAACCATCATTTATATATGACTGAGTTTATTTTTTCATCATAGAACTAAACATATTCATAAGTGCCTTTTCGTCGATTTCACCGTCACCATTCTGCATCTTTTCGGCACATTCCTTGGCAACAGTTTCTATGACAGAGAGTGTCTCTTGGGGGATTGCGGTGATAGTGGTACCAAGCATGTATAGCGTTTGGAGATATTGCCAAACAGCATTCTTAGTACCTTCGGACATCTTATCTGTCCAGTAATCCTCGATGTTTAGGTCCTGAAGAAACTCGATACCCTTAATATCCTCTAGGAAGAAGCTTTCGTCTCGCTGAGTAATCTTCTGAGCATACGCCCCTACACCACCCATATAGGCTTCAACACACTTACGAGGATTTGTGGACTTGAGAAGGTCAAAAGTAGTCATAAACTTCTTGATCCCCTTCTCATCGGGGAAAGTTTTATGCAATTCCACAAGAAATTGACCCATCATATCATTGAAAGCTGAGACGGAAGCCATTTTATACTATGTATATTATTTTTATCTTTAACTTTAAAAAGGTTCACTAGAAATGACCTCCTTTTGTGCTAAACCATTCGCCACGATGAAATAAACCATGATGGCATTGAGTACGGCTGGTTTAACGTAACTACTGTTAGGGAGTTTGTCTTCATTATTAATTCTAGACTTTGCGTGAATATACCCTGCTGTAATAAGGGCTGCTATAAGTCCTGCCCACACGGGGTCTCGGAGATAGTCTGAGAGTTCCATTTAATAATAGGCAACTTTTTTTGTTCTCTGGTCAGCGGCATCATCAAACAAAACATCGTCATCGTCGCCTGTCATTTCGGGTTGAGGTTCTGGGTCAGGAGATCGCACATTTTGGATTGTCTTAAATTCATTAGCTAATCCACTTGGTTGTGTTGTAGGATCCAGGTCGGGAGACGGTTCAGGTTCAGTCTCAACAATAGGAGGTTGTTCTGAATCGAGAGGCGTTTCTGGGTCTGTTTCCTGGGGCATTTCATTTGTTTCATCATAGATATCTGGGTCCTCTGTATCAGCAAGTTGCTCCTCGTCGTCGATATTAATTTGGTTACCATCTGGTGACATGTACGTCTGTAAAATCTGTTGAACGGGAATCAACTGTTTTACAGTGTTCTCGATGCATACGGAAATGCGTATAGCGAGTTTATCGTCGCGGATATGCTCAGATTGTTCTTCATGATAAATGTACGGATCGCGGTATAACTCTTTGGCAACATTGTCGTAACAGGATTGAATGAAGACCTCATTGGTAGGAACTTTCAATGAAATTTTCTTATTCTCAGCCTTGAGACGAACAGAAGAAAGAATTTTCACACAACTAACAAACACAGCGGCGAGTAAATCATTGAACCATGCACAACGATCGGTGATGTTATCACTGTGGCGTTTGGACATAGCATTACTCCAGTTTGGAACTTCCTTTAGCAGATTTTGGTATTGTATAAGAACCTTGCGTCCCTTGGACATCTTGTGAGCTTCTTCGTACATTTCGGCAAATACTTCGATCATTGGCGGAGCCATGACCTGACAAAGAGCCGAAAGGTATTCCTTTTTAGCTTCTACTAGAATTCCAAGTGGTTCAGACATGGTATACTATAGGAAGATACAAAATTTATTATAAGTCCTACGCACCACCGCTCCTGTACTTATTAGCCATCTTTTTGAGATTTATAAACGATGGCAAGTCTGTATCATCAGAAACGATTGTGGTATGTATTTTATTTTCACGTTTAGGTAAACCCCACGTGATACAAAGATCTATAGAAGTGAGGACCTGAACATTAAACCCACCCAACTCTAACTGTCTTTTTAGATATGTACAGGCCTGGGAACGATCATATGTTGGAAACCCAAAAACAACTGCAGGAACACGCAAGAATACACATTTACCACCCAATTCCACTGTGTGTCTTATCTTTCTGCAAAATTGTTCATGGATTTTCTTATACAATTCCTTCTTATTCCTTTTTCTGTTCATCTCAATTCCCGCAATATCAGATGCATTGATCATTACAATTACTGTAATTTATTTTTTGCCGCTTGTAACTCAACTCCTGATATCTGTACTTTCTTTTTAACAAGTTCATAGTTAAAAAATTCTTTAGATTGAATATCGGACTGTTCATAAGGTGTGGTATCATTGGGAAGAACGACGTCAATAGGCTGCTTTGTGGATCCTATAACTTCGACCTTGGGTTTAACACGAATATCAACCGTTAGTGTAAAACCCGATACAAAACTACCCTTAGATATAACCATAAACATACACCTGTAAAAGTAGTTACCCGTCTTAGGATGTTCAAACTTTTTAGCAGCAATCGTTTCAATGATATAGTTGGGCTTTTTGTATTTTTTGGATACATGTTTGTTAGTAGCCATTACAAGTTCGTTCATTAAGTCGTGATTTATCTCAGCTTTCTTTTCAACAAATTCATCTATATTAACCATCTGTTCAATTTCAACTTCCCGCTGGGTTTTTTTTGTGCCAGGGAAAAACAAAATAACCAGAGCGATCACCAACGCGGCGAGTATGTAAACACTGTTCATTATTATATATGCGTTAATTTTTTTCGAGAAATAAATGAAGTATCTATAAGATGTCTCTTCTGGTGTATAGCCCTAGCTGTCCTCATAGCATCGATATTATTGAATATGTTAAGAATAATCCTCAACTCAAACAGCTTGTGAAATTCCATAACATAAACACTCAGGGAATACCGTATAATTATAAGTCTAGTATTACACGAGTTCCTACTATGTTGACAAAAAATGGAAAACTACTGGTAGGTAAAGAAATAAAGAACTGGTTAATATCCCTCTTACCAAACAATAGTCTTCAACATCACGAATTTGGTGCATTTGGATCTTCTATGTCATCAATCGATGGTAAAGAGGATACCGATGATGCATTTAACTTAGATAACTATGGTGTATCTTTACAACCAGCAATGACCAAAGAGTTGGAAGAACGAATTAATCGCAGTGTTAACGACGCGTATAATAATATAAAGAGTTAAAACGCGTTTTTAGTAGCCATGAAACTTGTAACCATACAGGCCTCCGCTATAAAATCTACGTTTGAAGTTCTTAAAGATATACTCAATGATGTTAATGTCTATTTTAAACCAGATGGCATGACTATAACTAGTCTAGATACTGCACGGGTAGCACTCGTTGACGTATTTTTATCAGCCGACAACTTTGATGAGTATGTATGCGAAAATTCTATCACAGCAGGTATAAATATCACAAACACTTTCAAGCTCCTTAAAACAATTACAAACAATGATGTATTATCTCTATCTGTATCGAGTAAAGAATTTATGGACATCGAGATTACAAGTGAGGCTAAGAAAACCACGACCAAGTTTCAACTTAAACTTCTAGACATTAATGAAAATAGGATAGAAGTTCCCAGTCAAAACATGACCACGGTTACTACCATGCAATCAGCTGAGTTCCAACGTATGTGTAGGGACATGTCTAATATTGGAACGATTATTGAGATAATCCGCGATAAGTCATTCTTGACACTCAAGTGTATGGGAGATTTCGCCAATCAAGACACAACAATTGAGTGCGTTGACGAAAGCCCATACATTTCAGGGAGTTATTCTCTGAAGTATATGAATACGTTTACAAAGGCTACGAGTATGTGTTCAACTGTGCAGTTAATGCAAGAACCCGATAGTAAGTTTCTTATTTTGAAGTACAATGTTGCTGATTTAGGGGAACTTAAGTTTTACTTAGCTTCTAAGGTATCTGAAGACTCTTAATCGTATCTTCGTGAGTTGATACTACCTTTGTCATACCCAAAGCATTAGTTAATTTAATTTTGGGTAACTGATCTTTAAGAACATCTTCTTCGTACCTCAAAAAATCATGAATAGATACATCTTCACCATGGAAATCGCTTTTAGGCCCCCCATACTTTTTTACCTTTGATGTAATATCACGTATAGGTTTATTATTGAAATCGAGTAAAGCGACATTTGTTAAAGGGATATTAAAACTCATTGAATCCCTAACGGCATATGGCCAATTTACTTCAATATTATTTGTAATAAACTTGTATTGCTTATTATTGTACCAGTATTTGATGCGAAGAATCACACGACTAACGTTTTCAGGAACTTTCTCCCCCATATGTGCGTCATCAGACACATCCACCCAGTAAAAGTTTAGTATTTTGTCACTCCAATACTTCGATTCCTTGTCCCAAAATCCACCTTCATCTATAGTATATTCTATTTCGTGATCTACACAGTATTCAAGCTCCTTACTTTCGATTTTAAAATCGGGTTTGTCGGTAATCCTACGATACATACCATATAACCATATAATGACGTTGCTTAAAAGATTACGAAGCATTTACTAGTAATGGAAGGTAACTTTTTAAGTAGATACAAAAACAAATTAGACAATTGGACGCGTCTAATAGAAGAGGAACCTCATAATAAAAATCGTTATCAAACCGAAATGAGTGACTATATCATCAAGTGTATGCCATATATGAAAATGTATATAGACGAAAGCGAAGAACAGACAAGTACTGATAATGTGTTTAACGCAGTCGAGACAAATGGTATTCAAAGAAAGGATATTTTCACAGATTATTTGATAGATGTTGAAAAGAAGAATATATACAGGCATATACACAAAGACGAAGAGAAATGTCAATACTGTGCTTATAGTAACATTGTTTATTTTCATAATACAAGTGATGCTGTATGTGATTCGTGTGGGGTAGTTGTGTATACTATTACAAATGAAGAGCCTACATACAAAGAAGAACAGGAGTTATTTGAAAAAATTATCAATTATTCGTACAAACGAGAAAATCACTTCAACGAATGGTTGAGCCAGTTTCAAGCACAGGAAATGACAACTATACCCGACGAAGTCATAGAACAATTGCGTGCAGAACTAAAGAAAATGAAAATCAAAAACGTTGAGGATATTACACATGCTAAAATTAGAGGACTCTTAAAGAAACTCAAATGGAACAAATATTATGAGCATGTACCTTACATAACTAATATACTAAATGGTATTAAGCCACCAAATATGCCACAAGAATTGGAGGAACGGTTACGAATTATGTTTAAGGATATTCAAAAACCATTCGATGATAACTGTCCTAAGGACCGTAAGAACTTTTTAAGTTATTCCTTTGTTTTGTACAAATTTTGTGAGCTTCTCAGTGAAGACTCATACTTAAGATACTTTCCTTTGTTAAAATCGAAAGATAAGTTGTATCAACAAGACGTTATATGGAAAAGGATTTGTGTAGCTAACAAATGGGAATTCATTCCAACGGTTTGATAATCTTTCTCACTTCAACTTTTTTTCCCGGGAATGGTGAGAAGTTAATAAGATAAGCACAGTGTAAACCCGTTAAATTTAGATAATTTAATGCTTGTGTCTCAGATTGATCAGTGAGTGATTTTATAGTCTTAAATTCGAGTACTTGTTCATTATTGACGATAATGTCGGCTCGAAGATTTCCTATAACATGACCCTCGAATGATATAGGCACAATTCTTTCAGATTCGTATGCAATACCATTCTTTCGTAGAAGAACTTCCATGGCGTTGTGATATACACGCTCACTGTACCCGGGTCCAAGGGTTGTATAAATTTTAGTGGCCAGAGCTTCTATGTCCATTAAAATTCATGATGGTCTATCCTTTATATCAAAGGTATATCTTATACGGAACTACACAATTGTAGCGTCGATGAATCTTTTTTGTTTCGTCATTTATATATTCTACAAGTTTCACCACCAGATTCTTAAGTTCGGTATACTTCGTCTTATCTAAGATATATTGACGAAGTAAGTCACCCGCTGTATCTATAAACATTTGGTGAATGTTTCGGATGTCCCTATTTTTCTCCCGTAGTTTATCTCTACGTTGAAGTTCTCGTTTGAAGTTGAATTCGGGTATATCGTTTAACATATAATTCACCCGCAACCATAAATTTTCATTGTCGTATATATCGTCATAGCGATAATTCAAATCATGTACTAAATCTGAAATTATCCTCCTTATACGGAACATGAAAGGATTGTGTTGTAGTTCATAAAAATCGGGTACACCTCCACACGGTATATCACCGTGTTCTCGACTCGTGAAATGTTTGTTTTTGAACTCCATGTAATGAGGGTTATGTATTCTACCAGTTTCTATACGCCCAGTTGTCCAGCTAAAAGCTGTATGACAATCTGTACACCACATCTGTCCACAACCATCTATTTTGTAAATCATTGTTCCACATTTAGGACATGGTTTAGTATCCCTTTTTAATAACTTCATTGTTTTTACAGAGTCAGGATTGCATACGTGATCTTCTTCTTTCAATTCGTTGCATTTGCTACAAAATGTATTTTGACATAACCCACAATACCAATTTTCATCGATGAACCCTTTACAATTTTCCTTTGGACATTTTCTAGTCAACGTAGATTGTGACGCAACAACATGAGTCCTCCTACGCAATCTACTAAGTTCTTCAAATGATTGTGTCATTTCACTGTTTAATTGTATTAAATCCACAAAACCCCTTCGTTGCTCCATCGTGACTCCTTGTGAAGTGTACGTATTATGAAGTCTTATAAGACGTACACGCTGTTCATCTATGCGTTTATTCAACTGTCGCATTTGAATTATTCGCTCAACTTCGGGTTGTGTTTCGGGCATCCGAACCTTCTCTCTATCAAATAATACATTTTCCCTGTGAGTTTTATATAGATTGTTCCTAAAATGTCGTGTACAGAAACTATCTACAAATTCTCGATTCCATAAATTTTTACATTTGAAACAATGAGGATCTTCTATAGACGATAATAAATACGTCTGACAACATGTCTTACATGCAGACAAGTCACAAAAAGGACAAGTAACTTTTTTGTGATTTGTCTTGTTAAAAATTTCACAACATACACCACAAACGTCCATTAATTAAAGTTTAATCTTAAGTCTTTAACTGTTTATTGGAGTTCCTTTTGAGCATTATTGTATGCCTTCAAAACCTGACCCACAGTTGTCGCCTTTTGAATACGACTGGTGAATATCTTCTTTCGGTTCTTTGGTATCTTAAAGTTTCGACTGTTAATTTTAGCTTGATAGCTAGACTTGTTTGATAAAGTCGCTTTCTTTTCCGCGTTTCTACGAAGTTTCTGTTTAGCTGCTTCAGCTGCCCCCTCTGCCGCCTTTCTTGTAGCTTCTTTCTTAGTAAGAGCCTTGTTCGCTAGTTTCAATATATTGTTCGCTGCATTCAATTGTCTTTTCATATTATTGGCTGTTTTCTTCTTAGCTTCTCTTTCAGCTTTCCGCTTAGCCGCAATTTCAGCTTCCTTCTTTCGTTGAGCCTCCTTAGCCTCTTCCTTCAGTTTCTTCTGCTTTGCTAATTGGTTCTGTATCTCCTTATTAGCGGCAATTGCCTCGTTTCTAATCGCTTTCATCTTATTGAGGTTTTGATTTTTGAAAGCACTATTAAGTCGACCCTTGAATATGGTTTTCTTGTTTCGGGGTAATTGTTTGAGTGAATTGATAACAGAAATTAACGGTTTCTTATTTTCGTTGGTAAGTTTTTCAAATATAGGGTTGTTTTCCATATTTGGTTCGAAAGTAGGGTTAGGTTTCATATTTGATTTGACATTGTTATTGTAAATTTCGTTTACAACTTGAATCTTTGTAGCCTTGGGAGCAGGTTGTATTTTGCGTTTCTTTTCAACTCGGTTACTGGCATTTACAAATGAGTTCATAACCTTTCGTTTTCTTGTAGCTTCGATCTTTCGTTTTTTTTCAACTTGGTCACTGGCATTTACAAATGAATTGAGAACCTTCCTCTTTCTATTGTTATCAAGTTTACGTTTTTTCTGAACACGATCACTGGCATTTACAAATGAGTTGAGAACCTTACGCTTTTTTATTATACTATTCCTCCCCCCTTTCTTGCGTTCCTTCTCTTCCGCCTTACGAGCCTTCTCGTTTGCCTCCTTACGAGCCTTCTCGTTTGCTTCGAGTTGTTTGGTCCGTGCTTTCTTGTTTGCTTCTTTCTGCTTCTCCTCTGCCTTACGAGCCTTCTCATTTGCTTCGAGTTGTTTGGCCCGTGCTTTATTATTGGCTTCTTTTTGCTTAGCGCGTTCCTTCTCCTCTGCCTTACGAGCCTTCTCATTTACTTCCTTGCGTTCCTTCTCCTCTGCTTCATTAATTATACGCTGTTTATTGCGTTTTTCTCTTTCAATGTTACGTTCCTCTTGTTCGGATTTATTCTTTTTCTTCTTTTCTTCTTCTACTTCCTTTGCTTTTCGTTCCATCTTTTCACGCTCTTCTTCCTTTTTAATAGCCGCCCTATTTCTTTTTTCTTCCAGTTCACGTTGTCGACGTTTACGCTCCTTGTCGATAGATCGATTAACATTTACCTTTTTAAGTTTAAGGTTAAGCTCCGCACCCCTAGCCCTCTCTCTGCGTGTTTTATTCTCTTCTGTTTCCCTACGCTTACGCTCACGTTCCTCTGTTTTTAGACGAAGAGCTTGTTGTTTCTCCTGTTTCGCAAGCTCGTTTTTTTCCTTTTGAATACGACGTTTCATTTCCTCATTCTGTTTCTTACGCTCTTCATTTTCAATCTTTTTACGACGATTCATCTCAATATTTCGTTTCTTACGCCCTTCATTTTCGATTTTCCTACGGCGTTCCAATTCTTCGTTACGTGTTTTACGCTCTTCATCTTGAATTTTATAACGTCGTTTATCTTCCTTCTCTATTTTTTTACGAGTTTCACCGTCTAGTGTTCGTCTGTATTTCTCGCGTTCTTTACGTTCCTTCTCAATTCGTTGATTTTCTTTCTTCTTGTTTTCTATAATCTGCTGACGCTGCTTCTCTAACCTTTCTTGCTCTTTCTTTTTATTTTCAATAGCTTGTTTACGGTCCCGTTCGTAACGATTTTCTTCCTTTTTTTTATTTTCTAACCGTTCCTTTTCACGGGCTTCGATATTTTTACGCTCTTTTACGTTTGCCAATTTACGCATTTGTTCCTCTTTTCTACGGGCATTGTTACTAACTTCATTAGACTTAATGTTACTAATCACATTCTTTTTTACATTTTTGTTCAACTGCTTTTCCCTTATTACTTCCTTTTCTTTTCGGTTCTTATTTTCCTTGTTTCTCTTGTTTTGTTCTTCCTTCTCTTCTTTATTCTTTCTATTTGCTTCTTCCTTCTCCTCTTTAGCCTTCCTATTTTCTTCTTCCTTTTTCAAGCGATTAGCTTCTTCCTTGGCTACCCGGTTTTCTTCCTCTTTGGTTTTAGCTGCGGCTTCTTCACTGGCTCGTTTATTATTATTTTCTTTAGTATTGACCTCCTTTTGTTTCACAAAATTTACAAGATTTTTAGAGTTATTTACCCCTGCATTATTTCTTTGAAGATTTCTAGAAACATTTAACCGTTCAACATAATTAACTGCTGGTTTCTTTTTCGCGTCTAATATAAATTGTGGTGTACTTTTGAAAAATAGACTAGGTGTTCGTTCCTTCGTTATAAACTGTGGAGCCTTTGTACCGGCATATATATTTTTAGGGAATGCGGGTTTACGTTTTGTATTGTTAAAGTTTTGAACATTGTTTTGGGTGTTAAAGTTTTGAACATTGTTTTTGGTGTTAAAGTTTTGAACATTGTTTTGGGTGTTAAAGTTTTGACTATTATTTAAGTTTCGACCATTATTTATCATTTTGACATTTTCACTGTTGTTTAAACTCAAATTTGTATCGTTAAAGTTAAATTCCGAATTTGTTACATTATTAATAGGTAACGCGCGCACTACACGACGCTTACCTATCTGAATAGGTTCTCTCACACCCATGGTAACTAACCTATTACCTATACGCTCCCTAAGTTGTTCCTTAGTTAACTTACCTACAGTCTTAATATCCACTTTACGAGCTAAACGTTCTAGATCTTTCCGTAAGGCTGTTGATGAGAAAAATATGTTATAGTCACGGTGTGTCAATGGAGAACGCTTATCCGTCAGATAAGTTCTATCACGAGACATGACTAAAGGAGGTAGGGGGAGCTTTCCAGATTCTATGAATGCATAGGCATCACACAATTCTTCCCTGGAAAGTTTAATATTAACCCCTGTATTGACCTTTAGAAACTTCTTCAAGTTTTCAATATTAATGGAAGGGTTACATACAGTCTCCATATTAATATTGAGATACATTATTTTTTCTGGTCGTATCCCATGTTTATAAGTTTAATTTTATCCTCGTAACACATATTGAAATCAAAAATACTTGCATCAGCTACATCAACTGATACTATATTAAAATTTTCCTTGTACGTCACTCTGTTTTTAAGAGTAGATCGTATGAGTGCTTCCAAAAAATCTTTAGGATTATCTAAAGTTTCTTGGTAAATGTCATTCATCTTCAATTTAACGCACGTGATTTCATATGGCTTTTTATCTATAAAGGGGTTCATAGGGTACTCTTCCATTGTTCCACCATCGATATAAATATTACCACAATACTCTGACGACGCGAATATCAATGGAATGGCTATACTCATACACACTGCATCTATAACTTTCATGTCTGGGTGTGTATGTTTTGAAAAATATTCTGTTTTTGAAGTGTTCAAACAAAAAGCTGACACATATATTGTTTTTTCTAATTCACCGAAGGTTGGGTCGCAGCCACATATTTTTACTAATTCTTCGCGTATTGGATCTATTTCAACAAAACCAAATTTGTTAAAAAAGGTTCCAATATTTAGTTTAACAAACTCGGAGGTTTCAACATTTAAGGATACATCTATCATCTGATCAACTGACATTCCAACAGCCCAAAATAAAGCTATTATAGATCCAGCTGAAGATCCAGAAATTTCTTTTACACCTTCTACACCCCTTCCTACGGATTTAAGATACCCTAAAAAGGCATATATACCCATAGAAGCAGGCCCGAGTACGAGATACTTCATTCTCCTACTTAATAGAAAGTAGGAAATTGCTTGCGAAGTAACGCGAACACTAGTGCGAATACGATCGTATGGGTCAGGGCCGATAAAGTGCTGGTCTGACCCGACATGAAAAGACCCTTGGAACCACCTGGGATGGTGAGAAGCATACCTGGGCTGAGAGCCAGGAATAGAGAGGTTGTGACGAGAAGATCCGTCTTGGTGAGAACCAGACCAAGAGCCTTGGCGATTAAGGAATAAATGAGGAAGAACACGAGAGCGTGAAAGGCGACCGCCATTTGCCCTGTCTTTCCATTCATGAACTTGAGGTTGCGTCCCGATGTGGTAAGTAACACACCGGGGCTTAACACAAAAAAAAGACTGGCGGGGATAGCGACTTTCTGAGACGTGACGTCTGGTAACATTTAATATACACGCATATAATTTTTTGCAAAGGAGATGAAATGATTCAATCCAGCTCCACGTGCCATGTATTCATGTAGACCATTGTCATTGATGATACGCCTGATGTTTCTCCATACATGAGCGAGTCTCTGTTCAAACCACTGTGTCTGTTCTTCGTATTCAAACGTAACACGTTCGTCGAAAGTATCGTGGTCCCTGTAGAAAAATTCTACAAAATCACAAAACTCACCAGTATGATTGATCTGGGCATCATACAAAAGGGTTCTGCTGGTATTCCACAGCATTGTTAGTTCATCTGAGTATTCAACTTCCCAGTCTTCAATATTCAGAGGAGTGTCTTCATTAAATTCGTCGTCATCACTCGCACATACGTCGAGATCAGCGTTCGCTTCGTAAACATATTGGCTCCAAACCATTTTCTTACCTAGTTATCGGCCTTTTCCTTTATACCTGTTATCGCAAGGGATACTGTTTCCTTGACTGCAAGATTGTCTTGGATAGAATTCATAGCTCCTTCGACTTGGGCTTCATTTCCCCCAAAAAAAGTTTCGAGTCCAGACCTAACAGTATCTTTCGTCATCCCAGACTTCCTGTTAGATTTGCGAATGGAAATTTTACCCTTACGAAGATTAATGGTATCAATTCCCTGCTTGAGCATATTTTGTTTTATAGTTTCTTTGAGTTGTTTCTCAGCTTGGTTCAACACTTTGATATCAGACTTTGCTTCTTTCAACTGTTTAGAGAGTTCAACCAATTTGGATACATTTTCGGAGAGTTCGTTTGTAACTTCAGCCATTGATAATTAATAGCGACTAATCTTTAAGCACAGAGACCACGCTGCATGAGATCAGGAGTGATAGTGGAGTTGTTCCAGACGTAAGCCTCCTTGCCCACTGGGGGCTCGGCACGGATCTGTTGGTTAGCGTTACGGAGGGCACCACCGACTGTCTCTGGCATACCAACCTGCTGACGAGGTTCAAGGAAGTTCTGACCCTTGAGGATATCTTCGGGAGCAAATTCGCCGAAGTCGTCCTGGGAGGCCACCTCACGGGGAAGGAGGGAAGACGCGAGACCGGTGCCATTCTTCATAGCGAGCTTCTCGGGGGAAGCCTCGACGGTGGCGTAATTACGCTCCTTAATACGGTAAGTAGAGGTCATTTTGGTGTTGTTAACTAAGAGGTACACAACCACCGCGACAGCGGCCAGTATGGCAACATTACGCATGGCGAAAGCCTTCTTCATCATTTATATAAGACTACAATTTTTTTTTAATTGTCATCACTGATTGCATATTCGTCTGGGTATTCATCATCAGGATTTACCTCGGGCTCGGGTTCTGGCTCTGGCTCAGGTTCGGGTTCGGGCTCGGGCTCGGGCTCGGGGACTGGATGAACCTTCACCTGGACAACATTCCAAATGGGACCGAAAGCCTTTTTGACAAACCAAAGACCAGCGAATTCTAGAAGTCCTGTACACTCGGACCCAGATACAACTTCCTCGAGCTTGATAACCTTCTTTTCAGAATTGAAAATCTTAGTAGCCTTGATCACATCTGACGTGACCTGGGTATCAACGAGACTTTTCGTATACACCCTATCAAGGGTAGCATCATTAACCTTCTTTCCAAACCACTCTTCTGAGTTTACCTTGGCAGATTTGAGATTCTCGTCATCAATGTTCTGAATCTTCGACGTGTCGTTAAGAAGGAAAGATACTTCACCATCTTCATGGGTAATGTTTCCGGAAACCTGTACAAAGCACTTCTTTTTCTCATCCGTGTAAGCCTTCACTACGTAAGTACCGCTTTCATCCTTGAGGGGTTTAGAATAGAACATGTTTTATACTACATTTAAGTATCATTTCTTTAAACCTATGACTGGTATAAGAGATGCCCTTTTCAGTATACTTTTTGGTACCCAGTTATCACGATTTACATTATAACCATATAATGGGGGATTATCAAGTACACTCTGATTAATTTTAACTGGGTCAACAGGTCTAAGATTATATTGATTACCGATATACGTCCTGGATGTATCTTCGACCCATCGAAGCTTGTTTATATTGAAACGTATGTTTCCATTTCCTGATATAAACCCATTTGTACTATTACCATTTTTACCAAACAATATTTTTCTTGATAGAGAATCTACAGAAGGTATAGTAGTGTATTTTTCGTATTTACGGGGATTTATTTTAGACGCGGCGGTTATATTTACCCGCCCTAGTCTTTTAGATCTAGCCATTGGTGTGAAACGTGTATTTTGAACAGATAAGAATAATTTTTCTATTGTATTCTTTGGGTTAGTTTTCCCTGTTATCATTTTCACAAGGCCGTACATACGTTGTTTATCCTTTATTTTCTTTTCTGGTCGCAAACCAAGTTTTTGCATCAGATACAAATCATCAATCAAAAACTTTTTTCCTGCTATGTACATGTTTTTGTCGGTAACTAATTTGTTTTGACTTCTATCCATGTACGTAATACCCGCTCTTCGAGAATCAATAACTTCGTAACCAAATTCACCTGGTCTCATGAAAGGAATATCTAAGAAACCTCCTAAAGTTCTCTCCTCTATTTTTCCACTCTTGATAGAGAATGAACGAATGTTCAGATCCAACGCAAATAATTCAACATCAATAAGAACATCTCCCGAGGAAACAGACGAACCGTTACCTTCTTTTTTCTTTTTAATCAATGTATATCTTCGAGTAACAATTGGTAACTTATTAGATAGTTTAAATCCTAAGAATAATGCAAGTTTAGAACTTGTTGTGAGACGAGACTTAACTTCACGTTGAATTTTTATGGATATTTCACCGAGTTTATCCCATAGTAAAAGTTTCATAGCCTGTAATTTACCAAAGTACCTGCTATCATATGGAATTCTAGGAACAAACTTGGTGTCAATATCACTTGTTACAATTCGCTTACTTTTATCAACGTAATAATTGTAAGCCTCTCCACCGGAAATGATAACATCACCCATTGGATTCATAAATTTAGTGATTTCTCCAACGGTTTTCATAATAATGTCCCTTGATAAATCCGTTATAAATGCGTATAATATCTTCTCCAATGATTCGTTTTTATGTGAACGTATCAAACGACTACGAAATGATTTGATATCACCCCGTTCATAATATCTTTCCAGAACGGGGTCATTGAAAAACATGTTCTTTCTCATAAACTGTTTCAATGTTGAATCAGTGTACGTGTACTGGTCCATATTATAATATGTATATATAAAAATGAACTGTAATCGAGATACATGCATGACTACAGAAACATGTAGGTGTTATGCCCTGTTGAGTGAAGATAATCCTAAAAAGAAGCAAATTTGTGGATACAAGAGGGGTGATAGCGTTTTTGTATGTGATGCGAGTTGTTGTGACGGTGGGTGTCCAGGGCAGTGTTCTGAAGTTCTACCACGTGAACCGTATGCAGTTATTGACAAGATTTCTTCTACAGAGATAGATAATCGTACTGTTCTTTTTTGGGTTGGAATCCTTCTTCTTTTACTCATCGTAGCGAGTACGATAGCCCTATTTTAAATGCTTAAAGGAATGAAACCTAAGTTAAATATAATGTCTCTCGACTCTATTACTACCGAACTCGCCTCTATTCGTTCCGAACTCAAGTCACTTACCAAGCTCGTTCGTAAGATTAAGTCCAAGCAGGAAGACCCCGACGGCGAGAAGGCTAAGAAGCGTGCGGAGAACAACGGTTTCAACCGCAAGCAGAAGGTTACTGACAAGCTTCGTGATTTTCTTGGTCTAGGTCCCGACGATCTTGTCTCTCGCAGTGAGGTTACCAAGGCTATTAATAAGTACATTACCGAGAAGGGTCTCAAGCACCCCGAGAACGGTCGTGTTCTTGTTATGGACGACAAGCTTCGTGATCTTCTTCAACCCGGTGATACACAGGTCACTTACCTTAACCTCCAGAAGTTCCTTAGCCCTCACTACGTAAAGGAGAATAAAGCTTAAACACATAGATATATAAATGAATATTCAACAATCCAAACTCGAGGACCTTGTTGGTACAAAGATTAACAACTTAACTTTGTACCAGAAAGCTTTCACACATAAAAGTGCCATCAAGGAATATGAGGAATTGAACGATTCGTTCGAGACACTTGAATTTATGGGCGACTCCGTATTAGGATTCGTAATCACTAAATTTCTTTTTGATAAATTTGAAGCGAAACAGGAGGGTTTTTTAACCAAGGCACGAACCAAACTTGTGAGAAGTGAAACACTCGCTGCATTAGCACGGAAATTGGGACTACATGAATGGGTTCTGATGGATGAAAAGGGAATGCGTAATGGATGGAATAATAATCCAAAAATCTTAGAAGATGTATTTGAAGCACTCGTCGGTGCAATATATCTAGATCTAGGTCTTGCCCATGCTAAGCAGTTTATTCTCCGAATATATGAAAACCCTGAGTTTATTGATTTACAATCAATCATGGTTGATGATAATTACAAGGATCATCTTATGCGATACTGTCAGACTAATGGTCTCACTTTACCAGATTACAGAGTGACAAGTCATGAAAATGGTCTATTTGTCATAGATGTTTTTGTTGACAATGTATTCCTTGGACGTGGGTGTGCAAAGAGTAAGAAGCAAGCTGAACAATACGCCGCTCAGTCGTATTTTTACCCACCAACCCATTTAAAAGGAATGTATCATAGATAATTAATATGCATCCGAATGTTAAAGCAGCGTTAGATCGAGAATATGCGGCACAGAAGTCGGAAGAGTGGCTTGCTCTTCGTGGTAGAATGTTGACTGCTTCAGATGCCGCCACGGCTATAGGTAAAAACAAATACGATACACCCGAAAGTCTTCTTCTGAAAAAGTGTGGTCTCGGTGAAAAGTTTACTGGAAATGCAGCCACTCGTCATGGTGAGTTGTATGAGGATGAGGCACGTATATTGTATGAAGAACGACACAATGAAGTGGTTCATGAACTCGGTCTCTGTCCCCATCCTGTTGAAAGTTGGCTTGGTGGAAGCCCTGATGGTGTAACTGAATCTGGAAAATTGGTCGAGATCAAATGCCCTCCTCAGAGAGCGATCATTCCTGGAGAGGTACCCGAACATTATATGCCACAGCTCCAACTTTGTATGGAAATTCTAGACCTGGAATCAGCAGATTTCATCCAGTACAAGCCTGCAGCTACGAACTGGCCAAGGCCAGAGGAGTTTGATGTCGTTAACGTCCCCCGTGATCGCGAATGGTGGAAGACTTACCTCCCAGTCATGAGAGAATTTTGGGACAAAGTTCTCTATTTCAGAGAACACCTAGACGAACTCCCCAAACCAAAGCCTAAACAGACACGCAAAAAACGGGAACAAAAACCCGCTGAATGCGAACTTGTCGAAATGTCAGAAGATGACTACCTAAGTGACTAGGCTATATTGTAGATCTATTCAAAAATGACCCAACAACTTTACGACCGTGCTAAATCTCTTCTTGCTGCTAGGCTCTATGCTCCCTACCAGCAAGAAGGTGTTATGTGGATGCTTACGATGGAAAACAATATTGGAAAGCCCAGGGGAGGCTTCTTATGTGACGAAATGGGTCTCGGCAAGACTGTTCAATTGATTGCTACAATGTTGGGAAACAAAAAGAGAAAAACTCTCATTATTGTTCCTAAATCCATTGTGAATCAATGGGTTGAAGAGATCAAGAAATTTGGACCATCCCTGTCTTGTGTGGCTTGGGATGGCCCTAACCGAGATCAAGTGAACTTCAATTCTATTGATATTGTTGTGGCACCTTACTCTGTTGTCAGAGAGGGTTCTCGTGTACATGGTATTCATTGGGATCGTGTTATCCTTGATGAAGCCCACGAGATCCGCAACAGGTCTTCTAAGATCTTCAGGAGTGTTTGCAAGTTGTCATCCGACATTCGTTGGGTGGTAACAGGTACACCAGTTTTCAACTCAATGAAAGACTTTATTTCATTGTGTGAATTTGTTGGTATTCCTAGAGCTTTGGTTCAGGGTATGTCCAACAAGGTCAAGGATATTTACATTCTTCGGCGCACCAAAAAGGATCTTGACGTGCAAGAAATTCCAGAGTGTTACTTTGAGAATGTTGAACTTCAAATGTCCAGAGATGAAAAGGCTCTTTACAGTTTCATTTTTGAAGAGGCGAGGGATATGGTCAATGACATTTTCAAATCGTCAATGAGTCTCAATGCAAAGAATATGGACTTGCTCGAGTGCCTACTTCGTGCCAGACAGTGCTGCATTTGGCCTCAGATGTACTATGACGGTGTTGCCAAAAAGAATGGTACAATCCCAGAACTTTGGGTTGGTCAATCTAAAAAAATGGATACCCTGTTCAGAATGGTCGAAAGTCATCCAGACGAGAAAAGTTTGATTTTCTGTCAGTTCATGGGTGAGATGGATCATATTCAGTCCAAACTCAACAACCCTGTTTTCAGAATCGATGGTTCTGTCGATAAAGAAGACCGTATTGAACAGATGAAACTTTTCAAGGCTGCACCAAGCAATGCTACTTTGATCATTCAGATTAAGTCTGGTGGAACGGGTTTAAACCTCCAAGAAGCAACACGTGTTTACATCACTGCACCTTCT